>Ga0308175_100001790_pt1 | contig 14561 bp, 28 predicted proteins | sample PhyCR1_3_FD_203893 | JGI IMG/M metagenome (GOLD analysis project Ga0308175, IMG submission 203893) | Soil microbial communities from UC Gill Tract Community Farm, Albany, California, United States - DLSLS.C.R1 | ecosystem: Environmental > Terrestrial > Soil > Agricultural land | place: USA...
TGAGACGGGTCATACTGCGTTACAGTCACTTAGTCTCCTGGGCGTTATGGGCTTGCTTGATAGCGGCCAGATAGTTGAGGTAGCCCCCAAGCTCTGTCAGCCGAGATACCGCTATCGCTATGTCCTTCTCATACAAGACACGAGAAGTGTCCTGCGCTTCCATGCGGGTGATTGCATCGAAGATTGCCCGCCTGTGCTCCCGACAGATCGGGTCTACATGCTTGGCGACCTTCATGTGCTGATCCATCTTGGCTGCTGAGTAATCAGGGTGTGCTGCCCATTCTTCCTGGGCTAGTTCCATCTCCCGATCAACCAGTGCAGCCTCTGCTTCGCGCTTACGCAACCGGGCCTTGTAGATCTCGTCTACTGCAGCCTGTAGGTTGGTTCGCGCAAAGGTGGCATCCTTATAGACACGGTGAACACCGAGCTGGTCTTCAGCGTAGGATATTCCCTTCGCCGGTTCAGCCACGGTGAAAACCTACCGTATCCCCGCAATCCACACAAGCCCTCATATTATCGGTACCAGCACCTTACGCCCAAGGCGGTAGGACGACGTTACGATCATTCTTCTTGTTGTTGCACTGGTCGCACATTTCGTCGCTGGAACTCTTTGGCTTCGGCTTCCGCTCGCTGCCGGAGTATTCCACTGAGTCTGTACGCTGCATTTGCCGCCTCTGGATAGTTAGCTCCTACCGTGTCACCGATATACTCGGCACGTTCTGAATTCTCGCCCAGCATGGCAGCCAGTGTGCCCTTCACTTCGGGACACCAGCGCCAGTGAGATCCTTGTCCGTGGCAGCCGCCACAGTAAGGTCTAGTCATGCTCGATAACTGCAACCGTGAAGAACCAGTCAGCCTGCTTGCCACAAGAACACTTGTAGTAGTCGTCCTTGCGAACGTCTCTGGCAATAATCATCTCCTCAGCTTCATGCTTCGCATCGAGCTCGACCAAAGCCTCGACGGCATGTTCTTTGCAGGCTGCGTAACGCACAAAGCGGCCTGTTCCAAAATCGGACAGGGGCTGGAGTCTGATAATCAATTGGCTGACACTGACCTTTCATAGTACCTGAATCCCTTGTGACGCATCCACCTGATAAGCTCACGTTCGGCCACACGCCACTCAGGCTTGCTTTCAGGCGGAGCGATATTGCGAGCAATCATCAGGTGCTTATGACGGCTTCCGATGGAGCGGCCCTCAAAGTATAGATAGTCTCGTAGAATGACCTTCGGGTCTACTTCTAGGATGACTGCAATCTGGTCAACGGTATACAGGAATGGCCTGTAAGGAAGACCGACTGCGTTATTGCCTGGGGGAAGAGCGACCGATTCGCCTCGGTTAGGAGTTTTAGGCATACTCTTCCCATTCTGTCACATAGACTTCGCGGCGGTGGACGGGCTGGTCAGATTCCAGTCCGTAGGCTCTGCGACACTCGTCTGCATCATAGAAGATGAGATGAGGTTGGCTCGGATAAAGACAGTACTCATACCCTTTGAAGGACGGCAGGGGCTCCGATGGGGAGACTCCGAAACCCCTGCCGCGATCTTCCTCGACCCGACTGTCTAGGAGGAGCGAGGCAGAGCCTACCATATCGGGCGCATCCGGCGCAAACCGACTATTCGGTCCTGCCTGCTTCAAGTCTTCCAATTTTGGCAGCCGCGCGAGCAAGCTCCTTGAGTGCCGCTTCACGATAGAGAGCCATGTCACGCTCAGGACCACGCTTCCTGATATAGAATCTTGCAATAGCCAGCGCGCCGTTCTCGATCAGAACTATGCGCGCGTTCCGGTTCGCATCGCTCGCCACCGCATAGACATGCTTGCGTTCGTCAGTCACCAGTTCCCTCATCTTCGAGCTCCATGCAGTTGACGCCGCAGTTGAGTCCCGAAAGGGAGAGGCCGGCTGCAGTACGAGCCAGTTGCTCCACGGCGTTTGCGAAGTCATTTGGGTCAGGTGACATGACTGTCAGAGTGACAACGTAGGTCTTAGGCATTGATCTTCTGTCGGGCTCGATATGACTTCTTGCGGTCTGCGGCGTTCGGTCGGTGCTCATTCGGCAGCCAGTGCTCGGCTCGCGTCTTGTGCATCGAGAGGCCCTGCTGGCTGGTGAAGTCGCTACGTCCGCACTTCTTGCACGTCAAGTCTGGGTCGTTGGAAGGCTTCGGCTTCGACGGACTGTGGCTGCGGTGGCTACGCTTGCTTGACGAGACGATGTGACCCTTCTCGATCACGTCTTCAAGAGTCCAGAGGCCGAAGTTGTCACACACCGAGTCGACCTCTAGCTCGTAAGGCGTGTTGCCAATAGAGATCTTCATGTGGATCACCTCGTCTTCGGACTCGATCTTGTTGCCGCATCTGTCGCAGCGGATGACCTGTATGATTTCCCTGGCCATGACTCACTCCTCATCTAGAATCTTCTGGATTTCCAGTGCTCCGTCGAACCACTCGGCATCCCATCCAGTGAACTGGACGCAGTGCTCAAGGGTATAGCCTTCGCGGTACAGCCTGCGAGCCGCACCAAGAGGCCAGTCCTCACGGCGCTTAGCGCGGTGATGCTCCAGCTTCTCCTTCGCTTCGGCCTTGCGCAGGCGCTCCTCAGCTGCAGCCTTCTTGCTCGCTTCAGCTTCGGCCACCGCACGCTCAGCAGCTGCCCTGGCGAAGTTCGCCTCCTCCCACTTGATCCGGGCATTGAGGCGAGCCTCTTCATCCCGTATCTTCTGGGCGGCGCTGACAACCCGCTCGTCCTCGCGTCTCATCTGAGCGCGAATGGGGCGAGTATCTCGTCTTCGCTTGTTACGACTGTGTGGACTAGCCACGACCAATCCTCCTTCCAGCTGCCGCTTCAGCAGCCCTGCGCTTCGCCTTCAGCTTGGCCTTGCATCCCTCCAGTCCCAGCGTGATACCGTTGGAGGTGTAGCCCTCAAACCTTGTAGGCTTCTTGGCGATGGAGGCGAAGTCGATCTTCACCCACCGCTCGAACACAGCGCTGATCGCACCGACCGAAGGAGGCTTGATACCCTGGGTCTTGCCGATCTCTTCCGAGAGCCACGCCGGGGTGCAGGGGAAGGGATACTTCTCCACCAACCAAATATCACAGTGTTGTTTCACCCAGAGCTCTAGCTCTCCCGGTGCGGCTCGCCCGGTATTCGTGGGCGTGAAGGTGCGTACGATGGTGGCCGGTACGGCATCCGGCAACGGGCTCTCTTCGACGCGGGGTGCCACGGGGCCGGACGATTTCGAGAGGACCGCCATACGGGCACGTTCTTCCAAGGTTGGCATCCAGAATCCGCCATGCTCTGGCGAATACCCGCTGTTGTCAACCACCTGTCGATCCATGCCTGACATTTGGAACATGCGGTCAAACTGGATATGACAGTCGCAGGGGCACCGCTTCCACCAGCTACAGGTCTTCTTCGGCTTACCGCTAGGAGACTTGCGGTTGGACCCTTCATGGTCGCCGTTCTGACAGAAGCCTGTCTTGTACTTCAGGACATGCTCATGCCGTCTCGGACAGGTCTGGCCCTTCGCTAGTGGGGTCGAGCACGGACTCAGCTTCAGAGTCGCTTCGTCCTTGACCATTACGGAACAAGGCGTCTTCTTCACAGGCGGCATGTTCTGCTACTTCCTTGCAGTGAGGGCAGACACCCATTTCATCGGGCAGGTCTGCGAGGAACCTACGCGCCTTCTCCTCGGTCATGAGGATAGGCTTTTGGATAACGCTGGGGTATCTGCAGAGCGTCTCGACACTCAGGTATGGGCCAATGCCTCCCCAGCCATAAGCGTGCCCCATCTTCGGTGCGTGCCACTGGCACCAGCCTACACCGGAAAGCATGTGGATCAGCTTTCCGGTTCGAGCACGCGCGAACGGAACCTTCACCTTAGCGTCCGTCCAGGTGATTGTCTCGCGGTTGATCTCGAATGGGATGCCGTCACAGCGGACCAGCTCATCATCGACCCTGTGACTATGGGCGTAGTGACTTTCCTTAAGCTCGCACGCCACAGGCTCGTCCCAATCACGCTTGCGAGGTTTGACAACCTCGGCGATCTTGCGAGGAATCTTGTAGCCAACCGGAGCAGGGAGATCGTTGGCGACGTTTGCGTCGTGCCTCATACAGTTGAGTACTACGCGGATGAGGTTGGTAGGGAGCCGTGCCTCATCCTTGAAGATTGCGAGTGCCTTAACAACGGGCTCAAAGTCGCCGCCGTAGTTGTCGAGGTAGTCGTAGGCGAGCTGTGCGAGCTTGGGATTCTCCCGCACGTCGCGGTCAGTGTATCGGTACTCAGTGGTCATCTTTTGTCACCCCAAAGTATGGAACGCTGCCTGGAAAAACCTCCCAGAGCTCTCGCTGCTCAGGCACCCAGGCCCCTAAGCCAAGAGCGATTGCCATGCAGGCAAGATGTTCCTGCGTGCGATGAAGTCCAGTCCACTGCTCGCCGTCAGCCCTCATGCACATATTCAGGAAAGTCCATCCCCCACCGTTGATGAACTCATCGGGAAGCTGATGCAGCATGGAATGCACATCTTCTCTGTGAGATTCGAGGCGCTGAGGATGGAAGGCATACCTGTTCACAATGCCAGCCGCCTCGGTTGCGCCAGCAAGGTCAACTACCTCATCCTCGCGGAATAAGCAGTCTACTAGAACAGCCTCGACATTGGATGCAGTCAGTTCCATCACAGCCCCTCCTTCTCGCGTTTCTTGTTGAACTCCTCGCGGATCGGCTCCGTGAGCTCGAAGTACTTTTTGAGCAGTCCCATCTTCTCCTCTTCCGAGGAAGGCGTACGAACCACCGCGAGGTACATGACGGCGACGTTCAAGTCTTTGTATGCCCTGTCCGCAGCGAGGTTCTTCAGCTCCCAGCGCCGGTAGGCGTCCACTGCCGCACTTAAGGCAATGTCCGTCTTCTTAGTTTCTTGGTCCGCCACTGTCGTCTTCCCTTCTCTTCATTGAGGAGTGGTTCTGCCATGCAAAGACAACGTCAGCCACGATGGGCTCTTGACCGAGATTCACGTCCATGCCACACTCACAGGTGAGGTGAATATCCTCATGTATCTGGTCAAACTTGATACGTGGCTGCTTGTTGCATCGTGGACTACTGCCTCCACCACGAGCCCGCTTGTGCTCGTCGTCGTCCACGCTGATCATGTAGTCAACGTGATCCATGACCTCATCTGCAGAACCTGAGAACGTGCAGCCCTTGTTTCGGAATGGGCACATCATGTAGCATCTTCCTCCGGAAAGAAGTGCGAGAGCGGGAGCATGGCAGCTCGATGCAGAGCCTCGGAGAGGTTGTGCGCTCGCACCGTCACCGGGAGCAGGTCGTCGGCGTAGTTCGCATCTGCGTGCGATTCAGGGCCTTCCCCACTTATTCCAGAGTGTCCAACTATGGAGACTCTAACGGTGAACTGGTGGCCGCATTCGTGGCCGTTCTCCTTCATTGACTTCTTATCTGCCATGTCACGGAACTCGGCAGCCAGCATTTCCTGTCGAGCAGCAGAGGCATAGTAGAAGTCCGACTTGATAGGCTCGCGCTTGGTTGTCACCGCGGATCTCTCCTTCTGCGCAGCGACTGAATGAACTGACCTGCAATCTCACGGCTAAGATTCAATCCTTCTGGATCGGTCATTTCAGCCAAGACCATTGCATCCATCTCGGCAGCCTCGGCAGCTTCAATCCAGTGAAGCGCCATAGTCCGCACCTCAGCTGGATCTAGCTGTCCTATCTTCTTTCCGTCCACCTCGATGGTGCAAAAGCCTTTGCCGGTGAAGATCGACACGCCAGATGTGATATTGATACTGCTCACAGACCCTCCACTGCCTTTCTCATCTGGCCGGTGGTCCGACCAATGTAGATCTCAGTCGTCGCTCCGTTTGCGTGACCGAGAAGTTCTTGTACCACCCGCTGGTCTAGGCAAATGTCATAGACAGCGGTAGCGAAGGTGGCCCGCAGGTCGTGGCTAGAGATAGCCCGCTTGAGTCCTGCACGCTCGCCTAGCTCTGTGATGATGCGTCGCGCGAAGCGGTCACCGAAGTCAACCACAGGGGCATTGGTAACCCACGAACGAGTTACCCTCGTAGCAATGATGTTCCAAGCTCGCTTCGAGACAGGGACCACTCGACGCTTGTCACCCTTGCCGCGTACTTCCAACGTCAGCTCGGTGAAGTTGAAGTCGGTAGCTCGCACAGACAGTGCTTCGCCTACACGCAAGCCACACAGTCCGCACAGGACTATGAGCGCCTTCTGAGTTTCGGTTCGCGCCTCGTCAATGAGAGCGTAGACGCCTTCGATGCCCTCGGGTAGGGGGTGTGGCTGACCCTTGGCTGGGGTGGGGGCAGAGTACTCCTCAAGCGGATTGCCCCAGCCCGCCCACTTGGCGAACGAGCGCAGGCTAGTCAGTCGCCGGTTCGTCGTCTTCGGAGAGAGGATGCGGCGATACTTCTGCAGCCACATCATCGCCAGCTCCCCGAAGTCCTCCTCCGGAATCTCCGTCAGGCTCGTATCCTTCAGAAACGTCTTCAGGTCCGAGCTGTATGCGCTGCACGTCTTCTCCATGCGCCCCCTCGCGGATAACGAGTTGCGGTGCCTGTCGATAGATGCGTGCGAAAGAGTCGTCGCCCTTACTGTAGGCATCTTCAGCATTCCTATCTCTCAAAACTACCACTGGCTCAACCAGGTCAAACACCTTCATGAAGAATGTCTTGAGTGCAAGAAACTCCTCATGAGTAAGCGCCGTCAGATTGTAGGTTACTGGCCTACCACCTGTCGGTCGCGGAAGCAGAAGTCTATACGTGTCCCCCTGCTCGACTATGGCCTCCTTTGTCTCTTGTCCCTCCTGTAGATGCGAGTCGTCGTCGTACCCCTTCATGAGTACGAATGTTCCAATAACAGTGCGCAGCCAGGCCAGCCGGTTGGCTGACATTCTGCCGTCCGAGCGCTTGTAGCCCCGACGAGAGCCGGGACGGTAACTAGCCATGAGCGGCCACCGAAGGCTGGAATGCAGGACGGTTGAAGTCTGTATCCTTGGTGACACAGTCGGGGCAGAGCCAACCAACGACGCGGGACTTGAGTGTGCGACCACCCATGCCCATCTCGTTGAAGTAGACCTTCTTGACCGTGAGCAGTTCACGATCTTCTGGCCGACCTCCCCATCCGCACTCGCTGCAGCGGTAGACCTGCTTAGGCATCTTTACTCCACTTGGGCTTCTCGTCGTCTGGAACTAAATCAGATATATCCTGCTTGTCCCACCCTGTCGTTGCTGACCAGCAGGCCAGACACGCCCCGTGCTCTTGGATGCACCACAATTCGAAGAGCTGTGTCGAATCCCTGAGCATATTCTGTCGCAAGTACTGCTCACGCTGGTAACTGTGACCCATGGCGGGGCACTTGGTAGTTGGGTGCGTGGTGTTACTGTGCAGGTTAGCCTCAACCTCTGCGTCAAAGGCATCCAAGATCATCTGCCGCATCACGAGCCTGCCATCGCCTGGGTTGATGAAGCCGACCCAAGGGCCATCAGAAAGAGGTTGCTTGCCCCGCCACACAGTCAATGCGCCGGGAATAGCTGAAGGCTCAACCTGAACTTCACACCACAGGTTTCCAGTCGGATAGATCGGCACTTGCACAGTTCGCGTAGAGTCCTGGTTAACCCTATGGAAGAGCACTGCACTATCCTCATGATGCTTGATCGAGTCCTCAAGGTGCTGACACCACACGTCATTGCAGTCGTTACACTTGAGGTATCCGCTCGGCTCTTCGGAGATAATAAAGGCGAAGCCGTCAGAGTTGTAGTAGACGTAGGAGGAGTTATTTGGAGCCTGATTGCCAGGCAACTGTGCCTTCTTCTTGGCATCAAATGCCCAGATATCAAGGTCGCCTGCATTCGGCGGCACCCAGTCAGGTGTATCAATAGGATGCCTCATAGGTACCACCTCGCCTCCTCCACGTCTATACCCATCCCTTGTAGCTGGTCTTGTAACCATCGGTAGTCGTCTTGCAGCCTTTTCCAGCGCTCAGGATATGCGCTCTGAATCAAGAACTGAACGTGACGTACGTTCGGCTCCTTCGACTGCTGCGCCGCTGCTGCTAACCACTGCTCCAAATCCTTCTGCGTTGGAACCCTCGGGAAGCCGACAAAGTCAGCGGAATGAGGCACCTGTTGAGTCGGTGGAATGTAGAACGGCTCTGTCGGTGACTGCTGTGGCAGTGGCTTGGTTGGAGTCGGGTGGATAAACTGGGTCCTGTCACCCTTAACCAAGCCGTCATACTTGTATGGCCCGCGCAGCTCTGCCTTTAGTTCCTTCCAGATATCATTCCAGTACCCCATCTCGTCTCCTCATCTTCCAAACCGCCTTCCGTTCGCCGGGGTGCGGTTCACTACTGATGATTGCTGCATACCTCTCCACCTCGTCGGGGTGGAGGAGTGGAGCAAGATTGCGGATTGCCGCATTGAAGACCAGTTCATCTTCGGAGATGACTGGCGTGTGATGCTTGATCTTCGGTGTCGGTGAAGCAGGTGGGGAAGCCTTCGGAGCCTGTTCCGCTGCACGCCTCATTGCGGCTAGGTGGGAAACAGGTTTTTTGATGGCGAGCTCCTGGAGCGACATTTCGGAACTATCCGACTTGTCCGATTTGTCCGGAGGAGTGAGGGGCGATTTGTCCGGTTTCGTCCCCTTTGCCAGGGAATGTCCCCTCGAGCGATTGTTCTGCTTGACAGGCTTATTGCATTCGCACGGAGCGCTGCCACAGAACAAACACGGGTCAACCTTGGACTTCATCGCGGCCTCTTGCACAGGAACACGACACGACCGCGCCGGTAAGGCTCCATCGTGTCGGGATTAAGGCGCTCCCAAGCATGGATGCCCCACCAGCGGCTGTGATCTTGGAAGTCACACTTGCGTCGGATGAGCTTCATCGCGGCCTGCTCGGCCCACAAACGACGTACACGAAAGGCTCCGCATCCTCTTCTTCGCCCTTTGGATACCAGATCACATGGCGAACGTAGAGGTTGTGGTCGTCAAGATTGATCTCGTCGTCCACGCGAGGAATCGGCCAGCCTTCCGGCCAGTGATCGTAAGCCAGTCCGATGACTCCGACTATGCGGAGAACGACCTTCATTCTGGCTTCCACTGCTTCTCGGATGCCTTCGGCCAATAGATCGGAAGGCCGGTCGGAACTCCCCAACTAAAGCGTGCGTAATACTTTGGATCCTTACCCATGAGGTAGGATCGGTGGGAGCGTCGAAGGTAGTAAAACCTTCCGTCGAGCATCCATGGCGGCTTGCTCATTTCGAAGTCCTCGACGCAGGTGATGCACTCGACATGGAACTGAATACGCTCGTAGAGCCTGACCGACTCGTCGGTCTTCCCTCGACGCTCCCACTCGTCGCACATGGCTTGGCCGTACTCACAGAGTTGTAATTCGTGGTTCTTCCACATGTCTGTGATCGGATGCATTCGCCACGCGTTAGCAGTGACTTCGTCAATCTCGTGGAGGGTATCCAGAGCAATGACGACTTGAGCTAGCTGGTTCTGAAGGTCGATATTGCGGAGACAACGGGCAGTTTCGTTGTAGTCCACGTAAGGCAGAAGAGTCAACATGAGTACACCTACAGATAAGTCGGGTCGGTTGGTGCTAGGACTAGGATACCCTAATCTGGCCAGGCATGTCAATATGTCCGATTTTGCGTCCCTTTGCCCTAGCCTTTGGCAATGGCCTCAATGACGGCCAACGGCAACCTGTAGGTGGATGCGATCTTATCTGCGGGCAGGCCGAAATTGAGCGCTGCCTTGATTGCCTCCTTGGTTTGATCGTCCACCTTGTCTGCAGGATTCGGCGCAGAGCGCGGCGTGCGAGTCTTTCGCTTCTCCGCATACTCCTCGCGGATCTTGACTAGTTCGGTGGCTGCGGACTCATAGCGCCGCGCGCCCAAGCCAGGCGTCTCGTAGTCCTCGTCACCTTCGTATCGACGCTTCGCCTCACGAATCACGTCGTCAGGGTTGGTGAAGTGTGGCTGCATGAACAGGACTATGCACTCCGCGATAGCTCGCGCTCGAGCCTTCCGTTCCACGTTCTTGAAGTCTTCGGCAGCGAGGACTTGGTACTCAATATCAAGCTTGTCCCACATCTGCTCTACCAGTGTTCGTGCCACGTTCCAACTCACTTTCGTCTGACCGCCCCACCAAGGGCAGGGGTGTGTGATGTACTGCTTGAAGGCATCTTCAGCATCCTTGCAGCTGACATGCCAGTAGCATAGGTCCTTTGAGCAAGCGAACTTGTAAGGCCTTCTGGACTCGTAACCCAGCTCAGATGGGTTACGGACCACAATGCCCTGCCATCCCTTTGCCATTATTCTCCTCGTTGAGAAGGTGGGGCCAGACTAACCAGGATATCTGGCCCCACCTTCGGTCTTATGCCTTCTTGTTCCTGTGGAAGACGACGTACACCAGCGTTCCGAGCGGAACGATCAGTGCAAACCACCACCACTGGCTGTCAGTCTCAATGGCTAGCCCACCGACCACAAGGGTCAGGATGAAAGCCATGAGCCAAAGGCGTTCCTTCATGGTGTCACCTCACACAGGTAACACGAGCGATCCTGTAGCTCGTCAGTGCAGAGAGCGGAGGTAGGGCGAAGCGGAACTGCAGGCACTGCTTGTACTTCAGTGCCAGAGCCAGCTGACCCTTCATGTAGCTGAAGAACGCGACCACGAGAGCAGAACAGCCAACAGCTGCAGCCTTCGGGAGCGCGCCACATGCTACCTGCGTGAAGCCTTGGATGGTGGACTTGTTGGCGTTGATGACCCACATCCAAGACCATGAGTACCTGACGTTGCCTGCTGTGCAGACTCCAGGCGCCTGCGAGCAGACGAACACCGAGTACCACAGATCTGATCCCTTGGTGTACGGCACGATTGCCGCGTCTGCCGGTTTAGCTGCGCTGAAGATCAGCAGGAATGCAAGCAACGATGCGGCAACAATCTGCCAACCTCGCTTCCTGCTGACCTTCGGCAGCTGGTAGTCGTTCAGTTCTGAAAGTGTTGCAACGGACATGCGAAAAGCCCCCATTTGAGGTTCGGATAGGACGAAACCACAACCCCCTTTCAGTCTAGAAGTAACTCTACCCCCGCCAGATTGGCGAGGGTAGAAGAACTATGGTGTGGGTGGCCCGACTTGTACGGGCTGTACTTCCTTGCCCTGACAGGTGATCCGACCACCGGGGACTTTTAAGGATCAGCTCGGACTATAAGTAGCACCCAATCACCCGCCTGAGCCAAGTGTTGGCCGGGACTCAGGCGGTTCCCAACGTACAGCATCCTCGAACAGGAGGGAACGAGGCAGCCGTGTCAGGACATAACCCGGCAAGGCTTGTTGCCAGCATCACAGAGACCGCACGTTTCCTCAGATACCACAACCTTGCCGGTTCCCTGCAGCCACATCGAGGGGACAATGTGGACTTACACAAGGCCAGTAGCGGGAGCAGGATTCGGACCTGCCTTCATCGGCTGGACCCTGTGGAAAGTGGCCGATGTTGAACACCCATCTGTGTTCCCGCTAAGCGGGAGGTCTGACTACCAGCTTCGACCAGCTAGACCAGACTGTACGGCCTGATACGCGACCTTCCTCATGAGGCTGGCTGTGGCGACAGCTCCCCGAGTCGGTACAAGCGGATACCGTAGCTCCCTCCAGATTCGCAACCGCGCTCCCTGACGCAAGTTACTCGCTCTGGCGGGCGAGAGTTGTGGCGGCTCCAGACACGCATCTCAAGGGCCTGACCCCGTCTGAAGCCGCCCGCTCGTGAGGCTGCCCGGTGAGACTGGCGGGGGGACACCATGCTCGCAGGGGGGGAGCGAGGCTCACCGGGCAGCCGGCTTACGAGGCCGCGGCTTCAACAGCCTCGGCTCGGGGAGTGGCGTCCTTGTCACCGTGAACGTGACCGAGATCGGACGCCTCGTGGTCGATACCCTCGTGCTTCTCAAGGGCCTCCTGCTCGCTCATTTCGTTCACCTGTGAAAGGGTGAACGCGTGGCGCTCCAGAAGGTGGTTGCGCGCCTGACCGAACTGCACAACCTTGAGAGTCTTGCGGGCGAGTGCCTTGGGCTTGTCCTCAACGAAGCGCACGTCTTCGATGTTGCCAGCCTCGATGAGCTGGAGCTGGGTCTTGCCCTTCGGCTTGAGCAGGATAGCCTGGTCATTGGCAGCCTCAGCGGTGCCCTCGACCTCCTCAGCGTCAGTCTTCCCGTCAACGCGGTGGACGACGATGACTCGCTTACCTGCAAACTGGTCGTAGTTCTGTGACATGGAGGCGCACCCCTGCCTATGATGTGGAGAAAGTCGGTTTGGTTCCCCGTAGAGCACCTATACTAGGACCATCGTCGTAGATAGGCAAGCCTAACATCGTAGGCAGTTCACTATCGGCACCCGCCGAATGGTTGAAGATAGACTCACTTCAGCAACCTACCTTCCAGGTGTTTGACAACCTTGACTAGATCTTCGTCCTCGTCGACTTGAACAGTCGGGAGGCCATGCCGTGCAGGGCTGTCAGTGCGAATGCCGACACCGAGAAGTGTGTACCCCTTCTTGGCGCACACACGAATCTCGCGCTGAAGAATCCTCAGTTCCTCGTCGTGATTCTCCGCAGGCATCTTGCCATCCGAGTAGTAAAGCAGGATTTTCTCGGTTGCCTGGACTTTGTCCAGAATCTTCCTGCCATACTCTAGTGCGTGGCCGTCCAAGTTCATCTCAAATGGTGCCAGTTCGCGCAGGTGCTTCTTGGTTTCCTCGCTCCACGGCTCTTCCGGCTCCTTGACAAGGTACACGTCGAGCTCGAGAGGCGAGCGCCCCCACCCCATACTGGTGTCAATGTAGGTGCCTGAGTGCGCCACGATTGCGAACTTGATGCCCATGCGCGAGAGCAGGTTGGCCTGTGCCATGACGGCACGCTTCTCCAGCACTAGATTCTCGCCCATCGTTGAGCCGGAAATATCCACCATGATCAGAACAAAGTAGTTCTTCTTGCCCGGCTGTGTCCGCTTCTTGAACAATCTCGGGTCGCCAGCCGGTGCCCGCTTGCCAAGAATTCTGGAGTTGACCCGACCGGACTTGAGGTGGGCGGTCGTCTTGCCACGCTGGTTGTCCGTGAAGGCTACCCGCATACGCAGCAGCGCTGGACCGAGTAGCTCTTCCGGCGTGTCGAAGTTGCCGTCGATGCCGTAGAACTTGCGCGTGTTCCTCGCTGCCCGCTCTGAGTTCTCCCAGCTATTGGGAGTCCCAACCATGCTGGTGTCGGTCGGCTTTCCAAACCTGTTCTCGCGGACGCCGATGACATTGTTGCTGGGCGTCTCGAAGTACAGGCCTTGGATGACTGCGACTTCCATCGCAGTGTTGTCACGAGCTGCCTCCATAGTCTTCGGAAGATCTTCGTGCTGCTCGACCTTCATCAGACCGGTCATAGCGTCTTCTGCTGTGCCCATATCTGCGTCGTCGGGGATGATAAGCTCTGTTCCGCCTTCTCCCTTGTCGGCGCCAGTGTCTATAGGCTTGACGTCTTCGTCTCCACCTTCGCGTCCACTCTCGCTAGGATCTTGAGAGCGCTCGTCAGAGTCATCCGCCTCATCGGAAGGCCGTACTGGTTCACCCTGATTTCCGTCAGACTCTTGTCCCTCGGGGTCCCCACTACTTCCACCTTGTTGAGATCCTCCGTCGCCGTCAGCCGGTAGTTCAGAGTCGGAATGCTCATCCCCACTGCCAGAACCGTCTTGTGAATCTTCCGATCCCTCGGTGTCCAGTTCTTCTCCGGTATCACCGGCGGCTGAGTCTTCGCCAGAACCTGAAGCATCTTGCTCAGATCCTGAGTCTCCACCAGATTGATCAGCCTCATCGGGTCCATCGCCCTCATCGGCATGTGCTTCAGATCCGCTATCGCCTTGCGAGTCTCCCGGTTCTTCACCATCTGGCTCAGAACTCTCCTCGCCGCCATTCGACTGCCCATCTTCTTTAGGCTCATCTTCCTTGTCGGGTTCTTCGTCTTCAGGGTCACTGTCGGCCTTGCAGAACCCAAGCTCACGCAGTCGCGCAAGAACCGGGAAAGCAAGCTCGTAGGAGTCGGACGCGGTGGTCGCAGTCTCCAGTCGGGCCAACAGTTCGGTCAGCTTCGGGTCGTTGAGCGCTTGCACGACCACAGGGTCGAACCAGTTCTCGTAGTTGTATCCCGAAGCCTTGCAGAAGACACCACAGCTGATCTGTGCATTCAGCTTGTAGTCCTTCCACATGACCTTCATCACCTCGCCGGTGCGCGGGTCTTTCTGCTCGACACCCTCAGCAAAGATGCGCTGAGTGTCGGCGTCAAACATGCGTCGAGTACCCTTGCGAGTCTTGAACAGGCCAGAGTTCACCCGAGTGTCTTCGAGTGCATTGACCAGTACCGGAAGGTATGGGCTGACTATGGAAGCCAACCCAAGGTAGCTTGCGCTGGTGAATGGATTGCGCCGCACCTTCTCTGCAATCTCTTTGCCGTACTTCGTGCCGACCTCTTTGATCGCACGCTGAACAGCTTCGATGAGATCATCTTCCGTC
>Ga0308175_100001791_pt1 | contig 14557 bp, 10 predicted proteins | sample PhyCR1_3_FD_203893 | JGI IMG/M metagenome (GOLD analysis project Ga0308175, IMG submission 203893) | Soil microbial communities from UC Gill Tract Community Farm, Albany, California, United States - DLSLS.C.R1 | ecosystem: Environmental > Terrestrial > Soil > Agricultural land | place: USA...
CGTACTATCAGAACGGACCGCCACGCAACCGTCGCAAGGCGGCCGATGCGTACGAGCGCGTATTGAGCATCGACTCGACGGATCCGGCGGCACTCAACAATCTCGCGAACATCTATCGGGGACTGCGGCAGTTCGCGCGCGCCGAGTCGCTCTACCGTGTGCTGGTGGCGTCGCCGCGCGCTGCACAGGTCAGCTTCGGCAATTACGTCGGTACGCTCTTCGCCGACGGGAAGCTCGCCGAGGCTGAATCCGCGCATGCGGAGTGGAAGCGTCGCTTTCCTCCGTCCACGACGACGTTGACCTATCCCGCGCTCTTCATGTACGGGCGCGGTCAGCTGGATTCGGCCGAGAACTACTGGCGTACCCTTGCGACCGAGAACAACCCATCGCTCAGGATCAGCGCGGTGGCCAACCTGGCGCAGTTCGCGATGCTGCACGGGCGACTGCGCGCCAGCGATTCGCTGCTTGGGGTCGCGCGTGCGCTCCAGACAGTAATGCGCGGACCGCAGCACGCCGCCATCGGTGATTCGCTTCCCGTTGCCCGGCAGCTGGTCGAGTTCATGGGAGAAAGGGAGCGAGCGCTGCGTATTCTCGACGCGACACTGGCAGCCACGCCCCTGCGCACGCTGCCGGAGGAGCAACGCCCGTATTTCTCGATGGCCAACGTCTACGCGATGGCCGGTCGCGTCGACAAGGCGCGAGCGATGATCGCGCAGTTCGACGCCGAAGTGAAGGACTCGACATTGCGAATGCTCGAGGCTCCCGGACGGCACTGGACGCTAGGCGAGATCGCCCTCGCGGAGAAGCGTCCGCTCGATGCCGTCCGTGAATTCTGGAAATCGGATTCTCTTCCCGATGGTCCGGATGGCGACTGCTACTTCTGCAAGGACGTGCTGGTCGCGCGCGCGTTCGACGCGGCGAACGCGCCGGATTCTGCAATCGCTCATTTCGAGCGATTCATCGTCGCCAAGTACCCGGGGCGGTTGGGCGTCGACAACGAGTTCCTGGCGCCGACGCACCAGCGCCTTGGCGAGCTCTACGAGTCGAAAGGCGACAACCAGCGCGCCGCGAGCCACTATCTCACCTTCATCGATCTCTGGCGGAACGCCGATCCCGTTCTCCAGCCTCGCGTCGACGATGCGCGACGCCGGCTTGCCCGGCTCAAGGACATCGCGGGCAAGTAACCGGACGCCGGGAGCGGGCAAGCCTAACGCATCGCTACCACTCCTCGCGGTCGCGACGGACCATCACCCGCCGACCACGAATTGTGGTGCTGCGGAGCGCGCCGATGATGTCCTCCGCCGAGTCGTCGGGCACCTCGACGATCGAGAAGCGGTCCGCGATCTCGATCGAGCCGACGGCGCGGGCATCGATGCCGGCCTCGTTCGCAATCGCGCCCACGAGATCGGCGGGTCGAATGCCGGCGCGGCGGCCGAGCGCGATGTAGAGCCGCGTGACGTCCTCGTCCGAGGAGCGATCGCGCCTGGCACCCCGCCGCGGACGGGCTTCGCGCTCCGGTCGTTTCGGTTTGCCATTGCGATCGCGCGAACGTCCCGATTCCCGCTCCCGATCGCGCGGCACAGCAGCAATCGGAATCTCCTCTTCGTTTCCGCCCGTGACCGTCGCTTCGTGGGCGAGCTTCACGGCCGCCGTCGCGACGTCGACGACGTCGAACTCCTCGGCCAGCGCCTCGACAACGACGCGGAACCCGTCGAAGCTTCCCGCAACGAGCGCCTCTCGTAATGCGGCGCGCGTGAGCTCGAGGCGGCGCGTGCGCAGGTCCACGATCGTCGGCAGCTTCTCGACGACGATGCGTTGCTTCGTGAGCTGCTCGATGTTGCGAATGAGGCGATGCTCGCGCGGCTCGGCCAGCGTGATGGCGACGCCTTCGCGACCGGCGCGACCGGTGCGTCCGATCCGATGAACGTACGCATCGGCGGCGGACGGCACGTCGTAGTTCACGACGTGCGAGAGATGTTCGATGTCGAGGCCGCGCGCGGCGACGTCCGTAGCGACGAGAAGCTCCGTGTTCCCTTCCCGAAAGCGCTGCATGACCCGGTCGCGCTGCTCCTGGGATAGTCCGCCATGGAGCGCCTCGGCCCGATAGCCGCGGCCGACGAGCGTCTCGGTGAGCTCGTCCACTTCGGTGCGCGTGCGGCAGAAGACGATCGCCGACGTCGGGCTCTCCATATCGAGCACTCGACCGAGAGCGGCAACCTTGTACTGTCGGGGAACGACGTACGCGACCTGCCTAACGCGGGGCGAGCTGCCGGGCGCCATTGCCTCACGCGCGATGCGGACGCGCGTCGGATTCTCGAGGTGGCGCTCGGCGATCTCGGCGATCCGGGACGGGATCGTGGCCGAGAAGAGCGCGGTCTGCCGCTTTGCGGGGAGCGCCTCGAGAATCTCCTCGAGATCGTCGGCGAAGCCCATGTCGAGCATCTCGTCGGCCTCGTCGAGAACGACGACACTGACGTCACCGAGCTTCACCGAACCGCGTCGAATGTGATCGAGCGCGCGCCCGGGGGTCGCGACGATGACGTCGACGCCACGCTTCAATGCGCGCAGCTGCTGTTGAATGGACTGCCCGCCGTAGATCGGAAGCACGCACGTGCCGAAGCCCTTGCCATAGCGATGGACAGCTTCCGCGACCTGCATCGCGAGCTCACGGGTCGGTACGAGAATGAGTGCGCGCACGGGCGGCGTTCGTTCGCTCGAGACGCCGATGCGCTGAAGCATCGGCAATGCGAACGCGGCCGTCTTTCCCGTTCCCGTGGCGGCCTGACCGAGCACGTCGCGGCCTTGCAGGAGCGGTGGTATCGCCTCGCGTTGAATGGGAGTGGGCTCTTCGTAGCCAAGTGCGGACAGTGCGGAAACAAGGGAGTCGTCGAGGCCGAGTGCCGCAAAAGGCGACACCGATTCGGCCGAAAGTTCCATGGAGTTCGTCATAAGATCGGAATGGTGGGGCAACAAGCTCGTCGCGTCCACGGTGAAGTTGCGGAAGTCGTGCCGTCGATCGTCCCTCGAACGTCAGTAAGCGATAGAAACCCGTGGGTGGCACCGATCAGCTGCTGGCGGGCATTTCAACGCGACCATGAATCCATCCGACGAGCACGTCGAATCCGCCGAAGCGGCAGGCCTTCGTTATGTGACGGACGCGGCACCTGGCATCCGACGCCAGCGCCGCGGCCGCGGCTTCACGTACATCGCGGCGGACGGAAGCGTGATTCGCGACAAGGCGGAGCTGGAGCGCATTCGCAAGCTCGTCATCCCGCCGCGGTGGACGAGCGTATGGATCTGTCCGAATCCGTCGGGTCATCTCCAGGTGACGGCGCGCGACGCGCGCGGGCGCAAGCAATATCGCTATCACCCGCGCTATCGCGCGGTGCGCGACGAGACGAAGTTCGGCCGGATGCTCGCATTCAGCGAGATCCTGCCGCTGATTCGTGAGTGCGTCGAACGCGACGTCATGCTACCGGAGCTCTCGCGCGACAAGGTGCTCGCGACGGTGGTCTGGTTGCTCGAGCGGACCCTGATTCGGGTTGGCAATGACGAGTACGCGCGGGACAATGGCTCGTTCGGCCTGACGACACTCCGGCGCAAACACGTGACCGTTTCGGGCGCGAAGCTGCGTTTCGAGTTTCGCGGGAAGAGCGGCGTTCCGCATTCGGTCGCGGTGACCGATCGTCGCATCGCGCACATCGTTCAACGATGTCAGGAGCTGCCGGGGCAGGAGCTCTTTCAGTATCTCGACAACGATGGCCGCCGTCAGTCGGTCGACGCCGGGGATATCAACGAGTACCTGCGGCGGATCACGGGCCGCCAGGTGACAGCGAAGGATTTCCGCACCTGGGCCGGCACGACACTGGCGGCGGCGGCGTTGCGCGAGCTCGGAGGCTTCACTTCGGAAAAGCAGGCGAAGGCGAAGATCGTTACCGCGATCGATCGGATCTCGCAGCGGTTAGGCAATACGCGCGCGGTCTGCCGCAAGTACTATGTACATCCGGCGATTCTCGAAGCGTACATGGAGGGAATCACGATCCCGCCGACGCCGAGCGACGTGAGGCCGCTGCGCTCGAGCGGGAGTCCCGCGGCGCTCCGACGCGACGAAGTCGCGGTCGTCGAGCTGCTGCGGAACCGCGGCAAGGCGGAACCGCTCAAGCCGGCGATCGAGGAGAAGCCGACGGGCGATCGAGCGACCGAACAGGACGACGCGGCCTGATCTCGCCGGCGGCCGTCTCGTTAGGCATGGCCGAACCGCACCGATCGGAGCTCGCGCGGAAGGGAGACTAGGTTCGAGGGTGGTTCGATTCTTCCCTGAGTCCCCTGGTTCCTGATTCCCTGGTTCCGTAAGTCATGTCCGACGCGCAAGGCCCTCGACTGCTCCGCGCCCTCCGTCATCGGAACTACCGTCTGTTCTTCGGCGGTCAGAGCGTCTCGCTCATCGGCACCTGGATCACGCGCATAGCGACGAGCTGGCTCGTCTACCGGCTCACCGGATCGGCGCTGCTGCTCGGGGTCGTGGGATTCTGCGGCCAGATCCCGACGCTTCTCCTCTCGCCCGTGGCCGGCGTCCTCGTGGACCGCCATGACCGACATCGCATCCTCGTCATCACGCAGGTGCTTTCCGCGTTGCAGTCGCTGGCGCTGGCGTTGCTCGCGCTGCCGGGGATCATCACCGTGGGCGAGATCCTCGTTCTTCAGGTCGTTCAGGGAGTCATCAACGCCTTCGACACGCCGGCCCGGCAATCGTTCATCGTCGACATGATCGAGGATCGATCGGATCTGCCGAATGCGATTGCCCTCAATTCATCGATGGTGAACGGGAGTCGGATCATCGGTCCTTCGATCGGGGGCGTGATCATCGCGGCGGTGGGCGAGGGCTGGTGCTTCATGATCGACGCGATCTCGTACGTGGCGGTCATCGCGTCCCTTCTCGCGATGATTGTCGCCAAGAAGCCGCCCCGTGATCAGAGTACCAGAGTAGTCGAGGAGCTCCGCGCCGGATTCAACTATGTGTCGCGATCGGTGCCGATGCGATCGGCGCTCCTACTGCTGGCTCTCGTGGCCACGATGGGGATGCCCTACACCGTGCTCATGCCGGCGATCGCGAGCGGGGTCCTGCACGGCGGGGCGCATACCCTCGGCTTCCTCATGACTGCGTCGGGACTGGGTGCGCTGGCGGGTGCGCTTTACCTCGCGTCGAGGAGCTCGGTGCTTGGACTGGGGCGAGCGATGGTGGTGGCGACGATCGCCTTCGGAGTTGGGCTGGTCGCGTTCTCGCTTTCGCACGTCATCTGGCTCTCGCTGCTCCTATTGCCGGTCGTCGGTGGCGGGATGATGGTGGAGACGGCGTCCACGAATACGATCCTGCAGACGATAGTGGACGAGCGGATGCGAGGCCGAGTGATGTCGTTCTATACGATGGCCTTCCTCGGTACTGCCCCGCTCGGCAGTCTGCTCGCCGGGGTTGCGGCAAGCCGGATCGGCGCGCCGATGACCATCCTCCTTGGCGGAATCGCGTGCGTCGGGGCTGGGGTGTGGTTCGCAGCGAAGCTACCAGCCATTCGTGTTCTGCTGAGGCCGATCTACGTGCAGAAGGGGATTCTGCCTGGGTGACTGGTGGACGGTTGACGGTGGACGGTTGACGGTTGGCAGTAGACTGACAACCAACCGTCTACCGTCCACCGTCAACCGTCCACCGAATTCGGTCAAACGCTCGGCACCCCTTGGCCGTACAAGCTTTGGAGCGATACGGTGGCTCCAGAGTCGAGGTGAGGGATACGTACACGGCGACCGCCCGCAGAACGGACAATCCACGCGCGCCGCTCGTGCTTCGCACGAACGATGAGTCCGATCAGGACCGCGAGCTGCTCGCTCGTGTTCTGGTCGGAGAGCGTGATGCGTTCGGACAGATCGTCGAGCGATATCTCGGTCGCGCGATGTCGCTGGCGATGCGTCTGCTGCGCCACAGGGAGGACGCCGAGGATCTCGTGCAGGACGCCTTCCTGGCCGCGCTGCAGCACATCGACAGCTTCGATCTCTCGCGGCCCTTCTGGCCCTGGTTGTCGAGAATCATCGTGAATCGGGGACTCGATCAGGTGGCATCGCGATCGGCTCGCTCGATCGATGCGCTGGAGGACGACGTGAGTGACAGCCGGCCGACGCCGGCTGATGCCGCGGAGCACGGGGAGATTCGGGACGAGTTTCATCGAACGCTCCTGGCACTTCCCGAGCGCAGGCGTTTGGTGGTGCAGTTGTTCGAGGTTGATGGCTTCTCGGTCGCGGAGATCGCGAAGCTCCTGGATTCTTCGCCGGCGACGATTCGCTGGCATCTGCACATGGCGCGTCGCCAGCTGCGCAATGCACTGGCGCCGCTCCATCGAGGTTGATGGATGAGGCCCAAGGATTCGCACCTGGATCGTGAGCTGGCGCGGGCGCTGCGCCGGCTGGACCCGCCGGCGGTGACACCGGCGCAGATGACATCGCTGGCGCGGCGCATCATGACACGCGCGACGCCGTTGCTCGACGCACGGTGTCGCGGCGCGGCGCGGTGGTGGGAGTACGCCGCCAACTGGTCCGGGACACTCCTTCCGCTCGGCGTCGCGGCCGCGTTCGTCGCGACCGTCTGTCTTGCGTGGAGCTCGGCAGCCCGGCCTCCTGTACGGCCACACGCGGTCGAGCGGACAGCGCTCCTCCGTGTGGTGACGAATCGTGCGCCGTCGGGTGATCTGATCGACTTCGTGCTCGACGCGCATGCCGCGGAGCGTGGCGACGGTCGATCCCTCAAGGAAAACCGTTGATGCCGGCGCTTCGTCGCTTCCACATGCCCGCGCGGTCGCTCGCCGTCGTCGTGATGGCCGCGCTCGTGCTCGCGGGCATCGTCGCCGGAGTAGCGATCGATCGTGTGCTGCTGACGGCGGCGCGGACAGCGGCGGTCTTCCCAGACACCGGCTTTCATCCGCTATCCTCGGCATTGCGGTCGCCGACGCCAGAGGAGCGCCGCCGGCTGCGGGCCGAGCTCTCGCGACAGCTGGCGCTGACGCCGTCGCAGGACAGCGCGTTCGAGGCGATCATGATGCAGCGGGCGGGGGAGTTCAGCGCGCTACGCGAGGAGATTCGGCCGCGCGTCGAGCGGCTGGTGTCGGATGTGCGCAGCGACATGGAACAGGTGCTGACGCCGGCGCAGCGCGAACAGTTCCGCCGCCTGCAGCTGCGTGATGGCGGCGATGGCCGCCGTATGAGCAGCACGCCCTGACGAAATCACATCAAATGATTGCTCTGCTTCGAGCGCGGCGCCGGACGCGTACCGCGCTCTCGATTGTCCTTACGCTCACGCTCGGAGGTGCATGCCACACCGCGGCGCGCGCGCCGACGGCGCTCCCGACCGCGGCGGTGACCTACCGCGACATCGTCGTACGCGTGCAGGCGACGGGGACGCTGGAGCCGATCGATCTCGTCGCAATCCGATCCAAAGCGTCGGGGCTCGTACAGAAGATGCCGGTGGACGTTGGCAGCGACGTGAAAGCGGGCGATCTCATCGTGCAGATCGACCCTCGCGACGTGAAGAACCAGTACGACGAGACGGTCGCCGATGACGTCGCGTCGGTCGCGGCGATGAGCAACGCGGCGCTGCAGAAGAAGCGGGCGGACGACATGCTCGCGCAGCACGTGATTACGCCGGCTGAGCATGACAGCGTCGCCGCGTCGTTTGTGCGCGCCCAGTCGGTGGTGGCCGAGGACCGCGCGACGCTCGACCTCGCCCGGCAGAAGCTCGAGGACGCGACCGTGCGGGCGCCGGTGACCGGGACGATTCTCAGCAAGAGCGTCTCGTTAGGCCAGCTCGTGACCTCGGCGACGGGCGCATTCGGACGCGACACGTCGATCGTGACGATGGCGAACCTGCTCCGGGTCCGGATGCGCGTGAACGTCGACGAGGCCGACATGGCGAACGTGAAGCCCGGCGAGCCAGCGACGATCCGGGTCGACGCGGTGCCCACGCGCAGCTTCGACGGCGTGGTCGAGAAGATCGAGCCGACGGCGGTCGTGAATCAGGGAGTGACCTTCTTTCCCGTGCTCGTCACGATCGACAATCATGAGCGTTTACTCATGCCGGGTATGAACGGCGAGGTCACGATCACGGCGGCGCGCCATCCGCATGTTCTCGCGATTCCGGTGGACGCGGTGCGGCCGGCCAACGAGCTCGTGTCGATCGCGCGCGTCTTCCAGCGCCCGGCCGACTCGCTGCGCGAGGCGATCAGCCCGGCGCTCCTGCCGGCCACGGGAAGCGCGGCGACGGGCAGCGGGGCGCGATTCGCCGTGGTCGCCCTGCCGGGCGCAAGCTACGAGCTGCGGGCGATCCAGCCAGGCGCGACGGATCTCGAGTGGGTGCAAGTCGTCGGTGGCATTCGCGAGGGCGAGCGAGTGGTGCTCCTTGGCGATGCCGCGCGGGCTCGCCCGGCCTCGCCGCCGACGCTCCGTCTCGCCGACGGGGTCGCGCGCGTACCGTCGCGGGCCGCGAGCCCCGCCGGGAGCAGCCGATGAGGGCGCGCGCCGCGTTCGGCGGTTTGCTCCTCGCCCTGGGGTGTGTCCACCGCCCGCCGGCGATCAACGGCGCGCCGGGCGCGCCGAGACAGCCTAACGAGTACTGGACTCCGTCGGCGAGCGACGCGGCCCGACTGCAGCGCGAGCGAGCGGATCGTGCGGCACCGACGCCACCGGCGATGCCGGCCGCGTTCGCCCGGTTGAGCGTCCCCGAGGTCGTCGATCTCGCGCTCCGGAACAATCCCGCGACGAGACTGTCGTGGGCGCAGGCGCGCGCAGCCGCCGACGTCTTCGGCGCGAGTCGCGGTGTTCTTCTGCCCACGGTGAGTGTCGACGTCAACGCGAGCCGCGCGCGCCCGCTCGCCCCGAGCGGTGTGCTGTCCCAGCGGTCGCAGCTCGGTCCTTCGGTGGGATTATCGTATCTGGTGCTCGACTTCGGCGCCCGCGCCGGCAACATCGACTTCGCGCGTCAGACGGCGATCGCCGCTGATCTGAGCCACAACGTCGTCGTGCAGAACACGATCCTTGGCGTCGAGCAGGCGCTGTTCGATTATCAGGCAACGCGGACGCAGCGCGACGCGCAACGCTCGGCGGTCGAGGAGGCAACCGCGAGCCTCAACTCCGCGGAGGAGCGCCACCGCGTCGGCCTGGCGACGATCGCGGACGTGCTGCAGGCGCGCACGGCGCGATCGCAAGCGCAGCTGGCGCTGGAATCGCTCGAGGGTGCGGTTCACGTCGCGCAGGGCACGCTTGCGGTAGCAATGGGAATTCCCCCGAACGCGAGCTTCGAGCCGCCAGTGCTTGGCGACTCGCTCTGTCCGGACTCGCTACGCTTCATCACGCAGTCGGTAGACACCCTGATCGCGGCGGCGACGCGCAATCGGCCCGATCTCGAGGCGGTGCGGGCACAGGCGGCGGCCGCGGCGGCACAGGTGCGCGTCGCTCGTTCGGGACTTCTGCCGACGATCTCCCTCAACGCGAATCGCGGCTACACGACGTCGAACGTGCCTGGGCTGCAGGGCGCCACGTACACGATCGGGCTGGGCTTCGACCTGCCGCTCTTCACGGGGATGGCTCGGCAGTATTCGCTGCAAGCGGCGACCGAACAGCTGGCGGCGGCCAACGCGCGCGCGGAGCAGACGAGGCAGCAGATTGCCCTTCAGGTCTTCACGGCATATTACAATCTGCAGACGTCCACGGAGCGCGTGCGCACGGCCGCCGACCTCCTGGCGAGCGCGACGGAATCGGAGAGCGTCGCGCGAGGAAGGTATCGGGAGGGGGTCGGCAGCATCGTGGATCTCCTCATTGCGCAGTCGGCGCTCGCGGACGCGCGCGCGCAGGACGCGCAGGCGCGATGGCAGTGGCGCGGGGCGATGGCACAGCTGGCGCACGACGTTGGCGCCCTTGGATTGCGCGGCGAGGCGCTGGGCCCGTTAGGCGCGACTGACACGTCAGGAACCCATCGGTGAGATTGAACGATATGGCAGTTGCTGAGAAGAAGCGGATCGCCGTCGCGGCACTGGCGCTTGCGGTGGCGTGCGGCGGTCCGAAGGCGGAGCACACGCCGACGGTGCCCGTGTCCGTGTCGCCCGCGGTGCGCATCGACGCGCCCGCAGTCGTTGCCGCGAACGGTGTGGTGGAACCCGTGCAGACTGTCGCGGTCGAGGCGCAGGTGGGCGGCACCCTCACCGAAGTGAGCTTTCAGGAAGGTCAGGAGGTGAGCGAGGGGCAGACACTCTTCCGCATCGATCCACGCCCCTTCGAGGCGGCGCTTCGACAGTCGGAGGCCGCGCTGGCGCGCGATCGCGCGCAGGCGCAGAACGCCCAGAGAGAGGCGGAGCGCTACAAGGCGCTGGTCGCGAAAGACTACGTGACGCAATCGCAAGCCGAACAGGCGCAGGCGCAGGCTGCGTCGCTGGTGGCCACGTTGCAGGCGGACAGCGCGGCGGTGGAGAACGCGCGCGTCAATCTTGGCTACACGACGATCCGCGCGCCAATCGGTGGCCGCACCGGCAGCCTTCTCGTACGGCGTGGCAATCTCGTGAAGCCTAACGGTGGCCCGCTCGTCGTCATCAACGAGCTGCAGCCGATCCTGGTGCGCTTCCCCGTGACAGCGCGCGACTTTCTCGCGCTCCGCCGTCGCGTCGCGACGGGGCCGGTGCCCGTGCGCGTCACGGCGTCGGACAGCACCGTATTGCCGGAGCAGGGCTCGCTGACCTTTCTCGACAACGCCGTCGACTCGCTAACGGGCACCGTGACAGCCAAGGCGCGGTTCAACAACTCATCACGCGCGCTGTGGCCGGGCGAGTACGTGCGCGTCGCGGTACAGCTCGATGTGCGGAGCGGTGCGATCGCGGTGCCGACCACCGCGGTGATGAATGGGCAAGAAGGCACATACGTCTACGTCGTCGACGCCGAGAAGAACGCGCACGTGCGGACAGTGACGCCAGGCCAGGCGGTTGGCGACCTCACGGTGATCGAGCGGGGCGTTCAACCCGGCGAGCAGGTCGTGGTCGACGGGCAGTCGCGTCTCATGCCTGGCGCGAAGGTCGACGCGAAGCAGCAGACGACACCCGTCGCGCAGCGGGCCGCGGGATCGGGAGTGGACGAATGAACATCTCCGAGCTGTTCATCCGGCGACCGGTGACGACCGTGCTGTTCATGCTCGGTCTCGTCGTGTTCGGTATCACCGCGTACCGGCGACTTCCGGTGAGCGATCTGCCGACCGTCGATTTCCCGACGATTCAGGTGAACGCGTCGCTGCCCGGCGCGAGCCCCGAGACGATGGCGGCGGCGGTGGCGACGCCGCTCGAGAAGCAGTTCTCGACGATCGCCGGCATCGACAACATGACGTCGATCTCGAACCTCGGATCGACGTCGATCACGATCCAGTTCGCGCTCGACCGGAACATCGACGCCGCCGCGCAGGACGTGCAGGCGATGATCGCGAAGACGCTGCGCGATCTGCCGCCGGGGATCATTCCGCCATCCTATCAGAAGGTGAATCCGGCGGATCAGTCCATTCTTCTCTTCGCCCTGACGTCGAAGCTTCTTCCGTTGTCCCAGCTCGACGAATACGGCGAGACCGTGCTCGCGCAACGTATCTCGATGGTGCCGGGTGTGGCCCAGGTCGTCGTCTACGGCTCGCAGAAGTACGCGGTGCGCGTGCAGCTCGACCCGACGTCACTCGCGTACCGGAAGATCGGCATCGACGAAGTGGCGAACGCGATCAGTCGGCAGAACGTGAATCTGCCAACCGGAGTGCTCTGGGGCCCGAACAAGGCCTTCACCGTCCAGGCGAACGGGCAGCTGCAGGATGCTGCCTCCTTCGCACGAATGGTTGTGACGTATCGCAACGGCGCGCCCGTTCGACTCGGCGACCTCGGGCGCGTGCTCGACGACGTGCAGAACAACAAGGTCGCGAGCTGGTTCAACGGATCGCGCGCGATCGTGCTCGCCATTCAGCGGCAGCCAGGCAGCAATACGGTGGAGGTCGCGACGAACGTCAAGGAGCTCGTCGCGAAGATGCAGTCGCAGATTCCCGGCAGCGTGCAGCTCTCGACTCTGATCGATCGTACGATCCCGATCGAGGAGTCGGTGCGCGACGTGAAGATGACGCTGCTGTTGACGCTCGCCCTCGTCGTGGGCGTCATCTTCCTGTTTCTGCGCAACGTGTCGGCGACGATCATTCCAAGCCTGGCACTGCCGATCTCCGTCGTCGGCACCTTCGCGGTGATGTACCTGCTCGGCTACAGCCTGGACAATCTGTCGCTGATGGCGCTCACGCTCGCGGTCGGCTTCGTCGTCGACGACGCGATCGTGATGCTCGAGAACATCGTTAGGCACATGGAGATGGGAAAGCCGCCGCTCAAGGCCGCGTTCGACGGCTCGGCGGAGGTTGGCTTCACCATTTTGTCCATGACGATCTCGCTCGTGGCGGTGTTTATCCCAATTCTTTTTCTGGGTGGGATCATTGGAAGGTTGTTCCACGAGTTCGCGGTCGTGATCGCGGTCGCGATTCTGATGTCGGGTGTCGTGTCATTGACGCTGACGCCGATGCTGTCGAGCCGCGTCTTGCGGGCGCATGGTCACGAGGAGCACGGCCGGTTCTACAACGCGACCGAGCGCGGATGGGAGGCGATGCTCGGGTTTTACTCACGCACGCTCCATTGGGTGATGGGACACCGGCGGACGATGCTCGCCTTCTCGGCGCTGATTCTCGTGGGCACCGGGATTCTCTTCACCCTCGTGCCGAAGGGATTCATCCCGAGCCAGGACAACGGAAATCTCTCGATCACCACCGAGGCGGCGCAGGGGACCTCGCTTCAGGACATGATCGCGCACCAGCGCGAGGTGGCCTCGATCGTCCAGCAGGACCCGAACATCCAGGGGTTCATGTCGGCAGTTGGCGGCGGAGGTGGCGCGAATCAGTCGCTCAACCAGGGGCGATTGTTCATCGGCCTCAAGCCCCGCGATCAGCGCAAGAACGTCGACGAGATCATCGCCGAGCTGCGGCCGAAGCTGTCGCGGGTGCCGGGGATGGTGGTGTTCATGCAGAATCCGCCGGCGATCCAGATCGGCGGTCGCGTCGCCAAGAGTCTGTATCAGTTCACGATGCAGAGCTCGGACATCGCGACGTTGTACCCGGCGGCGCAACGGCTGATCGACGCGGCGAAGACATCGACGCAGCTGCAGGACGTAACGAGCGATCTCCAGCTCGGGAATCCGCAGGCGAGCATCCAGATCGACCGGGAGCGGGCTGCGTCGTTAGGCGTGAGCGCGCAGCAGATCGAGACGGCCCTTTACGATGCCTACGGCTCGCGGCAGGTGTCGACGATCTACACGCCGAACAACGAGTACTGGGTGGTGATGGAGCTCCTGCCCGAATACCAGCAGGATCTCTCGGCGCTGTCGCTACTTCACGTCATGGCCGACAACGGCACGCTCGTCCCGCTGAGCGCGGTCGCGTCGGTGACGGAGAGCCGGGGGCCGGTGGCGGTGAATCATGCGGGGCAGCTGCCGTCGGTGACGCTGTCGTTCAACCTCCGGCCGGGCGTCGCGTTAGGCGACGCGGTGACCGAGGTGCAGCGGATCGCGCGCAACGCGCTGCCGTCGACGATCTCGACGAACTTCTCGGGCACGGCGCAGGCGTTCCAGGCGGCGCAGGCGGGTCTCCTCGCGCTGCTCGTCATCGCGATCTTCGTGATCTACGTGGTGCTGGGAGTCCTCTATGAGAGCTTCATTCACCCGATCACGATTCTGTCCGGGCTCCCGTTCGCGGCGTTCGGCGCGCTCCTGACGCTCCTGATCTTCCACGTCGATCTCAGCGTGTATGCGTTCGTCGGGATCGTGCTCCTCGTGGGCCTCGTGAAGAAGAACGCGATCATGATGATCGACTTCGCGCTCGAGTCGGAGCGGAAGGAGGGGCGCGCGCCCGCGGACGCGATCGTGCACGCGTCGCTGGTGCGCTTCCGGCCGATCATGATGACGACGGTCGCGGCGTTGATGGGGACGCTCCCGATTGCGTTGTCGATGGGCGCCGGCGCCGAGTCGCGCCGCCCGTTAGGCATCGCGGTTGTCGGTGGATTGGCGTTCTCGCAGCTGATCACGCTCTACGTGACGCCGGTGGTGTACACGTATCTCTCGGGCGTGAGCGTCCGGATCGATCGCTGGCTGGCGAGAACGGCCGAGGATACGGAGGCGGAGCGCCTCGAGCCCCCGCGACGGGCGCCAGAGCTGGCAGGCGTGGGGGACGACTAGGCAAAAGCGTCAGCGCGGACTAACACGGACAACAGCGCGGACGCACGCGGCCAAAGAGAACTCTTCGGCGACTGCGCTACTTCTAGCGAGCCTTCTTCGTGTAAATTAGGCGTTGAAACGACGCTTTCGGACCGAAGTGGAGTAGCAGCCCGAGCTCGAGCGAGGTTCCGCGAAGATAGTTGAGGACTTGCTTTCGATCAGCCTCGGTGACTGCAAGCGATGCCTTGATCTCTACTATCACCCTTTGTTCGAC
>Ga0308175_100001792_pt1 | contig 14556 bp, 9 predicted proteins | sample PhyCR1_3_FD_203893 | JGI IMG/M metagenome (GOLD analysis project Ga0308175, IMG submission 203893) | Soil microbial communities from UC Gill Tract Community Farm, Albany, California, United States - DLSLS.C.R1 | ecosystem: Environmental > Terrestrial > Soil > Agricultural land | place: USA...
CGCGTTGGCCAAGCCGAAACCGGAGCAGGACACCGGGGTCCACGACGGGCGGGCGGCGGTGACCCGGCGGGCCGATGCGCTGCTGGACCTGGTGACCCGTGCCGTGGGGGCTCCCGACGGGGTGCCGCGGCAGGCGAAGACCCAGCTGGTGGTCAGTGTGGGGCTGGAGGTGTTGGAGGGCCGGTGTCGCGGCACCGGGGTGACCACCTTCGGGGAGGTGTTGTCCGCGGACGTGGTGCGCCGGTTGGCGTGCGACGCCCAGCTGGTGCCGGTGGTGCTCGGCACCCGGGGGGAGGTGTTGGACCAGGGTGAGGCGATCCGGTTGTTCAACCGGGCCCAGGTCCGGCACCTGTGGTTGCGGGACAGGCACTGCACCTTCCCCGGCTGCTCCAAGCCCGCGGCCTGGACCGATGCGCATCACCTGCTGCATTGGGCCCACGGTGGGCCGACCGACATCTGGAACGCGGCGTTGTTGTGCCGGGCCCATCACAGCGTGGTGCACACCCACCGGTACGCCGGCCGCGTGACCCAGGGCCCGCACGGGCCGTTCGTGGAGTGGGACCTCACCCGGGGCTCCTACGACGCCATGCTCGCCGCCCACCGCGCCCACCGTCAGAGCCCGGACAACCGTGCCCCCCAAGGCGCCGAGGCTGGGACGGCAACCCGTCTCGACGTGGCCGGATACCGGTCCTGGGTGGCCCGGGCCTGGCCCTTCGAGGTCCCCGAACGGGAGTGCGGCTGGCGACGAACGGGCGCCATCGGCTTCGGCGCCGGACCCGTCGAGGCCCCGCGCATCACCTACGGCACCGCAAACTCAGGTTCTCCAAGCACCGCCACCGGCAACTCCCACACCGCAAGCTGCGGCACCGGCAACTCCGACACCGCAAGCTGCGGCACCGACAGCTCCGGCCCGCCACGACCCTGACCCCGCCCCGCACCCCGCCTCATGCCCGGCGGGGGCCTTGGCATGTTCACCGGGCCTTTTCCTGGTGCCTGGCGGGACCAATTCCGTTGCGCGTCAGCGAGCGGAGTCCAATATTGCCTTGAAGTCGCCGACCGGTCCGAGGTGGGCCAGCTTGTCCGGGTTGACGATTGAGCTGACCTGGGTGATGACGCCATCGACGATCTCGATCGCCCACACGGCCAGCACCCGGTCCTGCTCGTCGAAAAACAGTGCGCCCGGACCACCGTTGACCTCGACCGGTCGCATGGACACCTGCGGCAGCCGGACACCCAGGCTCATCCAGTTCATGATCATGTGGGCCACCCGGGAACGGCCCCGCAGGGTCCGTGCCATCGCAGGCGCCTTGCCGCCGCCGTCGCCGGTCAGCTCGACGTCGTGGGCGAGCAGCGCCTCGAGTCCCGCCAGGTCACCGTGCTCGGCCGCCGCGAAAAACCGTCGCGCCAGCTCGTCGTGCTGTTCCCGTGTCGTCTGGAAGCGGGGGCGTCCCGTCGTGACATGGCGCCGCGCCCGGCTCGCGAGCTGGCGCACGTTGTCCTCGGTCTTCCCGACGATCTCGGTTATCTCGGGGTAGCCGTAGCCGAACACGTCGTGCAGCAGCAGCACGGCCCGTTGCTCGGGGGTCAGGCTCTCGAGCAGCACCAGCATCGCCAACGACAGCGAGTCGGCCGTCTCGGCGTGGGTTGCCGGGTCGTCGCGTCCGTCGGTGAGGATCGGCTCGGGTAGCCACTCGCCCACGTAGTGCTCGCGGCGCACCCGAGCCGACCGCAGCTCGTTGATCGACAGGCGGGTGGTGATGGTGGCGACGTAGGCCGGCGGTGACGCGATCTCCTGGCCCGCCTCGAGCACCTGGTGCACGCGAAGCAGCGCCTCCTGCACCACGTCCTCGGCCTCCGAGACGCTGCCGAGCATTCGGTACGCGATCGCGAACGACGTCGGGCGCAGGTCGGCAAGCAGCTGCTCGTGGGCTTCGGATGTGGTGGACGAAGGCTGGTCGGTGCTCACCCGGCGAACCCCTCACGCCAGGTCGGGTGTGCGGGGTGCCAGCCGAGCTCGCGCTTTGCCTTGGCGTTCGAGGCCCCGCGCAGCTCGGTCATCATCACCGCACCAGTCTCACCGGTGAGCAGCCGCCCGACGAACCGGGGCACCCGCATCGGCTTCTTCGCGCCCAGCAGGCGCGCGAGCTCCGGCAACCAGACCGCGACCGGCGCCGGCTCGTCGTCGACGACGTTGTACACCCCGCGCGTCCCGCGCTCGACCGCCGCCACCGTCGCGTCAGCGGCGTCGCCGATGTGGATGAACGACCACACGCCGCCGCCATCCCCGACCACGGGGAACTTGCCCGCGCGAACCGCCGCGGTCTGCTCACCGTCCGGCGCGATCGAGGTGTTCGGACCGTAGAAGCCGCCGTAGCGCAACACGACTCCCTCCGTCCAGGTCGCACCGAGCACCGCCTCCTCGACGTGGCGGATCGCCGCCACCGTCTCACGCATCTCCTTCGGTGCCGAGGTGCCGAACGCGTCGTCCTCGGTCTTCACGGAGCCGCCGCTGCGGTCGTATGCCGCGAAGTAGCTCTGTGCGACGAAGCGCCGGACGCCGGCCGCCTGGCTTGCGGAGAGCAGGTGGTCGGTGCCCTCCGTGCGTAGCCGGTTGGTGAGCGCGAACGCACGGTCGAAGTGGCGCAGGTCCAGCGTCCCGATGGCGGTCAGCTGGTGAACCACCACCTCGGGCTGGGCCCGTCCCACCGCCTCCGCGACCTGCTGCGGGTCCAGGGCATCCGCCACGACCGGTACTGCGCCGAGGTCCCGCAGCAGGTCCTGCTTGGACGAGCTGCGTGTCATCCCGTGCACCTCGTGCCCGGCCCGGACCAGCCGGGGCACCAACTGCCGTCCCATGGCTCCGGTCGCTCCTGCTACAAACACCCTCATCGTCGTTCCCATCTCCTCGCTGACTGCCTTCACCAGTAAGACAAGGCGAGCGCGCCAGCTGTGACACATCGGCGGAACGCGCCGCACCTGTACTGGAGCATCCGGCTTACCACTGTCTACATCGATCGCCCGATGCCACCCACCTGCCCCGGCGCGACCATGTCGTCATGGCAGGGCCGCAGGACCGCATTCAAGCCGGGACGACATGGGTCACCTGGGATGGCGCGCCACACCTCGATCCCACCAGCGGGCGACAAGGGTCCCTGATGGAAGAGATCCTCTCGCTCAACGAGACCCAGCTGCTGGAGCTGTGCAGCTACTGGGAGTGGCGTTCGGAACTGGCCACCCGCGACAGCGACCGCTGGTGGTGCTGGACCATCGTCAGGTTTGCCAGGCAGGTCCTCGCAGTGCGGCGCGGCTACCACCCGCACGCCAGCCAGCAGTCCTGAGCGTCGCCGCGTCCACGCGCGACCGGTGAGCCGGCCACGCGGCATACGGAAGTTGGTGACCGGAAGGTCGCCCGAGCGGGACGTGTCACGTCGCCGCTGCCTGTCTCGTCTCGGGTCTGAAGGCACATGAGACGAGAGGTGAGGACCATGCACGTGTTTCTGGCAGGCGGGACCGGCGCGATCGGACTGCGGCTGGTGCCGCAGCTGGTCGAGCGCGGCCACCGGGTGACCGCGACGACGACGACCCCCACGAAGGCTCCGTTGCTCGAGCGGCTCGGCGCCAGCGCGGCCATCGTCGACGGGCTCGAGGCCGCACAGGTCGGTGAGGCGGTCGCGGCGGCGCAACCGGACGCGATCGTCCACCAGATGACGGCGCTGTCCGGCAAGCCGGACCCGAAGCACTTCGACCGCTGGTTCGCGGTGACCAACCGGCTGCGGACCGAGGGAACCGACCACCTGCTCGCCGCCGCGCAGGCGAGCGGCGTCGACTACGTCGTGGCGCAGAGCTTCACCGGCTGGCCGAACATTCGCACCGGCGGCTGGGTCAAGACCGAGGACGACCCGCTCGATCCCGACCCGCCGAAGTGGCAGCGCGAGACACTGGCCGCGATCCGCTATGTGGAGGCCGCGGCGACCGGCGCCGGGGGAGCGGCGCTGCGCTACGGCGGGCTCTACGGTCCCGGCGCCTCCGAGGCGATGGTGACCCTGGTGCGCAAACGCAGGTGGCCGGTCGTCGGCGCAGGCACGGGGTACTCGTCCTGGGTGCATGTCGACGACGCGGCCGCGGCCACGGTGCTCGCACTCGAAACTCGTGCGCACGGAGTGTTCAACATCGTGGACGACGAGCCGGCGCCGGTGTCGCAGTGGCTGCCCTACTTCGCCCACTCCGTCGGTGCCAAGCCGCCGCTGCGGCTGCCCCTCTGGCTGGGCCGGCTGCTCGCGGGCGATGTCGCGGTGTCGACCATGACGGCAACGCGCGGGTCGTCGAACGCGCTGGCGAAGCGCGAGCTGGGCTGGGAGCTACGCTGGCCCAGCTGGCACCAGGGCTTCCGTGACGGCTTGGAGGACGGTCCCAGGAACGGCGTACAGGACGGCCTGCGGGAGGGTGCGTGACGGTTGCCGAGTTCGAGGAGCTGCGACCGCTGCTGTTCTCGATCGCCTACCGGATCCTCGGCAGCGTGAGTGAGGCGGAGGACGCCGTCCAGGAGTCCTGGCTCCGTTACCAGGCCAGCGCCACGGCACCGGTGTCGACCAAGGCGTTCCTGTCGGCGATCGTGACCCGGGTGTCGATCGACGTGCTGCGATCAGCGCGGGTGCGCCGCGAGCGGTACGTCGGGCAGTGGCTGCCCGAGCCGCTCCTCACCGACGGTGGGGCGGGCCTCGCCGGCGCGGACGCGGGACCAGGTGCGCCGGCGGCATACGGCAACCCGGAACGGGCGGCGGAGCTGGCCGACTCTGTGTCGATGGCTGCGCTCCTTCTGCTGGAACGGCTTTCGCCGGTCGAGCGCGCCGTGTTCGTGCTGCACGACGTGTTCGCCTACTCCTACGCGGAGATCGGGCAGATCGTCGGCGAGACCGAGGTGAACTGCCGGCAGCTCGCCTTGCGGGCGCGCAAGCGGATGGGGGACGAGCGGCCGCGGTTCGACGCCGACCGGCGCGAGCGCGACGAGCTGGCCGGCCGCTTCTTCGACGCCCTGACCGAGGGTGACGTCGACGGGCTGCGCGAGCTGCTCGCCGCGGACGTGCAGGTCTACGGCGACGGTGGCGGCAAGGCGCCGCAGTGGACGCGTGTGGTCGTCGGCATGGACAAGGTGGCACGGATGTTCGCCGGACTGGGCTCGCGGTTCGGCGGCGCCGGGGTGAGCGTCGAGCGGCACGAGGTCAACGGCCAGCCCGGCGCCGTGCTGCGGGACCGCGAGGGACGCACCATCAACGTCATGGTGCTCGACGTGCTGGACGGACGGATCCAGGCGATCCGTTCGGTCATCAACCCCGACAAGCTGGGGCACCTCGGACCAGTCGCCGACGCCTGGGCCCTGGCCCGCGAGTCCCGCACCGAGGGCTAGGCGTACTGCCCGCGACGTTGGTTGAGTCGGCGATCACGCCATCGAGAGAGTGCGGGCCACCCTCGTATCTCGGGCGGGGCCGGGACCGACCGCATCAGCCGTTCGGACAGTTGAGTGGCTTCGGGCGTGCTTGCACAACAGGGCGTTTAGAGAGTTGAACGCGCCGCACCCTCCCCAACCGGACATGGCGTTCCTACGGTCGACAGGCTGGGGTCATGCGCCGCCAGCGATGACTGAGCTGACTGTCGAGGGGAACCGCGATGCACCGTCGGAACGACGCCACTGCCACCACAATGGGCCGAGTACGACCCGGGAACTGGTGGTCCGCAGGAGGCCGCAGCGCGCTCGCGGCCGCTGCCGTTGCTGCCGTCGTGGTGGGTGGCATCAGCACTGTGCCGGCCCTCGCGGCGCCGGGCGATGTGACCACGGCCGCCTTCACGGGCGGCACGGGCACCGTGAGCGTGGGTGGCCAGCTCTTCGCTAAGAGCGGCGGCGCGCTCACCCTCACCGTCACGGCGCCGAAGGCCACGCAGTGCGTCGACGTCTCCGGGGCCTTGACCGGGCACCAGACCTCCCCCGCAGGCCAGACCTCCTGGACCTTCCCCTACACCGCGGGGGACGGGGACGGGGTGCAGGCCGTCACCGTTGCCGCCTCAACGGGCGTCAACCCGCAGGGCAAGTGCACAGGTGGCACGCAGTCGGCTCAGGCGTCCTACGCGCTTGACAACACCGGCCCCGTCGTCACAGGGGCGCTCACGCCGGCCCCGAATGCGGCCGGCTGGAACAACACCGGCGTCACCGTCACGTGGACCGCCACGGACACCGGCGCGGGAGTAGCGGCGACCCAACCGTTCCGGACCGATGCCGTGTCCGCCAACGGCATCACCACCCTGAACGCCCCCGCGCAGAGCGACCGGCTGGGCAACACCGGTGACGCCGGGTCCGTCACCGTGCGTGTCGACCGGGCCGCGCCCTCGATCACCGCCAGCCAGACGAAGAACGCGGACGGCACGACGACGATCACGTTCACCTGCAACGACGCGGGCAGCCAGGCCTCCGGCGTCGCGAGCTGCCTCGCCGACGGCACGACGACCAACTCCAGGACCGTGCAGCCGGGCGTCACCGTGACCGGCACCGCCACCGACAAGGCGGGCAACACCGCGACCGCGTCCTCCACCGCCCCGGCGGGCGACACCACGGCACCCACCCTGAGCGGCGCACCGACGACGTCACCCAACGGCGCGGGCTGGTACCGCTCCGACGTCACGGTGCACTGGACCGCCCAAGACCCGGAGTCCGGCATACCGGCTCCTCCTGTCGACACCACCATCACCGGTGAGGGCCAAGGCCTGTCCAGCACCGTCACGGTGACCAACGGCGCCGGCCTGTCCACGACCGCGGCGAGCAGCCCCCTGGTCAAAATCGACCGCACCGCGCCGACCACCGCTGTCAGCGGCACGTCGAACGCCTGGACCAACGGCAACGTGACCCTCTCGCTTTCACCGACCGACGGCCTCTCCGGCGTGGCGCAGACCGTGTATGCCGTGGACGGCGGTGCCGCACAGAGCGGCACCTCGGTCGTGTTGTCCAGCGAGGGTGACCACACGGTCACGTTCCACAGCACCGACGTGGCGGGCAACGTCGAGGCCACGCAGACCGTGCAGGTGCGGATCGACAAGACCGCCCCAACCATCAGCCACAGCTTCACCCCGAGCGGCTACAACGACGCCACCTGGACGAACGGCGACGTGACCGTCACCTTCAGCTGCGCGGACCAGGGTGGGTCCAACGTGGCCGCCTGCACGGCGCCGGTGAACGCAACGACCGAGGGCAGTCACACCGTGACCGGCACGGCCACCGACGGCGCCGGCAACACGGCCACCGACTCGGCCAGCGTGTTCATCGACAAGACCGCACCCTCCATCGGGGCCACCGCAAACGGCTCGAGGAACGACGCCGGCTGGTACAACCACGACGTCACCGTGACGTTCTCGGCCAATGACGAGCTGTCTGGTGTCGTTGACGCCCCGGGTCCGGTCGTCCTCCACGAGGGTGCCGACCAGAGCGTGAGCCGGACGGTGCACGACGCCGCCGGCAACGCGGCGTCCGCAGGCGTGAGCCACATCAACGTCGACACGACCGACCCGGTCCTGACCGCGAGCTTCGCCGAGGGCTGGCACACCGGCGATGTGGAGGTGGACTGGTCGTGCACGGACGCGCTGTCCGGCGTCGCGACCGGCCCGGCCGACGACACGGTGACTGGTGAGGGCGACAACCTGTCCTCGACCGCCTCCTGCACCGACGAGGCCGGCAACACCGCGACGAAGACCGTCACCGGCATCCGCATCGACCGCCACGCGCCGACCACCACGAGCTCGGTCGCGCAGACCCCGGTCAACGGCTGGTACGACGGCGACGTCACGGTGACCCTCCTCGGGTCCGACAACCTCTCGGGGATTGCCGCCACCTACTACACCGTCGACGGCGGTGCCCGGCAGACCTACTCCGCACCGTTCTCGGTGGGGGAGGGCCAGCACCAAGTGCGGTTCTGGAGCATCGACGGTGCCGGCAACGTCGAGACCGTCGGTGCACCCCTGGTGCTCGACGTCGACAAGACCGCGCCGACCACCAAGGTCATCAACCCGATTTCGCCGGACACCGGCTGGTTCGTCACGAGTGGCATCCCGGTGGCGTTCGACGCGATGGATGGTGGGTCCGGCGTCGCCGCGACCTGGTACTCGATCGACGGTGGGACGGCACAGAGGTACGGCCAGCCGTTCACCCAGGACCTGTCCACCGGCGCGCACACGATCGCGTACTGGAGCGTCGACCTGGCCGGCAACGTCGAGGCCCACGAGAGCACCAACGTGCTCGCCGTCAACGTGGACACCGACGCGCCGACCATCACCGGCACCGCCTCGCCGGCTGCAAACGATGCCGGCTGGAACAACACGCCGGTGGACGTGACCTTCAGCTGCGCCGACGTGGGTTCCGGCCTGCAGAGCGGTGTGGCCGGCTGCGCTGGCGACACCACCTTGGAGAACGACGGCGCGGACCAGTCGGTCCATGGTGACGCCGTAGACGTCGCGAGCAACCACAGCGGCGCGGACGTCACCGGCATCAACATCGACCACACCCGCCCGACCCTGGCCGGCGTCGCGAGTGACGGCAGTGCTGCCGGATGGTACCGCGACGACGTCACAGTGAACTGGGTCGGCGACGACGCGCTGTCCGGGATCGACCCGCTGACCCAGCCGGCGGCGAGCACCGTCACCGGCGAGGGCTCGAACCTCGGTGCCGGGCCGGTCACCATCGCCGACAAGGCGGGCAACATCAGTGAGCCGGCGTCGGTGTCCGGCCTGAAGATCGACCGCACCGCACCCGTGGTCACCGGTGCGCCCACCACGAAGCCCAACTCCGACGGCTGGTACAAGGACTCGGTGACGGTGGACTTCACCTGCACCGACCCACGCCTCGCCGACGGAACGACGGGCTCCGGCGTCGCGAGCTGCCCGACGAGCACGCTGCTCACCGCCGACGGCGCAGGCCAGTCCGTGACCAGCGACGGCGCGACCGACCTCGCAGGAAACCACGGCGCAGGCGCCACCGTCGGTGGCATCAACATCGACGGCCGGGCGCCCAGCACGACGAGCAACAACACCTGCACCGCGGTCAACGGCTGGTGCACGGGGCCGACGGCCGACGTGCTGCTCACGGCGACCGACCAGGCGGGCCTGTCCGGGGTCAAGGAGATCCACTACGTCGTCGACGGCGGCCCAGAGCAGGTCGCCTCCGGCGCGAGCGCGACGGTGTCCGTGCCGCTGAGCGGCAGCGGCGCCGGGACAGTGCGGTACTGGGCCGTCGACCGGGCCGGCAACGTGGAGCAGGCGAACAGCGTGGCGCTCAAGTGGGACAACATCGCGCCCACCGTCACCCACGCCCTCTCGCCCGCCGCGAACGCCGACGGCTGGACCAACGCCGACACCACGGTGACGTTCAGCGCCAAGGACGACGACCGCGGGTCGGGCGTCGCGAGCGTCACCGATCCCGTCACCCTCACCGACGAGACCGCCGGAACGTTGGTCAGTGGCTCGGCGACGGACGTGACCGGCAACGTGGGCACCGACTCGGTGACGGTCAAGCTCGACCGGACCGCGCCCGGCATCACCGGCGCGATCACGGGCGGCACCCTCGGCCAGAACGGCTGGTACACGAGCCCGGTCACGGTCACGTTCAGCTGCTCCGACGCGCTGTCCGGGGTAGCGACCTGCCCCGACCCGGTGGTGCTCACGAGCAACGGTGACGCGAACTCGGCGAGCGGACGGGTCTTGGACAAGGCGGGCAACACAGCCTCGGTGACCGTGAGCGGCATCAAGATCGACCAGGAGAAGCCGACGCTCACAAAGGCCGACGTCAACGTCGAGGGCGGCACCTTCACCCTCGGGACCACCCCGAAGGCGACCTGCACCGCCACCGACGGCGTCTCTGGCGTCGCCTCGTGCACGGTGGTCGTCACCGGTGGCAACGCCAACGGGGTCGGGTCGTTCGGCTACACGGCGACGGCGACCGACAACGCCGGCAACACCACCGTGCTGAACGGCACGTACCGCGTCGTCTACCGGTGGGACGGGTTCCTCCAGCCGATCAACGACACCGCACACCAGGTCGGCGTGAGCACCAGCGTCTTCAAGTCCGGCAGCACCGTGCCGGCGAAGTTCCAGCTCAAGCGGGCCGACGGCTCGGTTGTCCAAGCGGCGACTGCGCCGGTATGGCTGACGCCGGTAAAGGGTGGTTCGACCAGCGCCCCGGTCGACGAGTCGCTCTACAGCGCGTCCACCGACAGCGGCTCGGTCTACCGGTACGACTCCAGTGCGCAGCAGTACATCTACAACTGGAAGTCGGGCTCGGGCGGCTACTACTGGCGGGTCGGGGTCCAGCTCGACGACGGCCAGACCTACTGGGTCAACCTCGGACTCCGGTGAGGGGCGTCCTCGGCCGGGGTTCGCCGGGGACGTGAGGGAAGGGGTCCGTACCGGCCACGCGCCGGTGCGGACCCCTTCCGCGCTCGGGTCCGCGCTCCCACAAAACGGCGGTTGCGTGACGACCCCGGCCGCTATTGCCCCCGGATCACGCACGCAACTGCCGTTTTGCCATCACGCCCAGGAGCCGGGCGCGCGCCGGAGCTGCGCTGACGCGCGGAGGTGCCGCCGCGGCATACCCGCGCTTGTCGTCCTAGGAGTCCCGGCGGCGCAGGATGCGGAAGGCGCTCTCGCGGTCCTTGACCCGCAGCTTCTTCAGGACCGACGAGACATGCACCCGAACGGTTGTGGCGGACAGGAACAGCCGGCCGGCGGCTTCCTCGGTCGACAGCCCATCAGCAAGCAGGCTCATGACCTCCCACTCACGGGCGGTGAGCTTGGCGGCGGCCGGTGAGGCGCGGCCCGGCCGGCGGGTCGCCGGCGCGCGGAACTCCTCCATGATCCTGGCGACGAGCCGTGGGTGGACCGCACCCTCGCCCGCAAGCACCCCGCGCAGTGCCTGGGCCAGCAGGCGTGGGTCGCCGTCCTTGAGGAGGTATCCGGAGGCGCCGGCACGCAGCGAGTCGAACAGGTCGTCGTCAGTGGCGGAGAGCGTCAGCATCACGATGGCGGTGTCCGGCACCTGCTTGGCGATCTCGCGCGCGGCGCGGATGCCACTGCCGGGCATGTGGATGTCCAGCAGGGCGACGTCCGGGCGGTGTGCGAGCGTGAGGCGCACGGCCTCGTCGCCGCTCGCCGCCTCGGCCACGACCTCGCAGCCACCTGCCGCGAGGGCTTCGCGCACGCGTCGGCGGATCCGCGACTGGTCGTCCGCGATGACCACGGTGACAGTCCGGGTCGGGGGCGTGGCCCTGCCGTCGTCGGTCACCATGTCACCGAGACCTGCGTGCCGTGGCCCGGACGGGACTCGATGCGGAACGCACCGCCGAGGGTGCGGGCGCGGTCGGCCATGCTGGTGAGGCCGTAGCCGGTGCCGTCACGCCTGACGACGGTGGGGTCGAAGCCCGTCCCATCGTCCTCGACCAGCAGTCGGCAGCGGTCCTCCTCGCGGCTCAGTCGGACGGAGATTCGGCCGGGTCGCCCGTGGCGGATCGCGTTGGAGACGGCCTCTCGGGTGATCCGCACCAGCGCGTGGCGCAGCTCGGGGTCCGAGCCCACCGAGTCGTCGAGGTCGACGTCGACGCGGGCCTGGTAGCGCTCGGCCACCTGCCGAGCTGCCCGGTGCAGGACGAACCCGAGCGGCTCGTCGGGGCTGCGCCCGAGCGCGTCCACGGCGGCGCGGGCCTCGTCGAGCGCGCGGTCGCAGGCGCCGAGGAGGTCGCGCTGGGCCTCGTCGTCGGGGAGGGCGACCGCGCCCATCCTCAGGTAGCCCAGCTCCTGGACGAGCCCGTCGTGCAGCTCGCGGGCCAGGCGCCGCCGGTCCTCGAGAACCGCGGCGCGGGACTGTGCCGACCAATAGTGGCGGATCTCGCGGGCAGCGCCGAACAGGAGCACGAGGTAGCCGGTGGTGCGCAGGACGTCACCGGTGTAGAGCCAGCCGCTGTAGAGCGAGGGGAACAGTGCGTAGCTCAGTCGCGCGAATCCGACCAGGGCACAACCGGGACCGAGCCAGCGCAGGAGCTCGTCCGGGCGTCGGCCGGAGCGCCAGGCGAAGGCGAGCGACGCGACCAGGAAGCAGCCGGCGCCGACGACCTGCGCGGCGATGAGGGCGGGGTGACCGGTGATGACCGGGTGCTGCGCCGAGCTCGGCGGGCTCTCCGACAGGGCCTCGGGAAGGTGGTCGTGCGCCACCCAGAGGGCCATGACGGCGGCGCCGACCAGTGCCCAGGTCGCGACATGGGCGCGGCGGCGCCACTGGCCCGTGAGGACCCGGTCAGGGGTGAGTGCACCCGCCACCACGAGCAGCGCGCCCACGGTGCGCAGCAGCACCGGCAACCACACGTCGAGGCGCTCGGGCACCCACGACGCGGCGAGCTGGAGCAGCAGGCTCAACACCAGCCCGGCCACCGCCAGCACCGCCAGACCCTCCGCGAGCAGCAGGTCCTGGAGCCGCCTGCTGCGCACGAAGCGCCCGTAGACGAGGTAGGAGAGCAGCACCGCGGTGCAGGCGTCCACCGAGTCGAGGACGAGGTGCAGCTCGGGGCTGTGGTAGCCGAAGAGGAGGTAGGGCGTGCCGAGGATGAGCATTGTCGTCAGCAGCCCGACGGCCCAGCCAACCGCGGTGGGCGCGGTTCGGCCGGTGCCGGCGTCTCCTCCGTTGGCCGCGCCGCCACGACCGCCATCCCCCCTCGTGGCGGCCAGGGTGACCATCGCTCGCTGCCCCTGCAACACGGCGCGAGTGTAGGTCGAAATGGGCCGCTGACCTGCGCATACGTCACGTCATTCGGACGTTCGGACCCCCGCCTTTGGCGCCGCAGCGCCGCTTCGCATCTGGTCGCCTGCAGTACCGCCCGGTCGCCTCCACTGCGTCCTCACGCCCGTGGCGATGGTGCCGGCTCGGGTCGTTCGCGTCGGTTGGTTCACCCGAGCCGGCCGTGCACCCGGCCACGCGGCACACCTCCATAGGCTGGGCGTCATGCCCACCTTCAAGGACGTCCGCGCGGCAGCCGACCGGCTGCGAGGACCGGCCCACCGCACCCCGGTGCTCACCTCCCGCCGGCTGGACGAGGAGCTCGGGCTGCACGCGTTCCTCAAGTGCGAGAACTTCCAGCGGGTGGGCGCGTTCAAGTTCCGTGGCGCGTTCAACGCCCTGTCCTGCTTCACGCAGGAGCAGCGGAGCGGCGGTGTCGTGGCCTACTCCTCCGGCAACCACGCCCAGGCCGTCGCGCTCGCCGCCCAGCTCCTGGACATCGAGGCAACCATCGTCATGCCGCTCGACGCCCCGGCGAGCAAGGTCGCCGCCACCCAGGGATACGGTGCGCGGGTGGTCACCTACGACCGCTACACCGAGGACCGCGAGGAGATCGGCCGCACCGTCGCGGCGGAGCAGGGTGCGACGGTCGTCCCGCCGTACGACCACCCCGACATCATCGCCGGCCAGGGGACCGCGGCCCTCGAGCTGTTCGAGGAGGCCGGTCCGCTCGACGCCCTGCTGGTGCCGCTCGGCGGTGGCGGCCTCCTGTCCGGATCCTTGCTCGCCGCAGGCGAACTCGCGCCGGACTGCATGGTCTACGGGGTCGAGCCCGAGGCTGGTGACGACGGCCGGCAGTCACTGCAGGCCGGACGCATTGTGCACATCGACTCGCCGCGGACCATCGCCGACGGCGCCCAGACCCAGCACCTCGGCGAGCTGACCTTCCCCATCATCCGCGAGCGAGTGACCGACGTCCTCACGGTCAGCGACGATGAGCTGGTGGCGGAGCTGCGGGTGCTCGCCTCGACGCTCAAGGTCGTGGCGGAGCCAACCGGCTGCCTGGCCCTTGCTGGCCTGCGCCAGCTTGCGCCCCGCCTGGCCGGCATGCGGGTCGGCGTCGTCATCTCCGGCGGCAACGTCGACCTCGACCGGTATGCCGCGTTGCTGGCTTCACCCTGAACGCGCGCCTGCTGCGCCGCGGCCGGGGCACCGTCGGTCAGGGGTAGCAGCAGTGCGGTCAGCACCTGCAGGGCCGGGCGGGGCTGGCGCAGCAGCGCGGCGGCGACAGCCGGGTGCTGGCACAGCCGGGACGCCAGGGCGGTGAGGTCGCGGGCCGGGTGGCCGTGCAGCAACTCGGGGCGGTTGTCCAGCAGCTCGGCGAGCTCGGCCTCGTCGAGACCGGCCAGCCAGGCCACGTAGTCCGACATCGGGCCCTCTCGTGCGTGGTGCAGTGCGCGGGGTGCGGCGTGGGGGTGCGCGCGTGCCGAAAGTGTAGGTGCGGCCGCTGACGTGGCGGGAGCGCAACCGATGGCGCGAGCGAGGCGTGGGGGGGGGGGGGGGGGGGCGCCGGCCCCCCCCCCACCGCCGGCCCCCGCCGGGGGGGCCGGCGCCCCCGCCCCCCGCCCCCCCCCCCGCGCCCACACGCACCCCCCGCCACCCCCCCCCGCGGGGGGGGCGCGCCCCCGCGCCGGCGCGATGCCTCGCGTTCCTCCCCACGGCGTCGGAGCACGCCGGCGGGTCGGTCGACCGTCCCCGCTTCC
>Ga0308175_100001794_pt1 | contig 14552 bp, 12 predicted proteins | sample PhyCR1_3_FD_203893 | JGI IMG/M metagenome (GOLD analysis project Ga0308175, IMG submission 203893) | Soil microbial communities from UC Gill Tract Community Farm, Albany, California, United States - DLSLS.C.R1 | ecosystem: Environmental > Terrestrial > Soil > Agricultural land | place: USA...
GTCGTCCTCGCCGCCGAGGTCGACGTCCCATAGCGACCGGAGCAGGCCGCTCTTGGTCGAGAAGGCGAGGTAGACGGTCTTCGGCGAGACCTCGGCGGCGGCCGCGACGGCGGCCACGGAGGTCGACGCGTAGCCGCTTGCCTCGAAGACCCGCTGCGCGGTCCGCAGGATGTGCGCCCGCGTCGCGGCGGCCTGTTCGACGCGCCTCGGGGAGTGGTAGCCCCGCGTGGGCTTGCCTTCCTCGCTCATTTCGTTATAGTACCACTCAGTTCATTACACAGGGGCTGTACCCAAATTGAGGAACCCGCGATGACCGATCTCACCACCCCGCATTCGACGACACCCCTCGGCCCGAGCACCGACGTCGAGGAACGCCGTCGACACGTCCATGCGATGTGGTCCGCGGTGGCCCCCTACTGGGCCGAGTACGCCGCGTACACCGACGCCCGGCACGCGCCGGAGGACGCCGCGATGCTCGCCGCGACCGCACCGGCCCCAGGGGAGCGCGTGCTCGAGCTCGCCGGCGGCGCCGGGGGTCTGGGACTCGCCGCTGCCGACTTGGTGGCACCGGACGGCCAGGTGGTGCTCTCCGACGTGTCGGTCGAGATGACCCGGATCGCGGAGGAGCGCGCCGGAGGTCGCAGCGGGGTCCAGGTGCGGCCGCTCGACCTCGAGCAGATCGCCGAGGACGACGCGTCGTACGACGTCGTGCTCTGCCGGCACGGACTGCAGTTCGCGGTCGACCCTGCGGCCGCGGCCGGCGAGATCGCCCGGGTGTTGCGTCCCGGTGGCCGGGTCGCCGTGAGCGTGTGGGGCCCGCCCTCGGCCAACCCGTGGCTGGCCCTGGTCATGGATGCCGTCCGGACCCACCTCAACCGGCAGGTACCTCCACCCGGCCTCCCGGGCCCGTTCTCCCTGCCGGACGCGGGGCGGCTGGGCGGGCTGCTGGCCGCCGCGGGGCTGGTCGACGTCGCGGTGAGCGAGGTCTCGGTGCCGATGGAGGCCGACGGCTTCGACGGCTGGTGGGTCCGGACCTCCGGGCTCGCCGGTCCGCTCAGCGCGATCCTGAACGGGACCGGAGAGCAGGATGCGACCGCGATCCGCGAGCTCGCCCGCGCCTCGATCGCGGACTACGCGACGCCCCACGGCTACCACCTGCCCGGGTTGGCGCTCGTCGCCACCGCCCGCCGGCCCTGACCCACGACGTACCGCCAGGAAGGACCCGACATGAGCACTACCCAGAACACACCCGGCTGCGAGACCCACGACATGGTGGTCGTGCATCGCGTCTTCCGTCGCGAGTTCGCGCTCCTGCCCCGCATGGTGCGCGCGGTCGCCCCCGGAGACGTCGGACAGGCGGGCGTGGTCGTGGCCCATGCCCGCGAGATGACCGCGATGCTCCACCACCACCACACCGCCGAGGACGTGCTCGTGTGGCCGCGCCTGCGAGACCGCGCTGCGCTCGATCCGTGGCTGGTGGACCGGATGGAGGCCCAGCACCACGTCGTCGGGGGGCTGCTCGACGAGCTCGACGTCGCGCTCCCTCGGTTCGCCGAGACCGCGGACCCGGCCGTGGGCACAGTAATCGCCTCGGTGCTCGCCCGGCTGTCGGTCGCCCTCGACGAGCACCTCGACGAGGAGGAGACGTCGATCCTGCCGGTGGTTGCCAGGACCCTGACGGTCGCCGAGTGGGAGGAGCTCGCCACGCGCGGCATGGCGGCGATGAGCAAGCCCCGCCTGCTCGTGATCCTGGGACACATCCTCGAGGAGGCCGACGACGACGAGCGAGCGGCGTTCCTCCGACACGTCCCGCTGCCCGCGAGGGTCGCCTACCGGCTGGTGGGACGTCGTCGCTACCTGCGCGAGACGGCGGCTCAGCGCCGTCAGCTCGGGTGATCGTCGCGACCGTCCCCGCCGGCACGCCGGCGTCGCGTCGCCGTGGCCGTGCATGATGACCGGATGGAGCTGCAGACCGAGCACCCTGAGTTCACGGCATGGCCGCACCTGGTCGGCACCTGGTCGGTCGAGGCGAGCCACCCGTTGCTTCCCGGCGAGGAGATCCGCGGCACTGCCGCCTTCGAGTGGCTCCCGGATCAGCACTTCCTGGTGATGCGCGGCCACTACGAGCACCCGGAGATCCCCGACGCCCTCACCGTCACGGGCATCGTCGACGGTGCCCCGGCGATGCACTACTTCGATCCCCGCGGCAAGCACCGCACCTTCGCGGTGTCACTCACGGAAGCGGGCTGGCGCTACTGGAACGACGACCCGTCGTTCGCCCAGCGGTTCACCGGCACCTTCGCGGACGGCGATCTGGTCACCGGTCGCGCGGAGCGCTCGGAGGACGACGGGCACACCTGGGAGCTCGACCTGGAGATCAGCTACCGGCGAGTGCCGGGGTCCGGGTGACCACGACCAGATCGAGCCGCATGCCTACGGGACATGCTGCGACTACCGGTGGCGTCGTACCACGACCGCGTCCACGACCACCGCGGCCGATCGGGAGCGGGCGTCCTGATGGCCTGTGGCCCTGATCGTGAGGTGGTGGTCGCCCTTGGCGAGGTGGGCGAACGTGACGGCGACTCGCCAGTGCCGCATCGGTCGGTAGAGGTCCACGGTATGGCTCGTTCCGTCGATGACGACGCGTGCGCGCCCGTACATGGGTCCGGTCGCCGTGAGCCACTTCAGCGTGCGGCCCCTGAAGTCGAGCGCGATCGTCGAGCCGCGCGTACTGCTCCTCCGGAAGGACCCGCCACTCGCGTGCGCGTTCGAGACGCCGGCCCAGGCGTCGTAGTGCATCCGTGGCGAGGACTCCTCTGCGATCCCGTCACCCCCGTGATACCGGAAGCCGTCGACCGCGACCCAGGTTCCTCGGGAGGCCGCGGACTTCCGGCCGAGGACCTTCACGCGAACGGTGTGCTGTCGTCGAGTCAGTCCGCTGATCGTGACTGCTCGTGAGGCGGCGTGGGCGGCGTACAGGTTGTAGACACCTCGCGACCGGCCGTCGACGAAGAGCTTGGCCTTGCCTTGGTTCGGACCTTGGCGGGTGAGCCAGGTCAGGGTCGTGGAGCGCGGGGTGTGCAGGGTGGCGGTCGCGCCGCGCGCCCGGTTCTCTCGATACGCCCCGGCAACGGCATCGGCGTCGTACGCGCCGCGCCAGCCGTCGTAGCGGTAGGCGTTCTCCGGATCCTGGAAGGTGCCGGGCCCGGGACGGGTGTTGAAGCGGGTCGCCGAATAGCCGCACTTACCGTCGCAGGATTGCGAGCGTGAGGTCGCGGCCGAGCCGGCGAACGTGCCGGCGAGGTACAGGCTCGAGCTGTCGGGACTCACGGCCAGAGCCGAGCCGCCGTTGTTCGGGAACGTCGTCGCCCAGAGCTCGGCGCCGGTCTCGGGGTCGTAGGCGACCAGCGGAGCGTCGGTCTCCGAGAACAAGCAGCCCGAGTAGCACGGCAGGTTGACGGACCCCGTGATGAAGACTCCGCGGCCGTTGGGGCTCACTGCCAGGTCTGCGGTGAAGCTGCGGCCGCCCCCGTCGTACCGAGAGATCCATCGGCGGGCGCCGGTGTCGGCCGCGTAGGCGATCGTGGACGTCACGCATGACGGGTAGTTGGAGCAGTCATCCCCGGCCACATAAACCGTCGTGCCGTCCGGGGCGACCCCGAGAGCGACCGCGCTGTCGCCGCCCCCGGTGCTGATCCCTGGGTCCTCCACGGCCCAGGCCTGGACTCCCGTGGCGGAGTCGTAGGCGACGGTGACCGCTCGATAGGTGTCCTTGTGGTTGCCGGCGCCGCCGTAGCCTGTGACATACACCGCCGACCCGTCGGGGCTCAGCCCGATGTCGGTGGCCGTGCCGCAGATGAAGTGCCCACCGGCGACGGCGTAGGTAGAGCTCCACTTCTTCGTGCCGTCCGCAGCGTCGTACGCCGTGGTGATGAGGCCGTCGGCGTCGCAGTACAGGTCGGCCGCCGAGGTCGTCTCGGTCACGAACAGGGTGGATCCGTCGGGGCTGATCGCCAACCCGCCGCCGTAGTAAGCCTCGGCCTTGGGCACCTGCACCGCCCACGACTCCGCGCCGGTGGCCGCGTCGAAGGCCAGGACGTAACTGGAGTCGAGGCCGTCGGTCGCGCTGACGTACACGTGGCTTCCGTCGGGACTCACGGCCACTGTCTGTGGTGCTCCACCCGTGCTCGCATGCCGCGTCACCCAGAGCTTGTCTCCGGTAGCGACGTCGTAGGCCACGACGACGAAACCCTCGAAGGACGACGCGGTGCACCCCTGGATGCACTTGATCCAGCCGCCGACGTAGACCGTGGAGCCGTCCGGGCTGGTGTCCAACGCGAACCCGGTCCCGAACTCGTCGTCGCTCGCCGGGAACTCGGTCGCCCAGGTCACGGCGCCCGACCCCGCGTCATAGGCCACGGTGGCCATGTGACCACCGGGGAACACGCTGCGGCCGGTCTCCACCACGGTCGAGCCGTCGGGCGTCAACGCGACGGCATTGGTCCACGCCGGTGACCCCTTGTCATAGGTGGTCGTCCACCGAGGAGTGCCACCGCCCGCCGGATCAGCCCAGGCATGGGGCGACGCCACCGCGGGCCCCACCAGGAGGACTGCTGCCACCACGGTCCCGAGTACTCGACGCATGACACGCCCTCCCACAGTTCGACGCCCACCGAACGCTAATGCACGATCCGCCCCGACCAGAGTGGTTCGGCGAAACGCCTATAACGGTTTCGATCCCGGCGGAATGACGCGGCTGCCCCGACTTGGTTTGACGTCCGGCTTGAGGCTGCTCGCGACTCTTACCAGACCGTCGACGGTGGCTTCTTGCGTGGTGTATCGAGCAGCCGAGTCAGGTGCCATTCGTCTTCGCCCGCACAGCACACGATCCCGGCCCGAAAGTCGGGGAGGGTCTTCTCGACGCCGAGTGCGAGCGTGAAGCGGGCTATCTGGCCGAGTCGCAGGGCGCCGAGGTCGGCCTCGTCCCCCCAGCCCGTCTCGCCCGTGGCAGCGACCTCGTACCGGATGTGGCTCGTCGTCTCCGGTCGGTGGATGACCACCGAGTCCAGGTCTTGTGGTCCGTTTCGTACGAGGTAGATCACGCTGTCTCCCTTGGGCTCCGCCTTCTGCTCGACCTCCACGACGATGTCCGGGGTTCGAGCGCGGTGGTCTTCCCGTGCGTCGAAGGCCGCGGAACTCGCCGCGGCCTTGGCCGAGTCTTCAGCCGCCGTCGCTGACCTTCCTGCCGCCTCCGCCGACTGCTTTGCATAGATCGCGCCGACAACGGAAACGACAAGCGCCAGGAGCGCAACGGCGAGAGTCATGGGTGCGAGGCTAGAGCAGTCCTGCGACTGTTAGCCCGGCGACCAGAACCAGGCGGATACCACAAGTGCGCCATGTATGCGCTGCACCCGGCGGATAGACGCACCCTTCCGGCGCGAGAGTGCGCGTCGACGGCGGTCCCCGCCACGTCCGGCGGTTCGGCTGACGCCGAAAGGTGCCGAGTCTTAACCTGCGTGGCCATGGGGCTGTTCAAACGGGGCAAAGCGAAGGCATCGGGGCCGCCATCGGCAGGCTGGTACCTGGACCCTGGCGGATCCGGAAGGTGGCGCTACTGGGACGGCCAGGTGTGGACCAACCAGTTCGCTGACCCGCCGCACCAGGACCCGGACGATTCGCCCTCCCTGCCACCCATCCAAACGCCATCCCGCGTCTCCGCGGTAGCGAGCCCCGTCGAGGCGCCGGGAGCGGTGTCTCCTCAGAGCGACCCGCGGCAACACGGTCGTCCTGTGCCACCGTGGTCCGAACACCTCATCGACCAGGAGGTCGTGGGCGAGTCGTACCACGAAGCCGCCTTCAGGGCCCTGGCTAGCGACTATGGCCACCGGACGGTTCCGGAGTACGGCGTCGAGCTCACCGACGCCCGGGCCGCGATCATCCGGGACCCCGAGAATCCCTACGACCTGGACGCCGTCGCAGTGTGCATCGACGGTCGCCACCTCGTCGGACACCTTCCGAGGAATGTCGCGGCCCAGTACACCCACCGGCTCGAGACCCTCGAGCGCGACACCTACCTCGAGGTCCCCGCCCGTCTGGATCGGCCAGCGCCACGAATGGGAGGAGCGTAGTGACACCGAGGTCACGGGGCTCCGCGGAAGCGTGACAGTGCACCTGCCTGAACCGGACGGCATCGTTCCGTACAACGACCTGCCCGACGAGCCGCACACTGTGTTGCCCTGGGGTCGCGCCGTGCAGATCACGGGCGAAGAGCACCACATGGAGGCCCTGCGCACCTTCGGCCTCGGCGGAAACCCACGGCACGTCGCCGCAACGCTCCACGTTGTGGAGGAGCCGCGTCGGACCGGTGACCCGGTCCGTGTGATCGAGGTCCGCCTTGACGGGAGCCGTGTCGGGGTGATGACGAAGGCAATGAGTGAGCAAGTCCACGACCTGGTTACCTATGTCGCGGAACGGGGGCGAACCCCGGTTGCTCGAGCGGTCGTCAAGGGCTCCGACCTCCGTGCCGACGTCTCCGTCTTCGTCGCCCGGACCAGCGACGTACCCCAGAAGTGGCTCGACTCGGTCCCAGAGCCCAACCGACCGGGTCCTATCGACCGCCCTCGACACCGTCGCGACTGAGACCGCAGTGGGGGTGCGGTCAGCCAACGCCCGGCGGAATGACGCGCCCCATCCGTGCCCCGATGGCACGTAGGCGGAATTCTAAGTCACGTCCGTGGCCCTCGGCATCCCGTTGGCTACCCCAAGGACATCCCCCGGACCCTTAGGACTTAACGGGGGCCTCCACGGCCCTGGGGTAGCCCAATTTCTCGAGTGACGGGTGCGGCATCTCAAAGCCGTCGACGACCCGCGTGCCGTACGGGCTCGTCACTGCCGTGTAGTGGTGGCCCAGTGCGTCGGTATAGGTCAGCCCCACGGCCATCGACTCCGCCCACGACCACTCGTACCAGCGCTCCGTCGCGCCCGGGATCTGCGAGAGGTGTTTGTGGCCCCTCCAGGTGTCGTTGGATTGATGCTCCTCGGGATTGGCGTGCGACAGGTCGATAGACCCAACCGTTCCCGTGGCTTGCGCGATCACGATGTTCATCGCAGGCCCATTGCCAACGTTGATCACCCCGACCGAGTTAGGTGCGTGCCGCGTGATCAACACGGGCATCCGACCGCGCCGCTCTGCAGCGTGCGCGGCCCGCAGATTTACCCAGAACGCAACCGCGGAAAAGACCGCCGCGAAGAGCGCGACCACCAGACTCGCAAGTGCCATCAGGCCTCCGTCCGTGTGCGAACTCGCCCTGCGACTCCGCCCACGCTACTGGCGTGGGCATTGTCGCGGTAGGTCCTAACGGGGACCGCGGATACCAGCCCGAGCACCCGGTTGCCGAACCGTGGCAGATGGCCAGAGAAAGCGCCGCTCAGGGTCTCACCGAACCAGCGCCGTCGGCTCTTTCGCCCACCGACACCTCGATCAGTCACTCCAGACCGCGCTCACGGCCCACGGCAGCAACTCCCACTGCTACCGCCCATGAGCCTGGTCGACATCGGAGGAAGGGTGTGACGCGGCCGCTTCGCGGCGGAACGACGCGGGTCGACGTCGTGCCGGATCCCGGCGAGAGGACGCACCTGTCAGCGACTATGCGAATGCGTTCCTTCTGCGACACCCCCGTCCAGCTGCAGGAGGGTGGCTTCGGGTCGTGGGGGGCTGGGTCTGGCCAGGGGCGAGTCCTGGGATTTCTTCCGATGTGCTCCTGAGATTGCGGCGACACACTGGGTGCGTGTGGAGCGAGAATGGGTCCGGGGAGGACCAGATGGGCTTAGTCGACGGCATCCGTCTGATCGGTCGGGATGACGAGAGTGCGCAGCTCTATGACGCGATGACCCTGGCGGCGCAGGGGCAGCCACAGGTCGCGCTGGTCGTAGGTGACGCCGGAATCGGTAAGACCAGCATCGTCAGCGACCTGGCGCACCGGGCGGCTGACCTGGGGTTCGTCACGACGACGGGTCACTGTCTCGACATCGAGGCGGCCATGTCGTTCGCACCTGCTGTCGAGGCGCTCCGATCCCTGTTGCCGGATATCGCGGGTTCGGAGGACCGTCCGCACGCGCGGAGGATGGAGGCGCTGTTGGACCCGAACGCCTCCGAGCCCGACCGGATTCGCTTGCTTGACGATCTGAGGCTCACGTTCCTCGAGGCTGCGGCACATGGGCCACTATTGCTGATCCTTGAGGACCTACACTGGGCCGATCGATCGACCCAGGAGCTGGTCTCGGCGCTGGCACGGACGGCGCAGGGGCGGTTACTTCTCGTACTGACGGTTCGCAGCGACGAGTTGCACCGGCGACACCCTTTCCGAGCCGCCCTCGCGGAGCTGACCCGCCTCGACGCGGCCCGACGAATCGACCTCGGACCGCTCAACCGCGCCGACATCGCAGCCCTGGTGCTCGAGAGGTCGGGCGTGGCGGGCGGCGACGAGACGGTGGCCTCCCTTCACGAGCGATCGGATGGCAATCCTCTGTACGCCGAGGAACTGATCGACGCCGACCTGAATGCCATGCCGGAGCACCTTTCGGACCTGCTGCTCGCCCGCGTGGCCAAACTCTCGAGCGAGAGTCGCAGTCTGGTGCGCACCGCATCGGTCGACGGGTCACGTCTCGATCACGAGCTCTTGACGACGGTGACCGGGCTCGAGCCCGAGGCACTCGAGAAGCACTTGCGCGAAGCCATCGACGATCATGTGCTGCGCCAGCGGGAGTACGTCCTGGAGTTCCGGCACGGGCTGCTCCGGGAGGCCGTGTACGACGACCTGCTGCCGGGCGAACGCACCCGGACTCATGCAGCCTTCGCGGAGGCCCTCCAGAGTCAGCTCGACGGTGGGGGCGAAGCGTCGCTCTCTCGGCTCAGCCGGGTGTCGTTCCACTGGTCGCAGGCGCATGATGCCTCGCGCGCCCTGGCGGCGTCCGTCCGTGCAGGTCTCGCTGCCCTCCACATCGGGGCAGCCGAGGCGGTGACACACCTCGATCGAGCAGTGGCCCTTTGGGACCAAGTCACCGATCCGGAGAGTGGCGCGGGATGTTCCAAGCCGGCGCTCCTTCTGCACCTGGCACATGCACATGCGGAGAACGAGCGACGCGATCTCTTCGAGATCTTGACCCGCGAGGCGGTCGCCGAGATCGGGCCCGACACAGACCGTTTGGTGGTCAGCCGCGTTTACGCGACCTTCGCCCGGTGCATGCGGGCCAGCGATGACGCGATCGATGAGCAGGAAGCCATTCGGCTGGCTCTTGAGTACGCCGGAGCGGCGCCGAGCCCGGAAAGGGCTCGTGCCCTCTGCTCGCAGTCGTCCTTCCACCACCGCCGTGGGCGCTCGACTCCGGCCCTCGCTTTCGCCCAGGAGGCGGTGCAAGTGGCGCAGCAGGCAGACGATTCCGAAACTGAGGTTGAGGCGCTGCACTTCAGCGCGATCGAGCTGCAACTTCTAGGGCGCGTCGGTGACGCGGTGACATGTGAGGGAGAAGGCGTGCGGACGGCCCGCAGGGCGGGGCGGCTCGGCTGGGCATTGTTCGCGACGTCCAACCTGACGTGGTTCCAGCTCGTCGGCGGCGGAGGCGTCGCGGCTTACGAGGCAGCGATCGCAGGTATCGAGGAGAGCGTCGCGAATGCGATGCCGGGGCTGGCGGTCCTCTGCGGCGAGGAGGCCGTGACCTGGCTCTTGTGGCAGGGCCGCCTCAACGACGCCGAGCGTCTCCTGGCGAGGTTGGTCAGGTTCGACGCCGACCCTGAGGCGTGTGAGGAGATGCGACGCCGGGTCGCCATTGCCCGCGGCGACTCGGAGGCGATTGCGGGATGGCTCGAGAGGGTGCCTCTCTTCGTGGAGTCCGGCTTTCACCACGGCGGTGACGAGGACGACGTAGACGACCGAGTCACTGGGTTCTTGCTGCTCGGCCGACCAGAGGATGCCCGCCACGCCGCGGAGTCGTACCTCTGCTTCGTCGAAGCCGGCGACTCGCCGGTCCGCCACGCGTCCGCGGCATACTCCGCCTACCGCGCGGCGTCGGCCTTGGATCCCAAAGCGCGCAAGGCACTGAGCGCGCACGCGGGGAGGGCGCTAGCGTGGGCCGGCTCGAGATTGACGGACGATTGGCGCACGTCGCTGCATGGTCTGCGACTGGCCGTCGCCGAGGCGTACCAGCTCCAGGACCACGGCCGCTCGGCGGTAACTCGCTTCCGAGAAGCGATCGCCATGGCCGAAGGGTTCGGCACCTTCCTCGCCCTCGAGCCTCGCCTTCTCCTGGCAGAGGAGCTGCTCACGCAGGGACAGCGAGACGAAGGCCGCGAACTTCTCAGCGCGGTCTGGTCCGACGCGCGAGCGATGGGCGCCGGGGAGCATGAACGTCGCGCTTTCAGGCTTGCGACGCGTACTCGGGTACCTCTCCCGCGACCAGCGGAGTCGCCCGGTCCGCTCGCCCGCCTCACACCACGCGAGCGCGAGGTGCTCGACCTCGTGGCCGACGGCGCCACCAACCGGACCATCGCCGAGACGCTCTTCATCGCCGAAAAGACGGCCAGCGTGCACGTTAGCAACCTGCTCGCGAAGCTCGGCGTCCCCAACCGCGGCGCCGCCGCCGCACTCGTCCATCGGCTGAACTGACGCGCCAACTTCCCATCAGACCAGCGGTGCGGACAGCTCAATGGCAAACGAATAACACGATCGTTGGCTACGCCATGGCCGACCGGATGACCTCAGCCCTGGCCGTCGACACCATCAACGACGCCATCCCCCGGCGGCACCCGGTCGGCAGGGGGTTGCCGGGGCGGGCGAGACCATGCCGTGTCCAGCGCCAAGTCAGTGGCCGTGGACTTGGACGGCTCAGGCTCGTCCGTCAGCTGGTCGCCCAGGACTAGGAATCCTCCCCATGTGGCGGACGGGTCTTAGCGCCAGCGTGAGGATTCAACAGGCCGCACTCCCGGCCACCGGACAAGGGAAACCTCATGACCAAGAGAAACCTCCACCGTCCCACCTCATCGATCAACCACCATCGCACCCTCTCCGCCGTCGCAGCCGCCGGCCTCGTCGGCACCCTGCTGGCCGCCACCCTCAGCAGCGCATCCGCCATGCCTGGACGCAGTGACCCGCAAGCCGCCCCTGCTCCCGCCGTCATCACCCACGGTCACTACGTCGCGCACGGCTGCTTCATGACGCCTCACACCTGGAGCGTTGAGCTCGCGGGACCCCTGCCGGTCTGCTACACCTACGTCCCCTGATCCTCATGGCCGACACGAACCCAGACCCGAGCGCGTCCACACTGGCGGCCCTCGGACTGGCGACCGGGGGCGACCGACGGCCGAGCGTGCCGACGAAGTGATAGTTCGAGCCCGCACCGGTCGCCTCGTATCGCAGCTGCGCCCGCACATGTGGAGATCGAGGCACTGATCCTGGGGTTCGGCGCCGCGCGGCAGCTGCGTCAGTGTCCCCCCGGCCCCATCGTCGCGGTCACCAACTGACCCGCACCCGCTACGGCTTCCACTGGACGCTCGCCGGGCACGAGCAAGGGCGAGGATTCAACGAGAGCAGCGGCTGGAGCGCTCCCGGCGAGATCCGCTGTTCCAGGCGCAAGATCGCTTTCCGCCGTTCCTGGAGGGACCGCCACCCATAGACGCGGGGTGACCACTCACCGGCCATGAGAGGGCGACGGATGCGCGCCGGCTCGCGGCGGAGTGACGCGGACCAGCCGCGCAGCCACCGACCGATCGCTGCAACCGCTTTGGTTCCGTAGGGTCGCCTCATGGCGCGGCCTTGCAAGATCGGTGTCCAGCTTCCCGAGGTGGAGCGGTTCGTGCCGTGGCCGGAGTACCTGGACCTGGCGCGGCGGGCGGAGGGGGCCGGGTTCGACTCGGTGTGGGTGGGTGACCACCTGATCTACGACCTGCCCGACGGGTCGACCCGGGGGCCGTACGAGGCGTGGACGACGTTGGCCGCGATCGCGGCAGTGACGGAGCGGGTGGAGATCGGACCGCTGGTGGCGTCGACGAGCTTCCACGCGCCGGCGATGATCGCCAAGCAGGCGGCCACGGTCGACGCGATCTCGCAGGGCAGGCTCATCCTCGCGCTCGGGGCGGGGTGGAACCGACGGGAGTTCGACGCCTTCGGGTTCCCCTACGACCGACGCGTCTCGCGGTTCGCGGAGGCACTGGCGGTGATCGCACCGCTTCTGCGCGAAGGGCGGACGACGTTCCACGGCGAGTTCTACGACGTGGACGACTGCGTGCTCAACCCCGGCCCGGTGCGCGAGGGTGGCCCGCCGATCATGCTGGGCTCCCACAGCCCGCGCATGCTGAGCATCGGGCTGCCCGTCGTGGACGCCTGGAACGTCTGGTGGAGCCTCTACGACAACTCCGTCGAGCGGTTCGCGGAGATCAAGGCCGGGGTCGACGCCGCCATGCCGGAGGGGCGCAGCGTCGCAGCGACCGCCGCGGTGCTGGTCACCCTCCCCGGCGGGCGCGGACGGCTGATGGGTGAGTCGTACGACGCGCCCGTCACCACGGTCACCCCGGACGACCTCGGCGAACACCTGAAAGGCCTGGCCGACCTCGGCGTCACGCACGTACAGCTGGTGCTGGACCCGATCACCGCCGAGTCGATCGACATGGTCGGCGACGTCCTGACCGACCTGGACGGCTGATCGCCGAACGTCCTGTGGTTCCCAGACGGGCGCTCGCCAGCACGGGGTCAACCACCGTCGGTGGTTGACCCCGGTATCAGGGCGAGCTTGCCGCCGGGATGGCGCCCCTGGAGGAGCCGGGCCGCGTCGAGCGCTCGGTCGAGCGGGTACGTGCCGGCCATCGGAACCTCGAGGCGTCCCTCGCCGGCCAGCCGCACCAGGTCGGCTCGCACGCCGTCGCGGTACGCCGCACTGTCGGGGAGATCCCCGCCGATGACCCGGATGCCGAGCTCGGCGCCGCGTTGCTTCGCGGCGATGGTGACGATGCGGTCGCGATCGGTCACGAGGGCAAGAGAAACGTCGACGGCCTCCTCGGTGCCGGCGCAGTCGAGCGCTGCCGCGAAGCCCTCGGGCGCCGCCGTTCGGGCCCGCTCTTCCAGGCCATCGCCGTAGGCGACCGGCTCGCCACCGAACCGGCGTACCTCGTCGAAGCGGCCGGGACTGCTGGTGCCGACGACCCGCACCCCGAGCAGAGCAGCCTGCTGCAGCAGGCTGACCCCGACCGCGCCCGAGGCACCGTGGACCAGGACCGTCTCGCCGGGAGCAACCCGGGTCGTGTGCAGCATCTCCGACGCGGTGGTGGCAGCCAGGAGCAGGTTGGCGGCCTGCGAGAAGGTGAGGCCGGGTGGCTTGGCGAACACGTCGTGAGCGGGCACGTTCAGGTGGCTGGCCCAGCCGCCGATGACCCTGAAGGCGATCACCTCGTCGCCGACGGCGCCGCCTCCCGAGGCGATCTCGGCGTTCGGGCCGACGGCGGTGAGCACGCCGGCGACCTCGTACCCGACGCCGCGCGGGTATGGCGCTCGCCTGCCCTCGGCGACGTGCGAGGCGTCCGCCGGGTTGACCCCGGCCGCGCGCACCTCCACGGTGACCTCGCCCGGCCCTGGCGGCGGCACGTCGTACGACACGAGGTCGAAGACCTCCAGCCCACCGGGGCGGGTGGCGATCCAGCGCTGCGCCATGGGGCGGGAACGACCGGCGCGGAGTGGGCATTCCTCGGGCGTGGGTTCGCGGGGGTGGGGTCTCGACACGGGCTCGCTGGCGCTCGCCCGGCTCGACCACCGAAAGGAGCGCTCGGCCGGCTCGACCACCGAAGGGGAAGTGGGTCTCGACAGGCTCGACCAACGAGGGGCGGGGAATCCGCGTAGCGAAATCGGGGCACTTTCGTTGGGAGGGCATACGGGAGTGCTGGATGAGGGAGATCACCGTGAGACGAGTCCGTGCCGCTGTCACCGCCGCGCTGGGCGCCGGGGCGCTGGTCGTGTCGGGAGTCGCGACCGGAAGTGGCGCGCACGCGGCGTCGGCGTACTCGGTCGAGCACATCCACGTCGACGTGCTGGTCGGCCCGAACGGCGACCAGCCGTGTGGCATCACCGCCGACCTGTACAAGCCGGACGGCGCATCGGCCGCGAGCCCGGTGCCGGCCATCCTGACCACCAACGGGTTCGGCGGCAGCAAGGACGACAGCAACGAGTCGGCGGTCGGCAAGGGCTTCGCCCAGGAGGGGTACGCCGTGCTGGCCTACTCCGGGCTCGGGTTCGGCGGCTCCGGCTGCACGATCCACCTCGACGACCCCGACTGGGACGGCAAGTCCGGCAGCCAGATGGTCGACGTCCTGGCGGGCACCAAGGCGTTCACCGACGAGACCACGGGCCAGACCGGGCACGTCGACTTCGTGTCGCAGAACGCGCCGGGTGACCCCCGCGTCGGCATGATCGGCGGGTCCTACGGCGGCGAGGTCCAGTACGCCGTCGCCATGCAGGACCCGCGGGTCGACGCGCTGATCCCGCTGATCACCTGGAACGACCTCTCCTACTCCC
>Ga0308175_100001795_pt1 | contig 14550 bp, 25 predicted proteins | sample PhyCR1_3_FD_203893 | JGI IMG/M metagenome (GOLD analysis project Ga0308175, IMG submission 203893) | Soil microbial communities from UC Gill Tract Community Farm, Albany, California, United States - DLSLS.C.R1 | ecosystem: Environmental > Terrestrial > Soil > Agricultural land | place: USA...
GAGCGCGGCGACGAACCCGGTCAGCACGTCCCCTGGCGAGGTGATCCGCTCCGGAAGGCGGACCTCCGTGACCCGCACGCCGCGCTCGCGCAGCGCCGCCGCGACCGGCGACCAGGCCGCCGGCCCGAGCAGCGGGCTGGGCAGCAGGGCCAGGTGCGTCACGGCGCGCACACCCCTGACAGAACCGGCACTTCCCTGCCGTTGCAACGCTGGGGGTGTGCCGGTTTCCCAGGGGCCCCTGGGAAGCTGCCCATCCCCTCAGTCCCCGCCGTACGCCACCCCGAGCTCGGCGAGCCGGGCCGCCCCCCCGTCGATGGCGGTGAGCACCCAGGCGCCGCGGCAGGTGAGCGTGAAGGTGTGCTCGAAGTGGGCGGCCAGGGAGCCGTCGTCGGTGGCGACGGTCCAGTCGTCGTCGCGCGTGTGGGTCCAGGGCTCGCCGGCGACGACCATCGGCTCGACGGCGAGCGCGAGCCCCTCGACCAGCCTCACGCCCTTGCCGGGTCGGCCGACGTTGGGGACGTTCGGGGGCTGGTGCATGGCCGAGCCGATGCCGTGCCCGGTGTAGTCCTCGATGATCCCGAAGTCCGATTCGGAGCGGACGTAGGTCTCGACCCCGTGGGAGATGTCGCCGACGTGCCCGCCGAGCGAGGCCGCGGCGATCCCCCGCCACAGCGCCTCCTCGGTGACCCGCATCAGCTCCAGCGCCGGGGCGGGCGGCTCACCGACGGCGACGGTCAGCGCCGCGTCGCCGTGCCAGCCGTCGACGATCGCGCCGCAGTCGATCGAGACGATGTCGCCGTCCCGGACGACCCGGTCGCCGGGGATGCCGTGCACGACCTCGTCGTTGACCGAGATGCAGGTCGTCGCCGGGAACGGCGGGTGGCCGTAGCCCAGGAACGACGGGAGCGCCCCGCAGTCCCGGATGTGCTCGGCCGCGAGCCGGTCGAGCTCCCCGGTGGTGACCCCGGGACGGGTGGCGTCGCGGAGCAGCTCCAGGGTGCGGCCCACGACCAGGCCGGCTGCGCGCATGCGCTCGATCTGGTCGGGCGTCTTGATCTCGACGCCGCGGTCGCGGAACACGGGTGCGGCTCAGCTCTCCTGGACCTGCGCCAGGGAGTCCAGGATCCGCTGGCTGACCTCGTCGACCTCGCCGATCCCGTCGACCTCGTGCACCAGGCCGCGCTCCCGGTAGACCTCGATCAGCGGCTTGGTCTGCTCGGCGTAGACCTCCTGCCGGCGGCGGACGACGTCCTCGGTGTCGTCGCTGCGGCCCTCGGACTCCGCCCGCTCGGTGAGCCGGCGGACCAGCTCCTCGGCGTCGACGGTGAGCACCACGACCGCGTCGAGGCGGTGGCCGGTGAACTTGATCATCCCGTCGAGCTCGTCGACCTGGGCGAGGGTCCGCGGGTAGCCGTCGAGCAGGAAGCCCTTCTCGGCGTCCGGCTCGTCGATGCGGTGCCGCACCATCAGGTTCGTCACGGAGTCGGGGACGTACTCGCCGGCGTCCATGTACCGCTTGGCCTCGACGCCGAGCTCGGTGCCCTGGGACACGTTGGCCCGGAAGATGTCCCCGGTGGAGATCGCGGGGATCTCGAACCGCTCCGCCACCACCTGGGCCTGGGTGCCCTTGCCGGCCCCGGGCGGGCCCATGAAGATCAGTCTCATCTCAGCGCAGGAATCCTTCGTAGTTGCGCTGCTGGAGCTGGCTCTCGATCTGCTTCACCGTGTCGAGCGCGACACCCACCATGATCAGGATGGAGGTACCGCCGAACGGGAAGTTCTGGTTCGCACCCACGATCGCGATGGCGACGAGCGGGACGATGGAGATCAGACCGAGGTACAGCGACCCGGGCAGCGTGATGCGGGACAGGACGTAGTTGAGGTACTCCTCAGTCGGCTTGCCCGCCCGGATCCCGGGGATGAAGCCGCCGTACTTCTTCATGTTGTCGGCCACCTCTTGGGGGTTGAAGGTGATCGCCACGTAGAAGTAGGTGAAGAAGATGATCAGCGCGAAGTAGAGCGCCATGTACAGCGGGTGGTCTCCCTTGACCAGGTACGTCGAGACGAACGCGGCCCACTTGGAGCTGCCGGCGAACTGCGCCGCCATGGCAGGCAGGTAGAGCAGGCTCGAGGCGAAGATGACCGGGATGACGCCGGCCTGGTTCACCTTGAGCGGGATGTACGTCGAGGAGCCGCCGAACATCTTGCGGCCCACCATGCGCCGGGCGTACTGCACCGGGATCCGGCGCTGGCCCTGCTCCATGAAGATGACGGCCGCGATGAGCACGAGGCCGATCGCCAGGATCAGGCCGAACACCCACCAGCCGCGCGAGACCCGGACCGCCCAGAGGTTGGCCGGGAAGGTCGCGACGACCTGGGTGAAGATCAGGATCGACATGCCGTTGCCGATGCCGCGGTCGGTGATCAGCTCGCCGAGCCACATGATCACCGCGGTGCCCGCGGTCATCGTGATCACCATGACCAGCATGGTCATCAGGCCCTGGTCGTAGACCAGGGGCTTGGTGCAGCCCTGGAGCAGCTGCCCGCTGCGGGCCAGCGCCACGATGCCGGTCGCCTGGAGGATCGCCAGGGCGAGGGTGAGGTATCGGGTGTACTGGGTGATCTTGGTCTGCCCGGCCTGCCCCTCCTTCTTGAGGGTCTCCAGGCGCGGGATCACCACCACCAGCAGCTGCAGGATGATGCTCGCCGTGATGTAGGGCATGATCCCGAGCGCGAAGATGGTCAGCCGCAGCAGCGCGCCACCGGAGAACAGGTTGATCAGGCCGTAGAGGCCGTCGTTCTTGGTGGCCTCGAAGCAGGACTGCACGTTGGCGACGTTGACGCCGGGGGCCGGGATCTGCGACCCGAGCCGGAAGATCACGACGATCAGCAGCACGAACAGCAACTTGCGTCGCAGGTCCGGCGTCCGGAACGCGTTGGCGAATGCGCCTAGCACCTGGTCCTCTTCTCCATCACGTGCGTATTTTCCCCCGAAGCCCTAGTACCGCGGCGTCGGCCTGCCTGAGCAGGACCCCGGAAGCCTAACAGGGGCCCGACCGGTCCCGGGCTGTCGGTCGAACCCGCAAACCCGGCCCGTTCGGGCCCCTGAGCCGGAGCGGTGCTCCGGAAGACAGCCGAGCCGTCAGACCTCGGTGGTGCTGCCGCCGGCAGCCGCGATCTTCTCCTTGGCGGAGGCCGAGAACGCGTGCGCGCTCACGTCCACCGCGACGGAGATGTCGCCCGCGCCGAGGACCTTGACCGGCTCGCCGGCGCGGACCGCGCCCTTGGCGACCAGGTCGGCCACGCCCACGGTGCCACCCTCCGGGAAGAGCGCCCCGATGCGGTCGAGGTTGACCACCTGGAACTCCACCTTGAAGGGGTTCTTGAAGCCCTTGAGCTTCGGCAGCCGCATGTGGATCGGCATCTGGCCGCCCTCGAAGCTGGCCGGCACCTGGTAGCGCGCCTTGGTGCCCTTGGTGCCTCGACCGGCGGTCTTGCCCTTCGAGCCCTCACCGCGACCGACACGGGTCTTCGCGGTCTTGGCGCCCGGGGCAGGACGCAGGTGGTGCAGCTTGAGCGTCATGTCAGTCCACCTCCTCGAATGCGACCAGGTGCCTGACGGCCTGGAGCATGCCACGGATCTCGGGACGGTCCTCCTTGACGACGACGTCGCCGATGCGCTTGAGCCCAAGCGAACGGACGGTGTCCCGCTGGTTCTTCTTGCAGCCGATCGTCGACCGCTTCTGCTCGACCTTGAGGCGCGCCATCACTGGCTCACCTCCGCGCGGGCCTTGAGCAGCGCGGCCGGGGCGACGTCCTCGACCGGGAGGCCACGACGGGCCGCGACGGCCTCGGGCTCCTCGAGCGAGCGCAGCGCCACGACGGTCGCGTGCACGATGTTGATCTGGTTGGACGACCCGAGCGACTTGCTGAGCACGTCGTGGATGCCGGCGCACTCGAGCACGGCGCGCACCGGGCCGCCGGCGATCACACCGGTACCGGGCGCGGCCGGACGGAGCATCACGACGCCCGCCGCCTTCTCGCCCTGCACCGGGTGCGGGATCGTGCCCTGGCTGCGGGGGACGCGGAAGAAGCTCTTCTTCGCCTCCTCGACACCCTTGGCGATCGCCGCCGGGACCTCCTTGGCCTTGCCGTAGCCGACACCGACCATGCCGTCGCCGTCACCGACGATCACGAGGGCAGTGAAGCTGAAGCGACGACCACCCTTCACGACCTTGGCGACACGGTTGATCGCGACGACACGCTCGATGTAGGCGGTCTTGTCCGCAGCCTGGCCACCGCGGCGGTCGTCACGGCTTCCGCGACGGTCGCCACCGGCACCGGTACGGCGCTGGGATCCGCTCATGTTCGAACTACCTTCCCTGTCTCAGTCTCGAAGCTGGTTGCTGTCGCGATCAGAACGCGAGGCCGCCCTCGCGGGCGCCGTCGGCGAGCGCGGCGACGCGCCCGTGGTACTTGTTGCCGGCGCGGTCGAAGACCACGCCCTCGACACCCGCCGCCTTCGCGCGCTCGGCGACGAGCTCGCCGACCTTGCGGGCCTTGGCGGACTTGTCACCCTCGAAGGACCGGACGTCGGCCTCCATGGTGCTCGCCGACGCCAGCGTGCGACCGACCAGGTCGTCCACGACCTGCACGGAGATGTGCTTGGACGAGCGGGTGACGACCAGGCGCGGGCGCTCCGCCGTGCCCGAGACCTTCTTGCGGCCCCGGACCTGACGGCGCAGCCGCGAGGCGACGCGGGCGCTCGTGTGCTTGCCGGACTTGAGTGCGATAGCCATCGTCACTTACCAGCCTTTCCGACCTTGCGACGGATCTGCTCGCCGGCGTAGCGCACGCCCTTGCCCTTGTAGGGCTCCGGCTTGCGCAGCTTGCGGATGTTGGCAGCGACCTCGCCGACCAGCTGCTTGTCGATGCCCTGGACGCCGAGCCGCGTGGGCCCGTCCACCGTGAAGGTGATGCCGTCCGGGGCGTTGAACGTGATCGTGTGCGAGTAGCCGAGCTGGAACTCCAGCTGCGTCGGGCCCTTGGACAGGACCCGGTAACCCACGCCGACGATCTCGAGCCTCTTCTCGTAGCCCTCCGTCACGCCCTGCACCATGTTGGCGATCAGGGTGCGGGTCAGGCCGTGCAGGGACTTGCTCTCGCGCTCGTCGTTCGGACGGGCCACCTCGATGGCGCCGTCGTCCGAGCGGCCGACCGTGATCGGGGCGGCGACGCTGTGGCTCAGGGTGCCCTTGGGGCCCTTCACCGTCACCAGGCGCTCCGCGAGCGTCACGTCGACACCGGACGGGACCGCGATGGGGAGCTTGCCAATACGCGACATGCTTGCGACTTCCTCTCGGTCTCGTCGTTACCAGACGTAGGCGAGGACTTCCCCACCCACGCCCTTCTGGTTCGCCTGACGGTCGGTCAGCAGGCCCTGGCTCGTCGAGATGATCGCGACGCCCAGGCCACCGAGGACCTTCGGCAGGCCGGTGTGCTTGGCGTAGACCCGCAGGCCCGGCTTCGAGATCCGGCGGATGCCGGCGATCGAGCGCTCGCGGTTCTGGCCGTACTTCAGGGTCAGCTGCAGGGTCTTGCCGACCTCGCCCTCGGGGGCGTCCTCGACCTTCCAGGAGGAGATGTAGCCCTCCTGCTTCAGGATCTCGGCGACCCCGACCTTCAGCTTGCTGTGCGGCATGGTCACCGCGTCGTGGTACGCCTGGTTGGCGTTGCGCAGACGGGTGAGCATGTCTGCGATCGGGTCAGTCATCGTCATGGCCGTTGCGGCCCTTTCCCACCGTGGTTTCGCGGCTCCGGGGAGCGGCGACCTTCAGCGATTCGTGTGTTCTTCGGACTCAGGATCGGGGGGTTGTTACCAGCTGCTCTTGGTGACGCCGGGCAGCTCGCCGCGGTGCGCCATCTCGCGCAGACAGATCCGGCACAGGCCGAACTTGCGGTAGACGGCCTTGGGACGGCCGCAGCGCTGGCAGCGGGTGTAGCCGCGCACCTTGAACTTCGGGGTGCGGGCCGCCTTGACCTTGAGGGATGTCTTGGCCATCGGTCACTGCTCCTTGAAGGGGAAGCCGAGCTGCTTGAGCAGCGCCCGCCCCTCGTCGTCGTTCGTGGCGGTCGTGACCACCGTGATGTCCATGCCTCGCGAGCGGTCGACCTTGTCCTGGTCGATCTCGTGGAACATGACCTGCTCGGTCAGACCGAAGGTGTAGTTGCCGCGCCCGTCGAACTGCTTGCCGGACAGGCCGCGGAAGTCGCGGATCCGGGGCAGCGCCAGCGCGAGCAGCCGGTCCAGGAACTCCCACATGCGGTCACCGCGCAGGGTGACGTGCGCACCGATCGGCATGCCCTCGCGCAGCTTGAACTGCGCGATGGACTTGCGGGCCCGGGTGACCTGCGGCTTCTGGCCGGTGATGGCGGTCAGGTCGCGGACGGCGCCCTCGATCAGCTTCGAGTCGCGGGCCGCCTCGCCGACGCCCATGTTCACGACGATCTTGGTCAGGCCGGGGACCTGCATCACGTTGGCGTAGCGGAACTGCTCCTGCATCGCGGGGACGATCTCCTCGCGGTAGCGGGTCTGCAGGCGCGGACGCGCCGTGGGCTGAGCGGTGGACTGCTCAGGGGTCGTGGTGGCCATCAGATCTCCTCACCGGACTTGCGCGCGACACGCGTGCTGCGCTGCGCGGTGTACGTCGAGCCGTCGGACCGGCGCTTCGTCACCTCGGCGCGCTTGTAGCCCACGCGGCTCGTCACCTTGCCCTTGGCGTCGCTGTCCTTGGGAGCGTCGACCAGCAGCATCACGTTGGACACGTGGATCGCCGCCTCCTGGGTCACGATGCCGCCCGTCGTACCGGCGCGGCCGCCCTGGTTGACCACCTTGGTGTGCCGCTTGATGCGGTTCACGCCCTCGACGATCACGCGGTCCTGCTCGGACAGCACCGAGATGACCTTGCCCTCGGCGCCCTTGTCCTTGCCGGCGATGACGCGGACGACGTCGCCCTTCTTGATGTTCAAGCTCTTCTTCTTCGCCATAGTCAGAGCACCTCCGGAGCCAGCGAGATGATCTTCATGAACCTCTTCTCGCGCAGCTCCCGGCCCACCGGGCCGAAGATGCGCGTGCCGCGCGGCTCGCCGTCGCCCTTGAGGATGACGGCGGCGTTCTCGTCGAAGCGGATGTAGGAGCCGTCGGGACGACGGCGCTCCTTGACGGTCCGGACCACGACGGCCTTGACGACGTCACCCTTCTTGACGTTGCCACCGGGGATCGCGTCCTTCACGGTGGCGACGATGACGTCGCCGATTCCGGCGTAGCGCCGACCCGAGCCGCCGAGAACACGGATGCAAAGGATCTCCTTGGCACCGGTGTTGTCGGCGACCTTGAGTCGCGACTCCTGCTGGATCATCGGTATTTCTCCTGGTTGTCGCGCCGGTTCTCAGGTCCGGACGGACCCGAGCCTGGCGGAACGGGTGGTGGTGGTCTTACTTGGCCTTCTCGAGGACCTCGACGACGCGCCAGCGCTTGGTCGCGGACAGCGGGCGGGTCTCCTGGATCCGCACGCGGTCACCGACGCCGCACTCGTTCTGCTCGTCGTGGGCCTTCAGCTTGCTCGTGCGGCGCAGGACCTTGCCGTAGAGCGCGTGCTTCACCCGGTCCTCGACGGAGACGACGACGGTCTTCTCCATCTTGTCGCTGACCACGAGACCCTCGCGGATCTTGCGGTACGGGCGCGGCTGCGCGTCGCTGGCCTGGTTGCTCACGTTCGTTCCCTCGCTCATGCGGCACCGTCCTGGGCGCCCGAGCCGGCAGGCGTCTGCCGGATCCCGAGCTCGCGCTCACGCACCACGGTGTAGATGCGGGCGATGTCACGCTTGACCGTGCGGAGACGGCCGTGGCTCTCGAGCTGGCCCGTCGCGGCCTGGAAGCGGAGGTTGAACAGCTCCTCCTTGGCCTCGCGGAGCTTCGCCTCGAGGTCGACGTTGGTCATGTCGTTCAGCTCGTGGGCAGTCGTTGCCATCAGAACTCACCACTCTCACGGGTGACGAACTTGCACTTCATCGGCAGCTTGTGGATCGCGCGGCGCATCGCCTCACGGGCGACGTCCTCGGTCACACCGGACAGCTCGAACATCACGCGGCCGGGCTTGATGTTCGCGACCCACCACTCGGGCGAGCCCTTGCCGGAACCCATGCGGGTCTCGGCCGGCTTCTTGGTCAGCGGACGGTCCGGGTAGATGTTGATCCACACCTTGCCGCCACGCTTGATGTGCCGCGTCATGGCGATACGAGCGGACTCGATCTGCCGGTTCGTGACGTAGGCCGGCTCGGTGGCCTGGATGCCGAAGTCGCCGAAGGCGAGCTCGGTGCCACCCTTGGCCGCGCCGGTGCGCTTGGGGTGGTGCTGCTTGCGGTGCTTGACCCTGCGGGGCATCAACATGCTGCTCAGGCCTCCCCACTCTGCTTCGCGCTGGCGGACTCGGCCGGGGCGGACGCCTCGGCCGGGGCCGCACCCTCGGCGGGAGCGTCGGTGCGCGCGGAGCGCGTCGGGCGGTCACCGCGGGTGCCACGGGTCGGGCGGTCGCCGCCCCGCGACGGACGGCCACGGCCCGGCGCACCGGCGCGCGCGGCGGCCTGCGCCTCACGCTCGGCGCGGGTGCCCGCGACCTCGCCCTTGTAGATCCAGACCTTCACGCCGATGCGGCCGAAGGTGGTCTTGGCCTCGTAGAAGCCGTAGTCGATGTCCGCGCGGAGCGTGTGCAGGGGCACCCGGCCCTCGCGGTAGAACTCCGAGCGCGACATCTCCGCGCCGCCGAGACGGCCGGAGCACTGGATCCGCACACCCTTGGCGCCGCTGCGCATCGAGGTCTGCATCGCCTTGCGCATCGCGCGGCGGAAGGCCACGCGGCCCGCGAGCTGCTCGGCCACGCCCTGCGCCACCAGCTGCGCGTCGACCTCGGGGTTCTTGACCTCGAGGATGTTGAGCTGGACCTGCTTGCCGGTGAGCTTCTCGAGCTCGCCGCGGATGCGGTCGGCCTCGGCGCCGCGGCGGCCGATCACGATGCCCGGACGCGCCGTGTGGATGTCCACGCGGACGCGGTCACGGGTGCGCTCGATCTCCACCTTGGAGATGCCGGCCCGCTCCATGCCCTTCGACAGGAGACGACGGATCGCGACGTCCTCGCCGACGTACGCCTTGTACAGCTTGTCGGCGTACCACCGGCTCTTGTGGTCGGTGGAGATGCCGAGGCGGAAACCGTTCGGGTTGATCTTCTGACCCATCAGGCCTTCCGTCCCTTCTTGTTGGACTGGGTGGACGCGGTCTGGCCGCCGTCCTCGACGCGGGGCTGCACCACGAGCGTGATGTGGCTGGTCCGCTTGTTGATCCGGGACGCGCGGCCCTGGGCGCGGGGGCGCCAGCGCTTCATCGTCGGACCCTCGTCGACCATCGCCTTGCTGACGACCAGCGTGCCCCGGTCGAGGCTCTCGGTGCTCTCCGCGTTCGCGACGGCGCTCTCGAGGACCTTGTAGACGGTCTCGCTCGCGGCCTGCGGGGCGAACTGCAGCAGCGCCAGGGCCTCGTCGACGCCCAGGCCGCGGACCATGTCCACGACGCGGCGCGCCTTCATCGGGGTGATCCGGACGAAGCGTGCGCTGGCGAAAGCACCGGGCTCGTCGCCCAGCAGGCTCTCGCGTCGGGCGCTCACGCGCCTGCGCTCCATAGTGCTCATCTCTTCGACTCTCTCGACTCTGTCGTCTCTGTCGTCAACTCAGCTGGTGGCCGGTGCCTCCGCCTCAGCGGCGGCGGCTCTTCCGGTCGTCCTTGACGTGCCCGCGGTAGGTGCGGGTCGGGGCGAACTCGCCCAGCTTGTGGCCGACCATCGCGTCGGTCACGAACACCGGGACGTGCTTGCGGCCGTCGTGCACGGCGATCGTGTGGCCGATCATGGCCGGCACGATCATCGAGCGACGGGACCACGTCTTGATGACGTTGTGCGTGCCCTTGTCGTTCTGTCCGTCCACCTTCTTCATGAGGTGGTCGTCGACGAAGGGACCCTTCTTCAGGCTGCGAGGCATGTCTGCTTATCCCTTCTAGCGACGCTTGCCGGACTTGCGACGACGGACGATGAGCGCGTCGGAGGCCTTGCTCTTGCGCGTGCGGCCCTCCGGCTTGCCCCAGGGCGAGACCGGGTGACGACCACCGGAGGTCTTGCCCTCACCACCGCCGTGCGGGTGGTCGACCGGGTTCATGACGACACCACGGACGGTCGGGCGCTTGCCCTTCCACCGCATGCGGCCGGCCTTGCCCCAGTTGATGTTGGACTGCTCGGCGTTGCCGACCCCGCCGACCGTGGCGCGGCAGCGCACGTCGACGTAGCGCATCTCGCCGGAGGGCATGCGCAGCTGGGCGCGGCTGCCCTCCTTGGCGACGAGCTGCGCGGAGTTGCCGGCGGAGCGGGCGATCTTCGCGCCGCCACCGGGCCGCAGCTCGATGCAGTGGATCGTCGTACCGACGGGGATGTTGCGCAGCGGCAGGTTGTTGCCCGGCTTGATGTCGGCCTTCGGGCCGGCCTCGACCGTCGCACCCTGGCGGAGGTTCTGCGGCGCGATGATGTAGCGCTTCTCGCCGTCCGCGTAGTGCAGCAGCGCGATCCGCGCGGTGCGGTTGGGGTCGTACTCGATGTGCGCGACCTTGGCGGGGACGCCGTCCTTGTCGTAGCGACGGAAGTCCACGACGCGGTAGGCGCGCTTGTGACCGCCGCCCTGGTGACGCGTCGTGATCCGGCCCTGGTTGTTGCGGCCGCCCTTCTTGGGGAGCGGGCGCACCAGCGACTTCTCCGGCGTCGACCGCGTCACCTCGACGAAGTCGGCGACCGACGAGCCACGACGGCCCGGGGTGGTCGGCTTGTACTTACGGATGCCCATGAGTTCTCAGTCCTCGATCTGTTCCCGTCGGCCGGTCAGGAGACCGGGCCTCCGAAGATGTCGATGCGCTGGCCGGCGGCAAGGCTGACGATCGCGCGCTTGGTGTTGGCGCGCTTGCCGATCCCGAACCGGGTGCGGCGGGTCTTGCCCTGACGGTTGACCGTGTTGACGCCGGTCACCTTGACGTCGAACACCTTCTCGACCGCGATCTTGATCTCGGTCTTGTTGGCGTCCGGACGCACCAGGAAGGTGTACTTGTTCGCGTCGAGCAGGCCGTAGCTCTTCTCGCTCACCACCGGGGCGATGAGCACGTCACGGTGGTCCTTGTGGAAGTTGCTCACTTGGACTCCTCCTCGGCCTCGGTCGACGTGGCGACGGCCTTGACCGACTTGCCCGTGGCCGGACCGGCCACGAACGTGTCGTAGGCGGCCTTGGTGAAGACCACGTCGTCGGACAGCAGCACGTCGTAGGTGTTGAGCTGGTCGACCGCCAGCAGGTGGACGGTGTCCACGTTGCGCAGCGAGAGCCAGGTCAGGTTGTCACCGCGCTCCAGCACGACCAGCGTGCGGGGACGGTCGGTGAGCCCGGTCAGCGCGCTGACGGCGGCCTTCGTGCTCGGCGCGTCGCCGGTCACGAAGGACTCGACCACGTGCACGCGGCCGGCGCGGGCCCGGTCGGAGAGGGCACCGCGCAGGGCGGCGGCCTTCATCTTCTTGGGGGTGCGCTGGTCGTAGCTGCGCGGCGTCGGGCCGTGCACCGTGCCACCGCCGGCGAACTGCGGCGCGCGGACGGAGCCCTGGCGGGCGCGGCCGGTGCCCTTCTGCTTGTAGGGCTTGCGACCACCGCCGCGGACCTCGCCGCGGGTCTTGGTGTCGTGCGTGCCCTGGCGCGCGGCGGCCTGCTGCGCGACGACGACCTGGTGGATCAACGGGATGTTGACCTGGACGTCGAAGATCTCGGCCGGGAAGTCGACCTTCAGTGCCTTGGCGGTCATGCTCAGGCCTCCCTGTCGGCGCGGGCCTTGGCGGCGGAACGGATGACGACGAGGCCGCCCTTGGGGCCGGGGACGGCGCCCTTCAGCAGGATCAGGCCCTTCTCGACGTCGACGGCGTGCACCGCGACGTTCTGGGTCGTCACGGGGACGCCGCCCATGCGGCCGGCCATCCGGACGCCCTTGAAGACGCGACCCGGGGTCGCGCAGGCGCCGATGGAGCCCGGCTTGCGGTGGTTGCGGTGCGCACCGTGGGAGGCGCTCACGCCGGCGAAGCCGTGCCGCTTCATGACACCGGCGTAGCCCTTGCCCTTGCTGGTGGCGGTGACGTCGACCTCCTCGCCGGCCGCGAAGAGCTCGGGGCTGAGCTCCTGGCCGACGGAGTACGACGCGGCGTCGGCGGTGCGGATCTCCAGCACGTGGCGACGGGGGGTCACACCGGCCTTGCCGAAGTGACCGGCCTGCGGCTTGGTCACCTTGCGGCCGTCGATCTCGCCGAAGCCGATCTGGACGGCGTTGTAGCCGTCGGTCTCGGGCTGGCGGACCTGCGTGACCACGTTGGTGCCGGCTGCGACGACGGTCACGGGCACGACGCGGTTGTTCTCGTCCCAGGTCTGGGTCATGCCGAGCTTGGTGCCCAGCAGCCCGCGGACGTTTCTCTCAAGAGTGCTCATCAGGTATCAGGTCCTCGTCGCGACTCAGAGCTTGATCTCGATGTCGACACCGGCGGGCAGGTCGAGCCGCATGAGCGAGTCGACCGTCTTCGGGGTCGGGTCGATGATGTCGATGAGACGCTTATGGGTGCGCATCTCGAAGTGCTCGCGGCTGTCCTTGTACTTGTGGGGCGAGCGGATAACGCAGTAGACGTTCTTCTCTGTCGGCAGGGGCACAGGGCCGGCGACCTTCGCGCCCGTACGGGTGACCGTGTCAACGATCTTGCGCGCCGAGGTGTCGATCACCTCGTGGTCATAGGCCTTGAGCCTGATGCGGATCTTCTGTCCCGCCATAGCTCTCAGTTCGTCCTCACTACTCGTACCGCCAAGTCGGACGTGACCCGGCGGGCCACACCCGTTGCTTCTCTCCGTCCGACCCCCGCGGTCGGGCGTGTCGCGCCTTCTTCGACGCAACACGACACAGCCTGGGTCGTGTTGGAGTGGCACCCGACGAGACCGGCGACCGGTTCGTCGAGCTGGGAAGGGCCTCGCGGTGCGGCGCGGACACAGAACCAGACCACCGTGCTCGGAGACCCTGTTCAGTAGTCAATGTGTGTACTACGTGTGTCACGCGCCCCGGCGACCCCGCCGGAGCAACCGGACTATCTTGTCAGAGACCGCCCGGGCTTATCAAATCGAGGCCGGCACCGGCGCAGCGTCGGCCACGCACGGGGGCCCGAGGTGCGAGGATGACCCTCCGCACGGCTCCTGGGGGACCCTCATCGTGACACAGCCACCGCCACCACCCGGCTGGGTGCCGTCCGGCGCGCCGGCGCCCGGCCCGCCGCCTCCGGGCCATGCCCCGGGCCGCGTCGGGGGGCTGCCTCCCGGCTACGTGCCGCCGGCCGCGGTCTACGGGCCACCGGTGCACAAGCCGGGGGTCGTGGCGCTGCGGCCGCTCGGGCTCGGCGACTTCTTCGACGGCGCGTTCAAGACGATCCGCGGCAACCCCACCGCCATGGTCGGGCTCGCGGCCCTGGTCACCACCGCGTTCCTGGTCGTCCCGACGGTCGTCACACTGCTGCTGGCGGCGGCCGGCCACCTCACCCTCGACCTGCGGCCGGACCCGGCCTCCGGCGCGGTCTCGGCCCTCGACAGCGCCGCGGCCTCCGCGATGAGCGGGCTGGGCAGGCTGTTCGGGGTCTTCGCGACCGTGGTGCTCAACGGCATGCTCGTGCACGTGGTCGCCGAGGCGGTGCTCGGCCGGCGCACCAGCATCGCCGAGGCCTGGCGCGTCACCCGCGGCCGGATGCTGCGGCTGGCCGGGCTCACCCTGCTCGACGTGCTCATGTGGACGCTGCTCGTCGCCGCCCCCGTGCTGCTGGCGGTGCTCGCCGGCGCCCGGACCGGCGTCGCGGCCGGCTTCGTCGTCGGGGTCCCGCTGCTGCTGGTGGCTCTCGCGTCGGGGCTCTTCGTGCAGGTCCGGTTCTTCCAGCTCGCCGCGCCGGCGCTGGTGCTGGAGAGGACCGGGGTGCGCACCGCGCTGCGCCGGGCCGGGCAGCTGAGCCGTGGCCAGTGGTGGCGGCTCTTCGGGATCCTGCTGCTGACCGGGCTGGTCGTCGGCGTCGCCGGCCAGGTGGTCGCGGTGCCGCTGGCGCTGGTGGGGGCGGCCGGTCCGGCGCTGTTCCCGGGCACCGCCGGCGCGCTGGTCATGGTCCTGACGTCCTACCTGTCGCAGATCCTGGTCGGTGCGGTCACCACGCCGTTCATGTCCGCGGTCACCGCGCTGCAGTACGTCGACCAGCGGATCCGCAAGGAAGGTCTCGACGTGGAGCTCATCGCGGCCACCCAGGTGCCCGTCCCGGGGCCGCGCTGAGCCATGCTGCCCCTCACCGTCGCGGTCCGCGGAGCCCTCCGCCCCGACCCGGACCAGGCGCGGACCTGGCTGGAGCGTGAGCTCGCGCGCCCGGA
>Ga0308175_100001797_pt1 | contig 14517 bp, 8 predicted proteins | sample PhyCR1_3_FD_203893 | JGI IMG/M metagenome (GOLD analysis project Ga0308175, IMG submission 203893) | Soil microbial communities from UC Gill Tract Community Farm, Albany, California, United States - DLSLS.C.R1 | ecosystem: Environmental > Terrestrial > Soil > Agricultural land | place: USA...
CGCAACGGTCGGCTCTGCTCGCTCGATCAGGACTACTCCGGGCAGCCGCAGCCGCAGCCGCAGTCAACGGCGATCGTCACTTGGGAGGACAGTCAGCGTTACGAGAAGCCGACCTCGGTTCGTTTCGCTGACACCAATCCCAACATTCAGCCGAACCAGATCCTCTCCGTCTCCGACGACATCGTGTACGTGGCACTGGGATCCGGGAAGGGGCCATCCGGCACGGGTTTTGAGCCCTCACAGATCTGGACCCTGCGTGCCGCGGACTTCAGGACCGGCAAGACGCTCTGGAAGGAGTCCTTGCCGAAGCGGTCGGCCACGAGCACCCGGCTGCACTTCCTCGCCGCGAAGGTCGTCGGCGGCCGCCTGGTGACGCTTCAGGAGGTGGCTGACCGAAAGGTGCACGTCGTCGTCCGCGACGCGGCCGGCGGAGCCGTCCTGTGGGACAAGCCGTGCGCTGTCGGGGACCCCGACTCCCTCAGGAGCGACATCGTCTCGGACGGAAAGTACCTCTACCTCGGTGGTGCTCAGCTGCGTGCACTGCGACTGAGTGACGGGGCTCAGGTATGGACCCTTGAAGGCGACGGGGATTACAGCCCGCCCGCGTTGAAGAAGGGCGTGCTCTACGCCGTACGTAAGGGGGTTGGGCTCACGGCCGTGGACGCGCAACGGGGGCAAACCCTGTGGGCCGAAGCGACAGCCGAGGCGGACCAGGCGTACACGGGGTGGCAGCCAGTTGTCGGCACCAGCTACGCGTACTACAGGAACGGGATGCAACTGCGGGCCATCTCCCTGTCCGGCCACGGAACCGCCCTGACGTACAAGACGGCAGCCGAGCGGTTCCACATGGATGCCCGGTCCGGACTGATCCTCGGCGTGGCCCCGGACCGTCTCTCCGCCTACCCGCTCAAGTAGCCACGAGCGGGCCGCTAGTTTGTCACCGTCCACGACAGCATCGCGGACACCGAATTCGTGCCCTCGGCAGAAGGACCGACCTTCATGAAAACCCTCGGCACCGGGGATCCGGTCCGTCTCGGCCCCTATCGCCTGCTCGGCGTCCTCGGCGAGGGCGGGATGGGCAAGGTCTACGTGGGTCAGGACGGCGCCGGCGTCCTCGCCGCCGTCAAGGTGCTGCGTCCCGAACTCGCTCACGACACGAATCTCGCCCAGCGCTTCGTTCGCGAGGCTCATGCGGCCCAGGCCGTGCGCAGCAAGGGAATCGCAGCCGTACTCGGGGCGCAGACGGAGGCCGCGCGACCTTGGATTGCCACCGAGTTCCTGGCGGGCCTCACCCTGGACCAGGCGGTCGACACATACGGTCCACTCTCCGAACCTGCCTTGCGCGATATGGCGACGTCTTTGGCACGGACTCTTGCCGACATTCACGCCGCGGGCTTTGTCCATCGAGATCTCAAGCCGTCGAACATCGTGCTCACCTCGGAAGGGCCGCGCGTAATCGACTTCGGCATCGCCCGTCCCGAACACGGGCTGACCCTCACGAACACCGGTCAGATCCCCGTCACTCCTGGCTACGGTGCGCCCGAACAAGTCCTGGGACAGCGCGTCGCGCCGCCTGCGGACGTGTTCTCCCTCGGAGCCGTGCTCGTGTACGCCGCCACCGGCAGACGCGCCTTCGACGGCGATCACGTTGCGGCGTTGCAGTACGAGGTCGTACACGGTCAGCCGCAACTGGACGGTATGTCGCCCCACCTGCGGACTCTCATCGCTCCATGTCTGGCGAAGGATCCGGCTGTCCGCCCCGTGCCTCTTCAGATCGCCCAGGCCATGTCAGCGCCCAAGGGGGCCGATCGGGTGTGGCGGCGAGGGAACGTCGCGGACGCGATCAAGTCGCGTGAGACCGATGCCCAACGGTTGACGACTCACATCACGGCGCAGCCGACCGCCGGCTCGCCGTCCCTGACACGGCGACGACTCCTCACCGGTCGGTCCGGGGCAGGCGTGGCCGTCGCGGCCGCAAGCGGTACGACGGCTTGGTGGCTCGGCACGCGGGACGGCACGGCATCCCGGAGCCCGAAGACGAGCGGCCCGTTCGACATTCCACCGGCTGTGCGGACCCCCGTCGAGCGGCTGGACCGCCGCCTCGGCAGGGACGAACCCGTGGGCGACCACCCTGCGAACATCTGGTCACTGAGCGATGTGGCGGACATTTACTCGCCCGGGCTGCTGCCGGTACGGGACGTCCTCGTCTTCGGCGCCGCGAGCGGCGGTATCGCGGGGCACGACGTCACGAACGGCAAGCGGCGCTGGAGTGCACCGGACATCATGGCGAAGGGCGGGTACCTGTCGCTGTCGGATCGGCTGGTCGCGTGCGTCGACAGCCAGGGCGCACTGCGTACCTTCGTTCCGTCCACCGGAGAGGCCAAATGGGTGTGTTCAGACGCGGAAGCGGCGACGATGCTCGCCGCCGACGCGGAGGCGGTGTACGTCCTCACGAAGGAGGGCAGCGTGCGCAGCGTCGGTCGCTCGGACGCGAAGGTCCGGTGGACGGCCACCGTACCGGCTGATTTCCGTGAGAATTTGATCAACCCCGCCGCCGTCGGGCAGGGCAGGCTTGTCCTGTCGGCGTCGAACGGGAGCGTTCTCGCGGTGCGGACGAGCGATGGCCGTGCCGCATGGATCCGGACGGCTCAGTTCGACGAACACGACATCAAGGTTCGTCCGTTCATTTACGGAAGCACCGTGTATGTCAACGGCAGGGCCCTCGAAGCGCGCAGACTCAGCGATGGGGAGACGATCTGGAGCACGAAGTCCACAGGCGGCAGCGTCCGGGATGGCTGGGGCTCGCCGGCCGTCGGTGCGGAGGCGATCTATGCGAGCGATGGCAACTACCCCATGCGCTTGGACATGCGCGACGGCAGCCGCATGTGGACGCCCGAGCGTACCGGTCACGTCGGCAAAACAATGACCTCGCTGGACAAGAGTCGCATTCTGGTGGCGGTCCACGCCGTGTGGGCATTCGACTCATCAGGCATGGAGTCGTATCCGACGCAGCTCATTGCAGCCAAGGCGGCCGATGGCGACGAGGTGTGGCGTTACCCGCTGCCCCATTTCGACAATGTCCGTCTCGCCGCCGCGGGCAACCGAGTCTTCGTCATGTATGACAGCGCGCTCGAAGCCCTGACGACTTTCTGAAGCGGCGTGGCCTCCCGTCGATCGGCGCGAGGCCACCCAGTCTCGCGTTCCTTCCCTCAAGTGTCCTTTTCGGTGCACTCCGCGGATGTGGACGCCGCATCGGCGAACTCGGTGATCGCTTTTTCCATGGCGGCTGCGTCGACCGAATCGTGGTGTCTTCTGATCACCGTGAAGACTTCGGCGGCGTCCTTCCGCTTCGGGTTGCAGTCCACGCGCTCCACTGCGGCCGACTCGGAAACGATGAACCGCTGCGCTTCTGTCTTGATGCTCGCGGCGGTCAGGCCGTAAGTGCCAAAGGCGACGTTCGAAAGGGTGGTCCTCGGCTGCCACCGCTCGATGATGCTCGAGAGGACGAGATGTCCGTCGACCGAGACCTGACATCGGGCGTAGCCGGGCGAGCCGCTCTTCCGGGACGAGATCTTCTTCCCGGCCGGAAGAAGCGGCTCGAGAGCCGACGCTGGCACTGGTGTTCCGCACAGCGACGATGGAACGGCGTATTCCCGCTTCGCTGATGATGCTCCCGGCGAGCATGCGGTCATGGCCAGGCATACAGCGGGGACCGCCAAGAGACCGACGACGCGTGAGAGTAGGAAGTGGGAGTGGCGGACCTGCATCGGTGTCGCTTCCTGCTAGGAAATTTCGGTTTGGAGATCGTCGGCCATGCGTCGCCCGTCGGTGGAAGCATCGTTGAAGCCGTCACCGGTGCCGTAACGTGCCCATTCGCCCACCTGGTCCGCATACGAGACGTGGTGGGCCTTGGCCGCCTCGTTGGCGGCCTTCTGCGCCAGGGCGATACTGCGGTCGCGGCTGTCCTCCCAGAGCTTGGCGGAATCCAGCCCGCCGTCCTCCAGGTGGCCGCCCTCGACGCCGTTGAACAGTTCTCCGAGCACGACACTGCTCACGGTACCGGCGGCACCACCGACCGCGGCGCCCACAACCGGCGTGGCGATGAAGCTCGTTCCCACGCCGATACCGGTGCCGACAACGCCGTTCGCCACGTTCTGCCACTGCGAGACGGCGTGGTTGTAGGCGTCGTCCGCTTCCTTCGCGGGGCCCAGCACAGCCTCCTGACGGCCGATGGCCAGACAGCCTCCCACCTCTGCCGACCGCCTGGAGATCTCCGTGATGGTGTTCTCCATGCTCTGCCCGTACCGGTGGTCCGCGTGCAGGTCCGGATTCATGTGGTAGTCCATGAGGTTCGCCATGTAGGCCTTCTGGCCGACCTCCACTGCGGAGTAGCCCTCGGGGTTCTGCCCGACCGTGATCAGGAAGCGGGAGACGTCGGCGTGGCTCATCTGTGCCGATGCCCCGGAGACAGGGAAGAGTTTTTCGATCTGCTGCCAGTCTGGGGAGTCCCCGTCCGGCCTCACATCCGTAGTGGCCCGGTTGATGTCCGGAAGGTACTCCGACGCCATCTGCCCGATGCTGTCGGACATGTAACCGTGGTCGGTCAGTCGGTTCGGGTCTTCGCTGACGGACTTGACCACGCTCGCCATGAGATTGGCCTGATGGTCGTTGTGCGCCGGGGTGTCGGCCGTCGGGATTTCGCCCGCCGGATGCCCGGTCGTGCCCGCCTCGATGGCCATCGCCAGGTTGTTCTGCCCGGTGAAGATGTCGTCGCCCTTGAGGCTGGTCTCCTTGGGCCACTCCCGGTCCTCGAAGAGGTACTGGAAGTTTGAGACGGCCTCCTTGTGGTCTCCGCCCTTGGGCAGGTACTCCTCGTTGAGGAAGCCCGTGGCCGCGTCGGGGCTGCTGGACAGCGCCTTCAGGTAACCCGTCAACGGGTCGTCGCCGCTGTCGTCGCCCATGCGGTTGAGCCACGGGTCCACGCCCATGTGCTGCCAGGCCATGTTGGCGTGCTCGCCGTTTCCGGTGAGCTTGCGCTCGGTGGTCATGAGAGCGGTGCCGTAGCTCTTCAGGAACTGGTCTTCGTAGTCGCCGGCCCGCATGAGGTTGCTCATGACCTGGAAGCCCATGGGACCCACCTGACCACCGACGGGCTGATCGCCGAGGTCGACCATCCTGCCCTTCCACACCGTCATCGCGGCAGAGTCGCTGTGCGAGGCGGTGGCCAGCGTCAGGCTGAGGTTGCGCTGCAGGTCGCCGTACTGGTCGACGCGCTCCGGGCCCAGCCGGGCCGCCTTGTGGGGGTCGTTGATCCCGGCCCAGAACTCGAGTGTCTTATCCGGCCCGAGCCCGGTGGCGAAGCGCTCCGCGAACAGCGGGTCGTCGGCGTACTGCTTCAGCCCGGCGTTGAGCTTGTCGAAGTCAGCGGGCGACAGGTCCTCCGGGTCCTTCTTGGCCAGGGCTGCCAGCTCGTCCGCCTCCTTGATGGCGGCGTCGGCCGAGTCGCGGTCCTTGTAGGTCGCGTCCGAGAAGCCGTAGTCGGTCTGGTCGGCGAGAGCCGTGAGTACCGTTTTCGCCGAGTTGTCGCTCTCCGTCGCCTTGGTGAGTATGCCCTCGACCTCGTCGCGGAGGGCGGTGACATCGTGTTCGTCGTGTTCCGGAGGTGTGTAGCCGGACGCGGCCCGGTCGGGGTGTACGTTCATCGTCACGGTGAAGCCGCCGTCGCCGGTGTCCATCACCGTCAGGTTCTTCTTCAGTCCGCGCTCGATCGCCCCGTTGAGCTGCTTCTGGTAGCCCTTCAGCTCACCGGCGGTGTCGCTCAGGATGTTGTGGATCGTCTGCGCCTGGGTGTGGGCGTCCTGGAACTCCCCGGCTGTCTTGCCGATGAACTCCTTGGTGACCAGGCTGTTCTCACCGGCCCATTCGGCCTTGTTCGCAGCCTGGTGCAGGCCCTTCTCGGCGTCCTCCGCCAGGGCTTCCAGGTTCCGGACGATATGGCCCCAGTCCTCGACGGCGTCGTCGAGGAGCTTGAAGTTGGCGAAGCGCAGAGCGTCAAGATCCATCAGTCGGCGTCCCCGTTGTGCGTCGTGATCAGTTCTTCTTCGGCTTGTCCGACGAGCCGTAGATCGGGTTGTGGTCTCCCGGTCCACCGACACGCTCGTCGAAGCCGGCGTCCAGGGTGTCGATGCTGCTCATCTGCCGCAGGATGTACGTCTCGTCGCCTGCGTGGATCTTCTTGGTGACCTGCATGTGGTTGGAGATGTGGGCGCACGCGTCCAGCAGGGAGTTGAGCTGTACGTCCCACTTGTTCGACACGTACTGGAGTCCCGAGCCGAGGGCGAAGCCCTGCTGCGTCAGATCGCCCGCCGCCGAGTCCACGCCGGTGTTCGACAGCCGGGCCCGGTCCCAGAGCTGGGTGTAGAGGGTATGGGCGTGGCTGCCGATCTTCGCCAGATCGTGCTGAGTGACCTTGAGGTCACCGGTCTGGCTGGGGACCGAGGTGGGGCCACCTCCGGGATCGGCCGGCAGCTGGTTGAGCTGCATGTGCGTCTCCCCGCCCTGCTGGCGCGTCACCGCCTCCGTCTTGAGCTGCTCCCATTCGTCCCATGCCATGGGTGATCCATCCTCGCGCACCGCGTGTTCAGTGATCGTCGTCCACTTTGGATTGTCCAGTTCCGGTCAACGTAGCAATGCGCAGGAACGCACGCAGCAGCCTTCTCGAGTACGTGCAGAAACTCCACCTGGGTGCCGGGGGACGCGTACCAGGAAGATTCCGGAGCCGTGCGGGCTCAGCTCACCTCGTCCGTGACCTGCCCCACCTGCACCATGGGCTTCCCCCGCTTCCGCGACACGAAGACGCCCCGGCCCGCCGGCATCGGGCGTGGCCGTACGCCGCCCAGCAGGTCGCCCTCGGCCGGGTCACCCGCGAGGACGACGCCCTGGGCGCCGAGTTCCTTGATGCGCTGCATGAAGGATTCGTAGCCGGCGCGGCCCCCGCCCGCCGTGGAGCGGGCGATGATGAAGCGGACGCCGACGTCGCGGGCGAACGGGAGCAGTTCCGTCAGGCCCGCCAGCGGGTTGCCGCTCGACGTGGACACGAGGTCGTAGTCGTCGATGACGACGTACACCGTGGGTCCCCGCCACCAGCTGCGGTTGCGCAGCTGCTCCGGGGTCACGTCGGCCGTCGGGGTGCGACGCTGCATCAGGTCGGCCAGCGCGTCCATGTGGTGCTGCATCTGGTTCGACATGGGGATGTACTCCGCCAGGTGGGACGGCGGCGTCACGCCGAGCAGCGAGCGGCGGTTGTCGACGACGAACAGCTTGCAGGAGTTGCCGTCGTAGCGCTCGGTGAGACGCTTGATCAGCAGCTTCAGCAGGTTCGACTTACCGGACTCGCTCTCGCCGAACACCAGGAAGAACGGGTCCTGCTCGAAGTCCACGAACACCGGCTCGAGGTTGTCCTCGTCGAGCGCGAAGGAGACGCCGCGCTGCGGGAACCGGTCGCCCGGAGGAAGCTGCGCCGCCGGGAACTCGCGGGGCAGCAGACGCACCTCCGGTGCGCCCGGCTCCTGCCAGTGGCGGGTGACCTCGGACGCGAGGGCGGTCGTCGCCTCCGCGAGGTCCGTGTCGGAGGAGAGACCGTCGATCCGCGGGACCGCCGCCATGAAGTGCTGCTTCTGCGGGGTCTGGCCACGCCCCGGCACACCGGTGGGGACGTTGGCCGCGACCTTGCGGTCGAACTCGGAGTCCATCGGGTCGCCGAGCCGCAGCTCGAGGCGGTTCATCAGGTGGTCCTTGAGGTTCGCGCGGACCTCCATCGAGCGCGAGGCGGTGAGGATGAGGTGGATGCCGTAGCCCAGACCGCGCGCGGCGATGTCCAGGACCAGCGGCTCCAGCGCCTCGTAGTCCGTGCGGAAGTTGCCCCAGCCGTCGATGACCAGGAAGACGTCGCCCCAGGGCTGGTCGGTCACCGAGATGTCACCGCGCGCGCGGCGGGAGCGGAACTCCGCGATGGAGGAGATCCCCGAGGAGCGGAAGTACTCCTCGCGGCGGGTCATGACGCCGTACACCTCGGCCGCCGTACGCCGGACCTTCTCGGGGTCCAGGCGGGAGGCGACACCGCCCACGTGCGGCAGGCCGGCCACCGCGGCCATGCCGCCACCACCGAAGTCCAGGCCGTAGATCTGCACTTCCCGGGGCGTGTGGGTGAGTGCGAACGAGGCGATGATCGAGCGCAGCAGCGTCGACTTGCCGGACTGCGGGCCGCCGATGATCTGCATGTGGCCGGCCGCGCCGCCGAAGTCCGCCCACAGCGGGTCGCGCCGCTGCTCGTACGGCTTGTCGACGAGGCCGACCGGGATGACGAGCCGGCCCGCGCCCTCGTAGCCCGGCTGGGTCATGCCGCGGCCGGGGACCGGGGCGAGCCCGGGAAGCAGCGCGTCCAGCGACGGCGGGCTGTCCAGCGGGGGCAGCCACACCTGGTGGGCGCCCGGACCCTGCGCCTCCAGGCGCCGCACGATCACGTCGAGCACGGTGTCGGCGAGCGCGTCGTCCTGCTGCTTCTCGGGCGTCTCCTGGCGCTGCTGCGGGACCGCCGCGTACTGCACCGGGACCTCGGCCGCCGTGAACAGCGCCGGCCTGCGGTCGACGGGCAGCGGGCCGCCCAGCGCGGCCGCCGCCTGCGAGCTCGTGCGGTACACGCCGGAGACGTACGCCGCCTTGAAGCGCACCATCTCGCCGGTGCCGAACTTCAGGAAACCGGAACCCGGCACGTTCGGCAGCTCGTAGGCGTCCGGGACGCCCAGCGCCGCGCGTGACTCGGCCGCCGAGAACGTCCGCAGACCGATGCGGTACGACAGATAGGTCTCCAGGCCCCGCAGACGGCCCTCCTCCAGACGCTGCGAGGCCAGCAGCAGGTGCACGCCGAGCGAACGGCCGATGCGGCCGATCTGCACGAACATCTCGATGAAGTCGGGCTTCGCGGTGAGCAGTTCGCTGAACTCGTCGATCACCAGGACGAGGGACGGGATCGGCTGCAGCGGCGCGCCCGCCGCGCGTGCCTTCTCGTAGTCGTGGATGTTCGCGTAGTTGCCCGCGTCGCGGAGCATCTCCTGGCGGCGGTTGAGCTCACCGCGGATCGAGTCGCCCATGCGGTCGACGAGGGTCAGGTCGTCCGCGAGGTTGGTGATCACGGCCGCCACGTGCGGGAGCTGGGCCATGCCGGCGAACGTGGCACCACCCTTGAAGTCGGCGAGGACGAAGTTCAGCGTCTCCGAGGAGTGGGTCACGGCGAGGCCGAGCACCAGCGTGCGCAGCAGCTCCGACTTGCCGGAACCGGTCGCACCGACGCACAGGCCGTGCGGGCCCATGCCCTCCTGCGCCGCCTCCTTCAGGTCGAGCATCACGGGCCGGCCGTCCTCGCCGAGACCGATCGGCACGCGCAGCCGCTCCGACTGCGAGCGCGGCCGCCAGGTCCGCTTCGGGTCGACCGAGGCCGCGTCGCCCAGGTTCAGCAAATCCGTGAACTCCAGGTTGGCCAGCAGCGGTTCGTCGTCGTCACCGCCCGAACCCATCCGCAGTGGCGCCAGTTGGCGGGCCAGGGCCTCGGCGGCCTCGTACGACAGGACGTCCGGCGTTCCCTCGTAGACCATGCCGTGCGCCGACTCCAGGCGCAGCTCCTGGGGGTGCACGACGACGGAGAGGTCACCGCGGCCGATGGTGAGGTCGCCGGGCACGACCTCCAGGACCGTCACGCCCTGCAGGCCCTCGGGACTCGCCAGCAGCGACGTGGGCGGCAGCGAGACGCCGTCGAGCACGACCACCACGTGCGGCTGGTCTGCGACCGGCGGCCCGCCGGGGTGGAAACGGGGGCGGCCCTGGAGGCGGGTGGCGAGCCGGTCCTCCAGCTCCACCGGGCTGGTGGTGATCAGACGCATGCTGCCGGCACCGTCGGCGAGGCCCGGGGCCTGCGCGTGCGGCAGCCACTTGGCCCACTCCCACTCGGGCGCCGACTCCCGGCCGGTGACGACGGCGACGACCAGGTCCTCGGGGGAGTGCAGGGAGGCGAGGGAGCCGGCGACGGCACGGGCGGTACCGCGCACGGTGCCCGGCTCACCGCTGATCGTCACGTGGTAGAAGGCCCGCAGCGACACCGCCATCGGCAGGTCGTCGAGGGCACTGTGCGTGGCCAGGAAGCGCTGCATGGCACCCGCGGTCAGCGGCTCCAGCTCGTCGACCGGGGCGGTCTGCGGCGGAATCAGGGGAGTTGCCAGGGACTGCGCGCCGAGGCCCACCCGGACCTGCCCGAAGTCCTCGTCACCGGTGCGCCGTTCCCACACCCGGCTGCCCTCGGCGACCAGCGCCCACAGTTGCTCGGGTGAAGGGTGCAGGTAGAACTGGGCGTCGCGCTGCGCCTTCGCGGTGTCCAGGGCCGCGCGCCGGGTCTGCGACAGATAACGGAGGTAGTCGCGGCGCATGTCAGCCATCTGCCCCTGGCTGCCGCGCCGGTAGCGGACGAGCATCGAGATGCCCATGCCGATCGTCGACGCCACCATCACCAGGCCCATGATCTTCATGAACGGCTGGGCCTGGGGGTTGAAGAAGAACACCACGGACCCGCCCATGCCGAGCATGGGCAGGAGCTGCATCATCGCGCCCTCCTGCTGACCGCGCGGGAGCTCCGGCGGCGCCTGCAGTACGACCTCGTCCGTGGGCACTTCCTTCGGCAGCGCCCGTGGCGGGCGCTTGACGACGATGTGGCTCACTACGCACCAATTCCCTTGCCGGACCGAGATGTTTCGTCCGCCGCCCCGTGTCAGGCGAACGTCGACCGCGAAGCGCGATCCTACTGACAACCACGGCCGACGGCGGGCGGTAGGGTGCCGGTGAGACGCGTGAACAGTTGCGAATCGTTCCGGGAAAACCCGGGCAATCCGCAACGGTTCGAAGCGAGCGCCACCCCGCGAACCCCGGATGCGACCCCGCGGTCGGCCGACGGAACGGAAGGCGCGACTCAACCTACACAGGATCTTTACGGGCGGAAGGGTGCGCGGCGGCACCGCGGGCCCGCCCCACCGACGAGGGGGAACAGCAGGTGAGCATGACGGCCTCCGCGCCGGCCGGCGCGACCGGTGGACCGGGCACCGGAGCCCCTTCCGGGGCGGGCATGGGATTCGGCTTCTGCCGGGTCACCATCGTGGCACCCGACAGCCGTATCGACGTGGCACTGCCCGACGACGTACCGGTCGCCGACCTGTACCCGGAGATCCTTCGCCTTTCCCAGCAGAGCCCCGCCGAGGGCGCGCCGGTCGGCTATCACCTCGTACGGCGGGACGGCACCGTCCTCGACGGCGCCCGCTCCTTCACCGCCCAGCGCATCCTCGACGGCGAACTGCTGACCCTGCGTCCGTTCGCCGAGTCGCTGCCGCCCGCCGTCCTCGACGACGTCTCCGAGGCGGTGGCCTCCGCCGTCACCCGCGACCGCACCCTGTGGAGCGGCGACCTCACCCGTGCCGCCGGCCTGGTCGCGGCCGGCATCCTGCCCGCGCTCCTCGCGTTCGTGGCCTGGAGCTCGCAGATCCGGCACGACATGAACAGCCTGCAGGGCATCGTCGCGGGCGTCACCGGCGTCCTGCTCGTCAGCATCGCCTGCGTACGCGCGCGTGTGTACGACGACCGGGGCTCCGCGGTCGCGCTGGGACTCGGGGCGCTGCCGAACGTCGGTGTGGCGGGCTCGGGGCTGCTGCCGCTCGCCGGCGGCGAGGGCATCGGGCGGCTGCAGTTCCTGCTCGCCTGCGCGGCGGTCCTCGTCGCCTCCCTGGTGCTCACCCTGGTGTCGCCGGGCGGTGACGGACCCTTCGTGGCGTTCCTCTTCGCCTCCGCCATCGGCCTGGTCACCACCTTCATCGCGACCCTCACCGAGCTGAGGCCCATCGAGACGGCCGCGATCTGCGCCCCGCTGTCCGTCGTGGCGCTGGCCTTCCTGCCGGGTCTGTCCATGCGCTTCGCGCGGCTGCCCATCGGCTTCGAGCCGCCCAACCCGTCCCGCGGCGGCTACGACAGCGGCGAGCCCGCCCCGCAGGAGCCCGTGGACGCCGAACGGGTGGCGGCCCAGGCCCGCCGCGGCCACGAACTCCTCGTCGGCCTCGTCGGCGGCTGCGCCCTCGTCGCCGTCGGCGCGTCGATCGTCCTCGGCTTCTCCAGCAACACCTGGGCCCAGCTCCTGGCCCTCGCGACCGGCGTGGCGATGCTGATGCGGGCGCACCTGTTCCGCTACACCCAGCAGGTCGGCGCCACCCTGGCCGCGGGCCTCGCCGCGATCGTCTTCCTCGGCCTCGGGCTCGCCCTGAACCCGCCGCGCGACTACGTGATCGACGCCTTCCAGGGCGACACCACCGCCCTCGACATCCGCAGCGTCTGGCTCGCCGCGGCGGTCGGCGCGGCCATCGCCCTGGTCACCGCGATCGCCCTGATCACCCCGCGGCGCGGCGTCACCCCCTTCTGGGGGCGCTTCCTGGAGATCGCCGAGAGCTTCGTGCTGCTCACGCTGATCCCGCTGGCGCTGGCCGTCTTCGACGTCTACGCGCGGGCCCGGGCGATGACCAGCTAGGGGACACGGCAACCCCACGGCACCGAAAAGGGCGGCACGCACGCGTGCCGCCCTCTGCCGTACTCCGCTCAGTCCGCCGCGAGCCCGCCGTTGTGCGGCATCGGCTTCAGGTCGAACTCGCCGTCGCGGGCGCCCAGGACGAAGGCCCGCCACTCGGCCTCCGTGTACCGCAGCACGGTGCCCGGGTCGAGGGAGGAGCGCATCGCCACCGCCCCCGCCGGCAGGTACGCGATCTCGACCCGCTCCTCGTCCTCCTCCGTGCCCGGCGCGCAGTGCCACTCGGCATCCGAGATGTCGAGCGCGTACAGCTCGTCCCGCTCCCGCTCCTTGCGTGCCTTCATCTCCGCTTCCGACTCCGCCATTGCGAAGCGACCCCTTCCCGACGTACGTACGCTCAGCACGTTCACCCTAGTGGCGGCCGCCTCCCGCTCCGGGGCGTTCCGGAACCGGGGACAAGGGGCCCGCGGCCGCCTGGTACCCTGGTCGACGGCCGTTTGTGTACGCACCCCCGGAGCAATCGCAGGTATTCCCTGCCGCCCTGGAGGCCGCGCCCAGCGGATCCCCGCCTCCCGAGTCGTGGAAGCTCCCCCGAGAAGTGGACCGGGGGCACTCGATGGCACTTACAGACTATGAGGAGTACGCGTGTCGCTCGACGCCGCTACGAAGAAGCAGATCATCACCGAGTTCGGTACCAAGGAGGGCGACACCGGCTCCCCCGAGGTCCAGGTCGCCATGCTCTCGCGTCGCATCTCCGACCTGACGGAGCACCTGAAGACCCACAAGCACGACCACCACTCCCGCCGTGGTCTGCTGATCCTGGTCGGTCAGCGCCGTCGCCTCCTGCAGTACCTGGCGAAGAAGGACATCCAGCGCTTCCGTGCGCTGGTCGACCGTCTGGGCATCCGCCGCGGTGCGGCGGGCGCGAAGTAAGACGCCGTGAAGGGGGCGGTTCCCGAAAGGACTCGGGGGCCGCTCCCTTTGCCGTACGTGCGGAAACGTGCGCGGTGTCACACCCGCTTTGTAGTGTGGTAGCACAACGCAGTACGCACGACACGGAACCACGTACGGCAGAACCCGTACGACACAGAACGAGGAGGAGCGCACCTCGCCGCCGCCGGTCCTCGGTAGTGGCCCCCGGGGGGAAGTGAGCCCCGGGTGCTTCGATCGAAGACCGGCCCGCACCAGACGGAGCGCTTCTCCACAAACGTCCCCCTGCCACACGGGCGGCGAGGGACGAAGACGAGGAGAAATCACTAGTGGAGAACGAGACCCACTACGCCGAGGCCGTCATCGACAACGGCACCTTCGGCACCCGCACCATCCGCTTCGAGACGGGCCGCCTGGCCAAGCAGGCCGCCGGCTCCGCCGTCGCGTACCTGGACGACGACACCATGGTGCTGTCGGCCACCAGCGCTTCCAAGAGGCCCAAGGACCAGCTCGACTTCTTCCCCCTGACGGTGGACGTCGAGGAGCGCATGTACGCCGCGGGCAAGATCCCCGGCAGCTTCTTCCGCCGCGAGGGCCGTCCCTCCGAGGACGCCGTCCTCACCTGCCGTCTCATCGACCGTCCGCTGCGTCCGTCCTTCAAGAAGGGCCTTCGCAACGAGATCCAGGTCGTCGCCACGATCATGGCGCTCAACCCCGACCACCTGTACGACGTCGTGGCGATCAACGCCGCCTCCGCGTCCACCCAGCTGGCCGGTCTGCCCTTCTCCGGCCCGGTCGGCGGCGTCCGCGTCGCGCTGATCAACGGCCAGTGGGTCGCGTTCCCGACGCACACCGAGCTCGAGGACGCCGTCTTCGACATGGTCGTCGCCGGTCGCGTCCTGGAGGACGGCGACGTCGCGATCATGATGGTCGAGGCCGAGGCCACCAACAAGACCATCCAGCTGGTCGAGGGCGGCGCCGAG
>Ga0308175_100001798_pt1 | contig 14512 bp, 16 predicted proteins | sample PhyCR1_3_FD_203893 | JGI IMG/M metagenome (GOLD analysis project Ga0308175, IMG submission 203893) | Soil microbial communities from UC Gill Tract Community Farm, Albany, California, United States - DLSLS.C.R1 | ecosystem: Environmental > Terrestrial > Soil > Agricultural land | place: USA...
GAACATGAACATCCGGCTCTTGACCTCTTCGGCGAGCTCGGGGTCGCGGGCTTGCAGACCCTCGACGATCAGCCGCTCGGTGGCGCGGTCGGAGCGGTTGATGATCTGGATCAGCGGGTCGAGGCCACCGACCTTGGAGATGTCCATCGGCTGGAGGATCGAGCCCATCTTGCGCTCGAGAGCCTCCTCGAGGAACTTCAGCGGCTCGGGCGAGGTGCGGTCCATCACCGCGATGCGGTGCGCCACGTCCGCCTGCCGGTCCGGGTCGAGCCCGGACAGCACGAGCGTGGCCTTGTCGCTGGGTAGGTGCGCGAGGACCACCGCGATCACCTGCGCGTGCTCACCGGAGATGAACGACAGCAGCTGGCGCGGGTCGGCGCGGTGCAGGAACTGGAACGGCAGCTGCATCGCCGAGGCCGCCAGGCGGCCCATCACCGACTCGGCCCGCTCGTAGCCGAGCGACTCCTCGAGCAGCGCCCGGGCGAACTCGGGTCCGCCCCGCAGCACGTTGGCCCGGGCGGTGGCCATCTCGCGGAACTCCGAGACGACCGTCTCGGTCTCGGACGCGCCGAGCGACTCCAGCTGCAGGATCTCCGCGGAGATCGCCTCCACCTCCGACTCCGGCAGGTGGGCGAGGACCTTGGAGGCGTGCTCCTGGCCGAGCTGGACGAGCAGCACCGCTGCCTTGCGGATGCCGGGGCGGTTCTGGGTCAGCGTCATCAGCTCTCCGCCTCGACCAGCCAGCCGCGAAGCAGCTGAGCCACGTCCTCGGGCTGCCGCTCGACCATCGCGGCGATCTCGTCACGGGCGGCGGCCCGCAGGTTGGCCGGGTCACCGGCCTCGAGCTCGACCGCGGTCGGGGCGGGCGGGAGGGGAGCCGGCTCGTTCTTGCGCCGGATCTGCTCGACGACGTACTGGGTGGCCTCCTCGCGGGCCTTGCGACGCTTGCGGCCGCGCAGCCACGCCAGCAGCAGACCCGCCAGGACGACCAGGGCCAGCCCGCCGGTCTTGATGTTCGACATCATCGTGCTCTTGGCGGCGGCCTGCTGCGAGGCCGCCAGCGCGGCCGCGGCCGCCTTGGCCTGGGTGGTGTCGAAGGGCATCGTCTCGACGGTCGACTGGTCACCGCGCTTGGTGTTGATGCCGAGGCCCGAGTCGATCATGCTCTGGATCTGGTTGGGCGTGATCCCGTGCAGGGACTGGGTGTCGACGGCGACGGCGACGTGCAGGCTCTTGACGCCACCTGGCGCGGCCTCGCGCTGCTCGTGCACGGTGTCGACCGCGTTGTCCGAGGTCTTCTGCACGTGCGAGTAGCCGTTGCCCTTGGGGTTGGTGGTCGTCGTGGTGGCGCCCGGGTCGAGCTGGCCGTCCGGGCCGACGACCCCGCCGGCCGTGCTGGAGGCCGTGCCCTTGTACTTCTCGACGTCCGAGCTGGCCCGCAGCGCGACGTTCCTGGGGGTGTTGAAGTAGCGGGTGGTGTTGGTCAGAGTCTTGTCGAAGTCGAGGTCTGCGGTCACCAGGACGCGGGAGTTCCCGGGGCCCACGATCCGGTCCAGGATGCTCTGCACCGCCGACTGCTCCTGCTGCTCGAAACCCTGGACCTCCTGGTTGCGGGTGTCGGCGACGGTGTCCACTCCGTCACCCGCGGCCGAGAGCACCTCACCGGCCGAGTCCGTCACGGTGACGTTCTTCGGGTCCAGGCCGGTGACGCTGGAGGCGACGAGGTGCACGATCGACTGCACCTGCCCGGTGTCCAGCGTGGCGCCCGGGTGCTCCTGCACCAGCACGGACGCCGTGGTCGGCACCTTGTCGGTGGCGAAGAGCTGCTGCTGCGGCATCGCGATGTGCACGATCGCGCCGTCGACCGAGTCGAGCGCGCCGATCGTCTTCTCGAGCTCGCCCTCGGTGGCGCGCTTGAACATGACGTCCTGCTGCGCCTGCGAGCTCGACAGGCTCTGCTTGTCCAGCAGGCCGTAGCCCTCGGTGGCCTGGCTCGGCAGCCCCTCGCCGCTGAGCTTGATGCGCGCGTCGTAGACGTCGTTCTGCGGGACCAGGACGGTGTTGCCACCGTCGGCCAGCTTGTACGGCGTGCCGTCGGCGGCCAGCTTGTCCACGACCGCGGACGCGTCGGCGGACTGCATGTTGGTGAACAGCGGGGCGTACGACGGCGCCGACGCCCACCGGAACACCATGACGGCGCCGAGGACGAGGGCCAGGCCGCCGATCACTGCGATCGTCTTCTGGCCCGCGGTGAAGGAGGCGAACGCGCGCTGCAGCGCCTGCAGCCGGCTGGTGATCTCGTCGCGCATCAGACAGACATCCGCATGATCTCGTTGAACGCCTCGAGGGCCTTGTTGCGAACGGCAGTGGTGAGCTGGGTCGCGGTCGACGCCTCGGTCGCCGCGATGGTGTAGTCGTGCAGGGCGTTGAGGTCACCCGTGGATGCCTTGAGCGCCAGCGAGTCGGCGGTGCTGTGCAGACCCTGGAGGCTCTGCAGGCCCTGCGAGAGCATGCTGGCGAAGTCGGCGCCGCCGGCCTGGCCGACCGCGGCCGTCCCGGTGGTGCCGGACAGGGCGCCGACGCCGGCCAGCGAGGCGGCCGGGGTGCTGCCGTCGACCGGGAGAGTCTTCGGGATGTACGGCGTGAACCCGGCGCCGGACACCGCGCCGATGGCGGGAATCGTCATGACTGCTTACCGATCGAGAGGGCGCTGGCGTAGACGTCTTGCGCGTTCTTGAGCACAGCGGTCTGGGCCTGGAAGCCGCGCTGGGCCATGATGAGCTGGCTCATCTGGCTGCCCATGTCGATGTCGGGCATCCGGATGTAGCCGTTGGAGTCGGCGAGCGGGTTGTCCGGCGAGTAGACCTCGCGGCCCTTCGGGTCGCCGAGCGCGATGCCTGCCGTGCGGACGCCCTCACCGGTGCCGTCGGTTCCCTGCACGCTCTGCGCGATGGCGTACTGCGCCTGGAAGGCGTTCTCGCTGGTACGACGGGCCGTGTTGACGTTGGCGATGTTGAAGGACAGCGTGTCGAGCCAGGTCTGGTGCATCGCCATCCCGCTTCCGGCGATGTTCATCATGTCGAAGGCGCCCATCACATGCCGCCGATCGCGGTGCTGATCAGGCCGAAGCGGTCCCCGACCGCCCGGCTGAGCAGCTGGTAGGAGAACGTGGTCTGCATCGCCGTCATGGTCTCGTTGGCGAGGTCGACGTTGTTGCCGTTCGCGCCGCGCTGAGCGGTGGACAGCTCGGTGGTCGGCGACACCTGCGACGGGTTTTCGCCGTCTGCGAGGGCGCTGCGGAGGTTGTCCTCGAAGTCGACCTTGCGGGCGGTGAAGCCGGGGGTGTCGACGTTGGCGATGTCGTCCGCCGTGACCTTCTGGCGGTAGGCGAGTCCGTCGAGCGCGCTGTGCAGCGCGGCGCCGACGGGATCGGATCCGAGGATCGGCTCGATGGGCATGGACGCGTCGCTCCGTGGTGCGTGGGTGGAGGTCGCCGATCCATCGGCGGGGGAAGAGCGATCCATGCTCTGGAATGTGTGTCGGCATCCCGGCGGATGACCTGAGCAGAACCCGGAAGAATCGGGCGAACCATTTACTCCTGGCCGTCCGCGTGGACGCGGGGCGAGGGAGCGGGCGCCTCAGGCGCGGATGTCGAGGTAGACCGCGCCCGACGAGCGACCGGTCCGGGGGGTGCCGCTGATCCGGCCGACCAGGTCGCGGTTCACCCTGGTCGAGGCCATCGCGGCCATGGTGGCGCCGATGAGCTCGGCCTGCCGGGCCAGCAGGTCCTGGGCCCGCTCGAGCATCTCCGGCGGCATCGGGCTGTTCAGCTGCGGGGGCACCCATCCTCGGACGGTTGACCCGTCCGGGCGTACGACGAGCTCGCCGGCGGGAGCCGCCTCCGGTGTGGCGGACAGCAGCTGCTCGGCCTCCTGCAGGCTGAGCTCGAGCTCGTCGAGCGCCGCCTCCCAGGCGAGGTCCCAGTCGCCGCTGCTCATGATCGCTCCGCCTCGTCCCGTCTCAGCCGGCCGCACCGACGAGCGCGGCCTCGCGCCAGGCGGACGCGAGCGGCTCCACCAGGCCCAGGCAGGAACGGGTGACCTCCAGGTCGCGCTTGACGTTGGCCTGCACGAGCCGGGTGTGGAGAAACGAGTAGATGGCCGACAGCTGCGCAGCGCCGTCCCACACGTCGAGGCGCAGGGAGGACTGCAGCTCCAGGACGATCTCCTGGGCGTGCATCAGGTGCTCGGACGCCGCGACGTGCTCGCCGGCCTCCTGGAGCTCCGCGCCGCGCTGGATGTCCAGCACGAGGCGGTCGTAGAGCAGCACCAGCAGCCGGGCCGGGCTGGCCGTGCTGACCATGCTGCCCATGTAGGCGGTGCGAGCGGAGTTCATCGGGGTTCCTGTCGTGCGGTCGTGACAGCGGGCTGGTACGGCGTCGGGCTAGCTCGAGCCGGCCAGCGAGCTGATCTGGCCGGAGAGCCAGGACGCCTGGTCCTGGAGCTTGCCGAGGGTGACCTCGAGGTTGGAGTAGTACTGGTTGAGCGAGTCCTGCTTGGCGGCCAGCCGGACGTCCCAGTCGTCGATGCCCTTCTGCAGGGTCGTCGCGGTGCTCTGGTGACCCTGGACGTCGGTGGTCAGGCTGCCGTTGACCGAGTCGCTGGCCAGCTTGCCGACCGCCTCGAGGCGCGAGGCGAACCCGGGCACGGCCGCGGTGGACGGCGCGCCCAGCCTCGCCGTGACCGACGCCGGGTCGGTGGTGAACGCCGAGGCGAACTTCGTGGCGTCGAAGGTGATCTTGCCGTAGCGGTCGGTCTGCACGCCGACGGAGGCGAGCGAGCCGCCGTCCGCAGCGGACGTGACCGTGTTGACGACCTTGCTGCGCAGCTCCCGGACCGCGGAGTCGCCGGCCAGCGCGCCGGACTTCTTCGTGGTCGGGTCGTAGGCGGTGAGGGTGTCGATCTGGGTGAGGATGTCGTTGGCGGCGTCGACCAGGCTCTTGAGGTTGGTCGACGCGGTGGTGGCGTCGCGGGCCACGGTGAGGTCGGCGGTCGTCCCGGCTGCGGTGCCCGGAGCGATCGTGACGTCGAGGCCCTGCACCAGGCCCGTGAAGGTGTTGGTGGACGAGTGGATGGTGTCGCCGCCGACCGTGATCGCGGCGTCCTGGCCGGCCACGACCGTCGTGCCGCCCAGCAGGGCGCTGCCGTCGGCGTTGGTGAGGGTGAAGTCGGAGTCGGCGCCCGTCGTGTTGGAGACGACCCGGAGCCGGTAGCTGCCGTCGTCGAGCCTGACCGCGGACGCGGTGACGCCGGCGTTCGCGCCGTTGACGGCCTTGACCAGGCCGTTCATCGTGCCGTCGCCGGTGTCGAGGTCGACCGTCGAGCCGTCGTGCCTGGTGAGCGTCACGTGCGTCGAGCCGGAGGTGACGGTGGCGCCTCCGGCCGCGGTCTGCGCGAACGTGACCTGGTGGGCGGTGGCGGTCTGCTGGACGGTCAGGCCGAGCGAGCCCGGCAGGGCGGTCGAACCGGCCACGCCGGAGACACTGGTCGAGGAGCTGGTGGTGGTCAGCGGCGACCAGGCGGCGGGGGCGGCCAGGTCGTGGGCCTTCGTGGTGAGCGCGGCGAACTTGGCGTTCAGCGTCTGCAGGGTGCTGACCGTGCTCTGCTCGGTGGTCAGCCGGTTCTTCATCAGGGTCTGCGGCTGGGCCTCGACCTGCATCAGCTGGCTGATGATCGTGGTGGTGTCGAGCCCGCTGACCAGGCCGCTCACGCTCGTGGTGCCAGCCATGTCGCTCGTTCCTCTCCTGCTCAGCCTGCTGCTCAGCCTTCATGTGGGACCGGCTCGCCACGGCTGCCGGTGCGGCAACCGTGACGAGCCCGGTCGTGGTTCCGGTGGAGACCGGATGTGCGCCTCGTCCCCCTCGGAGCCGGCGGGTGCCGCACCCTCCCGTGCGGCGCTCGCCAGGTTCAGCGGCCCGGCCGGCCCGGCTCCTCCCTCGCGGGAGCCGGGTCGCCCGGGTCAGATCACTGCAGCAGACGGAGCACGCCCTGCGAGGCCTGGTTGGCCTGCGCGAGCATGGCCGTGCCGGCCTGCGAGAGGATCTGCGAGCGGGTGAAGCTGGTCATCTCCGACGCCATGTCGGTGTCCCGGATGGCGCTCTCCGACGCGGACAGGTTCTCGACCGCGACGTTGATGTTGTTGATGGTGTGCTCGAACCGGTTCTGCGACGCACCGATGTAGGACCGAGCGGCCGAGACGCCCTTGATCGCGTTGTCCACGGCGTCGATGGCCGCCGGGGCGTCGGCCGTCAGGTCGAGGGCGTTGGTGCCCAGGCCCGTCGAGTCGAAGCCGGTGGCGGTGCTGCTGCCGAACAGCGTTGCGTTGGCGGTGCTCAGGTCGAGGGTGATCTGGCTGCCCGGCGTCGTGGTGTTCGAGTCGGAGCCCACCTGGAAGTTGCCGGCGTAGGTGCCACCGAGCAGGGACTGCTGCCCGAACTTGGTCGCGCCTGCGATCCGGTCCAGCTCGGCGTTCAGCTGGGAGAACTCCTGCTGGCTGGCCGCCTTGGCGTCCGCGTCCTGAGAGCCGTCGTTCGAGGCCTGGACCGCCAGGTCCCGCATGCGCTGCAGGATGGAGGTGGTCTCGTTGAGGGCACCGTCCGCGGTCTGGGCGACGTTGACGCCGTCCTGGGCGTTGCGGACGGCGACCTTGAGGCCACCGATCTGCGAGCGCAGGCCCTCGGAGATCGAGAGGCCGGCGGCGTCGTCCGCAGCGCGGTTGATGCGGAAACCGCTGGACAGCTTCTCCAGCGACTTGCTCATCTGGTTGTCGGTGACCGACAGGTTGCGGTACGCGTTCATCGCCGCGATGTTCTGGTTGATGCGAAGACCCATGATCATTTCCTCCTTGAAGTGCGGGTCCGGTGGCCCTTCCTTGGGCCGGTGACGTGATGGTTATCGGTTCCTGCTGACCCCACCTGAGGGGTTCTTCGGGAGATTCTGTCCGTTTTGACCGTTTCTCCGCGCGGCAACTGCTCAGGCCGAGTGCGTCTCGAGGTACGGCTGCGAGAGCCGTGCGGTGTAGCTGCGGTGCGAGGCGACGCTGGCGTAGTACGCCTCCTTGCGCCGGGCCGCGCAGCCGTTCGGGCGCTCGTGCTGCTCGGCCATCGACGGCTCGAGCACGCGGGTCAGCGCGCCGCGCAGCAGCGCGACGGCCTCCGCCCGCAGCTGGGAGATCCGGCTCTCGGTGACACCGAGCTCCTCGGCGATCTCGGCCATCGGCCGCTCGCCGAAGAAGTAGCCCTCGACCACGACCCGCAGCCGCTCGGGCAGCTGCTCCACCGCGTCGCGCAGGTAGGCCACCTGCTCGCGCTGCTCGACCAGGTCGGCCGGCGTGGGGCCGCCCGAGGGCAGGAAGTCGTCGACGGCGCCGTCGTTGCCCTCCTGGAAGCCCTGCAGCGAGACGACGGAGGCCCGTGCCACGTCCTCGCGGTGGGCGAGCAGCTCGGCGGCACCGATGCCGAGCGCCGCGGCCACCTCGTTCTCCTCGGCAGGCCGGCCGAGAGCGGTCGAGATGCGACCGCGCGCGTCGTCGACCTGGCGGGCCCGACGTCGTACCGACCGGCTCGCCCAGTCCAGGGTGCGCAGCTCGTCGACGAGCGCCCCGCGGATCCGCACCGACGCGTACGTCGCGAAGCTGGCGCCGCGCTGGTCGTCGAACCCCTCGGCGGCCTGCACCAGGGCCAGCATGCCGGCCGAGGTCAGGTCGTCCCGGTTGACGTGACCCGGGACCCGGGACAGCGTCTCGCGGACGATGTGCCCGACCAGCGGCAGGTTCGCGCGGACCAGGTCCTCCTTGCTCAGCATGGAGGGGGTGGTGCCGTTGATGGAGTCCGAGCCGAGGTGGCGGGTCGCACGGCCGTCCAGCAGCGTGGACGGGTGCCGGTCGGTGCCGGCCTGGGGGGTGTCGAAGTGAGAGCGCACGTGAGTAGAGAAGGCCCTGGCGTGACGGCATGACGCGGGTTTCTTGCGGTCTGTCCGTTTTCCGCGGCTTGATGGTCCGGAGGGATGAAACGTGCCCACCACCCGCTAGTCATTTCGGACTACCCGCCCGCTCGGCGCTGCGTCGTGGATCACACACGCGCACCGGGTAAGAACTTCCCGGATTTCCTCAGATCCACCTCCGCAGGGTCGAAGCAGAGGGCCAGTACCTACCGACCGTCCGCAGTCCCGGGAGACGACCCCATGTCAGTTCCGAGCAGCCCGAGCACCTCGCGGGAGAACCTGTCCTCCCTGCTGTGGCGGGAGCGCGAGCTCCTGGAGATGCTGCTGTTCAAGCTCGAGGTCGAGCAGCTCATCCTCACCGGGGGGAAGTCCCAGTGGCTGGCGCTCGCCGCGCGCGAGGTCGAGTCGGTGCTCGAGGAGATCCGAGACGTGGAGCTGCTCCGCGCGGTCTCCGTCGACTGCGTCGCCGAAGAGCTGGGGCTCGAACCCGGCCCGAGCCTCGCGGAGATCGCTCGGTCCAGCGGCGAGCCGTGGCGCGCCATCTGGCTCGACCACCGCGAGGCGTTCACCACGGTGACCACCCAGATCCGCGACATGAGCCAGAACAACCGGGTGCTGCTCACCGCCGGCTACCAGGCCGCGCAGGCCACCCTGCTCTCGATGACGGAGACGTCCGTGACGTACGGCGCCGACGGTGCCGTGGCCGCCGACCGACCGGTGAGCATCATCGACTGGAACCTGTGATGAGCGGCACCTTCTCCTCGCTGTCCACGGCGCTGTCCGCGCTGCAGTACAACCGCGTCGCGATGGACGTGGCGAGCAGCAACATCGCCAACGCGGCGACCCCGGGGTACGCACGCCGCCAGGTGGTCGGCCAGACCACCGGGGCGCCGTCGCTTCCGGCGATCTGGTCGCGCTGGGACGGTGCCGGCGACGGCGTGCAGGCGTCCCCCATCACCAGGATGGTCGACCCGCTGATGGACGCCCGGGCGCGCACCGAGCACGCCACCGGTTCCTTCCTCGACTCCAGGTCGACCTCGCTGAGCCGGGTGGAGACGGCGATCGCCGAGCCCGGCGACAACGGCGTCGCCAGCGCACTGGACGCGTTCAAGGCGGCCTGGCAGGACGTCGCGAACAACCCCCAGGATCCCGCTGCCCGCACCCAGGTGCTCGGCAAGGCCCAGACGCTGCGCGACACGATCACCTCCCAGGCCACCGCGGTCGACAACGAGTGGTCGACGCAGCGCACCGGCCTGGTCGCGGACGTGGCGGAGGTCAACCAGGTGGCCGGCCAGCTCGCCGACCTCAACCGCGGGCTCCGCTCCGCGTACGTCGGCCAGACCGATGCCGGCACCCTGCTCGACCAGCGCGACCAGCTCACCCAGAGGCTCGCCGAGCTCACCGGAGCCTCGGTCACGATCAACTCCGACACCACCGTCGACGTCTCGGTCGCCGGCCAGCAGCTGGTCACCGGCAACACCGCCAACGCCGTCACCGCGTCGGGCTCCAGCGACCTCGCCGGCTCCGGGGCCGACCCCGTGACCGTGCAGATCAACGGCGCACCGGTCACCTTGACCACCGGCCAGATCGGCGGCCGCCAGCAGCTCCTGGGCACCGACCTGCCCGGCTACATGTCCTCGCTCGACGGGGTCGTCGCCTCGCTGACGGCGTCGGTGAACAGCCAGCACCAGAACGGCGTCGACCTCGACGGTGCCGCCGGCGGCGACTTCTGGTCGGGCACCAGCGCCGAGACGCTGCAGATCGCGATCACCGACCCGCGCAAGATCGCGGCCGCCGACCCCACCTTGGGCGGGCTCGACAACAGCAACGCCGCCGCGATGGCGGGTCTGGACATGGGGGCCAGCTCCTACCGCTCGCTCGTCACGTCGTTCGGCGTCAGCGTCTCCTCCGCACAGCAGGGCTCGACCAACCAGGCCACCCTGATCGCACAGGTGGACGCCTCCCGCCAGTCGCTGTCCGGGGTCAACCAGGACGAGGAGATGGTCAACCTGCTGGCCGCGCAACGCGGCTACGAAGGCGCGGCGCGGGTGCTGACCGCGATGGACTCCATGCTCGACACGCTGATCCACAACACCGGTTTGGTGGGCCGATGACTACTCCCCGCATCACGCAGCAGCTGATCATGTCGCACTCGCTGTCTGCGCTGCAGACCGGTCTCGGCCGGCTCGCCGCCAGCCAGGAGCAGCTGTCCACCGGCCGGCTGATCAACCGGCCGTCCGACTCGCCCACCGGCACCAACGACGCGATGCGGCTGCGCGCCACGCTCGCCGCCCAGACCCAGTACTCCCGCAACATCACCGACGGTCAGGGCTGGCTCGACCACGCCGACAGCACGCTGAGCTCGATGTTCGACCAGGTCAGTCGTGCCCGCGACCTGATCCTGCAGGGCTCGTCGACCGGCAACAGCGACCCGGACGCCCGCGACGCGATGGCCACCGAGCTCGAGCAGATCCGCTCCGGGCTGCTGGACGAGGCGAACACCCAGCACCTCGGCCGCCCGCTGTTCGGGGGCACGACTGCCGGCAGCGCGGCCTACGACGCCAGCGGCGCCTTCGTCGGCGACCAGAACGCGGTGAACCGGACCATCGGCGACGGCGTCGACATCGCGGTGAACGTCACCGGCCCGGCGGCCTTCTCCGCGAACGGCACCGATCTGTTCGCCGTCATCGACGACGCCGTGACCGCCCTCCGCACGAACCCCGCGGGGCTCTCGACCGCTCTGAGCAACCTGGACGCCGTGACCTCGCAGATGAAGGCCGCCGCCACCGAGATCGGCACCCGGACCAACCGGGTGGACACCGCCAGCTCCATGCTGGACAGCACCACCCTGGACACGAAGTCCTCGCTGTCGAATGTCGAGAACGTCGACGTCGCGTCTGCCATTGTGGACCTTCAGATGCAGCAGGTCGCGTACCAAGCCTCGCTCGGCGCCACCGCCCGGGTGATCCAGCCGTCGTTGCTCGACTTCCTGCGATGACCAGCACCGCGATGACCACGGAGGTCCCGATGGACGCAGCTCCGTCCGAGGCCGGCGACCGGCACGACCCGTTCGACGACCTGCCGGTGCTCGACATGGTGCACCCGATGGCCGGGTTCCCCGACCAGCGGCGGTTCGCCCTGGCCCGGCTCGACGAGACGGGCATGGTCTGCGACCTGCACTCGCTCGACGACCCGGGGCTGCGCTTCGTGGTGGTGTCGCCGACCACGTTCTTCGCCGACTACGCCCCCGAGATCGACGACTCCGTCGTGGCCGAGCTGGGCATCGAGAGCGCCGACGACCTGCTCGCGCTGGTCGTGGTCACCCTCGGCGAGACGCCGCAGGACGCGACCGCCAACCTGATGGCCCCGGTGCTGGTCAACCACCGCACCCGCCGCGCAGGGCAGTTCCTGCTCGACGACGCCGACCTGCCGCTGCGCGCCCCTCTCGCCTCCGCCGCCCGCTAGCCGGTCGCCCCGACGTCGTACGACAGGCCCCGTTTCGGGGTAGCGCTCCGCCGGCAGCCCACCTGGTCCAGACTGGTGCCCGACCGCCGTCGAACCGACAGGGAGTGAGCGCATGCTGGTGCTGAGCCGCCGGGTGGGCGAGAGCATCGTGATCGGTGACGACGTGATCGTCACCGTCCTCGAGCAGCGCGGCGACGTGGTGCGGGTGGGTGTGGACGCGCCCCGGCACGTGGCGGTACGGCGTCAGGAGCTCCTCGCCCAGATCGAGGAGACCAACCGCGCCGCGGCCTCGCCGCAGGCCGACGCGGTCGCTGGGCTGACCCGGCTCGTCGGCCGCAAGGAGCCTCCGGCCAGCGAGTAGCGCTCAGCCCACGAAGCGGGCGGCCACCTGGAGCAGCACGTCGTTGCCGGCCGGCTCGCCGATGCTCACCCGGACGCCGTCACCCGGGAACGGCCGCACCATCACGCCGGCCTCCTCGGCTGCGGCGGCGAGGTCCAGCGTCCGCTCGCCCAGCGGCAGCCAGACGAAGTTGCCCTGCGCCTCCGGGATCCGCCAGCCCTGCTCGGTCAGCGCCGCGACGACCCGGCCGCGCTCGGCGACGATCCCCTCCACGCGCTCGGCGAGCTCGGCCTCCCGCGCCAGGGACGCGACCGCGGCGGCCTGGGCCACCGAGGACACCCCGAACGGCAGCGCGCACGCCCGGACCGCGGCGGCGATCTCCTCGGCGGCGACGACGTACCCGACCCGGAACCCGGCCAGGCCGTAGGCCTTGGCGAAGGTGCGCATCGCCACGACGTTCGGGCGGGTGCGGCCCAGGGCCACGCCGTCGAACAGCTCCCGGTCGTCGGTCGGCCGGACGAAGTCGCGGTACGCCTCGTCGAGGACCACCACCACGCGGGGCGGCACCCGGTCCAGGAACCGCTCGAGCTCGGCGCGGCCGACCGAGGGGCCGGTGGGGTTGTTCGGGCTGCAGATGATGACCACCTTGGTCCGATCGGTGATCGCCTCGGCCATCGCGTCCAGGTCGTGCCGCGCATCCTCGGTGAGGGGTACGTGGACCGACGTCGCACCGGTCACGGACACCGCGATCGGGTAGGCCTCGAACGACCGCCAGGCGTAGACCACCTCGTCGCCGGCCTCGCAGAACGCCTGCAGCAGGTGGTAGAGCACCGCCACCGAGCCCGTGCCGGCGGCGATCCGCTCCGCCGGCACCCCCAGCCTCTCCCCGAGAGCGGCGTACAGCGCCGTGCAGCCCATGTCCGGGTAGCGGTTCATGGTCGCCGCCGCCGTCACCGCCGCCTCCAGCACGCCGGGCAGCGGGGGGTGGGGGTTCTCGTTCGAGGACAGCTTGTACGTCGGGACACCCGGCCGCGGCCTCGGCGGCCTGCCCGGGACGTACGCGGGGATGTCCCGGACGGCCCGGCGGACCCGGGGCTTGACCTGGGGCGTGACCTGTGGCGGCTGCGACTCCATGGCCGCAGAGTAGTCGGAGGCCGCCCCGGCCCGGATCCTGGTCCGACAGGAGCGAGGACCGGTATGACGCCTTACGCTCGGTGCCGTGCGACGCCGACCGACCCTGGGCCTCGGCCTCGTGGTGCTCGGCGCGGCACTGTTCGTCCAGAACGCCGGCGTCTCGCGGGTGGCGCTGCGCGCCGGGGTCGAGCCGCTGACCCTGACCTCGCTGCGGGTCACGGGCACGTTCGTCGTGCTCCTGCTCTTCGCGGCGGTCTTCCGGCGGGACGCGCTGCGGCCTCCGACCGGCCGGCTCGGGCTGCTGCTGGTCGTGCACGGGCTGATCGGGGTCGCCGCGCTGCAGTGGACCTACTTCGTGGCGATCGACCGGCTGCCGGTCGGGATGGCGCTGCTGCTCGAGTACCAGGCGCCGATCCTCGTCGCGGTGTGGGCTCGGTTCGCCCGGCGCGAGCCGGTCCGCCGCCGGTTGTGGGTCGGTCTCGTGCTCGCCTGGGCCGGCCTCGCGGCCGCGACCGGGATCTGGCGCGGGCTGGCCTTCGACGTCGTCGGCATCCTCGGCGGGTTCGGAGCAGCCCTGTGCTTCGCGGTGTACTTCCTGGTCGGCGAGCACGGCGTCGGCCGGCTCGACCCGATGCGGGTGATCCTGTGGTCGTTCCTGTGCGCCACCGTCGGGCTGAACGTCTTCCGGCCGGCGACCACGCTGTCGGCGCGGCTGCTCGACGACCGGGTGACCCTGCTCGGCAGGCTGCACGGTCACTCCGCGCCGCTGTGGCTGGTGCTCGGCTGGATCGTCGTGGTCGGGACCGTGTTGCCCTTCGGCGTCGAGCTGGCGGCGCTCCGGCACCTCCCGGCCACCACCGTGACGATGGTGGCGATGCTCGAGCCGGTGGGCGTCAGCGCCCTGGGCTGGGTGTGGTTCGCCGAGTCGCTCGACGCCGTCGCGATCGCCGGCGGGGTGGCGGTGGTGGCCGGGATCGTGCTTGCCCAGAGCTCCCGACGGGCACCGGTGCTCGTCGAGCCGCCCCATCCGGGGTGACCATCGAACCGTTCGAACGGGACAAACCAGACTATTCGGACGAGGCGAGGAGGGTGCTGCAGCAGGGATCCTGGGACCGTCGGCGCATCGGGGCAAGGGGATGAGCCGGCACGAGGAGCCGTGGCCGCTGGGGGCGCGGCTCCGACCGGGGGGCCAGGAGGCGGGCAGCCGGTCCGCGCTCCTGGAGCGGGCCTGCGTCGAGCCTGGGGAAGCGACGCGGGCCCGCACCCCGGTCCAGCGAGGCGACCGGCCCGTGATGCGGGCCCAGGTCCGTCGTACCCGGCGACCTGGCACCATCGGGATGTGCGCGTCGTGATCTGGGTCCTGGTGAACGCCCTCGCTCTGGCCGCCGCCACCTGGCTGCTGGAGGGCATCACCCTGACCGCCTCCACCCCCGGCCGGCGGTTGGCGACGCTGGTGGTGGTGGCGCTGATCTTCGGCATCGTCAACGCGATCGTGCGGCCGGTGGTCAAGGTGATCTCGCTGCCGCTGATCCTGCTCACCCTCGGCGTCATGCTGCTGGTGATCAACGCGCTG
>Ga0308175_100001799_pt1 | contig 14509 bp, 15 predicted proteins | sample PhyCR1_3_FD_203893 | JGI IMG/M metagenome (GOLD analysis project Ga0308175, IMG submission 203893) | Soil microbial communities from UC Gill Tract Community Farm, Albany, California, United States - DLSLS.C.R1 | ecosystem: Environmental > Terrestrial > Soil > Agricultural land | place: USA...
GCTGATCGTGCAGGGTGCGGAGCGGCTCGTGCTGCTCGACGAGGTGGAAGCGCTGCTCGCGTCGCGCGCGCTCGTCGTCGACGCGTGCCGCAACGCCGTCCATCAGGGGAGCCGCGTCGTCCCGCTGGCGACGCGCCCCGTGCTCTTCGCGCTGGCGCGCACGCTGGCGGAGGCGTGGCCGGGCGATGCGCCGCGGGACGTCCTGATCGCGCGCGCGTTCGGGTCGCGGTTCACCGATGAATCGCATCGGGCGCGACTGCGGGTCGAGATCGGGCGACTGCGCGCCGCGCTGCGCCAGATCGCCGAGGTGCGCGCGACGAAGCGCGGCTTCACGCTGTCGCCACATGGGAAGAACGGAGTCGTCGTACTGGCGCGGCCGCTCGAAGAGGAGCATGCGTCGGTGCTCGCCTTCCTCGGCGACGGCGAGTCGTGGTCGAGCTCCGCGCTCGCGCTGGCGTTGGGGACGAGCCAGCGCACCGTGCAGCGCGCACTGGACGAGCTGGCGGCGGCGGGAAAGGTACAGGCGTTCGGGCGCGGACGCGCGCGCCGGTGGACCACGCCGCCCGTGATCGGTTTCACGACCACCTTGTTACTCCCCGGGTCGCTGCCGATCGAGTAGGATCGATGCATGGCGAAGACGACGAAGACGACGAAAACGACGAAAACGACGGCGGAAGTCGTGCGCGAGTACGGCCCGTTTGCGGGGGCGAACGTCGGCGGTGTGAGCTACGACGGGACGACGGTGTGGTACGCCGCGGGCGACCGGTTGGCCGCGTTCGATCCGGAGAGTGGCGAGACGGTGCGCTCGCTCGACGTCGCCGCGCACGCTGGGACCGCGTTCGACGGGACGCATCTCTTCCAGATCGCCGAGAAGCAGATCCGCAAGATCGATCCGAAGAGCGGGCGCATCCTCTCGAGCATCCCGGCGCCCGGTGACGGCGGCGACTCCGGGCTCGCGTGGGCGGAGGGCACGCTGTGGGTCGGACAGCACCGGGCGCGGAAGATCCATCAGATCGATCCCGAGACGGGGAAGATCCTCCGCACCATCGAGTCGAACCGGTTCGTCACCGGCGTGACGTGGGTGGACGGAGAGCTCTGGCACGCCACGTGGGAAGGTGAGGAGAGCGACGTGCGGCGCATCGATCCGGAGACGGGCAAGGTGCTGGAGCAACTCGAGATGCCGGAGGGCGTCTTCGTGTCGGGGCTCGATTCGGACGGCGGCGACCGGTTCTACTGCGGTGGCGGCAAGAGCGGGAAGGTACGAGCGGTGCGCCGGCCGAAGCGTGCGTGAAGTGGTGAGTTGGTGAGGTGGTGAGATGGATTGCGCGACGGCAACGTCGCGCTTTCTATTTGTGCGCCGCGACCTCGACCAGAGCATTCACCAGCTCCTAGCCACGCCAATGACGAGACGCTCGTTCCGGGCCATTTCCGTGAAGGGGGTAGTACTGGGCGCGACGAGCGACATCGTCACGACGAACCTTCTGTTGGCGCCGGTGGCCATTCTCCTCTTCGCACGGATGGATCCGGCTCTCACGCCGGCGGAGAAGAGCGCCGCGTTCTCCCGCGCTTTCTCGGACGATCCGCAGCTCTATCTGATCGGGATGGTCCTGGGCTGTGCGGCCAGCGTATTCGGAGGATGGGTCGCCGCCCGCATTGCGCGACGCGCCGAGCTGCTGAACGGCGGACTGTCGGCCATCGCGTGCGTCGGCTTCGGCATCTACGGCATGGCGACGCGTGCCGACACCACGCCGCTCTGGCAACATCTCATATTCTTCGTGCTCTCGCCGTCGCTCGGGGCATTCGGGGGGGCGATTCGCCGGTGGCAGCATGCGCGGATGACGCCCGAGACAGTGGAGTTCGCGGAGTCGTCTACGGCGCCCGTGCCCACCGGCCTGCACGGTGCCGGTTATCTGGTGTACGTCGGCAATCGGATAGTCGCCGGCATCTGCGTCCTGGCGTTCCTCGTCTTCGGGCTGGCCGGCCTCTCCGGCTATGCGGAGCATCAGTCGAATGTCATTCTCGGCTCTGCGATCATCTGCGTGGTGGCCGCGAGCATCGTCGTGCTGCTCCAGGTGGCCGCCCGCCTCCTGCGTGCCGGCCGGCGTGCACACTGGGCATATCATGGCGGCGTTCTGGCCGTCGCTTCGGTGATCGCCGCAATAGTCGCCCTGGGGCTATCGATGGTGAAGCATTCATGACGTTCGCCGCCGAGCCGGAGCTCATCCCGCCGATCCAGCAGGAACCGAAGTCCGGTGCCGGCGCGCGCCTCGCGGCGGGCATCGTCGGGATCGTCGTGCTCGCATGCGCGGCCCTCGCTTCCGTCGGCACGGTCGTGCTCGTGCTGATCGGGATGGCCGTCGTCGCCGGCGTGCAGCGCAGGCGCGGCCGCGCGTTGACGCGCTCCGGGCACTGGGTGGCGGCGTGCGCGACGATGGCGGTCGTCGTGATCGCGCTGTTCGGCATCGGGTTCGCCGCTTTGCCGCGGGGAACGATGGACGCCGCGAAGACATCGATGGATTCGTCGAGCGCGGTGGCGGCGAAGCAACCGCCGCCATCCTGGGTTCAGCGACTCTACCCGCAGTACAGTCGGGCCAGCGTCAACGCGAAGCCGTCGCCCGCGATGGTCTGGTTCTCGATGATTCTCGGTGTCAGCATCGCCGTCGGCTTCTTCGCCACGCTGCTCGGCACGCTGAGCTGGGGGGCCGGCATGCTGATCGGCCTCGCCCTGTGGGGGCGCTGGCCGGGCGCGAGAGGGGAGAGCTTCGAGCAGCTGACGGCGGCGCGCACACCGGTCGCCGTCGCCTGAAATGCGAAGCGCGCCGTCCGCGAATCGGACGGCGCGCTTTCTCCCCGCTTTCAATATGTAAATCGAGGGGGGACTTGCCGGAAGCCCCGGGGGGAAGCGCAGACTGTGCGCCTTCGCCGCCAGATCCTTCCCACGGCCCCACGGGCTCTGCACCCCGGAGCGCTCGATGCGCGCACTTCTCTCGACGATCGGATCGCGAGGTGACGTCCAGCCCCTCGTCGCACTCGGACAGGCGTTGACGTCGCTCGGGCAGGAGGTGCGACTGTGCGTCCCTCCGGATTTCTGCGCATGGATCGACGAGCTCGGCATGCCGGCCGTGCCGATCGGTCCGGAGCTGCGCTCGACGGGGAAGGGGAGCTTGCCGGAAACGCTCACCGCGGAGCGGCGGCGAGAGATGATCGCCGGCACCGTCGCGACACAATTCACGACGATCGCGGCGGCGGCCGAAGGCTGCGACGTGATCGTCGGTGCCACGGCGCTGCAGATCGCCGCGCCGTCGATCGCCGAGAGGATGCGCGTCCCGTACATCTTCGCGTCGTACTGTCCCGCGGTGCTCCCGTCGGCGCGGCACGCGCCACCGGTGCTCGGCTGGCTCGGCGACGAGCCCGTCACCCTAGCCGACTACACCGAGCTGTGGGCGAAGGACGCGCAGCGCTGGAACGACATGTGGCTTCCGCTGCTCAATGACAATCGTGCGGCGATCGGGCTCGCGCCGGTGGACGACGTGCGCAGCCACGTGCTCACCGCGCGGCCGTGGCTCGCCTCGGATCCCGCGCTCGCGCCGTGGCCCGACGCGGCGAGCGAGCCGGTCTTCCAGACGGGCGCGTGGATCGTGCGCGACGAGCGGCCACTGGCGGCCGAGATCGAGCGCTTCCTCGCGGCGGGCGACGCGCCGATCTATTTCGGCTTCGGCAGCATCCGCGCGACGCCGGATCTCGCGCGCGTGATGATCGAGTCGGCACGCGCGGTCGGGAAGCGTGCGATCCTGTCGCGCGGATGGGCCGAGCTCGCCCTGCCGGACGACGCACCGGACTGCCTGGCGATCGGCGAGGTGAACCAGCAGGCGCTGTTCGCGCGTGTCGCGGCGGTGGTGCACCATGGTGGCGCCGGGACGACGACCGCCGCGGCACGTGCTGGTGCGCCGCAGGTGGTCGTGCCGCAGATGTACGACCAGCACTACTTCGCGGCACGGGTGAACGGGCTCGGTATCGGGACGGCACATGCGCCGGGTGCGGCGACGACGGAGTCGCTCACGAGCGCGCTCGAGCGTACGCTGCAGGCGGAGATCGCCGAGCGTGCCCGCTCGCTCGCCGCCGCGATGCGGGGCGACGGGGCGACGGTCGCCGCCCGGCGGGTGGTCGCCGAGCAGGCGCGGGCCGCGGTTTCGCGCTGACACCCTGGCCGCGACGCAGCGCAGGGCGGGTTGCTCTTGCGCCGCGCGTGACGCGCGTCCAAGCTGGGCGATGCCGTTGAAGTCGGGGATACGACATCCCCACTTCGCCCATCTCCAGCACTCGAACAAGGCAGCTCATGACCGATACGATCGCCACCGAAGCCCTGCGCGCTGAAGCGCTCTCTCCCTCGCTCACTGTGAGCGACCTACAGAAAAGCGTCGCCTGGTACCGCGACGCGCTGGGCTGTGAGGTCGAACGGGAGATCGTCCGCGATGGCGTCCTGCGCGCCGTGGCGATGCACGCCGGTGCCGTCCGCTTCCTGCTCAACCAGGACGACGGCGCCAAGGGGCACAACCGGCCCAGGGGAAGCTGCATGTCGATGAACATCATCACGCGGCAGGACGTGGACGCGGTCGCGGCGCGCGTCAAGGCGCATGGCGGCTCGCTGCTCACGGAGCCGGCCGACATGCCGTGGGGGATGCGCGTCTTTCGCGTCGCCGACCCGGACGGCTACGTGTTCGCGGTGTCGAAGCCCCTCAACTAGCGCACGACGATGGGCGCCGTCCAGCGAAACGGCCCCCACTCCATCGCGAGCGTGCCGTGCTGCGCGTCCTTCGGCACGATCGAGATCGTGAACTGCTCCACGGGTCTGGCCAGCGTCTCCGTCGTCACTGGCGCGCGGCCGAGATCCTGCGCGCGATCGTAGCTCGTCCCCCACTGGCCGTGTTGCTTGTTCACGATCAGCTCCACGCGATCGGCACGCGGCACCGTCCATAGCGTGTAGGTGCCCGCGGGAAGCTCGAGGCCGGCGAGGGTGACCGGTGCCGACGTGGTGAATTGCGTCGCCGCGTTGGCGCCGGTGCGCCAGACCTGATCGAGCGGGATGATCCCGCCGACGAGCTGGCGGCCGCGCGCGAGCGGCCGCCCGTAGTCCACGCTGAAGCTCGCCGAGCCGATGCTGGCGCGCGTCGTGTCGCGCACGCTCAACGACTTGACGCCGTTCTTCGCCTCGAGCGCGGCGAACCGATCGTAGATCGGCTTCACGTCGGGGGGCGTCGCGAGGCGGTCCACCTCGATACGATACGTCGTCTGCGCGCCGGAGTAGTGCTGGAGACGACCGATCGAGTCGACCGTGGCCTCGCCCGTGCCGGCGAGCCAGTCGTGCTCGATCTCCATCCTGCCGTTCGGCAGCACGCGCACGACGGCCGAGTGCAGCGGGAAGCGATCGAACTCGCGGTCGACGTAGAACTGCCGGAGATGCACGGTGTCGGCCGACTTCTTTGCCGCCGCGGCCTGCGCGTGCGCGGCGAGGAAGCGCTGCTCGTACAGGCTGTACATCTGATCGACGTGCGGCACGACGACGGCGCCGCCGGTCGCGAAGGCGTAGCTCTTCGTCCCGCCGCTGTCGACTTTCGTGAGATGCACGGTGTCGTTCCGCACCTCGGCGGTGACGTGACGATTGCGGTGCGCCGCCGAATCACCGGGCGTGTGCACGTCCGACACGAGCCGCTCGACGCCGCCGTCGGGGCCGAGGGTGATCACGGTGTGCCGTTCGCGCACCATCGGAAACCGATCGGTCTCGTCGCTCGTGAGCGTGTTGCCGGTCCGCGTCACGCTCTCGACGGCAACCGTGTCGTTGCCCAGCCGGGCGACGAAGCCATAGCGCTCGGCTGGCGGCGCGGCGCGGCATCCCGCGAGGACGAGTGCGGCGAGGACGATGCGTTTCATGGACCCGGTGGTGAGGTGTCGAGCGACGTGTGCGACGTGGCGCACCGCGACGACGAGAGCATATGCCGCGGTCCGACGGATGCGCAACGCGCAAGATCGTTCAGGACGCGCTCGTGCTGGACCTCCCGCGGCTGGCGATGGTCAGCTGCGCGTCATAAGCTCCTGTCATCGAGACCGCGTCAGCGCGTCGAGGAGCGTTGGGAGTCTCGGCGCTGGGTTCAAAAAGGGAGGGCCTGATGCGGATGCGGCGGATGGGGCCGATGCGAGAGCCACTGCAACTGCCAACGGCCGAACTCAGATCCACTGCCGCTTCGACGCACGAGCTTACTTACCAGCCTTTTGATTTTTGGGGGTCTGCCGCGTCGAGTCTCTCGTGGTGCACCCCCAAAATGCGGTTGCGGTTGTAGTTGTAGTTGCCCTGCATCCGCTCAATCCGCAGCATCCGCTCGAGTCTCTCCGTTCTTGATCTCAGAGCCGAGACTCCACACGCACCTCAGCCACGCCCTCGTGACCCACGACATCGACCGACGAGAGTTCCTCGCGCGCGCAGTACTCGGTGCGACCGCGCTCGGCCTCGGATGCGTGTCCGCCCGGTCGGCGCCGACCGCGAGCGAGCCGGGTGCGATGTTCGTCTCGCTGCCGCCATGGGCGGTGGCGCGGAACGTCGGGTGGCCGGAGCAGGCGCGGCTCGCGGCGCGCCTCGGCTACAAGGGGATCGACTGGCCGTTCGGTGCGGTGCGGGAGGCCGGTGTCGACGCCACGCGCGCGCTGCTGGCCCAGCTGAACATCGTGCCGACGATCGTCAACCTGCCGATGCGGGATCCGCTTGGCCCCGACGACGCCGCGTTCGAGGCACAGTTGCCGAAGCTCGACGAGGATGCCGCCTTCTGTCAGGCGATCGGCTGCAGCCGCTTCCAGTTCGTGCTCAGCCCCACGACGCCGAACGGACAGTCGAAGGCGGAACGACGACTTCACGCGCTGCGCCGGCTCTCGATGATCTCCCACGTCCTGGCGAAGCACGAGATGCGGATGGGGCTGGAGTTCCTCGGCCCGCTCGTCTTCCGGATGCGCCCGCGCCCAGGCGGTGCACCGCCGGACACGACATTGCCGCCGCCCGTGCCATTCATATGGACGTTGCGCGAGGCGCTGGCGCTGGCCAGGGCCTCGGGGCCGAGCATCGGGGTGACACTCGATGCCTGGCACTGGTACCACTCCGGCGGCACGGTGGCCGACATCCGGGCGACGGAGGCATCGCGAATCGTCCACGTGCACGTGTCCGACGCGCGCCCGATGCGCGCCGAACAGGTGCGCGACGACATGCGCTGGCTGCCGGGCGAAGGGGTGATCGACCTCGTTGGCTTCTTCCGCGCGCTGAAGGCGATCGGCTATCGCGGCGGGGTTGCGCCGGAGACGATCGGGGCGCGGATCCCGGCGGACATGCCGCCGGAGGAGAGTGCGCGGATCGCGCTCGAGGCGACGCTGAAGGTGATGCGGAAGGCAGGAGTCGCGTAGTTCGGTCGACAGCGCGTCCCTGTTAGACTGACGAAGTCCAGCAACCCTGCCGACCATGCTCATCGTCCACGTCTTCGTCCACGTCACGCCCGAGTCCGTCGACGCGTTCCGGGCCGCGACCACCGAGAACGCCCGCAACAGCGTCAAGGAGCCGGGCGTCGTGCGCTTCGACGTCATTCAGCAGGATGACGATCCGACGCAGTTCGTCCTCATCGAGATCTATCGCAACGACGACGATCCGGCGCGGCACAAGGAGACGGCGCATTACGCGATTTGGCGCGATGCGGTCGCGTCGATGATGGCCGAGCCGCGGCGCAGCGTGAAGTATCGCGAGATCTTCCCCGAGCTCCAGCTCTGGGAGATGCCGCAGTGAACTTCGAGTTCGCCACGGCCGCGAGGATCATCTTCGGGCCTGGCAAGCTCCGGGACGTCGGCTCCTTCGCCACAGCGCTCGGCACGCGCGCGCTCGTCGTGCACGGCGCGAGTGCGCGCACGGGGCCGCTCGTCGATCTGCTGCACGCGCAGGGCATGACGACGACGTCGCTCCGGGTTGCGGGCGAGCCGACGACGACGCTCGTCGAGCGCGGCGTGGAGCACGCGCGGCGCGAGCAGTGCGACCTCGTCGTCGCGCTCGGTGGCGGAAGCGTGATCGACGCGGGGAAGGCGGTGGCCGCGCTGATCGCCAACCGCGAGCCGCTCGTCGAGTATCTCGAGGTGGTGGGGCGCGCACGGCCGCTCACCGAACGTTCGGCGCCGATGATCGCGATCCCGACCACGGCGGGGACGGGCGCCGAAGTGACCCGGAACGCGGTGCTGCTGGTGGAGGAGGCGCGGGTGAAGGTGAGCCTGCGCAGCCCGTCGATGCTGCCGGCGATCGCGCTGATCGATCCCGAGCTCACGCGCACCCTGCCCGCGCCGGTCACGGCGAGCACGGGACTCGACGCGCTCACGCAGTGCCTCGAACCGTTCGTGTCGCCGCACGCGACGCCGCTCACCGACGCCGTCGCCCGCGAAGGGCTGCGCCGCGCCGCCGGCGCGCTCCGTCGCGCGTGGCACGACGGCGACGACATGGACGCGCGTACGGACATGGCGGTCGCGAGCCTCTGTGGGGGCCTCGCGCTCGCCAACGCGAAGCTCGGCGCGGTCCATGGCTTCGCCGCGCCGCTCGGCGGGATGTTCCCGATCCCGCACGGTGAGACCTGCGCACGGCTGCTCGCGCCCGTTGCGGAAGCGAACGTGCGTGCGCTGCGCGCCCGCGCCGCGACGTCGCCCGCGCTGGCGCGCTACGACGAGGCGGCGCGCATCCTCACCGGCTCACTCACGGCGCGCGCCGAGGATGCGGTAGCGTGGCTGCGCGATCTGGTGGACGAGCTGCGGGTGCCGCGGCTCGGCGCGTACGGTGTCACCGACGCGGACGTGACGCGCGTCGTCGAGCCGGCACGCCGTGCGAGCAGCATGCAGGGCAACCCGATCGCGCTCACCGACGAGGAGCTGGGCGAGATCCTCCGGTCAGCTCTCTGAGGACGCGCGATCGATGGAGAACGTCCGCGTGGTCACGACCCGCCGCGGCTCCCGAGCCACAACAACGAGTTGACGATCAGCCGGTCCTGCACCGGATTGCCGAGCGTGTGCGACAGCGTCCTGTTCGTCGTGTCGTACTTGTGCTCGTAGTCGATGTCGTTGTGGCCGAAATTGAAGTAGATCATCCGGTACTTCCGGTTCGTCCACGCGGTGGGGTAGTAGCCCTCGTGCCAGATCTCGTGCGGCTTGGGGCCCGTGCCGAGTGGGAAGCTGGACGAGTCGACGGCGAGCAGGATGTCGATGTCGGGGTTGCTGCGCAGGTCGTGCTCCCACCGATACCACTCGCTCGGCTGTGAGCGGAAGGTGTGCGGCAGCCCGCGCAGCGCAGGGTGCGACGGATCCTCGACGCGTAGCACCGCCGACGTCGGCCGCCAGGTGTTGCTCACGTAGGAGCCGGAGCCGAGAAAGGTGTCGTGGTACCAGCGCCAGTTGGCCGGATAGACCGAGTGGTCGAGCGCGAAGCCGGCGAAGTGGAAGCCCATCCATGCGCCCCCGCGCTCCATGTAGCGCTGGAAGGCGGCGCGCTGCGCGGGATCCTCGGGGCGGGTGTCGAGGAAGACGACGACCTGATAGCGCTTCAGGTAGTCGTCGTTCAGGTTGGCCCAGTTCGACGTGGTGTCGAAGTGAAAGCCGTTGCGCGCTCCCTGCTCGGGAAACCAGACGACCGCTTCGTGAAGGAAGCTGATGTGCGCCTGGTCCTGCTTTCCCGTGAAGAAGCCGATCACGTTGAAGCGCGGGGTGTCCCGCTTCGCGACGTGCGTCGCGCAGGCTGACGCGAGCACGAGCGCGATCGGGAGGAGCGCGCCCATCCGCCGGAACGGTCGGGTGCGTGAGATCGTGATCATCGCTGTCGTATCGAGGGAGTGAGCGCGCGGGAGTCTCAGAATTATTGGGGACGTCTTGCGACGCCCGCCCCGTATCACGGGTATCGACGGTGGACGTGGAGGTTCGTGCGGGAGTGTATTGACGGATACGGGGATGCGAGGATGCGGAACGCCATTCTCATTCGTGCGGCTCCTCATCCCCGCAGAATCTCAGCGCCCCTCCCGCCACGCGGATGATGTACGAACCCCTCTGCGGCCGTGACACCGAACTCCCGGCCGCGCCACGCCGCCATGATCTCGTGGTGCTCGCGCCAGATCCCTTCGCCGTCCTGACTCGTGTGCGCGAAGAGCGCTCGCTTCTTCTGCTCCACGACGGCGGTGATGTCGACGTACGCGTCGGGCTTGAATCCTTCCGTCTGACTCCCGGCGTTCACCTCGTAGAAGAACAGCTCGGCGCTCTTCACCGCCATCCAGGCACGGATCGCGAGCAGGCTCGCGACCTGGTGGTCCATGTGCGTGTCGATCGGCCAGTGCGCGAGGATGACGTCGGGCTTCAGTGACGCGACGAGCTCGTTCATCGCATCGACGTGTGCGTGCGTCAGCGCGGTGGCGCCGTCGATCTGTCCGAAGAACCGGGGCGTCGCGCCGAGGATCCTGCACGCCGCCTCGGATTCGGCCGTGCGGATGCGCGCCGCCTCGTCCAGCGACTTGCCCTCGATGCCACGCTCGCCGCGCGTGAGGTAGACGATCGTCACCGTGTGGCCGCCCGCCGCATAGCGCGCGAGAGTGCCGCCGCAGCCGGATTCCGGATCGTCGGGATGGCCGCCGATGCAGACCACGGAGAGCTTCTCCGGCGCCGGCTCGGCGCGCGCGAGCTCGGCGCGCGCGGCCGACAGGGGCAGCAGTTCGGCGACGACGGCGGGGCCGACGGTCGCTGCCGCCGCCTGGCGAAGGAAGACGCGGCGGGAGAGATCGGGGTCGGTCATGCGCCGGAACATGAGCTCGGGGCGCGTCGAGCGCGAGCGTAGCTCCGCGAGCCGCTCTGTCACACTCGCCGCTTCTATCCCGTCTCCGGTTCGAAAGGTGCAAACCGACAGACAGGAGGCATGGATGCGGGTCTTTGTGGCAGGCGGAACCGGCGCGATCGGCACGCCCCTCGTGCGTCAGCTCATCGAGCATGGGCATCAGGTGACGGCGACGACGCGTCATCCCGAGCGCGCCGACCACCTCCGCCGGCTCGGCGCGACGGTGACGAGAATGGATGGACTCGATGCCGCGTCCGTCGGCGAGGCGGTGGCGCGCGCCGAGCCCGACGCGATCATTCACCAGATGACGTCGCTCTCCGGCAAGCTCGACATGCGGCACTTCGATCGGACATTCCGGACGACGAACGCACTCCGCACCACCGGCACGCGGCATCTGCTCGCCGCGGCCGATGCCGCCGGGCTGAAGCGCTTCATCGCGCAGAGCTACACGGGGTGGCCGATCACGCGCGCCGGAAACGGTCCCTCGACGGAGTCCGAGCCGTTCGATCCACATCCGATCCGCGCGCAGCGCGAGACGCTCGACGCGATCCGCGAGCTCGAGCAGATGGTGCTCGGCGCGCCGCTCGCCGGGATCGTGCTGCGCTACGGCAGCCTGTACGGCGCCAGCGCGCTGGAGACGCTCGTGGAGATGGTGCGGAAGCGCATGCTCCCCGTCATCGGGGACGGCGGTGGGGTGTGGTCGTGGATCCACGTCGACGACGCGGCGTCGGCGACGGTTGCCGCGCTCGAGCGCGGGGAGCCGGGCGTGTACAACGTCGTCGACGACGAGCCCGCGCGCGCGGCGGAGTGGATCCCGTATCTCGCCGAGCTCGCGGGCGCGAAGCCGCCCCTGCGCGTGCCGGTGTGGCTCGGCCGGCTCCTCGCCGGCAACGCCGTCGTACACATGATGACCGAGGTGCGTGGCGCGTCGAACGAGAAGGCGAAGTGGGTGCTCGACTGGCACCCACGCTGGGCGAGCTGGCGCGACGGCTTCCGCCACGCCCTCGACGCGACGCCGGCGCTCGTGGCGCGGCGGCGCAACGGAGCCGCGGCGTGAACGAGGAGCGCGAGACGTTCGAGAGCCTGCGGCCGCTGCTGTTCGCCATTGCGTATCGCATGCTCGCCACCGTGAGCGACGCCGAGGACGTGCTCCAGGAGGCGTACCTGCGCTGGAGGCGCGCCGTGGACGAAGGCGTCGTGATCGCGTCGCTCAAGGCGTGGCTGTCGACCGTCGTCACGCGATTGGCGATGGATCACCTGCGCTCGGCGCGTGCACGTCGCGAGGAGTACGTCGGACTCTGGCTCCCCGAGCCGCTCCCCACGGGCGCGCCCGAGGAGATCGCCGGCGCGCTCACCGCCGACCCGCACGAGCGCGCCGAGCTCACGGACTCGCTCTCGATGGCGTTCCTGCTCGTGCTCGAGCGCCTGAGCCCGATCGAGCGCGCGGCGTTCCTGCTGCACGACGTGTTCGGCTACACCCACGAGGAGATCGCCCGGATCATCGAGACGACGCCGACGAACGCACGGCAGATCGCGTCGCGCGCGCGAAAGCACGTGCAGGCGGAGCGCCCGCGCTTCGATCCGTCGCCCGAAGAGCGCGACCGGCTGGCCGAGCGATTCTTCGCCGCGGTGACGCTGGGCGACGTCGACGCGCTCGTGCAGGTGCTGGCCGACGACGTCGTCCTCCATGGCGACGGCGGCGGGAAGGTGCCGCAATGGGCGACGCCGATCGTCGGCGCGGATCGCGTGGCGCGGCTGTTCGCCGGACTCGGCAAGCAGATGGGCGAGGTGCGCGCGCACATCGAGCCGCGGACGATCAACGGCCAGCCCGCGGCGGTCGTGCTCGATCCCGAGGGAGCGGTGGCGGTCGTCTGGGTGCTCGACGTCGTCGACGGCCGGGTGAGCGCGATCCGGTCGGTGATCAACCCGGAGAAGCTGGGGCATCTCGGGCGCGTGGCGGACGTGCGGGCCCTGGCCGCGAGTCGGGGGCGCGTCTAGAAGCGCGCGGTTGCGCTCGCAGCGCAGCGGCTGCATGCTGGGCCGACGCGCCCCCGTCGACCGACGCGAAGACGATCGCGAGTCGAACAGGGCGGCGAACCCGCAACTGCCTCAGGAGGAACGATGGCGAAGTCGATCCTGGTGATCACCGGCGACGGTGGCGAGTGCTACGAGACGCTGTACGCCGTGCATCGCATGCGCGAGGAGGGCTACGAGGCGCACATCGCCGCCCCGTCGCGCAAGCGGCTGCACCTCGTCATCCACGACTTCGAGCCGGGCTGGGACACGTACGTCGAGAAGCCCGGCTATCAGGTCGAGTCGGACCTCGCGTTCGACGAGGTCCGCGTCGACGACTACGACGCGGTGCTCGTGCTCGGCGGCCGCGCGCCGGAATACCTGCGCAACGACGCGCGCGTGCTCGACATCGTGCGTGAGTTCGACGCGCGCAAGAAGTGGGTGTTCGGCATCTGCCACGGCATCCAGGTGCTGGCGAGCGCCGGCCTCGCCAAGGGCGCGTGCGTGACCGCGTACGAGCACTGCCGGGTGGACGCCGAGGCGGGGGGCGGCAAGTACGTCGCTGAGCAGCAGGCGGTGCGACATGGGCGGATGGTGACCGCGCAGACCTGGCAGTCGCATCCGGAGTTCTACCGCGAAGTGATGGCGTGTCTGGCCGAGTAAGCTCGACGTGATCGCGCCGCGCTCACTCCACGCGCACGTCGAACCTGGGCAGATACGCCGCCTGCGGCCAGCCCGGCCAGCGCTCGTACGGCGCATCGGGGAGCACCTCCACCTCGAACCGCACGACGGCGTCCACCTCGTCGAGCACCTCGGCCATCGTTCGCAGGGTGAGGCCGAGGGTGTACGTCCCGGCACGCAATCTCAGATCGTGCAGGCGTAGCGTCACCCGGCGTGCGCCCTCCGCGTCGACGTCGAACCAGACGTCGCTCGCGTCGGTGGAGACTCCTGCTGCGGGCCGTCCGCGCTCGTCCATCACGTCCACCCCGACGACGGCGCGCGACACGCGCTGCTCGGCGCTCAGGGTGAGGACGACCTCGACCGACCCACCCGAATGGATCGTGTCGATTGCCGCGCCGCCCGCGTCGATCCCGCTCACGCGCACCGCCGAGAACCGCGCCGCCGACCGCTTCGCTCGGGGGACGCTCGTGAGATCCACCTCGTTGCTCGTCGTGGACGCCACGCCGGCCGCGTACATCCGGCAGATCTCGGACGCATCCGCGTCGGCGATCACGCGGCCACTCTGGAGCAGCAGTGCGCGCGTGCACAGCGACGCCACCGCGGCGAGGTTGTGGCTGACGAACAGCACGGTGCGCCCCTCGCGCTGCCGCACCTCGCGCATCTTGCCGAGGCACTTGTCCTGGAACGCCTGATCGCCGACGGCCAGGACTTCGTCCACCAACAGGATGTCGGCGTCGAGATGCGCGGCGACCGCGAAGGCGAGCCGCACGGCCATCCCGCTCGAGTAGCGCTTGATCGGCATGTCGAGGAACGCCTCGACACCGGAGAACTCGACGATCTCGTCGAACCGCTGCCGGATCTCGGCGCGGCGCATCCCGATGAACGCGCCGTTGAGGAAGACGTTCTCGCGCCCGGTGAGCTCGGGATGGAATCCCGTTCCCACCT
>Ga0308175_100001801_pt1 | contig 14492 bp, 16 predicted proteins | sample PhyCR1_3_FD_203893 | JGI IMG/M metagenome (GOLD analysis project Ga0308175, IMG submission 203893) | Soil microbial communities from UC Gill Tract Community Farm, Albany, California, United States - DLSLS.C.R1 | ecosystem: Environmental > Terrestrial > Soil > Agricultural land | place: USA...
ACGGTGGGGCCCGGCCGGCGTGGTCGCCCGCTCATCTCTCTGCTCCTACCGGACCGGGAACGCGCGACGGATCGCCAGACGGTGCTCGAGCTCGTCGGTGAGGTCGACGACACGACGACGGATCGATCGGTCGAGCCCCTCGAGGTCGATCAACGCGTGCGCCTTCGCCACCGTCTCCTCCGTGAGCGAGGTGGTGGGGAAGAAGTCCTGGGCGGCATCGGCCAGCACCCAGCCGCTGCGCACGTCGACGGTGCGGGGCACGTTGGCGAAGTAGCGGTCGACATACTCGTCGGTGTGCTGCTCCTGGCCGGGGCGCCACATCCCCAGTCCAGCGGCCGACAGCTCGTAGTTGGGGACGTCGACCTCGCCGACGAAGCGCGACCAGGCCCAGGCCTTCGCCTCGGCGTCGGGAAGGGACGCCATCGCGCGCGAGTGCTCGACCCGGGACCGCGCGGTGGGCTCGGCCTCGAGGGCCGCCCCCAGCTCCGCGCGGTCGGTCTCGCCGAGCACGGCGAGCTGCACGAGGATCCGCCAGCGCAGGTCGAGGTCGAGCTCGATGCCGTCCGGGACCACCCGGCCGGCGAGCCAGGACCGCAGCTGGCCGGCGTCGGTGGCGGAGCTGACCGCGGCCTGGAACGCGGAGAGCTGCAGGGTCGATCCGGCAGCGGCGTCGCCGACCTTGTCGAGCGCCACAGCGTGGATGCGGCCCAGGGCTGCGGAGGGGTCGGCCGCCAGCGGGACGACCTTCGAGACCGCCCACGGCATCGTGTAGAAGACGGCGTCGTCGCTGTCCTCGACCGGGATGCCGGCCTCGAGCAGGTCGAGCACGTCCGCGGGAGCGATCGCCGCGTTGTGGAAGGCGCTGCGGACGTTGTTCCAGATGCCCGCGCGCAGACGGGTGTCGTCGGTCACCGGCAGCAGGGCCTTCAGGGCGGACACGGTGGCGGGGTCCGGCTGGACCAGCGCCCAGGTGTCCTCGAACGGGTCGAGCACCACGGCCCTGTGGTCGGCCACGTCGTAGGCGGTCTCCGGGGAGTCGACGGTGAGCGCACCGACCTCCCACTTGCCTCCCAGCTCCGCGGTGGCGACCCGGAGCGTGTGGGAGCGGTCGGCCGGGTGACCGGCCGGGGGAGTGCGCCGGACGACCCTGGCGGCCCGGTCCAGCACGATCGTGTCCGGGCCGGCGGTGCGCAGCCAGTTGGAGGTGAACGACGACAGGTCCAGCGGGCTCCCGGCCGCGGTCCCCGAGCCGTGGCGCGCGGCGGCCTCCTCCCAGCTGGTGAAGAGGTCGTGCATGGTCGCGTTGCCGAAGCGGTGCCGGTTGAAGTGGTCGATGGTGCCCGCGAAGAAGACGTCGTCGCCGAGCGTGGCGTTGAGCTGCTTGAGGATGCTCGAGCCCTTGGCGTAGGAGATGCCGTCGAAGTCCTGGAGTGCCGAGGTCGCGTCGGCCGCTCCGTTGCCGGCCACCGGGTGGGTGCTGGGCCGCTGGTCGGCGACCAGGCCCCACTGCCTGCGGGCATAGGCGTTGTGCGTCCAGGCGTCGTCGTACTCGGTGACTTCGGCGGTGACGCGGTTGCCCATGTACTCGGCGAAGGACTCGTTGAGCCACAGGTCGTCCCACCACTTCGGCGTGACGATGTTGCCGAACCACTGGTGCGCCATCTCGTGCGCGACGGTGGTGGCCCGCTGGATGCGCACGCCGCGGGTGACCCGGCTGGAGAAGATCAGCGGGTCGCGGAAGGTCACACAACCCGGGTTCTCCATCGCACCCGCGTTGAACTCCGGCACGAAGGCCTGGTGGTAGCCGCCGAACGGGTAGCGGATGCCGAAGAGCCGGTGGAACTCGTCGAAGCACTGCTTGGTCATGGTGAAGAGCTCGTCGGCGTCCGCGTCGAGGTCGCGCGCGATGCTCGCACGGGCCGACAGGCCGAGCGGGATGCCGTCGTGCTCGTCGGTCACGAGGTGGTACGGACCGGCCACCAGGGTCACGAAGTACGTCGACAGCGGTTGCGACTGCTCGAGCTCCCAGACGCCCGGCTCCGGGCTGGTGCCCGGGGCGTTGCCCACGACCAGCCAGTCGACCGGCGCGGTCACGTGGAAGGTGTAGGGCGCCTTGAGGTCGGGCTGGTCGAAGCAGGCGAAGATGCTCGGGGCCGCATCCATGAACGACATGCCGTAGACGTAGTGCCTGCCGTCGGCGGGGTCGACGCTGCGGTGGAGGCCCTCACCGTCGTTGCGGAACCGCATCACCGCGTCCACGACCAGCTCGTTGTCGCCCTCGAGCGTGTCGAGGGGGAGCCGTCCGCGCTCGAGCAGGTCGACGTCGAGCGCCCCGCCGTTGAGCCGGATCTCGTTGACCCGGGCCGGCTTGAGGTCGACGAACGTCGCGCCGCCTCGGGAGGTGAACCGGATCGTGGTGACCGAGCGGAACGTCGCGTCGTCGGCGGCCAGGTCGAGGCGCACGTCGTACGACGCGATGCTCAGCAGGTCGAACCGGGCCCGGGCCTCGGTGTGCTGGAGACTCTGGAAGGGACTCTGGCTGGCGGCAGTCACGCCGCACACCCTATGCCGCGCCCCGAGCGGGCCAAGGTCACGGAACGGTGACGACGTCGGCGTCTTCGTGCGGGGGGCGTCGGGCGGTCCTACGTTCGGCGCGGTCCCTGAAAAGTTTCGTGGGTCGGGCCTGCAACCAACAGGCCGCCCACGGCGTCTTAGGGGTCACTGGGGGCGTCAGTCACGCTCATTCGGGGAAAAGGGGAGTGGCTCGATGAAGCCAACCATTGTCAACCGCCGGGGTCGCGCCCTGGCCTCTCTCACGGCGACCCTGGGCCTGGCCCTCGGTGCCGCCGCTGTCGCGACGGGCCCGGCCCAGTCCGCGGCGCCGGCGCCGGAGTGCACGCCGTACACCGGCACGCTCACGAAGGGCGACGCCGTGAACGCCCTGTCGGTCACCTCCGGCACGACGCCCGAGACCTTCGGGGGTCAGTACCTCGGTACGATCGAGGACGGAATCGCGCCCGGCATCGACATGATCATGGTCAAGATCACCGCGCCGAACCCCGACGACATCGGGGGCATCTGGCAGGGCATGTCCGGATCCCCGGTCACCGACCCGGCGACCGGGGACGTCATCGGGGCCATCTCCTACGGGCTCTCCTGGGGCCCGTCCTGGATCGCCGGCGTCACCCCCTACCAGGACATGACCAAGTACCTGACTGCACCCGCCGCCTCGGCCCGGGTCCAGGTCTCCGACTCGGCGGCTCGCACCATCGCGAGCAGCTCCGACGTCTCGCGCACGCAGGCGGCCCAGGGCTTCACTCAGCTGCGCATGCCGACCGGCGTCTCCGGCGTGAGCAACCACCGCCTCAAGCAGGCCGGCAACCACCGGGTCACGAAGGTCGACGGGCACAGCATCACCCACAGCTGGCTGCCGAAGGCGACCTACCGGATGGGTGCTGCGGCCTCCGCCGGCCAGGGCGCCGGTCCCGAGACCGTGGTGCCGGGCGGCAACCTGGCCGCCACGTTGTCGTACGGCGACATCACCATGGGTGGCGTCGGCACCGTGACCGCGGTCTGCAACGGCAAGGTCCTCGGCTTCGGTCACCCGATGACCTTCGCCGGCAAGACCTCGCTGACGCTGCACCCGGCCGACGCGCTGTTCATCCAGCCCGACTCGCTCGGTGCGCCGTTCAAGGTCGCCAACCTCGGCGCGCCGGCTGGCACCATCTCCGACGACCACCTGACCGGCATCACCGGGTTCCTCGGTGCGGTCCCGGACACCACGGACGTGACCTCGACGGTGGCCTACGACGGCGACTCCCGAACCGGCGCGAGCCACGTCTCGGTGCCCGACGGCACCGCTTCCGCAGTCTTCTACGAGGCGCTGGCCAACCACGACCGCGTCCTCGACGGCATCGTCAAGGGCTCGGAGGTGCTCACCTCCGAGATCACCGGCACGGACGCCGACGGAACGCCGTTCGACATCAACCTCGCCAACCGGTACGCCTCGGACTACGACATCACCTGGGATGCCACGTGGGGGATCGCCGACTTCACCTGGGCCCTCAGCTCCGTGCCGGGCGTCTCCATCGACAGCGTCACCATGAGCTCCGCGGTGAACGACGACCACTCGACCTGGACGATCAGCAAGGTCGAGCAGAAGGTCCAGGGCGCCTGGGTCAAGATCGGCCGTGGCCACGCGGTCCGCGCCAAGGCGGGCCAGGCGCTGCCGCTGCGGGCGACCCTGACGTCCGACTCGGACACCATGACCGTGCCGGTCGAGGTCAAGGTCCCGGCGAACGCCTCCGGTTCCGAGGGTGTCCTCCAGGTCATCGGTGGCTCCAGCTACTGGTCGCGTGGCGCCTACCCGCGCTCGGTGGCCGAGGCGGAGAAGTACGCCGACACCATGGTCCGCAACGACCAGCTGATGGTGGCGCTGGACCTGTACTCCAAGCGCAAGTCGACCGAGAAGACCGCCACCACCGACCCGCAGGACAAGGTCGTGACCGGCCGCAAGCGCGCCCGGGTGTTCGTGAAGTAACCACCTGACCGCTGCGTACGGCGGGTCGGGAGCCCAGGCTCCCGGCCCGCCGTTCGTGCTCGGCGGGCTACAGCCTGACGAGCATCTTGCCGGTGTTGCCGCCGCGCAGCAGGTCGAGGAACGCGTCCACGGCGTGGTCCAGGCCGTCGACCACGGTCTCCCGAGCCGTCAGCCTCCCCTCGGCCACCCAGGCGCCGGCTCGCCGGTAGAACTCACCGGCGAGGTCGGCGTGGTCGGAGACGATGAAGCCGCGCAGCGTGAGGCGCTTGCTCACGATCATCATCATGTTGCGGGGCCCGGGAACCGGCTCGGACTCGTTGTAGAGGGCGATCGCGCCGCAGATCGCGACCCGGCCGAAGTCGCTGAGGTGGAACATGGCCGCCTCGAGGTGGTCACCGCCGACGTTGTCGAAGTAGACGTCGAACGGCGCGTGCTCCCGCAGCTGCCGCGCGATCGGGCCGTCCTTGTAGTTGACCGCCGCGTCGAACCCGAGCTCGTCGGTCAGCCACGACACCTTCTCGGCCGAGCCCGCGGAGCCGACCACCTTCGAGGCGCCGAGCAGGCGGGCCATCTGTCCCGCGAGCGAGCCGACGGCGCCGGCGGCACCGGAGACCAGCACGGCGTCCCCCTCCCGGAGCTCGGCGATCCGGGTCAGGCCGACGTACGCCGTCAGGCCGGGCATGCCGAGGACGCCGAGGTAGGCTGACGCGGGCACCCGCTCGACGTCGACCACCCGCACCGCGGGGGCCGGGAGCAGTGCGTGCTCGCGCCACCCGGCCTGGTGCAGGACCGTGGCGCCCACCGGGACCGACTCGTCGCCGGAGGCCACCACCTCGCCCACGGCGCCCCCCTCGAGGGGGGCGCCGAGGCGGAACGGCGGGACGTAGGACTTCACGTCGTTCATCCGGCCACGCATGTAGGGGTCGACCGACATGAAGGTGTTGCGGACCAGGACCTCGCCGGGACCTGGGTCCGCCAGCTCGACCTCCACGAGGCGGAAGTCCTTCGGCGTGGGCCACCCGTCGGGACGGGCGGCCAGCTGGATCTCGCGGGTCTTGATGCTCATGTCGCGATCCTGCCAGCGGTGGCCGGGCCACTGCCGCCGGGGCTGCGCACTGGTGGGCGACATCACGTCGTCGACGACTTCGGCCCGGCCCCGCACCCGACTAAGATGTAAGAGTCGCTTAAGCGACGTTACTCATTACGCTGACACTGGCCCGGAGACCGGGCCGAGAGGGTTGATCGACCATGAACACGCAGCTGCACCTCGCCTTCGGGATCGTCGAAGGGCGCGCCCACTCCGACCTGGAGCTGGCCCAGCTACGTGACGTGGAGCTCGCTCGCGAGAGCGAGCGGAAGGCTCGGCGCAGCCTTCGCCGCCGCGGTCGCTGACCCCCCGCGAGACGCGGTCACCCCGCACAGATCCAGGACGCAGCAGACCCCCGGGCCGAATCGGCCCGGGGGTCTGCTGGTGCTACGGGGAGTCAGGCCTGGACGCCCAGGGCGAACTCCACCTTGCCGGCCGTGTCGACGGCGGCATCGAGGATCTTGTCGTCGAGCATGGTGGCGGCGGCCTGGTCGAGGTAGACGGTGGCACCGTCCTGCTGGACCGTGGCGTCGCCGGGCTCCGGGGCCTCGGCCGCGCTGACCGCGAAGGTCGGCTCGGGAGCTTCCTCGGAGGTGATCCGCAGCCCTGCGGTCTCGGCGAGCCCGGGCTGGGAGGTGATGTCCTTGACGATGGTGCTGGCGTTCTCGGTGAGGGTGAGCATGACTCGCCTTCCGATTGGCGTGCAGGGTCCCTTCCACCCTCACGCGCCAGGGCCCGGCGTGCAAGTCCTGGGCTTGCTTCGGGGCGTTTTCACAGGGTCCGCCCGCCGGTTGTCGGCCCGGACCGGGGGAGGAGCAGGGGTGAGGTCAGCGCCGACCGATGTCCTCGGGGCGGGCGGGTCGGGTGACCGACACGACCTGCGGGGGCAGGCCCCACTCGTCCCGACCGAGCCGGGAGACCGGGCGCAGGTGCTCCATCGCCGGGTGCCCGTCGACGAGGGCGTCGTCGAGGACCGTGATCGCCAGCACCCGGCCGAGCACCAGCGTGGAGTCGCCGAGCTCGTGGGTGGAGTGCAGGGTGCACTCCAGGGAGGCCGGTGAGTCGGCCACCCGCGGCGGAGCGACCAGCGCGCTGGGCTCGAGGCTGATGCCGAGGGCCTCGGCCTCGTCCACGTGGGGACCGAAGCGGGCGCTGGTGTCGTTGACCTGGTCGAGCAGCGGCTCGGTGGCCAGGTTGACCACGAACTCCCCGGTCGCCAGGACGTTGGCCAGGGTGTCCTTGCCGCCGACCGAGGTGAAGGAGACGATCGGCGGGCTCGCGCAGGCGACGTTGAAGAACGAGTGCGGGGCGAGGTTGCCGATCCCGTCGGCGTCGAGCGTCGAGATCCACGCGATCGGGCGGGGCACGACCACGGCGGTCAGCAGCTTGTACGGGTTCACGTCGGGGTCGTCGCTGCGGAACACGGTGCGCATGCGGTGAGGGTACGGCGCGAGCCCGGGCCGGCCGGGACCCGGTCTGGCAGGCTGGGCGCATGAGCGACGAGACCTCGGATCCCACGCTGCGCAGCGTCGACCTGACCCGGATCGGGAAGGGCCGCTACAAGGCCACCAACGCGCGTGGGGGAGTGCTGCCGATCGGGTCCGGGGACGACCCCGACTTCACGCCCGTGGAGCTGCTCCTCGCCGCCCTCGCCGGGTGCGGGGCCATCGACGTGGACCTGGTCACCGGCAAGCGCGCCGACCCCGAGACCTTCGACGCCCGGTCGGTCGGCCACAAGATCCGCGACGAGCAGGGCAGTCACCTAATCGGGCTCACGGTCACCTTCGACGTCACCTTCCCGCCGGGGGAGGGCGGCGACCGCGCCCGCGAGGTCATGCCGCGCACGCTCCAGCAGGTTCGGGACCGGCTGTGCACGGTGGGCCGGACGGTCGCGCTCGGTGAGCCGGTCGAGTACGTCGAGGTGCCGCGCCCGTGAGCAGGCGCGTGGACGTCACCGTGGAGGGCGTCATCGAGCGACCCGTCCGGGAGGTCGCGGCGTACGCCGGTGACCCGGGCAACGCTCCGCAGTGGTACGCCAACATCCGAGAGGTCCGGTGGCGCACCCCTGCTCCCGTGCGGGTGGGGTCGCTGCTCGACTTCGTCGCGAACTTCCTGGGCCGGCGGATCGCCTACACCTACGAGGTGACCGTGCTCGAGCCGGGATCGCGCCTCGTGATGCAGACCGCCCAGGGACCGTTCCCCATGCGCACGACCTATGCGTGGAGCGAGGAGGCGCGTGGGACGCGCATGTCGCTGCGCAACGACGGCGAGCCGTCGGGGTTCTCGCGCCTGGCCGCCCCCGTGATCGAGACCGCCATGCGGCGGGCGATGACGAAGGACCTCGCTGCCCTCAAACGCATCCTGGAGGCCCGGGCGTGACCGCCCCGCGCCGTCCCGTTGCCGGGTCGGCACCGGACGGTGTCGCCTCGGACCTCACTGGGCGGTGACGGACTCGATCTGCACCTTGTCCTTCGGGGCGCCGTCCGGACCGCCGTCGGCGGTGCCCTTGTCGGCGATGGCCTGGACGACCTTCAGGCCGGCGGCGTCGATCTTGCCGAAGACGGTGTACGACGGCGGCAGCGGGCTGTTGCCGTAGACGATGAAGAACTGCGAGCCGTTGGTGTTCGGGCCCGCGTTGGCCATCGCCAGCGTGCCGGGACCGTAGGTCTCCTTGCCCGACAGCTCGTCGTCGAACTGGTAGCCGGGCCCGCCCGCGCCGGTGCCCGACGGGTCGCCGCACTGGAGGACGTAGATCCCCTGGGTGGTCAGCCGGTGGCAGGGGGTGGAGTCGAAGTAGCCCTGGTCGGCCAGCGACACGAACGAGTTGACCGTGCAGGGGGTCGCGTTCGCGTCCAGGGTCGCCTTGATCTCGCCGGCGTTGGTCTTGATCGTGACCGCCTCGTCACCGCTGACCGCCGCGTGGTCCGGCGGCGTCGAGACCTTCTTGGCCGGCTGGCGGCCGTCGGAGGAGTAGGTGCAGGCCGGACCGGTCGCCGCGCGGGAGGGCGAGGTGTCCTTGGCGGTGCTCGACGAGTCGTCGCTCGAGCACCCGGCCAGGGCCAGGACGGCCGCGGCCGCGGCCAGGACGGGGAGGGGGCGCTTCAGCATGGCCACGATGGTAGGGGGACGGTTCAGGAGTTCAGGCCGCGGGCCGCGACCGGCCACGGCCGCAGCTCGCCGGACTCCTCGGCGTACACCGTCCCGACCAGGTTCACCGCGTTGCAGACGTGGTTGGGCACGACGTCGACCCGGGCACCCAGCGGGGGGAGGGGAGCGCCCGCGAGGTCGACGACCGCGTGGTGCTCCGAGAGCATCACGACGCGGGCGTCCGGGTGCTCGGGCAGCCGACCGAAACCCGAGGCGTACGCCGGCCGGTCGGCGCCGAGCACCTTGCTCCCGGCGTCCAGGACGAGCCGCCCGCCGGCATGGCTGACCACGGTCGTGCAGCACACCAGCGCGATGCTGCCCGGATCCATGGCGCCCAGCTCCCACTGCTGGGCGTCGCCGAAGACGTAGACGCCGGGCCGGAGCTCGTTCAGCGTGGACAGGTCGGAGTGCGCCAGGCTGGGGGTCGAGCCGCCGCTGACGACGCGCGGCTCGAGCCCCGCCGCGCGCAGCGAGTCGGCCGCCGCCCCGAGGGCTCTCGACTCGTCGGCTGCGGCCGACGCCAGGGCGCCGGGGGCGTAGCTGTGGCCCGGGAAGGTGAAGACGCCCCGGACGCCCAGGCCCGTGCGTGCCGCGGCGGCGGCCACCGTGCCGGCATCCTGCGGGGCCACCCCGCTGCGGTGGTGACCGCTGTCGACCTCGACCAGCACCTCCGCCGTCGTGCTGCCGAGCAGCCGTCCGGCGTTGGCGGCGCCCTCCACGGAGTCGACGCCGATCGCGACCCGGGCGTCACCGGCGAGGTCCGTCAGCCGTCCGGCGGAGACGTCGTCGAGCCAGAGCGGGTAGGCGATGAAGACGTCGTCGAAGCCGTGCCGCGCGAACGTCTCCGCCTCGCCCACGGTGGCGACCGAGATGCCCACCGCCCCCGCAGCCACCTGGAGCCGGGCGACCTCGACGCTCTTGTGCGTCTTGACGTGCGGGCGCAGCGCCACGCCTGCCGGCCCGGTGAGGTCCGCCGCGGCGGCGATGTTGTGGCGCAGCCTGGCCAGGTCGATGCGCAGGTAGGGGGTCGCGGGCATCACTGCTCCTCGTGGGTGTCCGGGTCACCCCCGAAGAGTCGCCCGTCCGGTCGGCCGAGCCCGGTGATCGCGGCGACCTCCTCGTCGCTGAGCGAGAACCCGAAGACGTCGAGGTTCTGCCGCTGCCGCTCCGGGGTGGCCGACTTGGGGATCGGGATCGAGCCGAGCTGCACCTGCCAGCGCAGGATGACCTGCCCGGGGGTCACGTCGTGCCTCTCGGCGGCGGCGCGGACGGCAGGCTCGGTGAAGGGCGCCTGCCGCTTGCCCAGCGGGCTCCAGGACTCGGTGCGGATGCCCAGCCGCTCGTTGACCGCGCGCATCGCGCCCTGCGGGAAGTAGGGGTGCAGCTCGATCTGGTTGACCGAGGGCGTCACCCCGGTCTCCTCGATGATCCGGGTCAGGTGGGCCTCGGTGAAGTTGGAGACGCCGATGGAGCGGACGAGACCCTCCTTCTGCAGGTCGACCAGCGCCCGCCAGGCCTCGGCGTACCTGTCGACGCTGGGGTTGGGCCAGTGGATGAGCTGGAGGTCGAGGTGGTCGAGCCCGAGGCGCTCCAGCGAGGCATGGACGCTGGCCACCGCGTCGTCGTACGCGTGGTGACGGCCGGGGATCTTGCTGGCGACCTGGATCTGGTCCCGCGGCAGCCCGGAGCGGCGGATCGCCTCACCCACCTCGCGCTCGTTCTCGTAGTTCACCGCGGTGTCGAGCAGGCGGTAGCCGACCTCCAGCGCGCTGACCACGGCGGTGATGCCGTCGTCGCCCCTGAGCGGGTAGGTGCCGAAGCCGATCGCCGGGAGCGTGGTGCCGTCGTTGAGGGTGTACGTCGGGGTGGCCATGGCGCCAACGTAGCGGCCGCACCGGCGACCCGGGAGGCGGAACCGGTGGCCCGGCAGGGTCAGGCGGTGACCACGGTGCCGTGTCGTCGCCACCACACGGCTGCCGCGTGCAGCCGGTGTGAGGGGTCCTCGGCGATCGGACGGAGGGCGGGCAGTCCCACCATGCCCGCGTAGTAGAGCGCGCGGCGGGCGACCGGGTCCGGCTGCGTGAGGAACGCGGTGATCCGGTCCTCGGGGACGGGGTGCTGGTTGTGCGCCAGCTCGACCAGCGCGGCTGCCACGAGGTCGGGGTCGTCCCCGGCCAGCCAGGCGACGGCGTGCTTGTTCGACGCCTCGTGCCCGAGGCCGACCAGCAGGTCCCGCGCGGCGGCCCGGACCACCGGGTCGTCGTGGTGGTCGGCCGCGTCCGACATCGCGGCGGCGATCGCACCACGGAGCGGGGAGGCCATCATCAGCAAGGTGGCGGTCCAGCTGCGGTCCCCGCGCGGGTCGAAGGCGGCCTCGAACAACAGCCTGGCCAGCAGGGGCTGGTACTGGATCCCGGCGTCCTCGCAGACCCTGGCGGTGGTGCCGGAGCAGAAGCCGACGTGGCGCTCGAGCCGGGCGGCGTCCCAGGCCTGGGGAGCCGGGTCCACCGGGTGCACGAGGTCCGGGCGGGTGGCGGAGCGCACCGTGGGCGGCAGGACGTGCCACAGGTTCGACAGCAGGCGACGCTGCCTCTCGTCCTCCGCGTGCGCGTTGAAGGCGGCCACGAACGGGGCGACGACGTGGTCCCAGTCCGCGGTGGACAGGCCGCCGACGGAGGCGAGGTTGCGCAGGCCGATGGTGGCGCCGCGCATCATCACCGGGTCCTCGCTGGTGAGATGGGGGAGGAGCAGCCGCAGGCAGGGGCGGTCGGCGCGCTCGGCGACCACCCCGAGAGCCTCGGCGACGACCTGGACGCCGGGCTCGTCGACGTAGTCGCGGGCCGCCTGGAGCACCAACGACCCGTACTGGCCGCAGCGGAGCAGGGAGAGCGCCTCGTAGCGGGTCACGTAGGCGGTGAACACCGAGCGGCTGACCTCGCTGAGGAGACGGTCGATCGTGGGACGCAGCAGCCGCCGCGGCAGGCCCGGGCGGACCGTGAGGGCCGCCTCGCAGAAGTGCAGCCAGTCCAGACCGGTGGCCCGACGCGTTCCCATGACGCGGTCGGTCAGCCGGTCGAGGTCGGCCAGCTTCGGGGGCGGGGGGAGGGGGCCGGGCCGTTCGTGCCCGTGGCTGCGGCGGACCACGTCGACGGCGCTGCGCAGGATGCCCGGCTCGCGACCCAGCACGGCCTCGTAGGCCTCCAACGCGGCGGTCCCGGGGGCGACCCGGCCGGTCTCCCAGCCCGACACCGACGGCGCGGAGGCGGAGATGCCGAGGTCCTTGAGACGCCGGGCCATCTCGGTGACCGAGAGCGACACGCCGTCCACCCCGGCGGTCCTGCTCATGCGCAGCAACCAGGCCACGCGCACCCGGACGTCCACCCGGGGCGAGTCGAGGGGCGTCGGGTCCTCCAGGACATCGGGAGACCGCGCCACCGAACCCCCCGATCTTCTGGGTACGGCCCCCTGCCGCGTTCCCGAGAAGGCTCACCCTAAGGGCCGGAGCGCCTCCTCAGGTCAGGTTTGCGTCACCCTGGGACCCCGAGTCGTCCGGCGTGGCCGTGTGGTGGGGATGGTCGGGAGTGCGCAGCGACTCCTTCATCTCGGCCTCGAAGAGGTGCCGCCGGCCGCCGACCAGCTCGTCGCGGGCCAGCCTCTCGAGGTCCTTGAACGACGCGTAGTAGGTGTCGTCGTACTCCTCGACGAGCTGGAAGGTCCAGCGTCCGTGGACCACGTTGCGGCCCAGGAGGTCGTGCTCGATGCGGTCGGCCAGCTCGTCGTGGCCCGCGTCGCGCAGCCGCTCGACGGCCTCGCCCAGGACGATGTGGGCCCTGCCGGTGAGCCGGTGGAAGCCGTAGAGGAGTCCCCGCGCGTGCTCCACGGTCTCCAGGGCCTCGGACAGCTTGCCGAGCGCCTCGACGGTCTCGTCGGTGACGTCCGAGGGGCGACAGTGCTCGGAGGTGGGTCGATCGGTCACCGTGCCTCCAGTGCGGCGATCAGGGTGGATGGGTCGGCCACCGTCAGGGTGGCGCCGGGGTGGCGGATCAGCCCCGCGGGGTCGATCGCCCGCACCGGCTGGTGGAACCGGATGCACACAGCCCGGTCCGCGTTGGTCGCGAAGGTCACCCCGCGGTCGCTGAAGGACAGGTGGGCCGGGCCGGCGGTCTTGACGAAGTGGAAGCCGCCGGTCTCCTCGACGCCGGCCACGTTGCTGCGAGGCGTGCGCAACGACCAGGGCCCGAAGCGGACGTGCAGGTCCTCGTCATCGACCTCGACCCAGGCGGTCGCCGGGATGATGCCGAAGACGAGTGCCGGCAGCCGGTAGGCCGGGTCGAACCGGAAGGCGAAGCGCTGCATGCCCGAAGGTTATCGGGGCGGTGCTCGCCGCCGCGTCCACCGAAGGGGTCGGGTGACCTTGGGACGGGCTCCTACGGTGGCGAGATGAGCAACGAGAACCTCGAAGCAGTCCAGGCCGTCGTCGACCGGGTGTCGTCGTACCAGGAGAGCGCCCCGGAGGGCACCGTGGAGAAGGAGCTGCGCCAGGGCCTCGACGAGGCCGGCGTGTCCCTCGACGACGCCGAGGTGGCCAGGCTCGTCATCGCCATCGAGGCCGACGCCGGGGCGGTCGACGCCCGGACGGTACTCGGCTGAGCCGAGCCCGCTGAGTGCCGCGCCCCCGGGCCTCGGGCAGTCTGGGCGCGTGCAGCTCGTCGACGTCCTCGCCCGCATCGGCGACGAGATCGTCGGCACCCAGCCGTCGCCCGCGCCCTCGGCGGTGCTCGCGACCGGGGTGGTCGCCCTGGCGCTGGTCGCCCTGCCCCGGGCCTGGCGGGTGACCCGGCACGTCGTCACGATCGCCCACGAGGGCTCGCACGGCGTGGCCGCGCTGTTGAGCGGGCGCAGGCTTGCGGGGATCCGGCTGCACTCCGACACCTCCGGTCTGACGCTCTCGCGGGGACGGAGCCGGGGGCCGGGCATGATCGCGACCGCGCTCGCCGGCTACCTAGGACCCGGGCTGCTGGGCCTGGGCGCGGCGTACCTGCTCCGTGAACGGCACGCCCTCGCAGTGCTGTGGCTGGCGGTCCTCCTGCTGGCGCTGCTGCTGGTGCAGATCCGCAACTTCTACGGCCTGTACGCCGTCCTGGTGGCGGGACTGGGCGTGCTGGCCGTGTCGTGGTGGGGGAGCGAACCGGTCCAGTCGACGGTCGCCTACGCCGGGACCTGGTTCCTGCTGCTGGCCGCCCCGAGACCGGTGCTCGAGCTGCAGCGCCAGCGTCGGCGTGGACGGGCCCGCGACTCCGACGCCGACCTGCTGGCGCGGCTCACCCCGCTGCCGGGCCTGGCCTGGGTCGGTCTCTTCCTCGCTGCCACCGGCGCGACGCTCGTCGTCGGTGGTGGCTGGTTGCTGGGCTGAGCGGTTCATGCGGTTCCGGCGGTTTGGAGGGGGAGAGGGGTCGACGTTGCGGTTGGTGACCAATCCGCATGATTCTCGGCTCCGGAAGCGTGCGGTTGGTGACCGATCCGCAAGCCGGTCCGCCGAATGGGCAGGAACCGCATCCTGGCGGCCGTGGGATCGCGGGTGGTGACCGATCCGCAGGCCGGTCCGCCGAATGGGCAGGAACCGCATCCTGGCGGCCGTGGGATTGCGGTTGGTGACCGATCCGCAAGCCGGTCCGCCGAATGGGCAGGAACCGCATCCTGGCGGCCGTGGGATCGCGG
>Ga0308175_100001803_pt1 | contig 14481 bp, 18 predicted proteins | sample PhyCR1_3_FD_203893 | JGI IMG/M metagenome (GOLD analysis project Ga0308175, IMG submission 203893) | Soil microbial communities from UC Gill Tract Community Farm, Albany, California, United States - DLSLS.C.R1 | ecosystem: Environmental > Terrestrial > Soil > Agricultural land | place: USA...
CGGCGGACAGCAGCTGCGGCAGCACCCGGTCCAGTCCGCCCAGCGACCGCATGGCGGCGTTGCGGAACGTCTCCGAGCTGGCGACGGCGGGCAACCCGCCGGGGGTGATGGGGTGGCCGAGCTCGTCCAGGTCGTCAAGGGCGAGGGCGGCGCCGTGGTTGTACGCGTGCAGCACCAGGTCACGGATCAGGTCCTCAAGCTCGAGCAGGGCGCGGCGGGTGTCGCGGGCCGCGTACTGGCGGATGCGTTGCACCTCGGCGAGCCGACGCGCCTCCCAGGTGGGTGAGTCCGGTTCGTCCTTGAGTGCTTGGCGCAGCATGGTGAACAGGCGGGCCTCGAGGTCCTCGACGACTCGCAGGACGTGGCGCGCGTACTGCTCACCGTCGGCCGGGCTGGCAGGCACAGGCTCAGGCTACGGGCTGGTGGCCGGTCACGTCAGTGCCCGCACCAACATCCGGGTTGCTCGGGTCCTGCAGCACCGGGACGGCGGTCTCGGCCATGATCGCGTCGGCCTCTTCGGTGACCTGCGTGTCGTCCCATTCCGGGTGCAGCAGCCGCACCAGCGTCTGCGTGGACGCGGCCTCCGCGGTGCGCAACGCCTGCGCGGTCTGCGCCAACGTCAGCAGCGAGTCCTGCACCCCGTCGGGGAACTCCACGTCCGGGCGTTGCGGCTTCACACCGGAGCCGAAGATCGCGGCGTCCACGGCCAGCAGCTTCTCCAGCACCTCCGACAGCGCCGGGCGCACCGCGCGCAGCTTGCGGTCCCGGGTCAGGAACGACCGCTGCTGGCGGGCGAGGACCTCGGTGGCTGTCATGGCGGAGCCCTCGCCGCCGAGGCCGAACGTGGCGGGGGAGTAGCCGGCGGTGCGCAGGATCTGGTCGAGCAGGTCCGCGGCGGTGGCGCGGTGCTCCTCGTGCCGGATCTGGAACTGCTCCGCCTGGGCGATCATCTTGGCGTTGGCCAGCGACCCAGGCGGGGCGTTCAGGGAGGAGTACACCTCACGGTCGGTGTCGAACGTGGCACCACGACCGGGACCGTTGTCCGTCAGGGCGTTAGAGTCCACGAGCAGCCGCGCCTTGGCCAGGCGAATGTCCCGCATCCAGGAGGAGTACACCTCGTCCAGGGCGTCCATCATGCCTTCGACCCCGTCAAGGTCGGAGCGGCCCAGGTGCTGCCCGAGCGGGTCCTTGCGCCACCGGCGCTGCGGCCGCTGGTTCGGCACGTACACCACAGCCAGGCCGGGCGACTGCGTTGACACGGTCCCGTCCGGGCGCTCATCAGTGACCAGGCCTGCCGTGGCTGCCAGGTCAGTGAGCGGAACGAGGTGGCCGAGGTTGGTGTCCTGCCCCTCGTACAGGCCGTGCAGGATCACACCCGTGCCGAGGGCGTCGAGCTCGTGTCGTTCCACGTGCCGCCACACCTGCTGCCCGGACCGCTTCACCACCGACCAGAACGTCACCCCGACCAGGCGGCCCCACCGGAACTGCGGCCACGCCGCGTCCGCGTGCACCGTGGTCAGGAACGGGCGGCCCGCCACGACGGTGTCGTCCCAGGTGACGCGCAAGAAGTGACCGCCCAGGGCGGCACCAACCTCGGCGCCTTCGGAGAACACCTGCAGCGCGCCGTCGTCGATGAGCTGGTCCAGCCGTTGCTGCGTCGTGTCGTCGTCGACGGTGATCGTCGGCGCCTCAGACCACAGCAGGTCCGCGGAGGCCTGGCACAGGTCCGTCGCGATCGGCACGTGGAGCTTGCGCCGCGGCCCACTGGTCGCCGCGTCCGCGGACGGGGCACCCCAGAAGAACCGGGACACCGCACCGACCACACCGCCGGCGTACTGCGACGGGCGGGTGCGGGTCGTCTTGCTGTTCCGGTACGCCACTTCGAGGGCGTCCACGTCACCGGTCCACCAGGCGTCCCAGGCGTTCATGGCCGGGGTGATGGTGTCCAGCTCGGCGGGCGGCCACGGGGTGGCGCTGTCGGGGAGCGGCATTCAGTCGTCCCCCTTCAAAGGCTCAATGTTCGGGTGCTCGGCGGCAACGTGTTCGGGCAGCAGGGAGTCGACGGGGGCGTCATAGTCGCAGTGCGGGCACTGCCACGGGTTCAGGCGGCCGCCGGCAGGTGGTCGGCGAGCTGTCCACGCCACAAGGTCTCCGTCGTCGTCACGATGTACCGGCCCGCGTCCAGGGAGTGGTCGGCCACCTTCACCGGTTTGTCCTCACCCTTGGCGGTGGCCTTGTCGTCCCAGGAGTAGCCGGGCGCTTCCCGGATGAAGCCCTGGCACCGGTCCGACACCAGCAGCTGGTGCGAGCCCAGCAGTGAGGCGACGGTGCGGATGCCGTAGGCGACGTCGTTGTCGGCGTCGGTGACGTTCGTCAGCCCGTCGGAGTGCAGCTGCACCTTGAACGATGCGGCGGCCGGGTCAATGGTGACCCACTCGATGCGTGGTTGCGCCGGCCCGGGTGGCAGGTGCGCGCCGTGCATCCAGTCCCGCAGCCCGGCGGACAGTTGCGCGTCGGTCAGGCGCACGTTGGTCTGCGCCGGGTCGTGCCGCCACTCATCCACCAGGTATAGCCGCGGGTGCTCGAGGGACAGGCCGAGCAGGAGCCCGGCGCTGGCGTTCGTGGTGCCGTAGTCGACACCGACACCGAGCAGGCGGGACATGGGCGGCAGCGTCTGCCACGGGATGACGTGCGCGGCCGGGTCCCACATGGAGTAGATCGCGCCCTCCGCGGCCACCCACTCGCCGAGGATGAACCGGCGGTACCACAGGCCCGTGAACTCCAGCTTCTTCTGCGCCACGTACTCCGGCGACAACGCGGGGTTGTCGTCCATGGTGAAGTGCCAGGTCCGCCAGTGCGGCAGGTCGGTGATGCGGTCCAGGAACCGGCGTTTGAGCCAGTGGGCGGGGTTGTCCGGGTTGGTGGTGCCGAACAGTTTCGCCCCACGCACGGACATGCGGCCCAGCAGCTGGGTGAAGAACTGTTCCGGCAGGGTGGTGACCTCGTCGACGTAGGCGCCGGCGATGGTCATGCCGCGGATCACCAGCTCCGCCTTGGCGTCCGAGGCGCCGAGGACGTGGATGCGGCGGCCGAGGATGGTGACGGTGGGGGCGCCGTAGTTGCCGACAACCAGGTGCGCGGCGTCGCCGGTGATGACCGGGTCCTGCAGGGGGCCGATGACGTTGCGCCACACCGCGTCGCGGGTGCGGCCGACCATGACGAGCTCGCCGCCGCGGGGGGCGTTGGCCAGGAACAGCATCCATCGGATCAGGGACCCGATGGTTTTGCCGGCGCGGATGGAGCCGTGCCACAGGTTCACGGTGCCGGTGGCGTCCCGCACAGACTGCAGCTGCTTGGGTGACAGGCTCATTCGACCGGTGGGGCCGTGTCGGTCTCGTCCCGGATCCCGAGTGCGGCGGCGGTCTGCTGCAGCAGCCCGACGACGGCGGCGGCGCCGGCGCCGGAGTCGTGGTCGTCGAGCTTCAACGACCGGTCGATGGCGACACCGGTGGCTTGCATGATCTTCAGCTGGTCGGCGAACGGCGGCTTGGCCAGGGTGCGCTGCTCGAACGTGTTGTCCTTGCCGCCGAAGTTGAACACCACGCACTCTTGCCACAGCTGGGTGCGCAGCTTCTCCGCGTCCTCGAGCAGCGCCAGCTGCAGCGTGGCGCGGCGGGACTTGGCGTCGGCGACCTTGGCCTGGGTGGCGGCGGCGGTCGCGGACCGGTCGAACGACAGCGGCGGCACCTGCAACGCCGCGTACCGGGACACCACGGCCTTGGACCGGTCCAGGTCCTTCGCGATCGCGGTCAGCGTGACGCCTTGGGCGTGCAGTTCGACCATGCGGGCGGTGTCGGCGTCTGTCCACTTCCGAGCGGCCATGACAGCTCACCGCCTCGAGGATGGACGCCGGCGCCTGGCCGGTGCGGGTTTTAGGTGCCGGACGCGCCAGGCGTCCGGGTGGTGCTGAGCTGCTTGCTGGCGGACTCCTCCGCCACGGCGGACAGGCAGACGCCGATGACGACGATGAGGCCGAGGATCCCGACCGCCCACGGCAGCGGGTCGTCGGCCTTCTTGCCGAGGATGAGGGCGGCGGCGATGAGGCCGATGCCCCAGGTGATCTGGGTGCCGATGCGGAAGGTCATGCGGTTGAGTGTGCCAGTGACAGTGGGTGCCGGGTGAGCCATTCGTCGACGAGGGCGTCGCACTCTTCGATGTTGAGGCGCCGGTACCGGCAGCGGCCGTCTTCGTGGCCGCACACGTGGGGGCGGTGCTCGGCGGCGGACTGGGCGGCCCAGGACCACAGTTCGAGGATTTGGGCGTCGGACAGGTCGGTGTCAGCCATGGTGGACCCCCGATCCCGCGCGAAGGGAAGAGCCCCAACGCGGCGTGAGGGCATGGGGGCTCGCACGAGAAGCGTCCCATCTGTGGATAACTGTTGTCAACAACCTGTCGACAAGTTGCGTGTCACGCCGCCGGCAGCAGCCGCTGCGCCAACCACTCCCACTGCGACCACGGCCACGCCGGCTTGCCCCGATGCCAGGTGTCGACCTCGGCGTCGAAGGGGCGGCACTGGCCCTCGCAAACCACCAGCGGCTCCTTGCTGCCGCCGTGGATGCGAGAGTCGACCAGGCGGATGCGCATGGTGCGGGCGCCGCCGCTGGGGGTGCGCGGGGTGACGCCCATGCAGAACGGGCAGATCGCGTTCAGGGTTTGACCGTCCTCGATTTCGCCGAGCTCGGCGGTGACGGTGGTGCGCACGTACCGGGCCTTGTCGGCGACCAGCTCGAACAGCTCCTCGGAGTGGCCGGCTGCTTCGCCGACACGTTGGGCGCACCAGCGCAGGAACCGTTCGGCGGAGTCGAGGGCGCTGGTGGCCGGCTGGAGGCGGTCGTGGCCGAGGTGTTGGGCGAGGGTCTGGTGCAGGGTGTCAGCTTCGGCCAGGACGTCGACCATGACGTCGAGGGTGGACACGTGCAGGGGTGCGGGGGAGTGGCCGGGCGCTCGACCCCACCGGTCGGCTTCGGCGATTTCGAGGCGGGCGAGGGCGTCGCGGGCGGCGCGGTGTTCGGGGGTGTCGTCGCCGGGCTGGTGCCAGGGTCGGGGGGTGCCTTTGAGTCGGTAGGCGACGAGGTCGTCCCAACGGTCTGCGGTCCAGGTGAGGTCGGCGGCGGTGGTTCGGATGAGGCTGGTTGGGATCATGGTCGGGCCTCCTGGTTGGGTGGGTAGGTGCAGCACTGGCGGGCGAACTCGGCTGCGGCGCGGTCAGCCCATTCCTGGTCGACGTGGCCGTGTTGGGCGGCGCGGTAGAGGCGCTCTTGGCAGAACGGGCACAGGGGTGGCGCGCCGAGCTTGTCCCCGGTCAGGTCGGCGGGCATCACTGGTCCGCCTCGCCCGTGCCGTCGTCGGACGCGGGACTGCGGCGCTCGTCATGGCACTCCTGGCAGAAGTACATATACGGGCCATGTTTGGCGCAGCACCCAGTCGGCCCGTTGAGGCTGTCGTGGTTGTGCCCGCAGGTGTTGCCACACAGGATGATGCGCCCCGTCATCGGGTCCGCCTCTCAGCGATTCGACCTCGGAGATTCCACCAGCGTGGGCGCAGGGCGCACGGACCGTCGTGCGGCCAGCGCCGTGAGCACCACCATCCGGGGAACAGGTCCGGGTGCGTCATCGCTGACCACCGTCCTCGTCGGTCGCGGTCACGGCAGGGGCAGCGGAGGCGAGGGCGGAGGGTGCCACCACCGGGGAGGCGGTCGCACGGGCGAGGTTGTCTCGGGCGATGCCGCACCAGTGGCACGACGGCGTGAACTCGACGTGCGAGGTGCAGTGGCCCTCCGACGCGGCGCGAGCGATGACGCGAGTCGATGTCCGCGCCTCCCCGCTCGCGCCCTCCCCGTCCGATACGGCAGGGGCAGCGGAGGCGAGGGCGGTGCGGAGGTCGGACACGTCCACGAGGTGTGAGTCGTCGATCCAGCGGACGAGGTGGCGCTTCCCATCGTCAGCCAGAGCCTCCACCCGAGCCAGCGCAGCCTCGGCCGCCTCGGCGCGGTTCTGCCAGTCCTTGCAGTCCGCCTCGGCCGCCTTCCAGTTGCACTCCAGCCGCGCCACGTCCACCTCAAGATCAGCGGCGAGGCAGGAATTTTCCCGCTCGCTCACCACCTCGGCTTCCAGATCAGCCGCGCGAGCCTCAGCCACCGCCAACCGGGACCGCACATCCGCCTCGGTCGCCTCACGGTCCAGGCACCCGCGGGTCAACAACTCACGCGCGACCACATCCACAGGAACGTTCGGCACCACGGGGTCGACCAGGTCCGCCCACTCGCGGTCGTATTCGAGCTCGTCGTCGCAGTTCCACCGGGAGCGGCTCCCGGACATGCGCATCCAGTGGGAGCGGATGCCGTGTTGGCGGACGCCGGCTTCGACGATGACGCCCCACCCGGGCTCGTCGGGGCGGGCGCTCGGCTGGTTGTCGGGCTGGGTCATTGTGGTGTCCTTTCGGGGGGTTGGGTGGTGGTGACGCAGGAGCGTCCGTGGTGGGCTGGCCAGCGGTTGCGGCGGCGGGCCAGCCAGCGGCGGATCACGACGCCGCCTCCACGTCGATGGGGGTGCCGTAGCCGGCGGTGCGCAGGATCCGGGTGAGGGTGCGCAGTTCCATGCAGATGGGGTCGTGGAAGGTGCGGTCGGCCCACCACTGTCCGGCGTCGTCGTCGGCCAGGAGGGCGGCGAGCTGGTGCAGGGGCAGGTAGGTGAACCAGCGGCCCGGGTCGGCCACGCCAGCCCTCTTGACGATGAGGGGGCAGTGGGCGGCGCCGGCGTTGTCGCGTTCGAGGTCGGCTTGGGCCATCCATTCGCGCAGCTGGGCGGGGGCGGGTTGGCCGACGGAGGCGACGCCGGCGTGGTTCTTGACCTCGAGGACGATGCCGGGGCAGAGGTCGATGTCGCCGGTGTCGCGGTTGCCGCGTAGGGGTTGGCGGTCGGCGCCGGGGAAGCCGTTGGTGCGGGCCCAGCGGACGACAGCGGTCTCGGCCGCGGTGCCTTTGTCCTTGGACGGGTTTGCCATTTTCGATTCCCTTTCAGAAAGGTGGTGCGGCGGAATAGTCGGGGCGGGTGTATTTCGTGATGCGGGAATGGTTGATTTCCGGTTGGGGAATTCCGCACACGTGAATTGCGAAGACGTCGTCGTGGTCGGCGCTGCGGTAGGCGATGCGTGCGGCGTCGCGCCGGTCGAGCTCGCCGGCGATGCGGGTGTAGGTGGCCCGGCCGGTCAGGAGGGCGTCGAGCTCGCCCTTGGCGGTGACGGGGTAGGGGTCGCACCACAGCTCGTGCCCGAGGTCCTGGGCGGCGAGCAGGACGAGCCCGCACCCGGCGGGGCAGTGCCGGTAGGTGGTGCGGCGGGTGAGTCCGCGCTCGGTGATCACACCGGTGTCGATGAGGTGCTCGCGGAGATTGAAGGTCATGACGCGCTCCCGGCTTCACGGATCTCGCCGGTGGTGGTGTTGACCTCGACCTGCTCGCCGCCGACCACCCGGTGGATCCATTCGGGCTTGGCTGCACTTCGGGGTCCGTGCCCTGTCGCCGGGCGACCCGTGTCCGCTCGAAGTGTCTCCGTCTCCCCGTAGGGGGAGGGAGACGGGGCGACACTTTCGTTGGCGACACTCGAAGCGTCTCCTTGGCGACGGTTGGCGACACTTGTGGCTACGGTGGCGACACTTGCGTCCGGGACCAGGTCGGAGAGCTCGGTGTAGGCCTTCACATGCCGGTGGATGAGCCGTGCACCGCCCCGTCCGGTGGCCGACTCGCGGGTGACGTAGCCCTCGGTGACGAGGACGTCGACGGCGGTGCGGATGCCCTTCTCGTTGCCTGTGACGCCGTCGAGGATGCCGCGCAGGGAGGCGCCGTCGGGGACGGTGTCGAGGAAGGCGCTGACGCGCTGCATGAGCGTCGTCGGCCGGAAGGTCGAGGCCGCCTGCTCGCTGGCCTCCTGGCGCTGCTGGGGCGCCGTGAGGGTGACGGTGAGGCTGTCGTCGGGCCCGGGGACGAGGTGGGCGTCGGCGGCCCAGTGGCCGGCTTTCCCGGGCAGGGAATTGCCGCGGACATATCCGGGCCGGTCTTTGTCGACGCGGAGCCGGAGCTTTCCTTCCTGGCCTTTTCCGAATGCCTTGATGACCTCGACACGAATGGCGCACCCGGTGGTCATTGCCCTTTTGGCCTGGGCGCCGATTCCGCCGGCGGACTTGTTCTCCGAGTCCTTGGGGGTGTGGTCGATGTAGGCGACGGCGGCACCGGTGGCGGCCAGGGGCTTGAGGACGAGCTGGGCGAAGCGGGTGGCGTCGGTGTTGGAGTTGAGGTCGAGGCCGAGCAGGGTCATGGCGGCGTTTACGCCGTCGAGGATGATGAGCGCCGGCTGGTGCAGCTGGAGGTGCTCGAGGAGGTCGGCCTGCTCGGGCATGCCGAGCATCTGGTCGGGGCCGATGTAGGCGACGTGGTCGCGGATCTGGTCGCCGGTCAGTCCGATGGTGGACAGGCGGGTGACGATGCCGGTGTCGGAGTCCTCGAAGTCGAGGATGGTGACGGCCTGCTCGTCGAGAACGGCCTGGCGGACGGCTTCGAGGGCGATCCAGGTCTTGCCGGACTCGGACGGGCCGATGAGGCCGTTGACCTTGGCGGGGTAGAAGAGGGCCTGGTCGTCGTCGCGGCGCAGGAAGGCTGGTGGCGGCTCGGGGTTCTCGCCGGTGATGGCGGGCTCGAGGTTGCGTGGCCACCAGCTGGTGCGTGGTCGCTCGGCTGGCTCAGCGTCCGAGACGGTTCCGGTTGTCGGCTCTGGTGAAACGCCAGTGGCGGTCGGTACAGCAGCAGTCACCGTCGCAGAAGCGGGTGTGCTGGGGGCAGCGGAGGGTGCGCCAGAGGCGGCGGGGGAGGTCCATGGCTGGTCCTGTCGTGGCGGGAGGAGCCCGACCAGCGGGTGCTGGCACGGGTCGGTGGAGGGTTCGGGGTGGGCGGCCGCGGCGATGCGGACGGCGCCGGCCACCATGCGGTCCCACTCGTCGCGTGCGTCCTGCTCGCCCCGGTCCCCGGCGACGGCGCGCAGGAAGGCGCCCTGCGCCTGCAGGAGGGCGGTGGTGGACCCGGTGTGCCCTTCGCCGGCGAGCCAGACGAGCCGGTTGGTGAGCTGCAGAGTGGTGTCGTGGCGGGACGTGGCGGTGGTGAGGTCGGTCAGGCCGCGCCCGAGGGCCCGGGCCATGTGGCGGCAGGGGGTGCCGTTGCCGCGGTCGCCGAGCCACGTGCCGGCGGCCGCCGCGGACAGGTCTGCGTGGGCCTGGTCGGTGGCGAGCTCGCCCTTGGTGAAGTGCTGTACCCAGGCGTCGGGCAGGTCGGGCAGGTCGTCGATGGTGGGGACGACGCCGAGGGCGGTGGCACCGTCGGGGGTGATCCACCGGTACGTGCCGCCGGCAGGGTGGATGGATGGCCAGGCGACGGCGTACCGGTGTTCGTGGCGGATGGTCTCGATGCCGGGGCCGAGGACGCCGGGCCAGCGCAGTCCCGCGGGGATGCGGTAGAGGCGGATGCCTGAGACGCCGTCGTCGCGGCTGGTGGTGCGCCACGTGGCCGGCAGGGGCCCGAGGGCCTGCTCGAGGGAGGCGAGGACGGCGCCGCCGGGCTTGTTGCCGTAGTGGTCGACGTCGACGCCGAGGACGTCGGGCGGCAGGCGGAGGGCGATGTTGCCGTGGCCGCGGTCTTCGGTCCATGCCTGGATGTCGGGGTAGGAGGGCCAGGTGCCGCCGGTGCCGGTGTAGCCGCGGGGGACGGGGGTCTTGGCGCCCGCGGGCAGGGGAAGGATGCCGCGCCAGCCGGCGGCCCAGTAGGTGGGTGCGGCGGTGGCGTAGGGGCCGACGGTTGGGTTGGTGTCGGCGTCGGTCATCACGCTGCCGCCTCCCGCGCGGACAGCAGGAAGGTGAGCGCCGCCGCGGCCTGCTGGGGGACGACCCCGTTGCCTAGGGCCTTGAGCTGTTCGTTGCGCGTGAGGTCGGGGACGTCGGTGACCCAGCCGGCGGGGAGGCCCATCATGTATTCGACGAACCGGGGCGAGAGTCGGGGCTGTCCTTTGGCTCCGGGCTCAGTGGGAGCGGGAGCGGGACGTCCCAGGACTGCGGACCATCGGGCGATGGCGGGGGCGTACTGTCCCCAGTCGGTAGCGACTTCCCCCGAACCATCGCGTCCGTGAGCGTGATGTCCGATGCCCCCGAACCGCCCGACGCCTTCGAGTCCATGGCGGTCGGTGTCGGCAGCAGTCTCGCCGCCTCGATCGCCAGCGACTTCCCGTGACCGTTCCCGTTCCCGTGCGCCGCCTTCATGCGCTCCGTCCAGGCGTCCCAGTCCTCGACCGTCTTCCCCGCGCCCATATCGTTGACTGCCGGTGTCGGCAGCAGCGTCACGGTGGTCCGAAGGTCCCTCCCGCCGTCCCCGTGCGCCCCCGACCCTTTCGTGTCCGAGGTCGTCGGCGTTGGGAGTAGCGCCCAGACCATGCGCCCGAGTAGGCCGTTCGTCGGCACGTTCGACGGCGGACCGTCCTTCCAGTCCCGCGCCGTAGGAGTCCCGAGGAGTGGCGACGATGAACAGTCGCTCGCGACGGTGGGGGGCTCCCACGTCGGAAGCGCGAACGCAGACCCACCTCGCGTCATACCCGATGTCGGCCAGCGTCCCGAGAACGGTGTCGAATCCGAGAGCAAGGTGTCCTCGCACGTTCTCCAGGACGACGAGTCGCGGTCCCACGATGCGAATGCCCTCAGCGATGTAGGGGAAGATGTGGCGCGGGTCATCGGTTCCTTCTCTCTTGCCTGCGTGGGAGAACGGCTGGCACGGGTAACCCGCGGTGACGTACTCGACGCCGACCCACTGGGACCAGTCGATGAGCTTGAGGTCGCCGAGGTTGGGGACGTCGGGGAAGCGGTGGGCGAGGATCTTGCTGGCGCCCTTGTCGAGGTCGGACACGGCGACGGTGCGGGCCCCGGTGACGGCTTCCACTGCGAGGTCGAGGCCGGCGTATCCGGTGCAGAGGCTGAGGATCCTCACGCTGCCCGCTCCACCCACACCTCGAGCGGTTCGGCCTGCATGCCGAGCGCGCGGGCGACGTGGACCTCGACGCTGGCGCCCTTGCTGTTCTCCCAGCCGGGCAGGAGGGCGATGGCGTCAGCGTCGAGCACCATGCGCAAGGCGTGGCGCATGTACCAGTCCCACGCCTGCGGGGCGCCGGTGTCGTTGTGCTGCTCGGCGTCGACGGGGTTGAGGACGGTGTAGCCGAAGCCGGCGAGCATGGCGGCTGCGGCGTTGAAGGCGGGGTAGTTGAAGTCGGGGATGCCGGTCATGGGGCCGGCGACGTAGAGCGTGGTCACGGGGGGCCTTCCTGCTGGGGCTGGTCGGGGGGCTGGTCTGGCCTGTTCGCCCCCGCGCTCGACGGGTGGAGGGGGATTCCGTCGAGCGCGAGAGCCAGCAGGTCAGGACGCCTGTGCCTGCTGCTGGGCCTGGTACTGCTGGAACGCGGCCCACTGCTCCGGCGTCATGCCGGGGGCGGCGGGTGCGGCCTGCGCCTGCTGGACCGGCTGCGGCTGGGGGGTTGCCGCGGGTGCCGGGGTCGGGACGGCCTGCTGGTGCACGACCGGCGTGCCGGTGGCCGTGGACATGACCGGCGCCGTCTGCTGGGCCGGGGTGGCGTCGCCCATGAGGGCGGCGTTCGTGGCCGACACGTAGGACACCTGGTACTGCTTGCCGGAGCGGGCGTCGCCGGGCACCTCGTCGCCGACGTAGGCGATGGTGAGGGTCCCGCCGACCTGCAGCCCGGGGGCGTTGGCAGCGCGCACGGCCGCCCGGACGGCGTCCTTGATGCGCTTGCCGTCCATGTAGACGCGGCGGGTGCCGTCGTCCTCGTCGATGGACGGGTCGCGCTGGTCGGTGGCGAGGTCGACGTTGAACGTCATGATCGGGTCGCCGGACTTCGGGTAGAACTTCGGCGCCCCGCCGCCGGGGTTGTTCGGGTCGTACTCGCGCTCCTGGTACGGCTCGCTGATGTGGGTGATGCGGCCGGTGACCGAGTCCCCGATGGTGGCGAACTTCGCGCGGGGGGCTCCGCCGCCGCCCATGAGGATGTCGTTTGCGCTCTTGGTAGTCGTCATGTCTTCGGTTCTCCTGTGTGGTGCCGCGCTCAGGCGGCGTTGGACCCAGCCGCGGTCGGGCTGGGGGCTTGGGGTGCGACCAGCCCGGCGAGCTGGTCGGTGTTCGGGCGGTGCCCGGGGCCGGCGATCGAGTCGTCGAACCGGGCGCAGCTGTACTCGTTGCCGGTGTGGCCGCCGGTGGCGGCGAGGACGTGCTCGAGGCCGAGGGCGTTGATGGCGGCGGCGAACATGTCGGCGCGGGCGATGGCGGCCAGGGCGACCTGCTCGTCGTACGGCTCGGACAGGACCACGGCCTCGCGCAGGGACGGGGCGTTGCGGGGCAGGAACGCGAGGGTGACGGTGCGCACCTTGAGGCCGCGGCGGGTGAAGCCGTACCCGTAGAGGTGGCGCTGCACGTGGTAGCTCGGGAACACGGTTGGGACGCGGGCGGCGTCACGGGCGCAGGGCTTGGCCTTCTTGAGGGTCGTCGGCCCGACGATCTTCCAGTCCAGGACCTCGCCCTGGTGCAGGTCGAACAGGTCGGCGTGGCCGGTGATGTCGACGCCGCCGACGGTGCCCACGGACACGGTGGTTTCGACGAGCCACCTGGCGCGGTCGCCGTTGGCCATCATGGCGACGGTCTCGAGCCACTCGTGGACGGCACGGCCGACGGTGGGGAGCCAGGCTCCACCGTCGCGCTTCTCGGGGATTCCGGCGAGCTTGGACACCAGGCAGGCGTCGCAGCTGGTGCCGATCTCGGACGGGCCGATGCGGGTCTGGAGGGATCGGGGGTCGTTGTCGATGGCGTCCTCGACGAGGGGCCGCAGTGTGTTCCAGGCGGGCTCGGCGGGTGCGAGGGCTGGCTGGAGGTGGGAGAGGTCGACGAGGGTCACGGTCGGACCGCCTTGTACGCCCGGTCGAACCTCGCCCAGGTGTCGGCGGTGCCTCCGTGGTCGGGGTGCGCGTACCGGCGGGCGACGCTGATGATGCGCTCGTGGCTGACGTCGGCCTGCGGTGTGAATCCGGCGAGGTCGCGCAGGACAGCCCACGCGGCAGTGCTGGCCATGGGAACAGCAGCCGGCGCGGAGCCGATGGCCTTCCAACCGGTGTACTGCTCGCCCCGCTTGGTGACCCCGTACCGGTCTACGGCGCGCAGGGCCTCGAGGCCGAGGGCGATGGAGCGGACGTTGTGCTGCCAGAAGGCGCAGGAGTCGGTGGCGTAGACGAGGGGCCCGTGCTTGGAGTCGAAGGCGATTCGGACTCCGGGGTGCTCGGGTTGGCGGGCGTTGGCGCGGGGCATGCCGTCGAGGCGGATGTCCTGCTCGCGGAAGTCTGCCTCGATGACGACGTCGCGGGCCTTGAGGTACTCGAGCTCGCGGGCGAGCAGGTTGAGGGTGTCCTGCCAGCCGGCCTTGAAGGTCCACCGGGAGCGTCGGGCGCTGGCCGGTGTCGATACGTCGACCCATCGCAGCGGGCGGAAGGTGTACCGCATCACTTGAGGCCGACCTTGAAGTCGCCGGCCTCGGCCATGAACGTCGCGTAGTCGTCGGGGGACAGGCCGCGGCGGACGGCGTTGGTGTCGGGGACGAGCTTGTAGAACTGCGGGTGCGTGCTCACCGGGTATGCGGCGGTGAACGTGGCCGGGTCGAAGCGGCGGTTGGACTGGACGGTGACGGCCAGGCCGTCGGCGTCGTAGGTGTCGGGGCCGGGGACGAGGTCGCGGATCTGCGCCTTGAGCGCGGACTCGCGCTCGGCCAGGTCGCTGATGCGGGACTGGACGTCGGCGAGCTCGGCCGCGAGAGGCTTGAGCTGCTCGAGCAGGGTGGGTCGGGCGGTGGTCGTCATGGTCGTCTTCCTCTTCTGTGTCGTGGTGGGTGGTCAGGCGGCGTTGTGGGCGGCGTGGGGGTTGAAGCCCTCGTGTGCGCGGCGCTGGTGGGCGGCCTTGCCCTGCGGGGTGTCGAGGACGCGGTCGCAGTGGTCGCACGGGTACTCGCCCTTGGGCAGGGTGTTGGTGCGCTTCTCCCCGGCCGGCTTGGTGGCCTTCGGCCCCTTGCCCTTGAGCCGCGCCAGCTCCGCCTCGAGCTCGGCGATGCGCTGCGCGTTCTTGGCCTTCTCCCGCTCCGCCTCCTGCCGTTGGCGGCGCTCCGCGGCCTCGTCGTCGAGGCGCTGGGTCAGGTCGGCCAGGAGGCCGCTGATCTTGGTGCCGAGGTTGCGGGTGCGGGCGTGGGCGGACTCGGACGCCTGCCGCAGCAGGACAGCCGTTCCGTCGTCCGCCTTGACCTGTGCCGACTCCGCGACGCGTGGCGCCTGCGCGACGGACTGGGTCAGGTTGG
>Ga0308175_100001804_pt1 | contig 14480 bp, 8 predicted proteins | sample PhyCR1_3_FD_203893 | JGI IMG/M metagenome (GOLD analysis project Ga0308175, IMG submission 203893) | Soil microbial communities from UC Gill Tract Community Farm, Albany, California, United States - DLSLS.C.R1 | ecosystem: Environmental > Terrestrial > Soil > Agricultural land | place: USA...
CGCGGCTTGCACGAGCGAGCAACCACGAACGACAGCGGCTACTACATCACTCGCACGCCACTCGGCGCCTACATCGCCGTCGCCCGGCTGCTCGGCTACGATCCCGTAGAGCGCAACTTTCTCGTGCGCGAGGATCCGCAGACGAATAACGGCACGCGACTCGATATCGTCATGCGGGTGCACGCGCAGAAGATGCAGGAAGTGATCGTCACCGCGAGCGGCCCGCAGCGGCGGCTCGAGCTCCCGAACGACATCGTGACGATCAACGCCGACTCGATTATGAAGATCGCGCCGGTCACAAACGTCACCCAGCTGCTCGAGGGTCGCGTGCCTGGATTGGACATCCAGCACACATCGGGAGTGCCCGGGGATCCATCGAGACTGCGTTTGCGCGGGATCGGCAGCATCACGCGCGACAATGCGCCCATCGTGATCGTGGATGGAATTCGACTCGACGTTTCGGAGAAGCGGACGCAGAACTTCTCTTCCTCGAGCTCGATCAGAGGCTACCTCGCTCCTTCGCGGCTCGATCAGATCGATCCCAACAGCATCGCGACGATCGAGATCTTCAAGGGTCCATCGGCTGCGTCGCTCTACGGTTCCGACGCGGCGAACGGCGTCATCGTCATCGCGACAAAGAAGGGACGCGCAGGTCCACCGCAGTGGCAGGCCTCGTCGACGCAGGGCATCTCGACGCTTCCCGGATCGTACCCGGTTTCTCTGTACCGATGGGGTCACCTCGTGGAAGGCGGTGGCCCCATTCAGTGTCCACGCACGAACTACAAGTGCATCCAGGATAGTCTCGTGTCGTTTCAGGCGCTGAACGACCCCGAGCTCAGGCCGTTCGCGCTCGGACATCGTTCCGACGCGACGCTCTCCGTCAGCGGCGGCTCGCAGTCGCTGACGTATTCGCTGACGGGAAGCGGAAGCCATGACGTCGGGCTCTTTCGACTCCCGGACGTGGACGTCCAGCGTTACCAGCTCATTCAAGGGACTCCGGCCCCGAGCTGGATGCGGCGCCCCGACCAGCTCACGACATGGGCGGGATCCAGCCAGATCACCACGACCATCGGTTCATCGGCTTCGGTTTCGCTCCTGTCCTCTCTCACTTCACAAGAGCAGCAACGCTCGAGCATCGAATCGGCCATCGGAGAGCTGGAGGGAGAGTTCATCGACCGCTCGCAGCTTGGCGTCCAGCCGCTCATCCTCGGAGCGTTCGAACGGGCGCGCTCGAAGTCACTCAACTTCACCAACTCGGCGAATCTCAGCTGGAACCCATGGACGTGGCTCCCTCTCACGGCCACCGTGGGTGTGAGTGTCGACAACAGGGATGATGAGTCGCTGCTTCCCCACGGTCTGACCGAAGATATCGATAGTGCGGGACACTTCGGGGCGGCGTCGCAGCACCTCGTGACGGAGACGGTGGACGTTGGAACCAACATCGTGAGCAAGCTCCCCTGGGGGATGCGCCTGACGACGGGGTTGGGGATGAATCTCTACACAACCTCGGGAACGGTGCAGTCCGCGTCGACGTTCTTCGTTCCCGTCGGCGTCGAGACGCCGGAGCATTTGGGCGATGCATCGCAGACCACCACACACACCACCACCATCGGCTGGAGAGTTGCACCGACGCTTGCAATCACGCCACGCCTCCTGCTCTCGCCCGGATTCCGCATCGATGGCGGCAGCACCTCCGGCCGCCACGCGACTTTCAGCGGCTTCCCCAAAATGGGGGCGTCGTGGCTCCTCTCCGACGAGAGATTCTTTCCGTACAAGAAGATCTTCAACACGTTGCGCCTCCGCCTGGCTTACGGGCACGCGGGTGTGCAGCCCGGACTCACCGATCGCCTACGTCTGTACGCGTCCGGCACACTGGTTCCGATCACCGGGGATACGGTGCTCGACGGACTCGTACTGACCTCGCTCGGCAATACGCAGCTTCGTCCTGAGCGCGCGAGGGATCTCGAAGGAGGCTTCGATGCGGACCTTTTCGACAGCCGCATCACGCTCTCGTACAGCGGGTACTCGAAGCTCGTCAAGGACGAGATCATACAGATACCCGTGGCACCGTCAGTGAATGGCGGCGGCGTGCGTTTCGTCAACATCGGCGAGGTGAGCGACCGCGGGACTGAGATAAGCCTCGGATTCGAGCCGCTGCGCTCTCCGACAGTCACCTGGAGTGTGAACGTCACCTTCAGCACGAACGCGAACAAGCTCGAACGTCTTGCTGCGGACCAGCGGCCAATCGATTTCGCCAATGGCCTACGCATCGTGCCCGGATACCCGCTGTTCGGGCAGTGGGCGAAGCCGGTGGTCGGATGGGTAGACCGCAACGTCGATGGAATCATCGACTCCTCCGAGGTCTTGCTCGGCGACTCCGCCACTTTCCTGGGGCAGCCGCAACCCAAGTACAACGCGTCGCTGTCCACCACGATCGGACTGTTTCACGGACGCGTCACGCTGAACGCGGGCTTCACTTACCAGGACGGCGCGTCGCAGTTCAATCAGGGCGCTTCGCAGGCGCTGCTGCAGGCAGCCAACGATCCGAACGCTTCGCCCGGTACGCAGGCAGCCGTCGCGGTTGCGAACCTGACGCCCTACGGTCTGATCCAAACCGTGAACACCCTGCGCTTCAACTCGTTTTCCGTGGGCGTAGCGATGCCGTCGCGGCTTGCGGCGGCGTTCCGTGCGCGCACGATGTCGCTGGCATTGCTCGGCTCCAACCTCGCACTGCATACGAACTACCGCGGGCTCGATCCCAACGTGAATGCGTTCGTGGGCGATGGGAATCTCGACAACGGAGTACTTCCGCAGCCGCGCACCTTCTCGCTCAGCATCCGTCTCAGCAACTGAGCGCCAGGAGATCACTGTGAAGATCACTGCAATGCGGATATCCGCAACGCGACGCGCGGCAAGCCGAGTGGCGGGCGCGTCGTTCCTCGCGTCGATCGTGACGCTCGCGGCCTGCCACGATCTGCTGAATCCACCGCTCCCGGCCGGAACGCAGGATCCCAGCTCGTTCAACAACGAGGCCGGCGCGATGGCGCGATACGGTGATGCCGTCGGCAGTGCATGGGACGCGTTCGTCCAGTACGCGCGCGCGACCGGCTCCATGACCGACGAGCTGCGCGTCGCGACCGTTCCCCCTTCAGGCGTGGTGGGGGATCCATTCGATGAGCGGATTCTTTCCGAGTTTGCTTCTGTGCCTTTCAACATTCCGGCGAACGACTCGGTAGCGCGGATCTACGCGGTGCTGCACGTCAGTCGGGGAGCGGACAACGAGGCCATTGGCGCTCTCGCGAAGTATGCGCCCAACAGGCCGGCATCGCTCCGCGCCGAGCTGTACGCGTACACCGCGTTCGATGAGATCGAATTGGCCGATCTATTCTGCTCCGGAATTCCACTCAGCACTCTCGATTTCGAGGGCGACTTCACCTACAAGCCGGGAAGTCCAACCGCCGATGTGTATCAGCACGCGATCGCACTGCTCGATACCGCGCGCACGGTTGGCGCCGGCGATGCGAACATCGTGAACCTTGCCGCGGTGGGCACTGGGCGCGCTCTGCTGGCCCTCGGTGACTACGTCAACGCGGGGCAGGCAGTGGCCGGCGTTCCGGATGGCTTCCGCTTCGATCACCCGGTGCATTGGCAGGGCAGCACGCTCGGGATCGGTGGAATTCTTCCGATTCTGGCGACCTACACCGTTGCGAACGGTGAGGGGCAGAACGGGCTGCGGTATCTCGACAGCCAGGACCCTCGTTCGGCGTCGGAGCAGATCGGAACGAGTCAGTCGGGACAGCCGGTCTTCACGCCGAGTGCCTACATCGGCGTGACGCCGTTCGTCCTCGCGAGTGGGGTGGAGGCCAGGCTCATTCAGGCCGAAGCTGCGCTTCAGGCCGCGGACGCGAGCTGGCTCAACATGCTGAACACGCTCCGCACCGACGGCACCTTCGATACGCGACCGAACGCGGAGAATCCGGAGCAGACCGACACGCTGTGGCATGCAGGAACTGCAGGTGTGCCGGGACTCGCGCCGCTCGATGATCCCGGGTCCGCGGATGCCCGAGTCGATCTGATCTTCCGGGAGCGTGCCTTCTGGCTGTTCATCACCGGGCACCGCCAGGGCGATCTGCGGCGGCTGGTTCGCCAGTACCATCGCCGGCAGGAGAGCGTGTATCCCACCGGATTTTACCAGGGTGGACTCAGCGCATACGGTACCGACGTGACCGCGCCGATCCCTCCGGTGGAGCGCCTGAATCCCCAGTTCACCGGCTGCATCAACCGTGATCCGTGAGGACCTACTCGTGATGGCATTTGGACGTCGCGCGTGCACGCACGCGCGCGTGAGCGCGAGGTTCGTGGGAGCTGTGTGCACCATCCTGACGCTGGGGTGTGGAACCGATTACGTCACGACCCCGCCTCCAACGGGAACCGGCGACTTGTTCGCATCGCTCGTGTTCGATCACCACGCCATCGCGCTGTCGACGACGGCTCCGAACAACACCATCCACCTGATCGCGAACGCGATCAACGCGCAGGGACAGCCACTTCCCGGGGCCGGGCAGGCGACGTTCAGCCTGAGCGATACTGGCAGCGTGACCATCACATCGGACGGCCTGCTCACGGCGAAGTCGCCGGCGACCGGAGTGATGGTGGTCGCCACGCTCAGCAACAGGAATCTCACGCACAAGGACACCGCGTACGTGAACGTGAACGACGTCGCGACGCCGCCCGTCCTTGCCAACTTCTCGATCCAGCCGGTTCTCGGAGACAGTGCGAAAACGGCGGCGCTCGATCAATTCGGCTTGTTTGGCGCGAAGCAGATCCTGCCTCAGGAGAACGATGCGGACGGGACGCCGATCGACGGCATACCCGTGTTCTTCTCCACGGCCGATCCGACCGTCGCGACCGTGGAGCCCACCACTGGCATGGTGACCGGTATCCGCCCCGGAACGGTGAAGATCCGCGCCAACACGACGGCGTACGGCGTGACGATGAGCGACTCCGTCGTGTTCACGATCACGCCACCGCTCATCGGCGCCGTCGTGGCGCTTCCATTCACGCGGGCGGGTGCAACGTCCCCAACGCTTCGGTGGGAGCCTGGCACGATCGAGGTGAGTGCCGGTGCGACGGTGCTCTTCATCGTCTTGACTCCGCACAAGGACATCGATGTCGTGTTCGATGATCCAACAGACGTGGGAGAGTCGGCGCTCGCGCCGAGCGGCGGTGGTGACATCCCGCTGTTCAACGCGCCCGATGAGAATGGCATTTTCATAGCGCGCAGCTTCCCGGTGCCGGGGAGCTACAACTACCACAGCACGACTTTCGACACCCACGGGACGATCATCGTCCGATGACCCGGAGCGCCGCACTGGTGCGCCGGCGTGCACTTCCATCTCTGTGAATTCATGCTGATCACACGACGCAGTCTGCTGCACTCTGGTCTCAAGGTCGGCGCCGCAGCCGCTGCAGTCGCTGCGCTCCCGCGCCCGTTGCTCGCACAATTCGGCCGGACGCTCGAGCCACTCCCTCCGATCGAGGATCCGAGACTCAAGGCGCTCACCGCCCGTGCACTGGAAGCGGCCCGCAGCGCCGGCGCCAGCTACGCCGATGTTCGTCTGACTCACGAGCGAGTGCGTGTGTTCTCCGGCAACGCTCGCATCGACGACAGCGAGAGCATGCTCGCGGGCGTGCGCGCCTTGGTCGATGGCTACTGGGGCTTTGCATCGAGTTCAGTGTGGTCGCCCGATGAGATGGCACGTTTGGCGCGCGAGGCGGTGCATCAGGCCAAGACGAATACACTCGGCAAACCGCGAGCCGTAGACCTCGCGCCCGCGCCCGTAATCGCTGAAGGGCACTGGGAAATGCCGGTCGCCATCGACCCCTTCGAGACCTCTCCCTTCGAGATAAGCGATTTTCTCGACAGCCTGATCATTTACCTGAGCCGTACTCCGAAAGCGAGAATCCTCGACGATTCCTGCGCGGCGGTCGTGCAGGAGCGAGCGTTCGCGTCGACCGTGGGAAGCTACTGCACGCAGCGATGCTACCGCACCGGAGGGGGATTCAGCTTCGAGCGCGAGCTCGAGCATGGACAGCGTGGCTCGATCGGGCTGGACTGCCTCACGTTCGCGGGGATGGGTTGGGAGCTGTTCACCGCCGAGCGCATCCCGCGCGTCCGAGATCACACGCTGTACGAGGAGATCGACCTCGCGCTCGAAGAGCTGAAGCAGGACCTGCTGCTGCCCGTAAAGCCAGTGGAGGTCGGCCGCTACCAGGCCGTCTTCGATCCGCTAACGGTCGCGGGCATCCTCGACGAGACCCTCGGCCGCGCCACAGAGCTCGATCGCGCGCTGGGCTACGAGGCAAATGCGGGCGGCACCAGCTATCTGAACGATCCCGTCACCATGCTCGGAAGCTATCAAGCTGGCGCGCCCACGCTCACCGTGACCGCCGAGCGCAGCGAGGCGGGCGCGGTTGGCACGGTCAAGTGGGATGATGAAGGAATTGCGCCAGACGCGTTCCCGCTCGTGAAAAACGGCGTGCTCGCCGACTTCCAGACAACACGCGAGAGCGCGCGATGGCTCGAGGCCGCGTACACGAAACACGGCATTCCCCTGCGCTCACATGGCTGCGCAGCGGCACCGTCGGCGGTATTCGCGCAGCTTCAGCACACGCCGAACCTCACACTCGCCGCGGGGCGTGACGAGAAGGACTTCGACTCGCTCGTGAGTGGAATGGTGCGCGGGGTCGCCGTGAAGAGCGCCTCTGTCGATCTCGATTTCCAGCACTCGAGCGGACTCGGGACGGGACGCCTCTACGAGGTGAAACAGGGCAAGCGGGTGGCGCGACTGGCTGGTGGATTTCTGTTTCGAGCGACGGACCTGTGGAAATCGCTCCAGGCACTCGGAGGCGAGGGAGGACTGCGCCGTTACGGGATGAGCGCGATGAAGGGTGAGCCGGCGCAGAACTACTTCCATAGCGTGACGGCGCCCGCCGCCATGGTGAAGGACCTGACGATCATCGATCCACTGAGGAAAGCATGAGAGCTCGCACGACGAGTGGCGGCCGCACGATGGAACGACGCGCCGAACCGAAGCGTCTCCTCGCTGCGGAGGATCGAATCCTCACGAAGGACGCATGCGAGGCGATCGCGCGCCGCGTCTTCGCGTTGGCTCGCGGCGGTGGCGAGACGTTCGTTCAGATCGGCAGCTGGACGAGGGGAGAGCTTCGATGGGCACGCAATCGTGTCAGCCTCGCAAGTGATCGACGGGATGTGCAGATCGGGATCCGGAGGTTGATCCCCAGCGCAGGGGAAGGGGGCGTAGCCACCAATCAGTTCGACGATGAATCGCTCGAGGCGGCAGTGCGCGCGGCCGAGCGGATCGCGGCCTCCTCGCACTCGCCCGTGCGGCCGACGCCGGGACTGCCGCCTCAGTCCGTCGGCACCTGGCCGAAGACCGCGATCTGGAGCGACTCCACCTACTCGATGTCCGCAGACACACGCGGAGAGATCGCCCGTTCGCTGATCGACCCCGCCGAGGCCAAGGGATATCTCTCGGCCGGGTACCTGGAGATGCACGCGGGAACCTCCATGCGAGTGAGCTCCGAGCGCCCGACGGGACCATATGCCGTTGTGGACGTTCCGTACGTCCAGTGGACGCAGGCGCAGTGCTCGATGACCGTCCGCGACCAGCAGGGCTCAGGGTCGGGCTGGGCGGGACTCTCGAGCTACGACTGGCAGAGCATCGATGCCGGCATCCTGGGCGCACGCGCGCTTCAGAAATGCGAGGCGTCGCGGAATCCCGTCGTGCTCGAGCCGGGACGCTACACCGTGATTCTCGAGCCGCAGGCGGTGGCCGACCTGATGCGGGTCGTCGTCGGATCGATGCGGAGGATCGATGCAGAGGGCGGAGGCGGACCGTGGGCACTCGCGGTGGACGACGCACTGAGCATCGGCCAGTTGCCGGTTTGGCGCACGAAGCTGGGACTGAAGGTGATCGATGAGCGAATCACGATCGATCACGACCCCGCCGATCCGCGGCTCGGAATCCTTCCCGATCCGTGGATGGAGCCTGTGACGTTCTTCGACAAGGGCGTCCTGACGAATCTTTTCTACGCTCGCGATTACGCACTTGCGTCTCTCAGCAAGAACGCGCCGCGCCGAGGGATGTGGGGGTACCGCATGAGCGGCGGCACCACGTCCATCGACGAGATGATCGCCGGCACGCAGCGCGGGCTTCTGGTGACGCGCTTCTCGGATATCCGCGAGCTGGACGCAGGCAGCCTGCTTTCCACGGGGCTCACTCGGGATGGCCTGTGGCTCATCGAGCACGGAAAGATCTCGAAGGCGGTGAAGAATCTTCGCTTCACGGAATCACCGCTCTTCATGCTCAACAGCATCGAGCAGCTCGGCGTGCCGGTGCCGGTTTTTCGCCCCGTGCGAGATGCGTACGAGCAGCAGATTCCGCTCACACCTGCGATCGTGCCGCCACTCAAGGCTCGTGACTTCAGCTTCACCTCCACCATCGATGCGATCTGACCGTGCCCACATCCATTCGTAGTCAAATCGGCTGGGCGCCACGCCGGCTCGCACCCATAGCTGCACTATGCATCGCGCTCGCGATCGCATCGTCCGCTGCCGCGCAGACGCGTTTCACGTGGCCCGATACGACAGTGGACCTCAGCAAGTACACGAGAGTCGACCAGTGTCGTGCTGCGCTCGTTCGGATCCAGCAGGGACAGATCGCTCTTCGAAGGCAGACCGAGTGGAGCGATACGATGACATACGATGTGCAGGAGAACCTGAAGCCTCTTCCCACGCCAGTGATCCAGGCGGCCGCTCGCTGCTCTGCGCGATTCGAGCCGCGAACCGCGAAGCTGAGCGACTTCACGCTTCTCATGGAGCTCTTTCTGCTCGCCGATCGCGACGCGGATGCGAAGGCGCTGCTCGAGCGGAGGCAATCGGCGATCACCGCGAAGGGCTCGCTCGAACGAATCGCCGTCGAGGACTCCGCGATCGTCATCTACCTCAAGGTGCTTCCACGACGGCTCGACGCCGCCGAGCAGTTGCTGGTTACTCGCGCACACGGTAGCGCAGATCGCCTCGAGCGGCTGGAGCTGTACGACCGCTTGATGGAAGCAGCGCGCGACGCCGGCGACACCACCCGTTCGCGCAGAGTGGCTCAGTGGATGCTGGCCGTTGCAGACTCCCTCACGCCGGCGGAGCGCGAATCCGAGAAGTTCACGAAGATGGGTGCGAACGGCGGCAACCTCGTCGTCTTCTCGGCGATGTTCGAGATCGTGGGAGTGAAGACGCTCAGCGACAGCCTTCGCCACAGCACGATGGCGATGGCAAACCTGATGCGCAGCATGTGGTCACGGTTCACGAAGGAGCGAGCGGATGCGCTCCCCTATCCTCTGGGAGAGCGTGCCCCGACGATCAAGGGTGATTTCTGGTATCCGCGCCAGGCGTCGGGAGACAAGCACCCGGCGCCAGGTCACGTCTCCATCGTGGAGTTCGTCGACAACTCTCGCCTTTATGGCACTTGCATGAACGATGCTCCCTGGACGACGATCGCCGACTATTGCGCGCCCAACTTCTACATGCTGCGACGGCTGAGCGATCGTTTTCCCGGAATCGACGTCACGTTCGTCGTGGGAACCAGAGGCAACTTCCTCCATGCACCGCCACCCACGCCCGCCGAGGAAGCGGAGCTGTACCACAACTGGATCGATCCGTATCGCATCAAGGACGCGGTTCTGTCGGTGACCACACGTCCCTTCTGGAATCTTCCGGCGCCGGATGGCCGGCGCGTGGAGAAGCCCATGGCGAACTCCATCGCCTACAGCTTCGGGAAGAGTTGGAGTCCCGACCAGGGTTCGGGAGGCGGCGGCAGATATCTCGTCGACCAGGATGGACTCGTCGTCGACGTGTTCTTCAACGAGCCGGCGACGATCCAGTTCATCGACGTTCTCATGCATCGCCAGAAGGCAGGAGGAGATCGTGCGGAAAGGTAAGATGGTGCGACACATCGCCGTGAGCGCGCTGGCGCTGACGATTTTCGCCTTCGTGGGTGCGGCTGCCGCCACCGTCGGGAATGACTCGGTCCACGCTCGCACGAGCGCGGCTTCGTCAGCCGACGGTAGCCGCGCGACCATTACAGGCATCGCGCGGTCATCCGGCGAAGTCCTACGCGACTCCTCACTCGTGATCGGCACGCTCCCCAACGGGTTGCGCTACTACCTCCGCGCCAATCACTCGCCGGCGCACCGCGTCGAGCTGCGGCTCGCAGTGAATGCCGGTTCCGTGCTCGAGGACAAGGACCAGCAGGGGTTCGCGCACTTTCTCGAGCACATGGCGTTCAACGGCACAACGCACTTCCCGCACAACACGCTCGAGGACTTCATCGAGACTGCCGGGATGCGCTTCGGCGCGGACCTGAACGCGTTCACGTCGCCGGATGAGACGGTGTACATGCTCACTCTTCCATCCGACGATGCGACGATCCTCTCACAGGGGCTCGATGTCGTGCAGGACTGGGCGGGCGGCGGAATCCTGATCGACTCGAACGAGGTCGTGGCCGAGCGCGGCGTGGTGATGGGAGAGTGGCGCACGCGACTCCAGGATACGGTCAGCCAGCGCGTGACGCTGCACTTCGACACGCTGCTGTACGGCGGCTCGTCGTATCTCGACCGACAGCCGATCGGCGACACGACGCTGCTCGAGCACGCACAGCCGAGTCCTATTCGCCGATTCTATCATGACTGGTACCGCCCGGATCTGATGGCGGTGGTGGTGGTGGGCGACTTCGATCCCGCGCAGATGCAGAAGGAGATCGTGCGGCGCTTCGGAGCAATTCCGCCGGCCAAGCGCCCGCGGCACAGGCTCACGCCGATGCTGCGGACCGTCCCTGGAACGCTGGTGCACGACTATCTCGGCCCCGTCAGCCCGAGCGTGGAGGTGGTGTGGCCCGTGCCTTCGAGGCCGCGCGATCCGCAACTGGCGTTTCGACAAGAGATCGTGCAGGCGCTCCTGACCGATGAGCTGCAGAAGCAGCTTCTGGGAATCGGCACGCGCCCGTCACGGCCCTTCCTCGTCGCTCAGCTCGAGCAGGGGCGAGTCGTGCGCCCGTACAATGTGTCGGGATTTCAGCTCATCGCGTGGCCGGACAGCCTCGAGCGCGGTCTCGCGACCGTCGTGGGAGAATACGAGCGCATCGCACGCGTCGGGATTCCGGCGGCAACGCTCGAGCGACGCAAGGCCGTGCTCCTGCAGCGCTACGAGCATGCGGCGGCGAGTGAGCGCGCGCTCACCTCGGGCGCATATGCGGACGAGTACGTGCAGCACTTCCTCACTGCGGATGTCTCGCTCCTGAGCGCCACGCAGGAGCTTGCGCTCGCCCGGCCCATCATCGCGACGATCACTCCGCAGGTGCTCGCCCAGGCGGCTCGCGTATGGCGCCACTCGGCCGGCCGCCGCGTGACGATCAACATCCCCGAGTTCTCGCACGTGCGACCGTTCACGAAGGACCGCGTGCTCGCGCTGTTCGATTCGGTCCTGCACGCGCCGATCTCTCCGCTCATCGACAGCGTGGCCGCGAGTCCGGGTGGCCCCCTGCTGGCCGCTGCGCCGAAGCCCGGCACCATCGTTCAGGAGAGCGTCGACAGTGCATCGGGGATCACCGAGTGGACGCTGTCCAACGGCGCGCGTGTGCTCGTCAAGCCCACGCAGAACGACCCGGACGAGCTCCTCCTGAACGCGTGGGGTCCGGGCGGATTCTCCACGATGCCCGATTCGCTCTTCTTCACCCCCGGGCGTATGGTGGCGCGCCTGATGACCGATGTGGCGAATCTCGGTTCCTTCGGGCATCCGACGCTCTCCGACAATCTGGAGCTGAGCGGACTCCGCTCTTTCGATGCGAGCATCAACTTCACCGATCAGACGATGGCGGTGAACGGCTCGCCCAAGTCGCTGGAGACCCTCTTCCAGCTCCTGCACGTGCAGTTCACCACGCCCATGATCGACTCGGCCACGCTCGCCAGCTGGCAGACAGTGGCCAAGTACCAGGCCGCCGGATACTCGATCGACGACCAGCTCAATCAACAGTTGGCCGGCGGCAATCCGCGCATGCAGCCGGTGCAGACGAGTCTCGCAGAGCTGGTGTCGGTGCGGCAGCTCCTCGCGGCCCATCACGATCGCTTCGGGAACGCGAGCAACTTCACGTTTACGGTGGTGGGTGCGATCTCGCCCGCCGAAGTGAAGCCGTTCGTGGAGCGCTACGTCGCGAGTCTGCCGGGCACGGGACAGCACGAGACGCCGAAGGGCGAGGATGTGAAGCCGTTCCTGCACCGGCTGAACCGGATCGTCAACACGGTCCCGCTCCCCAAGGCGCAGACTTTCCTGATTTTCGACGGCCCCTTCACGACGAAACCCGGCGAGTACCTGCTGGAGCGGCAGCGGCTGAGTGCACTCACCACGGTGTTCCAGGATCGTCTGCGCATGCGCGTGCGCGAACAGCTCTCGGGCACGTATTCCCCCTTCGTCATGAGCGAGACGCTCGCCATTCCCGACGAACATTTCCGTGTCATCGCCACCTTCGATGCGGCACCGGAGCGAATGCACCAGTTGAACGTCGCGCTCGAGCATCTCGTCGACACGCTGCGTACGCAGCCGGTGCCCGAGGCCGAGGCGACGAGGGTAGCGACCGTGCAGCGGCGACAGCTCGAGACGCGGCTCCAGAGCAACGCGTACTGGGCACAGACGATGATCCTCTACCATCGCATCGGAATTCCGCTGGACCGAATCCCGGCGCCGTTTCCCGAGCGACAGGTCTCCGCTGTGCAGCTACAGACTGCCGCGCAGCGCTATCTGCCGGACGACGTGTTCATGCACATCACCTTCATGCCGCAGGACAGCACGAGCTACGCGCAGGGCGATTCGACGCGCACGCGCTGACACAGCAGGAACACGAACCACTCACTCGAGGTTGTGCCAATGACTGCTTCACAGAGGATGGGACGCCATTTGGTGATGACTGCACTCGCTGGCGCACTCGCGATGGCTTGCGCGACCGGAGGAAATGGAAGCACTTCTGCCGCCTCGGCTACATCGGACAGCACCTCCAGCTCACGCACATCGAGCCGGGATATGCTCACGGGCGATCAGCTGATGAACACCGCGGGGGCGAACGCTTACGATGCCATCCACACACTCCGGCCGGAGATGCTCACGGGTCACGGGCTCGGTGCTCCCGATGTCTACATCCGCGAGCTGCGGGAGCCGAAAGGGGTCGAGCGGCTCAAGGAGATCCCGCTCGCCCAGGTGCAGCAGGTGCAGTATCTGAAGCCGGAAGATGCGCGCAATCTCAGTGGTCAGCAGTCGCAGGGCGGAGCGCTCCTGGTGACGCTGCGCTAGCACTCGGGAGCTCGAAGCGCGTATCTACATGGACGATGAGCAATCGATGAGATTAGGGGTTTTGGCGCGTGCGCGTGTCTGATGAGCAGGGCGGCGGGGGAGCCACCTTCGTGCGGTATCAGTGATCGAGAAAAGCAGTGAGGAGCACGGGCCTTCGGCTTGTCCGAAGGCCTTTGCTTTGTTCCACCGGTGCGTGCGGCGATGCGCAGAAGCGGCGCGGAGTAGGGGATGGCGGTGCCTCGACTGTACAATAGTCGTCACCTCGTGACGAGCAGTAACGCAGCAGACTCCTTGCAAAACTTCCACGCGAAGAGCCCCGTCACTGGGGCTCTTCGTGTTTCCGCCCCTTCGAGTAAAATTCGAGCTCGCCGTACGTCCGACTCCCACCAGACCAGCTCATGCCCACCGATTCCCAAGCGCCTTTTGCCGACCTCCTCGTCGCCCGTAGTCTCGAAGCTTCGCTGACCGTGCGCGATCTCGCGACGAGTGTGGAGTGGTATCGAGGCGTGCTTGGATTCACCATCGCGCGAGAATACCGCCGGGAGGAGCGGCTGGTAGCGGTCGCCCTCGAGTCCGGAGGCGTGGAGCTCCTTGTCGTCCAGGACGACGGCGCCAAAGGTTCGGACAGGGTCAAAGGCGAAGGATTCTCGCTGCAGATCACGACGATTCAGGACATCGACGAGCTCGCGGCGCACATCAAAGTGCGCGGCGGTGTTCTCGAGACAGAACCGATTGCGATGGCGGGCAAGCGCGGCTTCCGGCTTCGCGACCCCGACGGCTTCCGTTTCGCGATCTCCTCCCCACGCCAAGCTTGACAAATCGCTGCTGCCGACTGCCAAGAACGACCCGTTGATCGGTTGCACCGAACGGCGCCGAGCTGCATCCTCTGAGCGCAATTCAACACCGGTACGATCATGGAACGGCCGAGGTCCTGCGTAACGATCCACATGGCCGCGAGTCTCGATGGCTTCATCGCGAGACGAGACGGGCGCGTGGACTGGCTCGAGACGTCCGACCACTTCGAGGGCGGCGAGGTGATGGCGCTGGAGTCCGTCGCAGAGTTCCT
>Ga0308175_100001805_pt1 | contig 14470 bp, 9 predicted proteins | sample PhyCR1_3_FD_203893 | JGI IMG/M metagenome (GOLD analysis project Ga0308175, IMG submission 203893) | Soil microbial communities from UC Gill Tract Community Farm, Albany, California, United States - DLSLS.C.R1 | ecosystem: Environmental > Terrestrial > Soil > Agricultural land | place: USA...
ACTCTAACCGCGCGCGACAACATTGCGATCGCACAAGCCCTTTCGCATAGTTCCACGCGCCCAGCCGGCTTCGACGATATGCTGAAGCTGCTGGGCATCAGCAACCGTCTCGACCATAAGCCGCGCGCGCTCTCGGGTGGTGAGCAGCAGCGTGTGGCGATCGCGAGAGCGTTGGTCAACCAGCCCGCCATTCTACTGGCAGATGAACCCACGGGGAACTTAGACACAGAGAATTCCAACGCAGTGCTGGGAATCTTGAGAGATTTGAACAATCGTACAGGACAAACGATCCTGATGATCACGCACAATCCGGAAGCAGCGGCATTTGCAGACAGAACCGTTGCCATGCGGGACGGCAGAGTCGTCTAGCGCATCCCCACTCCGGGGTTAGTGGGGGCTATCGGCCAGATAAGTCTGCAGTCTGGGACTTTTAGCGCGCACGCGGCCAAACAGTCGCTGGATACGATCCAGGTAAAGATAGACAACCGGGGTGGTGTACAGAGTGAGCAGTTGACTCACAATTAAACCCCCGACGATGGCGATTCCAAGCGGCTTGCGCAGTTCGGAACCCGTACCGGTCCCGAAAGCAAGCGGCAGGCCTCCCAGCAGGGTTGCCATGGTGGTCATCAGGATGGGCCGGAAGCGCAGCAGACACGCCTGGTAGATCGCGTTTTTGGGGGAAAGGCCGTCCTTTCGCTGACCCTCCAGCGCGAAGTCGATCATCAAAATCGCGTTCTTATTTACGATGCCGATCAGCAGGATAATACCAATCAGCGCGATGACACTGAGATCGACATCGAAAAAAATCAGCGCGAGCAAGGCTCCGACTCCGGCCGAGGGGAGCGTGGAGAGGATTGTAATTGGGTGAATATAGCTCTCGTAGAGCATCCCGAGCACAATGTAAACGGTTGTGAGCGCGGCCAGAATAAGCCAGGGTTCACTTTTGAGGGACTGTTCAAACACTTTGGCGGTTCCGGCGAAGGCACCCTGCACACCCGAAGGCATACCGATTTCTTCTTCAGCTCGTTGCACCTCGGTGACAGCAGTGCTCAAAGCCAGGCCCGGAGCTAAGGCAAAGGACATGGTAATCGCCGGAAACGGGCCCTGATGGTTCACGGCCAAAGGACTGAGCTCGGTAGTGAAGTGTGTAATTGCGGACAAGGGAACCATCTGACCGGTTGACGACCGCACATAGACTTGGCTCAGCGCCTCAGGATTCTGCTGAAACTGAGGGAGAACCGTGAGCACTACATGATATTGGTTGATGCCCGTGTACATAGTGGAGACCATGCGTTGTCCGAAGGCGCTGTAAAGCGTGTTGTCGATCTGCTGCGGGCTGATGCCGAGGCGCGATGCCGCTGTGCGATCTATGGTGAGCTGCGTGGTCAATCCATGAATCTGCTGATCGGTGTTGACGTCAAGTAGATTTGGAACGGTCTTTAGCTTGGCCAGGAGCTTCGGCGCCCATTCGTACAGCTCCTGTAAGTTATCGGATGTCAGAGTGTACTGGTACTGTGCATTGCTGGAACGCCCGCCAACGCGAATGTCCTGAGCGGGCTGCATGAACAGAGTCGCGCCGGGAACGACGGCGAGTTTGCGGCGCAGTCGGTTCACTACCATGTCCGCCGAAATCTTCCGCTCGTTCAGTGGCTTCAAGGACATGAACATGCGAGCGGAGTTCAAGGTGCCCCCTCCGGTGAAGCCCACTACGGCATCGACTGCCGGATCCTTAGTGACGATGTTGAGAAACTGGTGCAGCTTTTGATCCATCGCCTGAAATGAAATGTCCTGGTCCGCCTGTACGAAACCACCCACGCGGCCTGTGTCCTGTTGAGGAATAAAGCCCTTCGGGACGACGACGTAGAGATAAACGTTGATCGCGACGGTCAACAGAAGCATAACCAGTGTCATTTGTGGATGTCTCAGAATGACGGTTAACGTCCTGCCATAAACCCGAATGATTGCGTCGAAGCCGCGCTCCGTGGTGCGATAAAGCCAACCGTGCTTCCGGTTACGCTGCGGGCGCAAAAATCTGGAGCACATCATGGGCGTAGCGGTGAGCGAGACGACGAGTGACACTCCAATCGCGACGGCCAAAGTAACCGCAAATTCGCGGAACAGCCGACCCACGATGCCGCCCATCAGCAGCAGCGGAATGAAGACGGCGACGAGCGATGTGCTCATGGCGAGCACGGTGAATCCGATCTCCTTCGCGCCCCGCAAGGCGGCCTGCACGGGAGGAAGTCCCTCTTCGAGATAGCGCGATATGTTTTCAATCACCACAATGGCGTCATCCACGACAAAGCCGGTGGCGATAGTGAGTGCCATCAATGAGAAGTTGTCAAGCGTGTAGCCCAGCATGTACATTACGCCGCACGTCCCGAGCAACGAGACCGGAACGGAGATGCTGGGGATAATGGTGGCCCAGGCATTGCGCAGAAACGCAAAGACGACCAAAACGACCAGAATGATCGAGACTATCAAGGTGTATTCCACGTCGTGGACCGCAGCCCGGATCGTAACGGTCCGGTCCATGGCGACGCCGAGCTGGATCGCGGGAGAGATGGAGGACCGCAGTTGCGGCAATAGGGCCATTACGCGATCCACAGTCTCGATGACGTTGGCTCCGGGCTGTTTGAACAGAACCAGGAGGATCGCGGGTTTGCCGTTGGCTAGACCGTCGTTGCGGACGTCCTGCACCGAATCGATCACGTCTCCGAGGTCGGACAGTCGCACCGCGGCGCCGTTGTGATAGGCCACGATGAGCGGCCGGTATTGATAGGCTTTGAGTAATTGGTCGGTTGCTCCGATCTGCCAACGCACATCTTCGTCACCGAGAGCGCCTTTCGCCTGGTTGGCATTTGCAGCCGCGAGCGTGGTGGCTACCTGATCGATACCAATCCCGTACTTATTCAGCAGCGTGGGGTTCATCTCGGCACGCACGGCGGGATGCGAACTGCCACCTACGTTGACCTCGGCGATCCCTGGAATTTGCGCAATCTTTTGCGCAAGAATGGAATCGGCTACGTCGTACATGTCGCGCTTTTCGACCGTATCCGAGGTCATGGTCAGGATCAGGATCGGCGAATCGGAAGGATTGACCTTCCAGTAGCCGGGATTACTGGGCAGATTGCTGGGCAGTTGACCGCGAGCGGCGTTAATAGCAGCCTGAACATCGCGGCCAGCAGCGTCGATGTTGCGATTCAAGTCGAACTGCAAAACGATGGACGTGCTGCCCAATTGGCTGGACGACGACATCTCGGAGATGCCAGCGATGCGCCCAAATTGGCGTTCGAGAGGCGTCGCTACGGCGGAAGCCATGGTCTCCGGGCTCGCGCCTGGAAGATTGGCGTGAACCTGGATCGTAGGGAATTCCACTTCCGGCAGCGGGGCGACGGGCAATAAGCGAAAGCCGAGAATGCCAGCCAAGGCAATGCCCGCAGTGAGCAGCGACGTGCCTACCGGCCTTCTGATGAAGGGGGCTGAGAGGCTCACATCCGCTCCATTGCAACCGATTCCGGCAGCGCCGCGGGACTGGTCGCTTGAGCGCGGGAATGGAAGAAGCGTTTGGCCAACCGGTCAAAGAACAGGTAGACCACCGGCGTGGTGTAAAGCGTGAGCACCTGGCTGACGATGAGTCCTCCGACGATGGTGATACCGAGCGGGCGTCGTAGCTCCGAACCGACACCGTGTCCCAGGGCTAAGGGAACGCCGCCAAACAGCGCGGCCATGGTGGTCATCATAATGGGACGGAAGCGCAACAGGCAGGCCTGATAGATCGCTTGCCGGGGAGACTTGCCCTCGTTCCGTTCAGCGTCGAGCGCAAAGTCGATCATCATGATGGCGTTCTTCTTCACGATGCCGATGAGAAGAATCAGACCGATGAGCGAAATGACGTTGAAGTCTTCATGGCAGATGTAAAGCGCGAGAATCGCACCCACGCCCGCCGAGGGAAGCGTGGAGAGAATCGTGATCGGGTGGATGTAGCTTTCGTACAGCACACCGAGCACAATGTAGACGACCACAAGCGCTGCGAGGATGAGGAGCGGCTCGTTTGAAAGCGAGTTTTGGAAGGCAGCTGCGGTGCCCTGGAAACTGGAATGAATGCTGGCGGGCATTCCGATCTCCTGCTCGGCCTGATTGATGGCCTGAACGGCGTCGCCCAGGGACTTACCGGCCGGAAGATTGAAGGAGATCGTGTTCACCGGAAATTGGCCTTGATGGTTGACGGTGAGCGGTGTGGTGGATTCTTCAAAGTGGGTGAAGCTGCTCAGCGGAACTTGCATTCCACCCGCCGAACGCACGTAGATGTTAGTGAGCGCCTGCGGATTCCGACGGAAGTCCGGGCCGACTTCCAGCACCACATGATATTGGTTCAACTGGGTGAACATCGTGGATACCAGCCGCTGGCCGAAGGCATCGTACAGCGTATTGTCGATTTGCTGCATGCTGATGCCGAGACGAGAGGCCGTATCGCGATCAATGACCAGAGTTGTCCGGAGGCCTGAATTCTGCTGATCGGAGGCCACGTCGCGAAGAGTTGGCAGGTCGCGCAATTTGTCGAGAAGCCGGGCGGTCCAGACATTCAACTCGTTGGCGTCGGCATCTTCGAGCGTGTATTGATATTGCGTGCGGCTGACGCGGTCTTCCACCGTGAGGTCCTGGACCGGCTGCATATATAGCGTAATTCCAGGGACCTTCGCCACAAGCGGGTCCAGGCGGCGAATGATCTCGCTGGCGGAAACGCCACCCCGGTCCTCAAGCGGCTTCAGATTAATCTGGACGCGGCCGCTGTTAAGCGTGGTATTGATGCCGTCAATGCCGATGAACGACGAGAGGCTTGCCACAGCGGGATCTTTCAGGATGGCGCTTGCCAGAGCTTCCTGGCGGCGAGCCATGGCCGCAAAAGAAACGTCTTGCGGCGCTTCGGAGATGCCGAGAATGACACCCGTGTCCTGCACGGGGAAGAAACCCTTGGGAACCGTGATGTAAAGCGCGATCGTAGCAGCGAGCGTCGCGGCAGTTACCAGAAGGGTCAATGGCTGGTGGCGCAAAACCCATTGCAACGTGGTGGCATAGCGCGCGATGACCCAGTCAAACACCGCTTCCGATTTGCGATAGAACCAGCCCTGTTGCTCGACTGGCTTGTGGTGTAACAGCTTCGCGCACATCATGGGCGTCAGGGTCAAAGACACAAACGCGGAGACGAGGATGGTAACCGCCAGCGTGATCGCAAATTCGCGGAAGAGGCGCCCGACGATGTCGCCCATGAAGAGCAGCGGTATCAGCACGGCAATGAGAGAGACCGTTAACGAAACGATCGTGAAGCCGATCTGCTCCGAACCGCGGAGCGCGGCGCGTAAAGGGGTGTCTCCTTCTTCCAGATAGCGCGAGATATTCTCGATCATGACGATAGCGTCGTCCACGACAAATCCGGTCGAGATAGTGAGCGCCATCAGCGTGAGGTTATTCAGGCTGTAGCCGAGCAGGTACATGACGCCGAAGGTGCCGACAATCGATAACGGGACCGCGACGCTCGGGATGATGGTGGCAGATAGATTTCGCAGGAACAGGAAAATGACCATTACGACCAGGGCCACCGTCAGCATCAGCTCGAACTGCACGTCTTTGACGGAGGCGCGGATGGTGGTGGTGCGGTCGGTGAGGACGGCGATCTGAACAGCCGAGGGCAGAGATGCCTTAAGCTGAGGCAGCAGCGCCTGAATGCGATCCACAACCGAGATAATGTTTGCGCCCGGCTGCCGTTGAATGTTGAGGATGACGGCAGGCGTGGTGTTCATCCAGGCAGCCTGATGGATGTTCTCGGGGCCTTCCACGACCTCGGCTACATCGCTGAGGCGTACGGGAGCGCCATTCTTGTAGGCGACAATGATGGGCCTATAGCCGGCGCTGGTGAGGATCTGGTCATTCGCGCCGATGGTGTAGGCTTGCCGAAGCCCGTCGAAGTTTCCTTTGGCCTGATTCAGGTTGGTCTGGTTCAGGGCGGTTCGCAGGTCTTCCATGCTCAGCCCGAACGCGGCGAGAGAGGTAGGGTTTACGCGAATGCGGACGGCAGGCTTTTGGCCTCCGCTGATGGACACCAGGCCGACTCCGGGCAGCTGCGAAAGTTTTTGGGCCAGCGTGGTATCGGCCAAGTCCTCCACCTTCGTCAGCGGCATGGTCTTCGACGTGAGGGCGAGCGTGATGATGGGCGCGTCGGCCGGATTTACCTTGCTGTAGATAGGGGGATTCGGAAGGTCAGGCGGCAGATAGGTTCCCGCCGCATTGATGGAAGCCTGGATCTCCTGCTCGGCAACGTCGATGTCCAGATTGAGGTCGAACTGCAGTGTAATGATGGAACTGCCGAACGAACTGGTGGAGGTCATCTGCTTCAGACCCGGGACCTGGCCAAACGTTCGTTCGAGCGGCGCCGTCACGGAAGAAGCCATCACGTCCGGGCTTGCGCCAGGGTAGAACGTGAGGCATTGAATGGTGGGGTAGTCGACCTCCGGCAGAGCGGAGACGGGAAGCTGCTTGTAGGCGATGAAACCTGCCAGCAGAATGCCGGCCATGAGCAGCGAAGTCGCTACTGGCCGCAGAATAAACGGCCGTGATGGACTCATCCTTGGGATCTCCGCTTCAGGTTCTCAGGTCGCGCGGGCCGGGTGCTCACTTTCATGCCTTCGGTTAGCTTTTCAGCTCCGTCCACGACCACGGAGTCACCAGGTTTCAGGCCGTCGTCAATGGATACCTCATTCCCTTCGCTCAAGCCCACCTTCACGGGGCGAACAGTTACGGTGTTGTCACTCTGGACCAAGTAAACAAAAGTTCCAGTAGGGCCACGCTGGATCGCCACCGCAGGAACGATGGTGACATTGCGCTCCGTATTCAGCCAAAGCTTGACGTTCACGAACTGGTTGGGAAACAACTTGTTGTCCGTGTTATCAAATACAGCCTTCAACTTAGACGTGCCGGTGGTGGCATCGATCTGGTTGTCGACGGTGAGTAGCGTGCCAGTGGCCAGCTTCACCGACTCATCCTGGTTGTAGGCATCCACCCGCAGCTTGGCGCCCTGCCGGAGTTTCGCAAGTACGGCGGGAAGTTGCTCCTGGGGAATGCTGAACAGAACGGAGATGGGCTGGAGCTGCGTAATAATCGCGATACCGTTCGGATCGGAAGCATGAACGATGTTTCCGGCATCCACCTGCCGCAGGCCGATCCTGCCGCTGATAGGAGCGATAATTCGCGTATACGACAGTTGGAGCTTTGTGTTGTTAACTGCAGCCTGGTCCACGGCGATCGCGGCACGCGCTTCGGATTGGGTGGCGGCCTGGGTGTCCAGTTGCTGCTTGGCGATGATCTGTGCGTTGTAGAGTTCCTGATCGCGCGCGTAAATGGCCTGTGCGTCTTTCAGTACCGCTTCGTCTTTCGTGAGGTTGCCTTCGGCCTGCTGCAAGGCAACCTGGAACGGGCGTGGGTCAATCTCGGCGAGCAAATCTCCCTTGTGAACATATTGGCCTTCATGAAACAGCACCTGGTCCAGAGGGCCATCGACCTGAGGCTTCACCGTAACGGTATTGAACGCGGTAACGGTGCCCAGGGCACGCAAGTAGACGGGAAGGTTGCCGCTGACTGCGTTGGAGGCGACCACGGGAAGGCTCTGCGGCTTGCGCATCATTTCCCGTTTCGCCGCGGTCTGCTGACCCTTGGCCGTTTCCATCAAATACAGGCGATAACAGCCGTAGCCGATCGCCGCGAAGATGAGTAACCAAACCCACCAGTAACTTTTCGAGCCTCCAGTGTTGCCGTTGTCCAGATCCAAATCGGCAGGTAATTTCGGGCGGCTTTCCGTTTCTTGAGGTTCCAGCGTAATCGGCTGTTTCATCCCCACTCTCCAATCACTCTCATTGTTGTTTATTTAAATGGCCCCTAATCTGGGTGTGCTTCTCAAGCGACACCCGTACTACATATCCCCAACACCACTCTTGGCACGAAAGACGCTGGAAACTTTATAGACGTTACCCCGTGCTGCCTGTTTGATGGAACAAAACGGGTAATTTGTTAAGACTACGGTGCGGGATGCAGTACAACTCGCTCTTCGGTGACCGCTTCCACTGCTTTGCGCGAAAAAGGCAGGGGATGGTATTCGCCTTTGGCCCAAGGCTCTACTAGATCATCATAATGCTTGCTGCCGGGATTGCCGGATTCCCCCGGAGCATTGGTCATCTCCGAGCGGTCCCAGTTCTGTACATCAATGACCTGGCGGTAGGTGGCTCCATAGGCTTCGGTGTAATTTGGTCCGCCCCCGGTAGCATTTACCGTGTTGGCATCGCCAGGGCGGGGAACGGGAGGAATATCGAGGCTGTCCAACAGATGCTCGCGACGGGCGGCTCCACTCTCCAGACCGAACTGGCTCAGTGCGCTGGCGGATTCGGGCGGCGTTTGCAGCGCGGCCAAGGGATGCCGGAAGATCGCCTTGTGAAGGTTGCCCCAGGTCCAATGAGACTCATCGGTGCCCAGCCGGCGCTCTATGATCGCGATCGCCTCGTCCAGGGATGACGACAAGAGATCATCGAGGTGCGGGTTCGTTTGGAGGCTGCGCATGACGTCGCGGGGGTGAATACGGGGAGCTGGAAGGACTTTCGCGGTCAGCTTGGAGCTAAGCCGCGACTGCCATATCTCATAGATGAGCGCGGGCTTGGAATTGATGGATAAATTGCAGTCCCAATCGAGAAGTTGCGCCTTGATTTCGGCCCCGCGGCTGCCTTCGGGGGCGTGCCAGATTTTAAGTAGGTCCAGAAAATCGCGGGCGACCAGGGACACGGTATCCTGCTGCATCCGTTCGAAGTCGCTCACGTCGAATTTTTTCTTTTCGCCGAGCATCTCCGCGATGCGCTGATAGCGCTCGGGCGAGGCCCAGTAGTAGGACAGCTCGTGGGGATAGTGCTCGGGCAAAATGTTGTTGTTGGCAGTGGCGATGTAGTGGTCGGGAGGATTGAATTCGCTCGGGTGTTCCCGGGGGTTCAGGTACCCTTCCCATTCATATTCGCCGGTGTCGCCCGGCGCCGGAAACAGGCCTTCCCATCCCTTCCGAATGGGGGCTAGTCCTGAGGCGATCCAGCCGATATTGCCGCGCCGGTCGGCATAGACCAGGTTTTCCGAGGGCACTTTGTAGCGGGCTGCGGCGTCTTGGAACTCCTGCCAATTCCTGGCACGAGCCAACGACAAGGCCGGGAGATAGCCTGCCGTGCCGGGCAGGTCGCCCACCCAATGGAGCGTATAGGCCCGATGCCGGGCCGGGTCCTCGTAAATAACGGGCCCGTGGAGGGTGTACTTCAGGTCGATCTGCTCGGGGGCGTCTTCTTCGGTCCCGTTTCCCGCGCCCTTCACCCGGATCGTGTCGTGATCGATCGTCATTTTGCACCAGGCGCCCTTGTAGAGATATTGGTTCGGATCGTCTGGATTGAGCTTTTCTACGTAAAGATCCTGCTGATCGATCCCGACGATGGTGAAGCCAAATGCAACGTCCTCGTTGTGGCCCAGGGCAATGCCGGGAAGGGCCGGTTCGCCTGCTCCGATCACGTCCCATCCTGGCGCCACCAGGTGGACGGTTTTGCGCAGAGAAGGAAGTTGCAGCGCCCGGTGTGGATCATTCGCCAAGATCGGCATTCCAGTGCGGGACATGGTGCCGTCCACCACCCAGTTATTGCTGCCCTGCTGCCCGGGAAAGCGGATGGGGCCAATGGCAGACGTGTAGTCACGAAGTATCGAGGAGGTAATATCTCCCAGATCTAATCCCCGGGGAACCGCAAAATCGGTAGGAGGATCGGGGGGAGAGAGCAGTTCGACCGTTTTCAAGCCCAGGCGAGCGACCTGGATTGCGCGATTGACTTCGCCCAGGATGTTGCCGGTCATTTTTAAGCCCGCTAACCGGGAAACGACGTCTTCGGGAGTCCAGAGCCCGGGATCGAAGCCGGCCAGCTGAAACTCCTCGGGGCGCTGGCCGTGCAGAGAATTTATGTAGGCGTTGATCCCGTTTGTGAAGGCGATGGCAATCTGTTTCGCATCGGGCGAGTAGCTTTTCCACTCGTCATCCCAGTTGCCCCGGTATTGGACCAGCCGGGCAATGCGGTCGCGCGCCAGATAATTGGGGCCGAGCACTTCCGATAATTTGCCCGCTCCTATGCGGCGCCAGATGTCGAGTTGAAAAAGGCGGTCATGGGCCGTGATATAGCCCTGTGCAAAGAACAGGTCGTCCTGGTTTTGCGCGTAGATGTGCGGCACGCCCCAACGGTCGCGCAGAATTTCGACCGGCTGCTTCAGGCCGGATACCCCAGCTTGCGTCTGCTCCACCCGATCCGAAGCGCCGAGGAGCAGGAAAACGGATAGGCAAAGCAGGAGGAGTATGCCCAAAAGGGCGGTACGGCTCCGCATGGGAGCAGTGTAGCCGATTGCCGGTGGCGGGCTCAGAGACAGAAGCCAGTGATTCGATCGAGCACTTGATGGTGTTCAGCAGCCGGTGGTGATCAGGATTTATGCCTGTGGGTCGCTCTCCGTTCTAAGCTGGTAACAGGATTGTCTTCACAGATGACCCAACTGGAGCAGATTCTAGAACTTTGGAAGCAGGCGAGGAGTGCGGGCGAAGCTGCGGTCCTGGCCACCGTCGTGAAGACTCAGGGCTCTTCTTACCGGTTGCCCGGAGCTCGGCTGCTCATAACAGCGAGCGGGCAGCGTGCGGGTTCCATCAGCGGCGGCTGCCTGGAGGACGACCTGGTAAAGAAGGCATGGTGGCTCACCGAGAAGGGGCCGATGGTCCGGCGGTACGACACAACTCCCGACGGGGAGATCGGTCCCAGCTTTGGGCTGGGTTGCAACGGCATTATTCACGTCCTGCTGCAACGCTTGGATCCTCGCGCGCGTTCCGTGCTAGACCTGTTGCGCGAAGTGCGAGAAAGCCGTCGTCCGGCTGCTGTCGCGCACATCTTGCAGCCTCGGGAACTGGTTGGAGAAGCGATCGATCTAGACACTCACGGGGAAGTAGCCTCTCATATTTCCGATACCAGAGTCGCTGTTTGGCTGCGGCAGCAAGCGGGGTTGGCCCTGCAGGAGAATCGGAGTCGAGCAGTAGTAGATGAGGGCGGGTTAGAAGCGTTTTGTGAAGTGCTGGCGCCCCCTATCCAGTTGTTGATCTTCGGGGCAGGGGACGACGCGGTCCCCGTGGTGGAAATGGCGAACTACTTCGGATGGCGCGTTTCGGTATTGGATGGCCGCGCGCATTATGCGCGCCGGGAGCGATTTCCGTCCGCCGACGAAGTCTTGGTGCGTCCAGCCGGCGAGTCTGGGGTGCAGGCAGTAATCGATCCCTGGACGGCAGCCGTTCTGATGACGCACAGTTACTCACAGGATTTGGAGATCGTTCGCGAACTTTCCGCGATGCCGCTAGCCTATGTCGGAATTCTGGGCCCGCGAAAGCGTACCAGTCAGCTTTTGGCTGAGGCCGGGGTCTCGCCATCGAGCATCGGTCCTGCCCTGCACGGCCCGATGGGATTGGACATCGGCGCGGATGGCCCCGAACAGGTCGCACTGGCTATCGTCGCGGAAATCCAGGCCGCCTTCAATGGCCGCCCGGGAGGTTTCCTGCGCGAGCGTGCAGGTTCCATACACTCCGGGGAAAAGGGCTCGGATGAAACCGCCACGAACTGGATGCCGTCCATCGCCTGCGTTACATAAACGACACAAGTAATGAAATTGTTGACAGTAGCCCTGTTGTTTTCCTGCACCTTGGGCGCACAAACTGGGACGGACAAAGGGAAGCAACTGATTGATCGCGCAGTTGCCGCGCTAGGCGGGGATCGCTTTCTCCAGATGCAAAACGTTGTCGAGAGCGGGCGGGTTTATAACTTTTTCCACGGGGAATTGAGCGCACTCGAGATTGCCAAGACGTACGTTGAATACCTGAACACGACCCCGCCGGGCGGATTAGCCGTTCGGGAGCGGGAACTCTTCGGAAAAAAGCAGGACTATTCGCTACTTTTCCTCCCGAATCAGGCCTGGGATATCACCTATCGTGGCGCCAGGCCGATTCCCGACGAGAATTGGGAGCAATACCGGCGAAGCACCGAGAACAATATTTTTTATATTCTTCGCGCACGCCACAAGGAGCCCGGGCTGCAATTCGACTACGTAGGAACCGATGTCTGGTTGAGCACGCATGTCGAGATTCTGGACATTACGGATGCTCAGGACCGGACCGTTCGGGTGTACTTCGACCACAACACGATGCTCCCCATCCGTGAAACTTTTAGCTGGATAGACCCGAAGACGAGATACCATGACGACGAAGTGATCGACTTTTCCAAGTACCGGGAAGTGGGTGGCATTATGTGGCCGTATACCACTCATCGTGAGAGGAACGGGTACAAAGTATACGAAAATTATGCCGACAAGATAGAAGTGAACCAGCCGATGCCGCCGAAAATCTTCGAGCTCCCCCAAGGAGCAAAAGTTTTGAAAAAAATGGACTAAGGCGCCATCCAACTCACTTGCTTGCTACAATTTATACGCATAGGAACTGTCCCCAGCCGGCAGACTGAGTGATACAAGACGCTACATGGATCTCGACCAGCTTCATACGTTTCTCGAGATTGTGCGCCTGAAAAGCTTTTCGAAAGCCGCTCAGACTTGCTACCGCACACAGCCGGCGATCAGCGCACAGGTACGCCAACTTGAGCAGGAATTAAACGCCACGTTGTTTGAGCGGCTGGGCACGAGGATTTCCCTCACTGTCGCAGGCCGCATCTTCGCGGAATACGCGGAGCAGATCCTGGCTCTTCGCAGGCGTGCGCAGGATTCCATCAACGAACTCGAAAAGGTGCCGCGGGGGGAGCTACTCATAGCCGCCAACGAGGCCACCTGCATTTACGTGTTGCCTGGGGTCTTCGCGGAGTTCAAAAAGCAATTCCCGAACGTGCAACTGCTGGTGGATCGGTCCTATGGCACTCGCGTCGTCCAAGCGGTGCTGGACAACCTTGCGGATTTCGGAATCACGCAGCTTCCCGTGCAGGAGAAGAAGCTGCAGGTGGTGAAAATTCACTCTGATGAAATCAGGCTGCTAGTGCCCGCAGGCCATCGCTTGGCCTCCCGCGACCGGGTTGCTCCAGAAGATCTGGTCGGAGCGCAACTATTGCTGCCGAAGACCGGTACCACGCGAGCGCGCCTCAATGCGTGGCTCGATGCGGTACAGGAAGAATTAACTATTTCAATGGAACTGGATTCGACAGAAATGATCAAACGGTTTGTGATGGCGAACCTGGGCTTGTCGTTTCTAGCGGCATCTCATTGCGCTGAGGAGGTTGCAGCAGGCAAACTGGCCACCATTGCACTGGGGCCCGAACCGATGATCCGCCGGGTTGGGTTGATCTACCGGAAAGACAAAATTCTGTCAAAGGCGGCGCTCGGATTTATTCAGGTTACTTTGGAGAGAGCAGGGACCGGAGAAGGGTTAGAACCGATAGGCTCCAGACTTCACATAGTGGGCTCATAAGGCGGACATATGAAGCAACTCACGGCAACAAGCTCCACAATTTACATCGCGACGGCCACACACACGTGCGTATACCGCTCCGTGAGAGATGTACCCACACCTTTGCGACGGCAACTGGAAGAATCGACGAGCGGCCTGAACTCGGCGACGATTCTGATCGCGGACCAGCGGGGGCGAGAGGAGCTAATCCGTGCGTTGCAGGGAAAACCGAGCGGGGTTCAGTCACGCCTGGCCAACACCATTCGGGCCAATCAGGCGCAAAGGGCGCCGCGCCGCAGCCTTTTGAGGCGCTCGAGTATACGTGCCTGGCTGGAAGTCTTGCTTCCCGCGGCTATCGGCGCATCAATCTGGATTTTTTTTGACTCGCACCCGTAAAGTTTTCCGCTAATCCGCCGATTAGTAGAGTGTGATGCTTAACACTACTACTTCTTCCACTTCGGCGGTAATTCAATTAGCAGAATGTGAACCGGACGGTACCAAGCGCCGGATTCCTTGCTCCTTTCACAAATTCGAAAGCAAGCGCCTTCAATTGGAATCGGGTGAGCCGCTCAAGTATGGCTGTGCGATTAGCGTGGAGTATAACGATGCCTTGTTCTTGGGCGATGTGGTCGGCTGCACCCGTACGAATGGAACGTGGGATATCGATGTTCAGGTGAAACAGGTCCTAAGCGGTTTGCAGAGCCTCATTACTTTGCGCGACCGGCTTCTCGGTGAGTCGGTGCGTGTTTCACTCGTAGAAACGCGCGAGGCTGTTCTCGTTCCGGTTAAGACGTCAGTAGCCTAGTCCTCGCCCGCCAGGAGCCGAGGTTCGTGACGCCAGTAGTCTGGACAGCTATCGCCCTCTGCGATCATGTTTTCGCCCAGAATGGGTGAAGCGCAGAAGTCACGCCATCTCAAAAGGCTCGAGACGGCTGGCAGCCGGGGAGG
>Ga0308175_100001806_pt1 | contig 14470 bp, 14 predicted proteins | sample PhyCR1_3_FD_203893 | JGI IMG/M metagenome (GOLD analysis project Ga0308175, IMG submission 203893) | Soil microbial communities from UC Gill Tract Community Farm, Albany, California, United States - DLSLS.C.R1 | ecosystem: Environmental > Terrestrial > Soil > Agricultural land | place: USA...
GCTGCAGAGCAGATTCTTGAAGATGCGAAACGTGATGCGGATTCATTGAAAAAAGAAGCTTTGCTTGAAGCAAAGGATGAAATTCACAAGCTTCGAACTGAAGCTGAACGTGAGGTTCGTGAACGAAGAAATGAAATGCAAAAACAAGAAAACCGTTTACTGCAAAGAGAAGAGAATTTAGATCGAAAAGAGGAAACGTTAAACAAGCGTGAAAATCTTTTAGAAAAGAAAGATGATTCTCTAAATCAAAGACAACAGCATATTGAAGAGATGGAAAGCAAAGTGGACGAGTTGGTACGAAAACAACAAACTGAACTCGAACGAATTTCAAGCTTGACCCGCGAGGAAGCAAAAACCATCATTATAGACAGAATGGAACAGGAATTGACCCATGATACTGCCATAATGATTAAGGAAAGTGAGAATCGTGCGAAAGAGGAAGCAGACAAGAAAGCGAAGGAAATTCTTTCGCTAGCAATCCAGCGTTGCGCTGCTGACCATGTTGCGGAAACGACTGTCTCTGTCGTTAATCTTCCAAATGATGAAATGAAGGGCCGAATCATTGGTCGTGAAGGACGAAATATCCGGACACTTGAAACGTTAACAGGAATTGATTTGATTATTGATGATACTCCTGAAGCTGTTATTCTATCAGGCTTTGATCCTATTCGGAGAGAGACAGCTCGCTTAGCACTTGAGAAATTAGTTCAGGACGGACGTATCCATCCGGCACGAATTGAAGAAATGGTAGAAAAATCTCGTCGTGAAGTGGATGAATATATACGTGAGGTTGGTGAGCAAACCACATTTGAAGTGGGGGTTCATGGTCTTCATCCTGATCTCATTAAAATCCTTGGCCGCTTAAAATTCCGGACAAGTTACGGTCAAAACGTATTAAAGCACTCAATGGAAGTCGCCCAACTTTCGGGCTTACTTGCTGCTGAGCTTGGTCAAGATGAGACATTAGCTCGCCGTGCGGGCTTGCTTCATGACATTGGGAAAGCGATTGACCATGAAGTAGAAGGTAGTCATGTGGAAATTGGGGTAGAACTTGCAACTAAATACAAGGAGCACCCGGTAGTCATTAATAGTATTGCTTCACACCATGGTGATACAGCGCCAACATCCATTATCGCTGTACTCGTTGCCGCTGCAGATGCATTATCTGCTGCGAGACCAGGAGCACGTAGTGAGACTCTCGAAAACTACATTCGCCGTCTTGAAAAGCTTGAGGAGATTTCGGAGTCTTATGAAGGCGTTGAAAAATCCTTTGCCATTCAGGCAGGTCGTGAAGTACGGATAATTGTAAGACCGGATGCAGTAGATGATCTTGCCGCACATCGATTAGCCCGAGATATTCGGAAGCGGATTGAAGAAGAGCTAGATTATCCTGGACATATTAAAGTGACAGTCATTCGAGAAACAAGGGCTGTAGAATACGCAAAATAAAGCGGTGCAAATGCACCGCTTTATTTTAAGTGAAAAAATGAAAATATTACAACATTGAAAATGGTCCAGCTCTAGCGCCTAGCCTCTCGGGCTGAATAAGGCGCTTGCGCTTTTCGAATCGATTAAATCCCTATCGAATGTGATACAATTTATCTATTAACAATATTGGTTTACGAAGGGGAAAAGAATGAATCTATTATTTATCGGCGATGTCGTCGGCTCACCAGGCAGAGATATGGTTAAGGAATATTTGCCAAAATTAAAAGAAAAATATCATCCCCACTTTACGATTATAAATGGAGAAAACGCCGCAGGGGGTAGAGGCATAACAGAAAAAATCTATCGCGAATTTTTGGGACATGGTGCACAGGCGGTGACGCTTGGAAATCATGCATGGGATAATCGAGAAATATTTGAATTTATTAATTCTGCCAAAAATATGGTTAGACCTGCTAATTTTCCAGAAGGAACACCAGGGAAAGGGATAGCCTTTTTTAAAGTTAACGAGTTGGAAATCGCTGTTATTAATCTTCAAGGCCGAACTTTTATGGCTCCACTAGATTGTCCCTTCAGAAAAGCAGATGAACTAGTTGAAATAGCCCGCGAAAGAACCCCGTTTATATTTGTGGATTTTCATGCAGAAGTCACTAGTGAAAAACAGGCTATGGGCTGGTATTTAGATGGTCGTGTTTCGGCAGTTGTCGGTACCCACACACATGTCCAAACGGCAGACAGCCGGGTCTTGCCAGGGGGAACAGGCTATTTATCAGATGTGGGCATGACGGGTCCATATGACGGCATTCTTGGGATGGAGAGAGAGGCAGTAATGAAAAAGTTCCTGACCAGCCTGCCGGTGAGATTTGAAGTTCCGAAATCTGGACGAAACCAACTCAGTGCGGTTTATCTTGAATTGGATAGAAAAAGTGGTCAGTGTAAGAAAATCGAGCGCATCTTAGTCAATGAGGACCATCCATTTTATAGTTAAGAAAAGCTTCCTGAGGGAAGCTTTTTCCTTTTTTTGTCTAGCTTCAGCGCCTAGGGCTTGAATGTCTACAGCCAATCCGCCGAACTTCACTTTTTCGAAAAAACTTGACTTTTTTTGTCCAAGCCGGAATATGTCTTTTCGCAGATGAATATAGTAGCAGTGGAATGTTATAACCTGATTGGTTCATGAAATGCTCATGCGGAATCGGGATTTTCTAAGGGGGAGCTAGGAATGGAAATATTAAAAGTTTCAGCAAAATCTAATCCTAATTCTGTAGCTGGTGCACTTGCCGGAGTTCTGCGTGAAAGAGGTACAGCGGAAATACAGGCAATTGGTGCGGGTGCATTAAATCAAGCCGTTAAGGCAGTAGCGATTGCACGAGGATTTGTGGCACCTAGCGGATTGGATTTGATTTGTATTCCTGCGTTTACCGATATTTTAATCGACGGTGAAGAACGCACGGCTATTAAACTGATTGTAGAACCACGGTGAAAAAGGAAGTTTCATAATTAGGGCAATCAATAGGCACCAATTTTTATTACCTGCTTGGTATGACGACAAGCAGGTTTTTTATTGTGAAGGGCAAGAAAATTTGACTAGTACAGTAGATGATAATCATAAAAAAATTATTCTGAAATATAACAATAATTTTGAAATGAGCAAATGTATCTGATGGAAAAATAAATAAATTACGGAAAAATGTATGTTTTTTCCTATATTTTTCTACTAATTCTTTATAGGTGAATAATAAATTTTTAATAATAAAAAAATATTCATATTTTAGACAATATTTCGTTCCAAAGGGTTGCATTTTTGTGTGCATAGGTCTAGAATTGTAAGCGTTTAGTACATTCTAATTCAGACTATTTAGTCTATATAGCAACTTCATAGACTAATTTCTAGTGAAATACTTGGAATAGTGCTACAATTATAAATGATTTAATCTACTTATTTTTTACATATCCAAAGGGGTGTAAGGAAATGATCAAGCAACTTTCATGGAAAGTTGGCGGACAACAAGGGGAAGGTATTGAAAGTACTGGGGAAATCTTTGCAATTGCTCTGAATCGCCTAGGATATTACTTGTATGGTTATCGTCACTTTTCATCACGTATTAAAGGCGGGCATACAAATAATAAAATCAGAGTAAGTACAACAGAAGTTCGCTCTATTTCTGACGACCTTGATATCCTTGTAGCATTTGACCAAGAGACCATTGATGTAAACTACAAAGAGCTTCATAGCAAAGGAGTCATCCTTGCAGATGCAAAATTTGCTCCAAAGAAACCAGAAGACACTGAGGCCTCCCTGTATGCGGTTCCTTTTACAGAAATTGCGACAGAATTAGGGACTTCCTTAATGAAGAACATGGTTGCAATTGGCGCAACTTCAGCCGTTTTGGATTTAGATATTCAAGTATTTGAAGAAGTTGTTCGTGAGATCTTTGGTAAAAAAGGCGACAAGGTTGTATCTAAAAATATGGATGCCATTAAGGCTGGCTTTGATTATATGAAAGAAAAAATGGACGCGACAGTACCGACTATGGTACTCGAAAAAGCAGATGGCAAACACCGGATGTTCATGATTGGTAACGATGCAATCGCATTAGGGGCTCTTGCTGGCGGATGCCGTTTCATGGCTGCCTACCCAATCACACCTGCTTCCGATATCATGGAGTATTTAATCAAGAAATTACCTTCAGTTGGCGGAAGTGTAATCCAAACAGAAGATGAGATTGCAGCATGTACAATGACAATTGGTGCAGCATATGGCGGTGTTCGTGCTTTAACTGCATCATCTGGCCCAGGATTATCCTTGAAGATGGAAGCGATTGGACTAGCTGGTATTACAGAAACTCCAATTGTTATTGTTGACACACAGCGTGGAGGCCCATCGACTGGGTTGCCAACAAAACAAGAACAATCCGATTTAATGGCAATGATCTACGGTACACATGGTGAAATTCCAAAAATCGTTATGGCACCAAGTACTGTGCAAGAAGCTTTCTATGATACTGCTGAAGCATTTAACCTTGCTGAAGAGTATCAGTGCCCAGTCATTGTATTGTCAGACCTTCAATTATCTCTTGGAAAACAAACAGTTGAACCACTAGATGTTTCTCAAGTTGAAATAAGGCGTGGCAAACTTGTAACAGAAGAACTTCCTGAGATTGAAAACAAGGGTTATTTCAAACGTTATGAAGTAACCGAAGATGGTATCTCACCACGTTCCATCCCAGGAGTGAAGAATGGTATTCACCATGTTACAGGCGTTGAGCATGCTGAAACAGGTAAGCCTTCAGAATCGTCAGTGAATCGTATCGCTCAAATGGATAAAAGGTTCCGTAAAGTTGAAAATATTCGTTTTAATACACCTGTTTATAAATATGCGCCGCATGAAGATGCAGACCTATTAATCGTTGGTTTTAACTCTACTCGTGGTGCAATTGAAGAAGCGATTGGTCGTTTAGAGCAGGATGGATTGAAAGTAAATCATGCCCAAATTCGTTTGATTCATCCATTCCCAACAGACGAAGTTCTTCAACTAGTACAATCTGCTAAAAAGGTAATTGTTGTGGAAAACAATGCAACCGGACAGTTGGCTAATATCATGAAAATGAATGTTGGTCATGCTGATAAAATCACAAAATATGTTAAATATGATGGAAACCCATTCCTACCACACGAAGTTCATTCAAAATGTAAGGAGTTGTTCTAAATGGCCACATTTAAAGACTTTAGAAATGATGTAAAACCGAACTGGTGCCCTGGCTGTGGCGACTTCTCCGTACAAGCGGCAATGCAGCGTGCAGCAGCGAATGTCGGTTTAGAACCAGAAAATTTAGCAGTTATTTCTGGGATTGGTTGTTCCGGTCGAATCTCAGGTTATATAAATGCTTATGGCTTTCATGGAATCCATGGCCGTTCCCTTCCAATCGCTCAAGGGGTTAAGATGGCAAACCGTGATTTAACAGTTATCGCTTCGGGTGGTGACGGCGATGGTTATGCGATTGGTATGGGACATACTGTTCATGCCATTCGCCGTAATGTTGACATTACTTACATCGTAATGGATAACCAAATTTATGGTTTAACCAAAGGTCAAACATCTCCTCGTTCGGCTGTAGGTTTTAAAACAAAATCAACGCCAATGGGATCTGTTGAGCAAGCTATTTCACCAATGGAAATGGCCTTAACCGTGGGTGCAACATTTGTTGCCCAAAGTTTTTCTACCGATTTAAAAGACTTAACTGCATTGATTGAAGCCGGGATAAGACACAAAGGTTTCTCTTTAATAAATGTTTTCAGCCCATGTGTAACCTATAATAAAGTCAACACATATGACTGGTTTAAGGAAAATCTTACAAAGCTAAGTGATGTGGAAGGATATGATCCATCCAACCGTGAATTGGCAATGCAAACACTGATGCAGCATAACGGTTTAGTTACTGGCCTTATTTATCAAAACACAGAGCGTCCGTCATACCAGGAATTACTTACTGGATACTCTGAACAACCATTGACCGAAGCAGAATTGAACCTTGATCAAGCACACTTCGATAAATTGGTTGCTGAATTTATGTAAGAATCGCGAAAAACCCGTGGATTTCAATTCCACGGGTTTTTTTCATTGATAGGATAGGTTGTGTTTCTGTCAGATATATCAGTACGGTCTATTCGTTCAATTAAATTTAATCGATTTTTATGCTGTAACCCCCTATTGACAGGGATTTCTATTGTTTTCATTTATGTAAACCTTTATACTATAATAATGTGTAGATTAACCGATTTAGCACAGATATAAATGAGCAGGAGTTTTTTTTACTTATAACCCGCAGATTTTAACGAGAGGGGATTTTTAAAGTAATGAATGAAAAACAAAGAGTTGAAGGCCAGCAAGTAGAAACTGTTAATTCTTCGGACAAAAAATCCGCCAAGGATTATAGCAAATATTTCGAGCAAGTAATTACTGCGCCTTCCTTAAAAGAAGCAAAAAAACGTGGTAAAGAATCTGTAAAATATCAAAATGACTTTACGATTCCAGAAGAATTCCGTGGTATGGGAGAGGGCCGTAAGTTTTATATCCGTACGTATGGCTGTCAAATGAACGAACACGATACGGAAGTAATGGCTGGAATCTTTTTAGCATTAGGCTATGAACCAACCGATAGCACAGAAGATGCGAATGTCATTCTTTTAAATACATGTGCCATCCGTGAAAATGCTGAAAATAAAGTATTCGGCGAGTTAGGCCATTTAAAAGCCCTAAAGGTGGAGAAACCAGATTTGCTGATTGGTGTTTGTGGCTGTATGTCACAAGAGGAATCAGTGGTTAACAAAATTCTTAAAACGTACCATCAAGTTGATATGATTTTCGGAACTCACAATATTCACCGCTTGCCAAACATTTTGCATGAAGCATACATGTCAAAAGAAATGGTAGTTGAAGTATGGTCTAAGGAAGGCGATGTTATCGAAAACCTTCCTAAAGTACGCCGTGGAAAGATTAAGGCATGGGTTAACATTATGTACGGCTGTGATAAATTCTGTACGTACTGTATTGTACCATATACGCGCGGTAAAGAACGCAGCCGTAGACCGGACGAGATTATCCAAGAAGTACGCCATTTAGCGGCACAAGGCTATCGAGAGGTTACTTTACTGGGGCAAAACGTAAATGCCTACGGTAAGGACTTAGAGGGTATGAATTATGGTCTTGGTGATTTAATGGATGAATTAAGAAAGATTGATATTCCACGCATCCGTTTCACTACAAGCCACCCGCGTGATTTTGATGACCATTTAATTGAGGTCCTTTCTAAAGGCGGCAATTTAATGAACCACATTCATTTACCTGTACAATCAGGGTCAACGGACGTCTTGAAAATTATGGCTCGAAAATATACAAGAGAACAATATTTAGAGCTTGTAAAAAAAATCAAAGCAGCGATACCGAATGTTGCCTTAACTACAGATATTATTGTTGGCTATCCAAACGAGACAGACGAACAGTTTGAAGAAACCCTATCTTTGTATCGCGAAGTAGGGTACGAATTAGCTTATACCTTCATCTACTCTCCACGTGAAGGAACTCCTGCTGCAAAAATGGAGGATAATGTTCCGTTGGAAGTCAAGAAAGAACGTTTGCAGCGCTTGAACAATCTTGTAAATGAGCTATCTTTAGAAGCAATGAAGAAACATGAAGGTCAAATTGTCGATGTGCTTATTGAGGGTGAAAGTAAGAACAACCCGGATGTCCTTGCAGGATACACATCTAGGAACAAGCTAGTTAATGTTGTAGCACCTAAATCGACGATAGGCCAAATTATTAAAGTCAAAATTACAGAAGCAAAAACATGGTCACTAAACGGAGAAATCGTAGAAGAATTAGAACCAGTAGAGGTGAAATAAGGTGGCGAAATATACAAAAGACGATATCGTCGCTCGTGCTGCAGAATTGGCACGGATGATTGCTGAAACGGAGGAAGTCGACTTCTTCAAGCGGGCAGAAGCTCATATTCATGACAATCAAAAGGTAAAAACATTAATTTCTGATATCAAAGGATTACAGAAGCAAGCTGTAAATCTGCAGCATTATGGGAAACCAGGTGCATTGCAGAAGGTCGAGGATAAAATTGCTATGATTGAGCAAGAGTTGGATGAGATTCCTGTTGTTCAAGACTTCAAGCAATCTCAAGTTGAAGTGAATGAATTGCTTCAGTTGATTGCTTCAACCATATCAAATACGGTTACTGATGAAGTAATTATTTCTACAGGCGGTGACGTGTTATTGGGTGAAACGGGTGCTAGCATGAAAGCTGGCGGCGGAGCATGTGAAGGACACGATGATTGTGATCATGACCATTAAAATGAAAACCAGACTTCTATAAGAAGTCTGGTTTTTTTCCTTTTTTAACTCCAAATCAAAAACTCCTTTCCTTTTTAAGTACAGGCATGAAAAGGCACACACCTATAAATCCCGCATAAAATGAACTATGACTAAACTTTTAACCAGTATTCGCAAAATTATATATCACACTAGTCAAAAGAAAAGCATACGATGAAATGAAAATGAATGAGGAGGGTTCGCGCGAAATGGGAGAATATAGAGAGATAATTACTAAGGCCGTAGTAGCGAAAGGACGGAAATTCACCCAGTCCAATCATACAATTAGCCCGGCGCATAGTCCAACAAGCATTCTTGGATGTTGGATTATCAACCATAAATACAACGCGAAAAAAGTAGGCAAAACTGTAGAGATACACGGTTCCTATGACATCAACGTTTGGTATTCATTTAATGATAATACCAAAACAGAAGTAGTGACTGAACGTGTTCAATACACAGATGTCATTAAGTTGAAGTACCGTGACCATGACTGCCTCGATGACAATGAAATTTGTGCTCGAGTGTTGCAGCAGCCTAACTGCTGTGAAGCGGTCATTTCCCCTAATGGGAACCGAATTATTGTCCACGTCGAAAGAGAATTCCTGGTAGAAGTAATCGGTGAGACGAAGGTCTGTGTTCGAATTAGCCCTGAAGCTTGCAAAGACAATGACGATGATTGGGGATTGGATGTAGACGACGAGGAATTCGAAGAACTGAATCCGGATTTCTTAGTCGGCGGGGAAGAGGAATAAAGATACTAGGAAGGTAAAACTTCCTAGTTTTTTTCTTTTTCTTCTTATTGTATGACAATGTGGATGCTTTAGAATGATTGTCATAATAAGTTGGTAATAGTCGGTTAATTGACCGATTAAAATTGGAGTTGCATTTAAAGTATATTCTTGAGTGATTCATTGGAAAACTCGGGCAAGCTAGTTCTAGGAGGTGTTAGTATGGAGCCGAGACAGCCTGGAAATAAAAATATGCCTGATTTTGATCAATTATCTGACCGATTGATAGTTGAAAGTACACCAACGCCCATGATTGTGATTAAGACCAATCTTGATCCTAAGGATGCATCAGATAATAATCCCTATTACCAAAACAGGGATGTGAAAAATCCTAAAGCAATGAAGGACTATTTTGAGGAATAAAAAGTCAGGATTATCCCTCCTGGCTTTTTTCCCATTCTGGTTTTAATAAGGACATGACACAAGTATCATGAAATTGCTCGTTTTGATACATGTAACCCCTTAGGACCCCTTCTTTGTTAAAGCCAAGCTTAACAAGTAATCTTAAGGATGCCTCATTTTCAGGATATACTACCGCACCGATCCGATGTAATTCCAAACGCATAAAACTAAACCTTAGTACTTCGTTAATGGCCTCTAATGCAAAGCCATTTCTCCAAAAAGAAGGATGTATTTCATATCCAATTTCAGCTCGTTTATTTTTTAGATGCAATCCATTAAGCCCTAACGTACCTACAATCCTTTGATTTTCCTTTAACTTGATTCCCCAGCGAATCCCCCGTTTATCAAGGAAGTTTCTGTGAAACATGTCAATTAATTGATATGCCTCTGCTGGTAAAGTAAATGAATTGGTTCCATAATATCGTGTCACTTCATTCAACGAAAAAATTTCATAGATTGATTGAACATGCTGATGGGTTAGTTCAATTAATTTCAATCTTTTCGTTTCTAAAACGGGGAAAGTCATGGCACACCTCTCTTTCGCAAAACTAAACTTTCATATTCGGCTTTTGATTATGTCTTTTATTGTATATGGGGAGAAAGAATTTTTCTATTATAATCTTAACAATGGTTCTTTAATTTTTTTATAATCAGTAAAATTCAAAAAAGGGAAATGAAAATGATTCTACTTATTCAGAAGGTGTGTAAACCTAAATGATCATACAAGAATATGTAAAATTAATTGAAACCGACTTACTGCCAAACATAGATTTAACTGTTCAAAGCTTAGTTGATCCGATTTTAGTAAATAATCGTTCCGCTTACTGGAAAATAATTGGCTGTGGTAATTACGCCGGGGTTTTCTTTCATCCAAACTATCCAGATAAGGTGGTAAAAGTATATGGTCGAAGCTATGAAGGGCTTAAGAAGGAGATTGAGGTTTATCGAAGGCTGGGAAATCACCAAGCATATTCGAGCCTCTATGCATACGGTGAAACCTATTTAATATTAAAAAAACTAGATGGCATCACTCTTTTTAATGCAGTGGTAAAGGGTGTACCAATCCCAAAGACAGTCATCGAGGATATAGATGAGGCTTTAGAGTATGCCCGCTCCGTTGGATTAAACCCTTTTGATGTCCATGGGAAAAATGTTGTTATGGATGGATGTCGGGGCTATGTTGTCGATGTGTCGGATTTCTATAAACTCGGTCTTTGCCGGAAGTGGGATGATTTAAAAAAAGCTTATCATCTAATTTATCGTCCATTTCTATATAAATATCATCCTCCAGTGCCGTTTTATCTGGTCGATACGGTTCGGAAAGGATACCGGTTCTTTCGAAAATTAAGGAAAAGTTGGGAAAAATAACAACCTCCAAGTCTGAATTCTCTGGTAATATTAAGATATATTGTGTGAGAGGTGGGGGATTAGAGTGCATTTCCCTTTCTATATTTTCGGTATACACCCACATTTGGTCTTCGAGTCTTTAGCCTATTTTATTGGGTTCCGTTTGTATTTAAATACCAGAAATAAAGATAGGATTCCATTGGATAAAGCCATTTGGGTAGTAATCGGTGCCACCTTAGGTGCAGCGGTCGGTTCTAAGCTTCTTTATTGGTTTGAAGACCCTTTAAAGACGATGAAAAATTGGGATAATCTCATTTACCTTTTGGAAGGAAAGACGATTGTGGGCGGGTTATTGGGTGGCTTGATTGGCGTTGAGACAGCCAAAAAATTGATTGGATGGAGACGCTCGACCGGTGATGATTTTGTTCTGCCATTAGCCGTAGGAACAATGATTGGCAGGATTGGCTGTTTCTTAACTGGTCTAGGAGACCATACATACGGTGTTTCCACCACTTTGATTACGGGAATTGACTTTGGGGACGGTATTAAACGACATCCAACACAGCTATACGAGATTTTCTTCTTGGCATTGCTAATCTTCGCCATTTGGAACGTGAAAAGAAAGCGGATGGGATGGGAAGGAATGTTGTTTCAACTCTTCATGCTGGGCTACTTGACCTTTCGTTTGCTCATTGATTTTATCAAGCCTACACCTCACCCATATGGAATCCTCAATAATATTCAACTCGCTAGTTTGCTAGGAATCCTATATTACATTTTGTTGATATCAAAAAAACAAATAGAAAAAAGGAGAGAATTCCATGCCTAACCGTCCATATTTATTTTATGAATTGACCAACAGCATTTGCTCCACCTGTCTTCGTAAGGTAGAGGCAAAGGTCATCATCGAAAACGAAAAGGTCTATTTAGTAAAAAATTGTCTTCAGCATGGTAGAGAAAAAGTCTTAATTTCCACTGATGTGGCTTATTACAAATGGTGCCGTGAGTTTATTAAACCGTCTGAAATGCCCTATCGCTGGAATACCCCGATTAAGTACGGCTGCCCATATGATTGCGGCCTTTGCCCTGACCATGAGCAGCATAGCTGTTTAACGCTGCTAGAAATTACAGAACGCTGTAATTTGCAATGTCCGATTTGTTATGCGGAGTCTTCACCGCATAAAGGAAGTTTTCGAAGTCTCGAAAAGATCGAATTTATGCTTGATAACATTATTAGAAATGAACGGCATGCCGACATCGTCCAAATTAGCGGCGGGGAGCCCACCATTCATCCCAAATTTTTTGAAATTCTGGAATTGGCAAAGTCGAGACCAATCCGGCATATAATGGTGAATACAAATGGACTCAGAATTGCAAATGATAAGGAATTTGTCAAAAAGCTTGCCTCCTACTCCCCAGGATTTGAGATCTACCTCCAATTTGACAGTTTTAAAAAAGAAGCGCTTGAAGAATTAAGAGGCGTAGATTTAAGAGACATTAGACAGAAAGCAATCGCGAATTTAAATGAGTACAATATTTCAACCACGCTGGTGGTCACGCTAAAAAAGGGATTGAACGATCATGAAGTCGGAGAGATCATCCAATATGGCTTAAAACAGAAGTGTGTCAGAGGGGTTACCTTCCAGCCAATCCAGGCCGCTGGCAGATTGGAGGAGTATGATCCAGCAGTCAATCGCTTAACCTTGAGTGAAGTCCGCCAGATGATTATTGACCAATCAAATGTATTTGGATCAAAGGATATTATTCCTGTCCCATGCCACCCCGATTGTTTAGCTATGGGGTATGCCTTAAAACAAGATGGCGGGGTTACACCATTGACTGGGTTAATCGACCCGAACATATTACTCGAGGGAGAACGAAATACAATCGTATTCGAGCAGGACGAAAATATTAAGAATATGATATTTAAATTGTTTTCATTAAATCATTCTCCGGATTCATCCGCCTTATCCTTGCATGATCTATTATGCTGTCTCCCAAAGGTATCCATGCCCGGACAAATTGGTTATGATAATGTCTTTCGAGTTATTATTATGCAGTTTTTAGATGCGTACAACTTTGATGTTCGTTCAGTTAAAAAATCTTGTGTTCATATTGCGCACCCAGACGGCAGGATTATCCCGTTTGATACGTATAATTTGTTTTACCGTGACGAGAAAGAACTGGAACTGAAGAAAATTCAGGCGGAGTTAGAAGGGAGAGCGTTCATTAATGCGGAATAGTTTTTGATTCTTTGAGAAGGGGGGAAATGGTTTGAACCAACATCAGAATCAGGGGAAAAAGCCGGATGGGTCCTTAAAGGATTTTTGGCTGGGAATAGGGATTACCCTTGGAATTTACTTTCTGGGATTAATCATTATGTTTGTATTTTCAGCAATCCTTTTACCTTACTTGTGTATCGCTGTTATTGCCCTTATTGTCATACCTATTATTGGATTCTCAAAGGGAAGGAAACGATTAGGGCAAGGCGCGTTAATTGGCCTTGGTTTAAATATATTATTATTTTCCGCCTGTTTTGGTATCATTATTACTGGACTCGGTGGATAAGAGAGGAAGGATAGAATGGATGATCGTCAGTTTCGTAATGCCATGGGGAAATTTGCCACAGGAGTAACTGTGGTGGTTACAGAAGTGGAAGGCAATGTTCATGGCATGACAGCAAATGCCTTTATGTCAGTATCACTCACTCCAAGACTGGTTGTAGTCTCCATTTCCGAAAAAGCACAGATGCTTGATAAAATAAAACAAAGTGGCACCTTCTCAGTCAATATCCTGTCAGCAGATCAACAAGATTTGTCCATGATTTTTGCTGGTCAGCTAAAAAATCAACAAGAAGTGGCGTTTAATCATCTAGGAGGAGTGCCAGTCATACCTGGTGCCATAGCACAAATCACCTGTGAGGTTTCAGCAGCCCATGTCGAGGGAGATCATACATTGTTTATAGGAAGGGTAACCAATATTGAGATAGAGGATCATGAGCCGCTTATTTATTATAGCGGCAGCTATCGAAGATTGGAAAATAGCTAAAAAACTTAAAAGATAGACGATTCCAAAAGGAACTCGAGGTGAAAAAATGTAGTTCCTTTTCTTTTTTCTATCATTAATCTGGATGTTTCTGAAAATTTTGATATCATTAAAGGGTAAGAAAGGAGTGGAAGTCTTGGTTGTACAACTAGAAAACGTCTCATTAATACGGGAAGGGAAAACAATAGTAAAAGATATTAATTGGCAAATTGAAGACGGGGAAAACTGGGTGCTTTTTGGTTTAAATGGTTCTGGGAAGACGGCCATATTAAATTTAATAAATGCTTACTATTTTCCAACTAGAGGGAAAATAGCTATCCTAGGGTTAGAGTTTGGGAAGACCTATCTCGCAGAAAGGCTGCGCAAGCAGATTGGCTTCGTCTCATCTTCACTTCAGGAAAAATTTCATCCTGGGGATAATGCTTTTGAGGTAGTCTTAAGCGGAGCCTATGCTTCTATCGGCTTATATGAGACGCCAACGGACGAAATGAGAAGCAAGGCCATTGAACTCCTTGTGGAGCTTGGATGTATTGACTACGCAAACCGAAATTATACGAATCTATCT
>Ga0308175_100001807_pt1 | contig 14469 bp, 13 predicted proteins | sample PhyCR1_3_FD_203893 | JGI IMG/M metagenome (GOLD analysis project Ga0308175, IMG submission 203893) | Soil microbial communities from UC Gill Tract Community Farm, Albany, California, United States - DLSLS.C.R1 | ecosystem: Environmental > Terrestrial > Soil > Agricultural land | place: USA...
CCCGGCGCCCGCCTTGACGGCGCCGGCCTTGACCGTCGTGCCGTCCATGCCGACCTCCAGGTCACCCCGGAAGCGGTCGGTCAGCTGCTCGACGGTGTCGTCCAGCAGCGGCGACCCGGCGGCGTAGTGCGCCTCCCGGTGGGCACCGGTGACGTGCACGATCCGCAGCCCCGTGGCCGCCGACACCCGCGCCACCGCCTCCGGCCGGCGGCCGAGTCCCGTGGGCGTCGCCTCGACCATCGCCCCGGCCCCGGCCGCGCGCAGGAGACCGGCCTCGTCGCGGCTGGCCCCCTCGTCGTCCAGGTCGTCGCCGGGCAGCAGGGGGGAGATCTGGAAGAGGTGCTCGTGGTAGTCCGTGGCGCCCAGATCGGCGGGGACGACGTCCCCGAGGACGGTGCGGACCCGCATGGTCATCGGACGCTCTCGGCCGCTTCCGCGAGGCGCGCCACGAGCGCGGGCTCCATCGCCAGGTCGAACACCTCGGCGACCACCTGCGACCAGCCGTGGATGAAGTACCGCCACCCGTCGACGACGGTGAGGTCGCGCTCCTCCTGCTGCGCGCGGGCCTGGGCGAGGAACTCCAGCGGGCCGCGGTAGTTCAGCTCCCAGACCACCGACTTCGCCGGGAAGGCGGCGGTCGGCGGCAGCGGCGAGCCCGGGCGGTCCTTGCCGAGGCCGGTGGCGTTGACGACCAGGCTGCGTGGCGGCAGCGCGGCCAGTTCGGCCGTCACGTCCGCGTCGGCGGCGGTCAGGGTCCGCAGCTCCACCTGCGGCGCGTGGGCCGTCAGCACCTCGCGCAGGTGGCGCAGCCGTTCCGGCTCGACGTCGACGAAGGTCATGCGCGCCGGGGCGTCCGCGCGCTGACCGAGGTACCAGCCGATCGCCGTCCCGGCACCTCCCGCGCCCAGGCACAGGACCTCCGCGCTGCCGGCGAAGTGGTCGTCGTCGAGGACCTCCTCGAGCGAGAGGCCGGCGGTCAGCGGGTCCTTCGCCGCACCGAGGGTGCGGCCGTCGCGCAGCGCGATCGAGGAGATCTCCCCGACGCTCGCGGCGAACTCGTCCACCTCGTCGAACATGTCGCGGGCGGCGTCGAAGAGCGCGATCTTGTGGGTGGTGACCAGCGCCCCCACGCACGCGGGGTCGCGCTGCAGGGTCGCGACCGCCTCCCGGTAGCTCTCGGGGGGTGCGTCGAGCGGGATGTCGAGGCCCACGAGCTCGGCGTCGAGACCGAGGATGTCCGACCAGAGCGGGAACACCTTCATGATCGACGACGACGCGGTGCTGACTCCGACGAACCGCATGCGGCGGGCGCTCACGCTCGACCTCCTGGAACGGGCACGACGGGATGGGCCGGCGGCCGGCCGGACAGCACGGCGAGGACGCCGTCGACGGCGAGGGCGCCCATGGTGTCGACGGCCTCCCGGGTCTGCGCACCGAGGTGCGGGGTGACGAGCACGCGGTCGGCGAGGTCGTCCGCGAGCAGGGGTGACGCCGAGTCGGCGCCGGCCTCGGCGGCCAGGGTGTCGGCGGCGAACCCCGCGAGCCGGCCCTCGCGGAGGGCGCGGGCGACGGCCGGCTCGTCGACCAGGTCGGCCCGGGCCGTGTTGACCAGCACCTGGTCGGCGGGGCAGGCGGCCAGCCACGCCTCGTCGACGAGGGTGGCACCGCCGGGCGCGTGCAGGGAGACGACCGTCGCGGTGTCGCGGATCTCCTCGAGCGTCGCGGGCCGCGCGCCGGCGGCGAGCACGTCGTCGTCTGGGGTGTACGGGTCGTACGCCAGCACCTCGCAGCCCAGCGCGCTCAGCCGCCGCGCGGCACCGCGCCCGATGCGGCCGAAGCCGACGACAGCGGCCACCGAACCGGCGAGCTGGCGGCCGCGCGAGACGCTCCAGTCGCCGCGGCGCACCCGCCGGTCGCCGTCCGGCACGCCGCGGAGCAGGGCGAACAGCAGCGCGACGGCGAGCTCGGCGACCGCCTCGCTGTTCGCTCCGGGCGTGTTCGTGACGACGATTCCCGCGCGCGCTGCCGCGTCGAGGTCGACCGCGTCGACGCCCACGCCGTAGCGGGCGACGACGCGCAGGGCGGGTGCCGCGGCCAGATGCTCGTCCGTCACCGGCGCGGTGCCGGCGATCCAGGCGACGGCGTCGCCGAGCGCCGGCCGCAGCTCCACGAGGTCGTGGGTGGTCGAGCCGCGCACGACGGTGAGTCCGGCGCCCTCGAGTCGGGCGACGAGGTCGACGGTGCCGCTGGAGAACGACCGCGAGGTGACGACGACGGTGCCGGTCACCGGGTTCCCGTCCGATTGTCGAACCACGGCTCCAGCCGGTCGTAGGCGTCCCGGAAGACGGCGTGCTGCCCCTCGGCGAGGCCGGCGCGCGACGCATCGGGTGTGAACTCGGCGGTCGTGGTGGACAGCGAGCGCGCGACGCCGAAGTCGGGCACGAGCCCCAGGCCCACGGCCGCGGTGACCGCGGCCCCGAGGCTGTTGGCGTCGGCGACGATCGAGCGCCGCCGGACCGGCAGCTGCCAGGTGTCGGCCAGCACCTGCATCCACACGTCGCTGGTGGCGCCGCCGCCGATCACGTCGACGCTGTCGACGGGGATCCCGTTCTCGGTGAACGCGCTGATGCAGGTGGCCAGATTGAAGGCCACACCCTCGAGCACCGCCCGCACCATGTGCCCGGGCCCGTGGTGCCGCTGGAGGCCGGCGAACACCCCGGACGCGGCCGCGTTCCAGTGCGGCGACCGCTCGCCCAGCAAGTAGGGGAGGAAGAAGAGGCCCTCGTCGGCCGCGCGCACGATGCCTGCCTGCGTCAGCAGCTCGTCGAACCGGGCGCCGGTCGCCCCCAGGAGCTCCATCACCCAGCTCAGGCTCGCGCCGCCGGCCTGCATCGTCGCCGTGGGCACGAACTGGCCCGGGACGACGTGGTTGAAGGTCATCGACCGCATGGCGGGGTCGTGCAGCGGACTGGGGGAGGAGGCCGAGATCCAGGACGACGAGCCGAGGCAGACGTAGGCGCCGTCCTCCGGGCTGACCACGCCGGCGCCCACCGCGGCCATCGGGCCGTCGCCGCCGCCCAGCACGACCGGCGTGCCCGCGGGCAGCCCGGTGTGCGCCGCCGCGGCGGCGGTCAGGCCCCCGACCACGGTGGTGGAGTCGACCACGGGCGGCAGGACCTCGGCCGGGATGCCGGCCGCCTCCAGCAGCAGCGACGACCAGGTGCCCGCCTCCTGGTCGTAGGCGTCGGTGCCGGACGCGTCGGACGGGTCGGTCACGAGGGTGCCGGTCAGCCGCTGCACCACGAAGTCCTTGGCCACGCAGACGTGCCGGGTGCGGGCCCACACCTCCGGCTCGCAGTCGCGGACCCACATCATCTTGGCCAGCGTGTAGGTCGGGTGGATCCGGTGGCCGAGCTGCCGGTACGCGTCGGCCTGGCCGACCCGCGCGAGGAGCGCGTCGGCCTGCGCCGTGCTGCGGTGATCGGCCCAGATGATCGCCGGCCGCACCGGGCGGTAGCCCTCGTCGAGGAAGACCGCGCCCATCATCTGGCCGGACATGCCGAGGCCGGTGACGGCCGAGCCTGGCACGCCGGCGAGCTCGAGCAGGCGCCGCGTGGCCGAGCCGACCGCCTGCCACCACTGCTCCGGGTCCTGCTCCGCGACCCCGCCCGCGGCGAAGGTGGGGGCGTAGTCGACCGTCAGCGTGGCCAGGGTGCGGCCGCTCTCGTCGTGGAGCGAGGCCTTGTTCCCGGACGTGCCGAGGTCGTGCGCGACGATCATGACCCGTTCCTCAAGCCGGTGGTGCGCGTTCCTCGCGCCTCCGTACTGTCCCAGTTGACATGACAGGCTGTCAAAGGGTTGTCATGACAGGCGGGACCCCTTACGGTGAGGCCCGCGTCACACCACGGAGGAGGTCCCTTGGCCGGAACGGTGCCCGAACCCGGACTGCTCGCGCTCGCCGCGGACGGCGTCATGACCGGCGCGACGTCCCACTACGAGAAGCGCCTGGGCGACATGGCCGGTGTCTACCGCGACGACGACGCGTACCGGGCGGCGCTCGCGCAGCACGGGCCGGACTTCCTCGTGTACCGGGTGGAGGAGCACCGCAACGCCGAGGGGCAGGGCGCGCTCATCATCGGCACGAGCACGCTCCAGCCGGGGCGGTACGGCGACGAGTTCGCCGTCACCCGCGGGCACCTGCACGCCCAGGCCGACCGTGCCGAGCTGTACTACTGCCTCAGTGGAACCGGTGTCATGCTCCTCGAGACGCTGGACGGCCGGACCGAGGCTCTTCCCATGGGCCCCGGGGAGGCGGTGCACGTGCCGGGCCACTGGGTCCACCGCAGCGTGAACGTCGGCACCGAGCCCTTCGTCAGCCTGTTCTGCTACGGCGCCGACGCCGGGCAGGACTACGAACTGATCCGCGCCGCCGGCGGCATGAAGGCCCTCGTCGTGGCCGACGGCCCCGGCGGCTGGTCCACGCGGCCGAACCCCGGCCACGTGGGCTACCCCGCTCGCTGACCCCCGCCCCTCGTATCCGCTGATCGGAGTCGTCTCGTGCTGAAGAACGTCCACCCCCTGCTCTCCGGGCCGCTGCTGTCCCTCCTCGACCGGATGGGACACGGCGATTTGTTGGGTCTGGTTGACCGCAACTTCCCGGCCCATCGCTATGGTGCGCCTGTAATCGATTTCAGAGGTGTGGACACGGGGCAGGCGGCGGATGCTCTCCTCAGCGTCTTCCCGCTGGACGGCTTCGTGGACGAGGCGGTGCATCGCATGGAGATCGACGGCTCGCCGGACGAGATCACGGTGGCGACCGAGCGGCTGCAGCAGGCCGCGGACGCCGCCGAGGGCCGTCCGGTCCGCATCGCCTCCGTGGAGCGGTTCGCCTTCTACGAGATGGCCAAGCCGGTCTTCGCCTTCGTCCACACCGGCGAGACCGTCCCCTACAGCTGCTATCTCCTGCGCAAGGGCGTCGTGTGACAGGCGCCGCCGGTACGGACCACTCCAACAACGCGTCAGGCGGGTGAACGCATGAGTCAGCTCCTCAGAGTTGAGGGGATCAGCAAGGAGTTTCCCGGCGTCAAGGCACTGGACGGCGTCAACTTCGAGCTCGACCGCCAGGAGGTCCTCGCCCTGGTCGGCGAGAACGGGGCCGGGAAGTCCACGCTGATGAAGATCCTGTCCGGCATCTACACGCCGGACGCCGGCCAGATCTTCGTGGAGGGCAACGAGGTCGACGTCACCGGTCCGAAGGTGGCCCAGCAGCTGGGGATCAGCATCATCCACCAGGAGATGAACCTGATGCCCCACCTGACGGTGGCGCAGAACATCTTCATCGGCCGGGAGCCCCGCACCGGCCCGTGGGTGCGCGACGGCGAGCTCAACCGCCGGACCAAGGCGCTGCTCACCGACCTCGGCATCCACCTGCGGCCGACGCAGGTGGTAGGCGAGCTGACCGTGGCGTCGCAGCAGATGGTCGAGATCGCCAAGGCGCTCTCCTTCGAGCACACGAAGATCCTGATCATGGACGAGCCGACGTCGGCGATCAGCATCCAGGAGACGCAGGTGCTGTTCCGCCTGATCCGCTCCCTGCGCGACCGCGGGGTCGGGATCGTCTACATCTCCCACCGCATGGAGGAGCTGCGCCAGATCGCGAACCGCGTGACGGTGCTCCGCGACGGGCAGTACGTAGGCACCCGGTCCATGAACGACGTCCGGGACGACGAGATCATCGCGATGATGGTCGGTCGCGAGGTCTCCGCGGCGTACGCCAGCCGTCCGGAGGTGTCCGGCGACGACGGCGAGGTCGTCCTCGCGGTCCGGGGCCTGACCACCAAGTCCCTGCTGCGGGACGTGTCGTTCGAGCTCCGTCGCGGCGAGATCCTCGGGTTCGCCGGCCTGATGGGCGCGGGTCGGACCGAGACGGCACGGGCGATCATCGGCGCCGATCCGATGAGCGCCGGAACGGTCGTCGTCAACGGCCGGGAGATCAAGATCTCGGGTCCGTCGGTGGCCGTGCGGCACGGCATCGGCTACCTCCCCGAGGACCGCAAGCGACACGGCCTGATGCTCGAGCAGGACGTCGCGTTCAACGTGGCCATGGCGTCGCTGAAGGCCAACCGCGCCCCCCTGGGCTTCCTGCGGGAGGGCCGCGCGCGCAAGATCGCGGACAACTTCATCAGATCGCTGCGCATCAAGACGCCGTCCAGCCGGACGACGGTGAAGACCCTCTCCGGTGGGAACCAGCAGAAGGTCGTCATCGCCAAGTGGCTGGCGAGGGACTGCGACGTGCTGATCTTCGACGAGCCGACCCGCGGCATCGACGTCGGCGCGAAGGAGGAGATCTACCGACTCCTCAACGACCTGGCCGAGGCAGGCAAGGCCGTCATCATGATCTCGTCCGAGCTGCCCGAGGTGCTCCGGCTCTCGCACCGGGTCGTGGTCATGTCGCAGGGTCGCGTCACCGGCACGCTGTCGGCGGACGAAGCCGATCAGGAATCCATCATGAAACTGGCCACCCAGAACATCGAGGAAGTAGCGGCATGACGACGCCACGCGCAGAAGAAGACCTGGCAGACGCCCGTACGCAGTCACCGCCGGCGGAGACGGTCGCGGCCGGGGGCGGTGGGCGCGGCGGTCGCTTCGCCGCACTCGGGCAGGGGCTCCAGCAGTTGCTGGCCTTCGGCACCCTGATCGCGCTGATGATCGTCTTCTTCATCGCGAGCCCGAAGTTCCTGACCCTCACGAACATCAGCTCGATCCTGCTGTCGACCGCCGTCATCGGCATCCTCGCCGTCGGCACCACGTTCGTGATCATCACGGGTGGCATCGACCTGTCCCTGGGCACGGCCATGACGCTGTGCTCGGTGGTCGTCGGGCTGATGCTGAGCAACGCCGGACTGCCGCTGCCGGTGGGCATCCTCGGCGGGCTCGCCATGGGCGCGCTGATCGGGTTCATCAACGGGTTCAACGTGGCGTTCCTCGGCCTCCCGCCGTTCATCGCGACCCTGTCGATGATGCTCGTCTGCCAGGGGCTGGCCCTGGTCCTGTCGGGCGTGAAGCCGATCTACTTCACCGGGGTCGAGGGCTTCTCCAAGATCGCGCTGGGCGAGATCATCCCGCGGATCCCGAACGCCGTGCTCATCCTCTTCGGCCTCGCGCTGGTGGCGGGCGTCATCCTGCGCAAGACCATCCTCGGCCGGATGACGTACGCCATCGGCAGCAACGAGGAGGCCACCCGCCTCTCGGGCATCAACACCCGTCGCTGGGTCCTGGCGATCTACACCCTCGCCGGCGTGGCCACCGGCATCGCCGGCATCGTCCTGGCCGCACGGCTCAACTCCGCCCAGCCGCAGCTGGGTGTGGGCTACGAGCTGCAGGCCATCGCCGCGGTGATCATCGGCGGCACCTCCCTGCTCGGTGGCCGGGGCAGCATCCTCGGCACCATCATCGGCGCGCTGATCATGAGCGTCCTGATCAACGGCCTCCGCATCCTCGCGATCCAGACCGAGTGGCAGACCGTGGTGGTCGGCCTCGTGGTCCTGGTCGCGGTGTTCGCCGACAACCTGCGCAAGCGGCGTGCCGAGGGTGGTGGGCGTCTGTAGGGAGCCCTTGCGTCGGCGCGGTGACCTGAACGGACGCGCACCAGATCACAGACATGTTTCATCGGCGCCCAGCCATCGGGGCCGGCGCCGAGTCGCTCGAAGGAGAGTGCATTGAAGAGCTACACGAAGGCCGCCATCGCGGTGACCGCCGCGCTGGTCATGGCCTTGACCGCCTGCGGGCGTGGTGAGGACAGCGGCAGCGGCGGGGGCGGCGGCAAGGGCGACCTCGACATCGCCCTGGTGTCGAAGGGCTTCCAGCACCAGTTCTGGCAGGCGGTCAAGTCCGGTGCCGAGGAGAAGGCGAAGGAGCTCGGCGTCACCATGACGTTCGACGGTCCGGCCTCGGAGACCGAGGTCGACTCGCAGCTGCAGATGCTGCAGGCGGCCATCGAGCGCCAGCCCGACGCCATCGGCTACGCCGCCCTGGACCCGGAGGCCTGCGTGCCGCTGCTGGACCAGGCCAAGCAGGCCGACATCCCCGTCGTCGAGTTCGACGCCGGCTGCAACTCCAAGGTCCCGGTGACCATCTGCAAGACCGACAGCAAGGTCGCGGGTGCGCTGGCCGCCGACCACATGGCGCAGCTGATGGGCAAGAAGGGCAAGGTCGCGATCGTCGGCCACAGCCAGATCAACAGCACGGGCGTCGAGCGGCGTGACGGCTTCGTCGAGAAGATGAAGAGCGACTACCCGGACATCAAGATCGTCGACATCCAGTACGGCGACGGTGACCACCTGAAGTCGGCCGACATCGCCAAGGCGATGATCGCGGCGAACCCGGACCTCGGCGGCCTGTACGGCACCAACGAGGGCTCGGCGATCGGCATCGTCGACGCGGTCAATGAGCTCAAGCTGCCCGCGGGCAAGCTCACGGTCGTCGGGTTCGACTCCGGTCAGGCGCAGATCGACGCCATCAACAACGGCGTCATGGCGGGTGCCATCACGCAGGACCCGATGGCGATCGGCCGCTGCACCCTCGAGTCCGCGGTGAAGGCCACCAAGGGCGAGAAGATGGACGCCGTCCAGGACACCGGATCGTTCTGGTACGACAAGAGCAACGTCAACTCGGACGAGATCACGCCCAAGCTCTACAAGTGAGCCGGCGGCTCTGACGAGCGGCAGCGGCGCCCGTGCTCCGGCACGGGCGCCGCTGTGCGGTCAGGGCAGCGGCGGCTGGGCGCCCGCGTGCTCGACGCACCGGGCGGCGGCCTCCGACGCGGCGCGCATGGCGTCGGCCGGGGTGTCGCCGACGCTCAGCCGTGCGGCCAGGGTTCCGCAGTACGCGTCGCCGGCACCGGTCGTGTCCACGACCTGCGCCGTTACCGCCGGCACCTCGAGCTCGCCCCACCGGGAGCCCCGCGTGCCGAGGGTCTGCAGCACCGACGGCGCGGCGATCCCGGCGTTCTCGAGCAGCTCCGCCTCGTGCTCGTTGACCACCACGGGATCGCAGGAGGCCAGCACCGTCGCGGGCAGGGGAGCGAAGGGCGCGAGGTTGAGGATGACCCGGGCCCCACGGTCGACGGCGAGCTCGACGGCGGCCGTCACGACGTCGTGCTTGAGCTCCAGCGGCATGAGCAGGACGTCGCCGGGTTCGAGGTCGTCGAGCTTGGCGAGGTCCTCGTGGCCCATCCGGTGGTTCGCGCCGGGGGCGACGACGATCATGTTCTCGCCATCGGTGTCGTTGTAGATGATGGCCGTTCCGGTGGGGACGCCGGGGACGACCTCCATGCGGGACGTGTTCACGCCGAAGGCGGCCAGCCGCTCGAGGTACTCACGTCCCTGCGGGTCGTCGCCGACCTTGCCCACGAAGTACGACTCGGCACCCGCCCGAACGGCCGCGACCGCCTGGTTGGCACCCTTGCCGCCGAAGCGGTACTCGATGTCCCCGGACATCACTGTCTCGCCCGTCCGGGGATGCCGTTCCATGTGCAGGTGCAGGTCCTGACTCAACGAGCCGAACACGATCACTCTGCCCATGTGCACGTCCTCCTGACGGTGGTCCGGGCCCCGTGGCCCGGCTCACCAGCAGGTTAGGGGACGGCGCTCGGGCAGGCCGGTGCGCGTCCCGTCCATCCAGCAGCAGATCAGAAGGAGTATCCGTGGAACCGGTCCGTTGGGGCGTGCTCGGCGCGGCCCGCATCGCCCGTGAGCAGGTCATCCCGGCGGTCCGCCGCTCGGGGTGCGGGGAGGTCGTCGCCGTCAGCAGCGCGAGCGGCCGGGCCGGGTCCTACGCCGCCGAGCTCGGCATCCCGCGTGCGTTCGACACGCACGAGGAACTGCTGGCCGATCCCGAGGTCGACGCCGTCTACATCGCGCTGCCCAACGCCCTGCACGCGCCCTGGATCGTCCGGGCCGCCCGGGCGGGCAAGCACGTGCTCTGCGAGAAGCCGCTGGTCCTCGGTACCGGCGAGCTCGCGGAGGTCGAGGCGGCGGTCGAGGAGTCCGGCGTGCACCTGGCCGAGGCGTTCATGTACCGGCACCACCCGCAGCTGGCGACGGTCCGGGAGCTGCTCGCCGCGGGCGAGATCGGCCATCTGGTCGCGATGCATGCCCGGCTGCACTTCTCCCTGCCCCGCGACGGCGAGCCCGACATCCGCCTCCGGCCGGACCTCGGCGGCGGCGCCCTTCTGGATCTCGGGTGCTATCCCGTCGACCTCTTCGGCGGGCTGGCGGGCAGCGATCCGGACGAGGTCGCCGCCGTGTCCCGCTGGGAGGGCGGCGTCGACAGCCGGACGGCGGCGGTGCTGCGGTACGGGGACGTCGTCGCGACGCTCGACTGCAGCTTCGACGCGCCGATGGTGGACACGGCGACGCTCCTCGGCTCCGAGGGCACCCTCGAACTGGCCGACGTCTTCCGGTCCGACCTCGCCGGCGGCATCGGCACCGTGCTCGTCTCCGCGGGCGGGTCGACCCGGCGGATCGAGGTGGCGGGGGACCAGTACGCCGAGCAGATCCGGGCCTTCACCGCGGCCGTCGCCGACCAGAGCGCGGGTGCGGGCGACACCGAGCTCACCCGGCGGACGGCGCGCACCCTCGAGCGGATCGCCCGCGCGACCGCACCCGCCTGACCCACGACCGCCCCACCACCGGGTGGGGCGCACGACCGACCAGGAGGACCATCCCTGTGGCGCTGTACATCGACGCCGCCGACCGGCAGCTGATCGAGGAGCTCTGGGGTTCCGGCGTCTTCGCCGGAGTCACCACCAACCCGACGATCCTCGACCGGGCCGGCCTGGGACAGCGCGACGTCCCCGACCTCTACAAGTGGCTCACCGACCTCGGGGTCGGCACCGTCTACGTGCAGGTGGTGGGGCGGACGCGCGACGAGATGCTGCGCTCGGCCGAGGCGCTCCGCGCGCTGGGCCCGCTGACGGTCAAGGTCCCCGCCACCGCGGCCGGCCTGTCGGCGGCCGGCGCCCTGGTGCGGGACGGCGCCCAGGTGCTGCTGACCGCCGTCTACTCCCCGGTGCAGGCCCTCATGGCTCGGGACTGCGGCATCCAGGGGGTCGCGCCCTACGTCGGACGCATGACCGACGCCGGCCGCTCCGGCGTCGAGTCCGTCATCGCCATGCAGCAGGCGATCGGCACGGAGCCGACGCGGATCCTGGCCGCCTCCCTGCGCAGCGCCGACGACATCGCCCGGCTGGCGGCGGCCGGCGTCCCCGACTTCACCCTCGGCGGCGCGCTGGCCCAGTCGGTGCTGGACGACGAGCTGACCCGGGCGGCCGTCGACGAGTTCGAGGCCGCCACCGCCAAGCGGCCGATCTGACACGGCCAGCCTCACAGTCAGAGCAGACGGATCTCGGCGACCAGCTGCCCGTGATCGGAGACGATCCGATCGCGGCGGTCGTCGCTCAGCTGGCTGTCGAACAGATGGTCGTTGAAGTACCGCAGATTCATCACGTCCGCGATGCGTTGCGGATTGCGCTCGTAGAACTCCTGGCTCACGAGGATGTGGTCGAGGTTGTCGTAGAGCCCGTTGAAGATGTGCGTATAGCTGACGTCTCGTCCGGCGCGGCGGGCGGCGAGTTCGTGGGCCGAGTACAGCAGTCGGTCCCAATAGGCCTTCCGGACGTCGGGGTCGCTCGGCCAGAACCGGGAAGGTGAGTCGCCCATGATGATGTCCGTGGTGACCGCGCGGGCGGCGTCGTTGAGGTCGCCGAGCACGATGACGGGTTGTGCGTTGCCGGTCATCTCCTGGAGCAGGAGAAAGCGCAGCGCCGCCGCTTCGGCGGCGCGACGGATGAGCGCCCGAGCCTTGCCGAGGGCTTCCTCGCGCGGATCGTCTTCCGGCGTCTGCGGGGCGACGATCGGCCGCTTGGACTTCAGGTGGGCGACGAAGACCGTCGCGGTCGTGCCCCTCGCCGGGTCGAGGACCACGCGAGTACGCAGCACGGGACGACTGAACGTCCCGACCGGCAGGGCGAGACCGTCGACTGCCACGTCCGTCCCGGGCGGAAAGTCGGTGATGGTCGTGATCGGCTCGTCCAGGGGCAGCCGGCTGGCCAGGCCGAGCCGCGGGCCGCTGGCCCCGTCGGCGCCCGGGGCCACGACGGTGCCATTGGCGAACTGACCCGACCGGTCGCAGACATCACGCAGGGCAATCTCCGAGAAGACCTCCTGGAACCCCACGAGATCCGCCTGCATGCGGGTCAACTGTCCCGCGATCCACGTCGCCTTCGCGTCGTACTCGGCGGCCGAGTACGGCTTCTCGTCGGGGTAGAAGTGCTCGCCCTGCCGCGCGAGGTTGAGCACGTTGAACGTGCCGACCTTGACGTCCATCTTTCAACCACCTCCTCGGGCTCGTCGCGATCGTCGGCCGGACCGCGTCACCGCTGCGTCACCGAGGTCTCCCCGCCGACGGGGCCGTCCGTACTCCGCCTCGCTGCACGTCAGGAGCGGGTGAGTGGCGGCTCATTCCGCTGTCGGAGAGCGCCTTGCGACAGTCGACCCGCAATGGCGGACCCGGTGGACCTGCCCGAGGCGTCCCGAGGTCCCCTGTTCCGCAGCGGCCCTTCGAGGCTGCCCCACCATCCGGCTCCTCGGAGCATGGCAGTCCGAGTCATGCGGCGTACACGTTTCCGCCAGGCAAGCGAGTGGGCCTGTCAGCCAGTGTGGCGATTACGCTCACGACCATGGCCGTTCGGTCCAGCGGCGTCCGACAGCAGAGTGTCTGGGCGAGCGTCGTCAGCCCCGACGCCCAGGCGCTTCGCGGCTGGCTGCTGGCTCTGGGCTTCACGGAGGACCTGCTGATCCTCGGAGAGCACGACGGCGCCATCCACCACTGCCAGTTGGACTGGCCCGAGGGTGGCCGGGTCATCCTCTCCAGCACCGGCGAGCGACCCACGCCGTGCCGACCGGGAACGAGTTCGTTGCACGTCGTGACGGCCGATCCGGACGCCGTGATGACCCGCGCACGTGCATTGGACGCGCCGGTTGTGCACGAGCTCGTAGATCAGACCGACTATCCATCGCGCGACTTCACAGTGGCCGATCCCGACGGCAACCATTGGACGTTTGCGACGTTCGCCGGCTAGCTGGCCCGTCACCCTCGTAGCGGTACTCGTGCCGGACCGCGCCGCCCTGTCAGCCATCCTCAGCGGGTCGCGAGCACGGCGGCGCTCTCCGGCGGCAGGGTGACCGTCGCGTCGTCCAGGGCGGGCAGCTCGCCGGTCGCGAAGAGCACGTCGGTCGCCGGCACGTCGAGGTCGATCTCCCGGGGCTGGTCGGCCAGGTTGACCGCCACGCGCAGCGAGCCGCGGGTGACGACCATCCACCGGTCGGCGTCGTCCCAGCTGACCGCCACCGACGACAGGTCGGGGTCGACGAGATCCGGGTGCGCCCGACGCAGTGCGAGCAGCGCCCGGTGCACGGCGAGCAGCCGGTCGTGAGGGTCCTTCTCAAGCTCCGACCAGTCGAGCGTGGAGCGGGTGAAGGTCTCGGGGTCCTGCGGGTCGGGGACGACGTCGGCGTCCCATCCGTGCTCGGCGAACTCGCCGATCCGGCCCTCGGCCGTGGCCTTGCCCAGCTCGGGCTCCGGGTGGCTGGTGAAGAACTGCCACGGGGTGCTCGCCCCCCACTCCTCGCCCATGAACAGCATCGGGGTGAAGGGGCTGGTCAGGACGAGGGTGGCCCCGACGGCGAGCAGGCCGGGGGAGAGGAACGCCGAGCTGCGGTCGCCGACGGCGCGGTTACCGATCTGGTCGTGGTCCTGGAGGTAGCCCAGGAACTTCCAGCCCGGCAGGGTGGCGGTGTCCACCGGCCGGCCGTGGTGGCGGCGGCGGAAGCTCGACCAGGCGCCGTCGTGGAAGAACGCACCGGTGAGGGTCTTCGCCACACCGCCCAGCCCGGCGTCGGCGAAGTCGGCGTAGTAGCCCTGCCCCTCGCCGCTCAGGGTGGCGTGCAGCGCGTGATGGAAGTCGTCGCTCCACTGGGCGGTGAGCCCGAGGCCGCCGGCCACGCGCGGTGTGACCATGCGCGGGTCGTTGAGGTCGCTCTCGGCGATCAGCGTCAGCGGCCGGCCGACGGCGACCGAGAGCTTGTCGACCTCCTGGGCCATCTCCTCGAGCACGTGGGTGGCGCGCTCGTCGACCAGCGCGTGGACGGCGTCCAGCCGCAGCCCGTCGACGTGCATGTCGCGCAGCCACATCAGCGCGTTGTCGATGACGTACCGGCGCACCTCGTCGGAGTCGGGCCCCGACAGGTTGATCGAGTTGCCCCAGGTGTTGGCGCCGCCCTCGGCGAAGATCGGGAAGAACTCGGGCAGGTAGTTCCCCGAGGGGCCGAGGTGGTTGTAGACGACGTCCTGGATCACGCCCAGCCCCTGCTGGTGGCAGGCGTCGACGAACCGCTGGTAGGCAGCCGG
>Ga0308175_100001808_pt1 | contig 14467 bp, 10 predicted proteins | sample PhyCR1_3_FD_203893 | JGI IMG/M metagenome (GOLD analysis project Ga0308175, IMG submission 203893) | Soil microbial communities from UC Gill Tract Community Farm, Albany, California, United States - DLSLS.C.R1 | ecosystem: Environmental > Terrestrial > Soil > Agricultural land | place: USA...
CATCGTCCGCGGCCAGGGCACCATCTTCCTCGGCGGCCCGCCGCTGGTGAAGGCCGCCACCGGCGAGGTGATCAGCGCCGAGGAGCTGGGCGGCGCCGACACCCACGGCCGCCGCTCCGGCGTCGTCGACCACGTGGCCGCCGACGACGAGCAGGCGCTGAGCACAGTCCGGCGGATCATCGCCAACCTGAACACCGTCAAGCAGGTCGACCTGGCGCTCGCCGAGCCCGAGCCGCCGGCCTACGACCCGCAAGAGCTCTACGGCATCGTGCCCCCCGACGTGCGCGCGCCCTACGACGTGCGCGAAGTGATCGCCCGCATCGTCGACGGCAGCTGCTTCGACGAGTTCAAGGCGCTCTACGGCACGACCCTGGTCTGCGGCTTCGCCCGCATCTGGGGCTATCCGGTCGCCATCCTGGCCAACAACGGCGTGCTGTTTTCCGAGAGCGCGCTGAAGGGCGCCCACTTCATCGAGCTCGCCTGCCAGCGGCGCGTCCCCCTCGTCTTCCTGCAGAACATCTCGGGCTTCATGGTGGGCGGAAAGTACGAAGCCGGCGGCATCGCCAAGGACGGCGCAAAGCTGGTCACCGCCGTCGCCAGCGCCGAGGTCCCGAAGTTCACTGTGCTGATCGGCGGCAGCTTCGGCGCCGGCAACTACGGCATGTGCGGCCGCGCCTACTCGCCCCGGTTCCTGTGGACCTGGCCCAACAGCCGCATCAGCGTGATGGGCGGCGAGCAGGCCGCCAGCGTGCTGGCCACCGTGCACCGGGACGCCGGCAAGTGGAGCAAGGCGGAGGAAGAGGCCTTCAAGGCCCCGATTCGCCAGACCTACGAGGACGAGGGCAACCCCTACTTCGCGACCGCGCGCCTCTGGGATGACGGCGTCATCGATCCGGCCCAGACCCGCGACATCCTGGGCCTCTCCATCTCGGCGTCGCTGAACGCGCCCGTCCCGCAGACGCGCTTCGGCGTCTTCCGGATGTAGCGATGAGCCTGGGCGCCCCGGAACTCGACGCGGCCACGGCCGACGCCATCGCCGGTGAGGTGGGCCGCGCGTCCAAGCATGCGCTGGCGGCCGGCACACCGTGCCCCAACTGCGCGACGCCGCTCGTCGGGCCGTGGTGCCACCACTGCGGCCAGAAGGGCGAGAAGTACAACCGCAGCATCTGGCATCTGGCCGCGGAGGCGTTCGAGGGGCTGACCCACTTCGACGGACGGATCTGGCAGACGATCCCGCGCCTCTTCGTGCGGCCCGGCCAGCTCACCCGCGACTATCTGGACGGCCACCGGGCCGCGCAGATCCCGCCCTTCCGGCTGTTCCTGATCGTCCTTGTGCTGGTGTTCTTCGCTGGCGGCCTGAGCTTCGGCCACGGCAAGCCGGGCGACACAAACGTGGGCGTGAAGTTCGCGACGCCCGAGCAGGCGGCGCAAATGCTCCAGAAGCGCGCGGACATGTCGGCCGACGACAAGGCCGACCTCGACGAGGCGATGACGCAGCTCGGCAAGGTCCAGAAGGGCTATTCCAGCAACGCCTACGTGAGGGAGCGTGTGGAACACTCGGTGAAGAACCCCGAGGCGTTCAAGCTCGCGATGGAGGAATGGGGCCACCGGTTCGCCATCCTCATGCTGCCGATCTCTGCGGCCATGCTGACGGCGATCTTCGTCTTCAAGCGCGGCGTGTACGTGTTCGACCACCTGATTTTCTCGATGCACTCGCTGTCGTTCCAGGGTCTGCTGCTGACGACGATCTTCTTCACCTCGCTGATGAGCGGCTGGTTCTGGTGGCTGATCGTGCTCTCGCCGATCCACCTCTTCTTCCACATGCGCACGGCCTATCGCATCAGCAGGTTCGGAACGCTCATCCGGATGTGGCTCCTGGCGTGGGGCTCGAGCATCGCCGTGGGCTTCCTGCTGCTCGCCCTGGTGATCGTGGGCGCGATCACCGCGCGCTGAAAGGTCGGAAACCCATGTTCAAGTCCGTCCTGGTCGCCAACCGAGGCGAGATCGCGCGGCGGGTCTTCCGCACCGCGCGGCGGATGGGGATCGCCACCGTCGCGGTCTATTCCGAGGCCGACGCGGCCGCCGCCCACGTGGCCGAAGCCGACCGCGCCGTGGCCATCGGCCCGGCGGCGGCGCGCGAGAGCTACCTCGTGGGCGACAAGATCATCGCCGCGGCGAAGCAGGCCCGCGCCGAAGCCATCCACCCCGGCTACGGCTTCCTGTCGGAGAACGCCGAGTTCGCAGAAGCCGTGGCCAAGGCCGGTCTCATCTGGATCGGCCCGCCGCCCTCGGCCATCCGCGCCATGGGCCTCAAGGACGCCGCCAAGGCGCTGATGCAGAAGGCCGGCGTGCCGGTGACGCCCGGCTACCTGGGCGAGGACCAGGCCGAGAGGACCCTGGCGAAGGAAGCCGCCCGGATCGGCTTCCCGGTGCTGATCAAGGCGGTGGCCGGCGGCGGCGGCAAGGGCATGCGCAGGGTCGATGCGGCGGCGGATTTCGAGCCGGCGCTGGCGTCCTGCAAGCGCGAGGCGGCGGCCTCGTTCGGCGACGACCGCGTGCTGCTCGAGACCTACGTCACCCGCCCGCGCCACATCGAGGTGCAGGTGTTCGGCGACAGCCACGGGAACGTCGTCCACCTCTTCGAGCGCGACTGCTCCCTGCAGCGCCGCCACCAGAAGGTCATCGAAGAAGCGCCGGCGCCCGGCATGGACGCCGAGACCCGCGCCGCCGTCACCGAGGCTGCCGTCAAGGCGGCCCAGGCGGTCGGTTACCAAGGCGCCGGCACCATCGAGTTCATCGCCGACGCGTCGAAGGGCCTGAAACCGGACCGCGTCTGGTTCATGGAGATGAACACCCGCCTGCAGGTGGAACATCCGGTCACCGAACAGGTCACCGGCCTGGACCTCGTGGAATGGCAGTTCCGCGTCGCCGCCGGCGAACCCCTGCCGCTGAAGCAGAAGGAGATCGGCCTGACCGGCCACGCCGTCGAAGCCCGCCTCTACGCCGAGAACACCGCCAGCGGTCTCTTCCTGCCGTCGACCGGCGTGCTTGAGCACTTCGCGCTGCCGCCCACCGTGCGCGCCGACGCCGGCGTCGAGGAAGGCGGCGAGGTCACGCCCTTCTATGACCCGATGATCGCCAAGCTGATCGCGCACGCGCCCACTCGCGAGGCGGCGCTGGCGGAGCTGGCCGAGGCCTGCGACGCGGTCGAGGCCTGGCCGGTGAAGACCAACGCCGGCTTCCTGGGCCGCTGCCTCGAGGCGCCCGACTTCATCGCCGGCGACGTCGATACGGGCTTCATCGAGCGCAACCTCTCGGCCCTGACCGCCGAGCCGCAGCCCTCGCCGGCCGCCCTCGCCTGCGCCGCTCAGACGGCGATGGCCGAACAGGAGACCGCGGACGGCTCGCCCTGGACGCAACTGGCGGGCTTCCGCCTGAACGCCGCGCCGCAGACGGCGGTGCGGCTCTTCCTGAACGGCCAGGTCGTGATGGCCGACGCCGCCGACGCGCCGGCCGACCGCGCCGCCCTGATCACGCCCGACGACCACATCGTGGTCTTCGAAGCCGGCGAGGCCTTCGTCTTCAGCCAGACCCCGCCCAGCGACGAGGGCGAGGACGCCGCCGGCGACGGCGCCATCCGCTCGCCGATGCCCGGCAAGGTGACCCAGCTGTCCGTCAAGCCCGGCGACAAGGTGGCCAAGGGCCAGGCCCTGGTGACCCTGGAAGCCATGAAGATGGAGCATGCGCTCACCGCACCCTTCGACGGCCAGGTCGAGGCGGTGGCGGTGGCGGTCGGCGACCAGGTCAGCGAAGGCGCGGCGCTCATCTCCCTCTCTGCACCCCAATAGATCGTCATCCCACGGTCGCCCGCAGGGCGGTCCGTGGGACCCAAGCAGCCTCGCCACATCCTCGATTTCAGCTTGGGTCCCACGGATCAGCCCACGGCTGCCCGTGGGATGACGACGGGATTTAAGGTCGAGTGGGAAGCTGCGTGGCCGTCAGCTTCGGCTTCGCCGCGGCGGCGTCGCGCTCCTTCTGCCGTGCGCCCGCCAGGATGTTGGGCAGGGAGTAGTTGCCCTCGTGGCAGGCGAACTCGTAGAGCGGCTTCGCCTGGGCGAACAGCGAGTACTCGGCCAGCCACGGCGCGGTGTAGGCGGACGGATCGACCACCGTATACTGGTAGAGCAGCTCGTCCTTGGCCACGCGCGTGTAGCGCTCGATCACCTTGGCGGTGGCCGGCACGAAGAATGTCGGGAAGGGCCGCAGCGTGTCCTTCGCCGGCAGGCCGATGGTCTCGATCACCAGGGTCTCGCCCTCCCAATGGGCGATGGAGTCGCCGAGCGGCGAGGCGTCGACGTTCACCGGCCCATGCTTGTCGGTGAACGGAATGATCCGCAGGTCGGGGCCGTACTCCGTCAGGATCACCACCGCGTCCTTCGTCTGGACGAACATCCGCGGGTTGATGTCGCCGGTCGCCGCGATCGGCGGCTGGCCCCAGCCGACGACGCACCGCTCCCAATTCGGCCTGACCTCGGGGTTGTCCGTGGGGAACGGCGGCTCGACGTCGTTGCGCAGGGCGCGCTCGATGAACCCCAGTTGGCTGCGGTAGCCGCGCGTCAGCGGCATCTTGCCGTCGGCCGGCTGCACCACCTGGCGCGTGCGGCGCTGGCCCTTGACGATCGCCAGCTCGGTCCGCTTCGGGTCGCTGCGGATCTCGGCGACTTCGGGGTCCTGGGAGAACACCGCGAGCTGGCCCGCCTCGGCGTTCAGCTTCTTGGCGAAGGCGGCCGCCTCGGCTTCCGGCAGGGTGAGGCTCGGCATGTCCGGCCGGGCTTCCATCGGCAGGGTGAAGTGGGTGTTCCAGACGCCCTGCAGGTCCGGCTGGCCGTAGGCGGTGCGCGGCGCGTGGTAGTCGGCGGCAACGGCGGCGCCGGACACGAGCCCGCCGGCCAGCGCCAGAAGTCCCAGGAGTCTCATTTGCCGTCCGCCCCCGCCACGATCCCTGCGTCGTGCAATCGCCCGATCTCGTTCGCGCTCAGCCCCAGAACCTCGCCCAGCACCTCGTCGGTGTGCTGGCCCAGCCTCGGCGCAGGCTGCACCGGCCCGCGCGCGTCCGGCAGCACCGTGCCCATGGCGCCCGGCGCGATGTACTCTCGCCCGCTTGGGTGGCGCACCGACTGGAACAACGGATTGTCCTTGTAGAGCCGGGGATCCTGCAGCGCTTCGACCATGGTCTGGTAGGCGCCCCAGGTGACGCCGCCGGCGTCCAGCGCCGGGGTCAGCTCGGCGGCGGTCTTTGCCGCGAACGCCCGCTCGAACAGCGGATAGAGCCGGTCACGATGGGTGAAGCGCAGGCCTTCGTCGGCGCCGAACGAAACGCCCAGGTCCGCCTCGACGGCGGCGACCTGCGAGGTGATCCCGAGCGCCTCCAGCGCCTTCGACCATTGCCGCGGCGTGACGCACAGCAGCATCAGCCGCTGGCCGTCCTTGGTGACGAAGTCGCGCCCGAAGGCGCCGTAGAGGTCGTTGCCCATGCGCGGCCTTGGCTGGCCGGTCATGAGGGTCTCCGCGGCGAAGCCCAGGTTGGCCATGGTCGCCGCGCCAACGTCGCTCAGCGGCACACGGATCTCGCGGCCGCCTTCGCCCCGCATCCGCGCCACCAGCGCCGCCATCAGCGCGAAGGCGGAATAGGCGCCGGTCAAGAGGTCCCAGGCGGCCAGCACGTGGTTCACCGGCCGCGGATCGTCCGGCGGGCCGGTCATCAGCGGCAGGCCGATCGCGGAATTGATCGTGTAGTCCATCCCCTGCGACCCGTCCGCCCAGCCCATGACCCGCACGCAGATCAGGTCGGACCGGAGCGCCGAGAGTTTCTCATAGGAGAGGAATCCGGCGGCTGGAAAATTGGTCACGAACAACCCGCAATTATCTCCCGGAACGGCGGCCAGGCGCTGGGCCAAGTCGCGGCCTTGCGGGTTGGCGAGGTCGATGACCACCGACTTCTTGGCCTTGTTCAGGCCCTCCCAATAGAGGCTGTCGCCGGCCTCGGTCAGCGGCCACCGCCGGAAGTCAGGCCCGCCGCCGATCGTGTCCACCCGGATCACCTCGGCGCCCATCTGCGCCAGGTAGAGCCCGCAGGTCGGCCCGGCGACGAACGCCGAGACGTCGACCACGCGCAGGCCTTTGAGGAGGTCGTACACAGTGAAATCCCCGCTCTTCCCCGGCCAACGGAGCCGCGAAGCGGCGCAGGCCGAGCCGGGGATCCAAGCCGAGTCACAGTCTAAAGCACGCGCCGCGACGTAAGCCCAACCGCCGCTCGGGTCCCCGTTTACGCGGGGATGTGCGGGATGTCAGGCGATGAGGTCCGCCACCTCCCTGACCTCCTCCGGCGTCAGCTCCCAGGCTGCCGTGGCGGCGTTCGCCTGCACCTGCTCGGGGCTGGTGGCGCCGGCGATCACCGAGGACACCACCGGGTGGCCCAGCAGCCAGGCGAAGGCCAACTCCAGGATGGTGTGGCCACGTTCTTCCGCCCAGCTCGTCAGCGCCTCGACCTTGTCGAAGTTCTTGTCGCTGAGCGCCGCGGCGCCCCGCGCGCCCCAGGCGGCCAGCCGGGTGTCCTCCGGCGGCGCCTCGCCGCGCTTGTACTTGCCGCTGAGCAGGCCCGAGCCGAGGGGAAAGAACGGCAGGAAACCCAGGCCGAAGTGTTCGCAGGCGGGCAGCACCTCGAACTCGACCTTGCGGTCTAGCAGCGAGAACTGGTTCTGCGCCGAGACGAACCGCGTGCCGCCGGAAGCTGTCCAGTCCGCGTCGGCGATCTGCCAGCCGGAGAAGTTGGAGTTGCCGATGTAACGGACCTTGCCCTGGGTCACCAGGTCGTCCAGCGCGCGCAGGGTCTCGTCGATGGGGGTGTCGGCATCCGGCGCGTGGAACTGGTAGAGATCGATCCACTCGGTCCCCAGCCGCTTCAGGCTGTCTTCCACCGCGGTCATGATCCATCGCCGCGAGCCGCCCTTCTTGGTCGGGTCGCCCCCCACGGCCATGCCGAACTTGGTGGCCAGCACGATCTGCCCACGCTTCTTGCCCAGCGCCTTGCCGAGGAATTCCTCCGATTTCGTGCCGCCATAGACGTCGGCGGTGTCGAAGAGGGTGACGCCCGCATCGATCGCGGCGTCAACCACGCGCACCGTCTGCTTGTCGTCGATGCGCATGCCGAAGTTGTTGCAGCCAATGCCCACCTCGCTGACCTTCAGGCCCGAGGTCCCAAGACGGCGCAGCTTCATGGTCGTCCTCCGAAATGACGCGCGAAATCCCGCGGTGAATATCCGTTTTGCCTAAGAGCCCGCGGGCGGCCGCCCCCGCTGAGGCCGGCGGAGCCTAGCGGCGTAACGCCGGCTTTCAACATGCTTGATGCGGCGTTCACCCCGTTTGTTCGCGATATCGAAAACCTCGGGTGGGTAACTTCACGATCTACAAAGGCTTTTCGGCGATCGGTTTAACCATGCGTGTCGTCACGATTGTGAGTCTCGGCGGTTCAGCCGTCCTCGGTCTAGCCGCCCTCGTGGTAGCCAAGGCCGTCCTACCCAACGCCAGCGCCGCCAAGGTCCAGGCGAAGACGCCACAGGTCCAGGGCGTCCCCGTCGTGGTCGCCAAGGCGCCGCTGAAGTTCGGCGACAAGCTGGACGCGACCAAGGTCGAGGTGCTGACCGTGCCGGCGAACGCCGTGCCCGAGGGCGCATTCAAGACCACCGCCCAGGTGCTGGCCCAGGACAACGGCGGCGCCCCCGTCGTGCTCACCGCGGTCGCGGCGCGCGAGCCGCTGCTGCCCGCCAAGCTCTCCGGACCCGGGGCCCGCGCCTCGGTCGCCGCCGAGATCCACGACGGCTTCCGCGCCTACACGATCAAGGTGACCGACGTCACCGGCGTCGGCGGCCATGCGCTGCCGGGCGATCGGGTCGACGTGGTGCTGATGCGCGACACCGCGTCGGACCCGCAGAAGCACAGCTACGTCTCGGAAGTCGTGATCCAGGATGTCCGCGTCCTAGGCGTCGACCTCAACAATGACCCCAATTCCAACAAGCCCGCGACGCCGTCGACGGCGACGCTGGAGGTCTCGGTGCCGGACGCCCAGAAGCTGGCCGTGGCCGGCGACCTCGGCAAGCTGTCGCTGGCGTTGCGCCGCACCGGTTCGGCCGAGATCGCCAAGACCGCGCCCATGCACACCAACAACTTCGTGACGGGCGCCGCGACCGGCCCGATCCGCCATATGGCTCGCCTGGCCGCTCCGCGTGGTCCGGCCGCCCCCCAGCTCATCCAGATCGTCGAGCCGGCCAAGCGCGAAGGCGGCGGCAGGGGCCTGATGGCCGCTGTCCGCAAGCCGGCGGCCCCGGCGCCCGGCGAACCGGCTCCGGCCGCGGCCGGCGCCGAAAAGGGCGCCGCGGCGTCCGCCCTCCCCAGTCATCCCGCGTGATTTCCGTAGGAGCCATGACCATGCCCCGCAGCCTGGCCAAGGCGCTCTGCGCCTCCGTCGCGGCGCTCGGCGCCGCCGCCGCCACCCTGCCTTCGACCGCCGTCGCCGACGCGATGATGAGCGAAGCGGCCCCCTCGCGCGCCATCAGCGTGCCGAAGGACAAGTCACTCAGCTTTCGCTTGGACGAGCCGGCCACCAAGATCGTCGTGGCCCAGCCCGACATCGCTGAGGTGGTCGCCACGACCGACCGCAGCTTCTACGTCCGCGGCGTCACGCCCGGCGCGACCAACCTGCTCGTCTACGGCGCCGGCGGCCGTCTGATGGAGGTGATCGACGTCAACGTAGGCTTTGATGGCGCGCTGCTGCAGCGCGACCTGGCCGCCGCCCTGCCTGGCGAGAACATCCACGTCCAGAACCTGGGCCAGGGCCTGCTGCTGACCGGCGTCGCCTCGACCTCGAGCGCAGCCGAAAAGGCCCTCGCGATGGCGCAGAAGTTCGCGCCCGACGCCGCCAGCTCCAACCTGATCGTCAAGGCGAGTCAGGAAGTCGTGCTGGAAGTCCGCGTCATGGAAGCCGGCCGCACGGCCCTGCAGGACATCGGGTTCTCGGGGTCCGTCACCTCGACCAACACGACCGCCAACTGGGGCTCGGGCCTGATCGGCAACATCCCCGCCAACGGCATCCTCTCCTGGACCAATCGCCTGGGCGCCACCACGCTGAACGCCAGCATCGACGCCCTGGAAGAGAAGGGCGTGGTGCATACGCTGGCCAAGCCGAACCTGGTCGCCGTCTCGGGCGGCAAGGCCAGCTTCCTGGCCGGCGGCGAGTTCCCCTATCCGGTGCCGCAACAGGCCTCGGTGGGCAGCAACACGTCGAACATCACCATCGACTTCCGCGAATACGGCGTGAAGCTGAAGTTCCAGCCGGTCGTGCAGGACAACGGCCTGATCCGACTGGCCGTGAACCCTGAGGTCAGCCAGCTCGACCAGGCCAACGCCATCAAGATCGGCGGCGTGCAGATCCCTGGCCTGATCACCCGCAAGGCCGACACCACCGTTGAGATCCGCGACGGCGACTCGCTCGCCATCGGCGGCCTGTTCCAGCACACCTACACCAACGACCTGCGCCAATTCCCGGTGCTGGGCTCGATCCCGGTGATCGGCTCGCTGTTCCGCTCGGCGCGTTGGAACAAGGGCGAAACCGAGCTGGTGATCATCGTCACGCCGCACATCGTGACGGCGTCGGACTTCGACCGCGCCAAACGCACCGCCTCCGCCACGATCGGCGAGAAGGAGCCCGGCGCGTTCGACTTCGTGATCAACGGCCAGTCGTTCACCGGCCAGCTGGGCCGCGACCTGATCTCGCCGCCCGGCCTCCCTGGCCCGGTGGCCGCGGCCCAGCCGCCGGCGGCGACGGCGTTCGCCAAGGCCCAGGCGCCGGCCCCCACGGTCGTCGCCGCGGCGACGACGAAGGCGCCGGCCGCCCCGGCGCCGCAGAAGGTCGCCAAGGCCGCCATTCCGCCCGGCGCTCCGGCCCCGAAGCCGGCGCGGGGCGACGACTCGCCGACCGCACTCGCCAATCCCAAGCCGCAACTGCGCGGCGAGATCTTCCCCCAGGCCCCAAGCACCGGAAAGTAACCAGCGTATGAGTGCCCATCCCCTCGAAGGTAAGCGCGTCCTCGCCCTGGGCGGCGCGCTGTCCGCCCTCAGTGGCGGACCCTTGGAGGGCGCGACCATCGAGGCGGCGGCGCTCGATCGGTTGAGCACGGGCGACATCGCCGGGCGCGACCTGATCATCATCGACGCCAACGCCTGGGAGCCCGACCCGCTGTCGGCGGGGCTGCAGGCGCTGGCGCTGCGGCCCGAGCCGCCGCCCGTGCTGCTGGTGGGCACGCACGTCTCGACCTCCGTCGTGCGCAACCTGCTTCGCCTCGAGCGCTCCGACGTGCTGGAGGCGCCGTTCACCGAGGAGAAGCTGCTGGCGGCGCTGACGTCGCTCCTGGCCCAGCGCGCCCCGGCGCCCGCGCCCAGCGGCCCCGCCGAGCACGCCCGCGTCTGGGCGGTCACCGGCGCGGTGGGCGGCTCCGGCGCGACCACCGTGGCCATCGAGATCGCCAATGCGCTCAGCATGCGCGCGAAGGGCGGGCGCGGCGTCTGCCTGATCGACCTGAACCTCGCCGACGGCGCGGCGTCCGCCTACCTCGGCGCCAACGCCACCATGCGCCTGGGCGAACTCGGCCCGTCGGCCGACCGCCTGGACGCCTCGATGCTGCAGGCGTTCGTCACGCACGTGCACTCCGGCTTCGACCTGATGGCCGCGCCGCGCTCGCCCGACGCGTTCGACAACGTGAGCCGCGAGGCCGTGCTGCGCCTGTTGGAGACCGCCTGTGAGGTCTACGAGTGGGTGATCCTGGACATCCCGCGCCACCGCCGGGCCTGGACGCTGGAGGCCCTGGGCGGCTGCGACGAAGTGCTGGTGATCTCCGAGCTCACCGTGCCCGCCCTGATCGCCGCGCGCTCCCTCGGCGACGAAATCGACCGTGGCCTGGGCGCCGCCGGGAAACCCAAGATCGTGCTGAACCGCCTGGCCAGCCGCATGTTCGGGCCCGCGCCCAACATGTCTGAGGCCGAGAAGGCGCTGCAGCGCAAGGCCGAGGCCGGCATCAGCTCCGACTGGGAAGCGGCCGCCGCCTCGGTGAACCTCGGTGGGCCGATCGCCACGCATCGGCCGAAGTCGAAGATCGTGCAGGATATCCATCGCCTGGTGGACAAGCTGGCCGGGGCGGCGCCGCCGGTCGGCAAGGCCAAGAAGCGGGCGGCCTGATCCATGGGACGCTTCAGTCTTCCCGGCGCCACGACGGCGGCGCGGCCCGATCCGGCTCCGCCGCCCAGCGCCCCCCCGCCGCCCCAGTTCTCCGCACAGCCGGCCGCGTCTGCGCAGCCGGCGACGCCGTCCAAGACGGGCAGCGGCGATGCGCGGCTGGAGCTTCGCGTCAAGCTGCACGGCCGGCTGATCGAGGAACTGGACCTCGCCAAGCTGGACAAACTCTCGGAGACCGAGCTGCGCCACGAGGTGCTGAAGCTCGTCTCCGACTTCGCCCGCGCCGAGCGCATGGCGTTGAACACCGCCGACCTGCAGGACCTTGGCTCGTCGATCTATGACGAGATGGTGGGCCTGGGACCGCTGGAGCCGCTGCTGAAGGATGATTCGATCAACGACATCCTGATCAACGGTCCCTTCCAGGTGTACGTCGAGCGGCGCGGAGAACTGGAGCTGACCCCGGTCCGCTTCCGCGACAACGACCACCTGCTGCGCATCGTCAACCGCATCGTGGCCGGCGTCGGCCGGCGGATCGACGAGAGCCAGCCGATGGTGGACGCCCGCCTGCAGGACGGCAGCCGTGTCAACGCCGCCATCGCCCCGATCGCCATCGACGGCGCCTCGGTCTCGATCCGGAAATTCTCCAAGAAGCCGCTGACGCTCGAGCGCCTGGTCGATGTCGGCGCCATGCCCGCCTGCGTCGCCGAGTTCATGTTCGGCGCCGTGCGCAGCCGGGTCTCGACGGTGATCTCCGGCGGTACGGGCTCCGGCAAGACGACGCTGCTCAACGCGCTCTCGGCCGCGATCAGCGACGGCGAGCGGACCATCACCATCGAAGACGCCGCCGAGCTGCAGCTGCAGCAGCCGCACGTGGTGCGCCTGGAGACCCGCCCGCCGAACATCGAGGGCAAGGGCGAGATCCGCCAGCGCGAGCTGGTCAAGAACGCCCTGCGGATGCGTCCCGACCGCGTGATCCTGGGCGAAGTCCGTTCGGAAGAAGCCTTCGACATGCTGCAGGCCATGAACACCGGCCACGAAGGCTCGATGGCCACGATCCACGCCAACAACCCGCGCGAGGCGATCGGCCGTCTGGAGCAGATGATCGCCATGGGCGGCCTGTCGCTCAGCCCCGACGCCATGCGCCAGCAGATCGCCAGCGCCGTCGGCCTGATCGTCCAGGTGACGCGTCTATCGGACGGCAAGCGGAAGGTGACCCACGTCACCGAAATCACCGGCATGGAAGGCCAGGTGGTGCAGATGCAGGACATCTTCACCTTCAACCGCACCGGCACCGATCCGGACGGCACGGTGCATGGTGAATTCCGGGCGACGGGGCTGCGTCCGCGGATCCTCGATGAGATGCAGCGCCGCGGCATCCACTACGACGCCGCCAACTTCGACCCGAACCGTGTGCTGGGGGCAGTATGAAGTTCGACGCCAGCCTCGTCGTCCTGATCCTGGTCTTCGCCGCGGTCTTCACCGCCGGCCAGGCGGCCTTCGGCCTGCTCACGGTCGCGACTCAGAAACGCAAGGTGAACAAGCGCCTGAAGGTGGCCGAGCGCGTGGACGGCGTCTCGGCGCTGGTCATGGAGTTGCGCAAGCAGCGCGGCCTGAACGCCAACGGCGAGAAGGGCGAGCGCCTTCGCTGGCTGTCCGACCTGATCGTCGCCTCGGGCGTGCGCTACGAGCCGAAGAAGTGGACCGGCTACGTCATGATCGCCGCGGTGGTCGGCGGAATGGCGGCCGCGGTGCTGACCCGCAACCCGCTGATGTTCATCGCCGGCGCCATCGCCACCGGCCTCGCCGCCCCGATCATGTACCTGAAGGTCATGGCCGGCCGCCGCGCCAAGCAGCTGGGCTTCCAGCTGCCGCAGGCGCTCGAAATCATCGTACGCTCGCTGGAGGCCGGCCACCCGGTGCCGACCGCGATCAACCTGGTGGGCCGCGAGATGGCCGACCCGATCGGCTCGGAGTTCGGCATGGCCGCCGACGAGATCGCCTATGGCGCCACGCTGGAGCAGGCCGTCGAGCGGATGGCCGAGCGCTGCCAGCACCCGGACGTCGACCTCTTCGCCGCCACCATCCGCCTGCAGGAGCGCTCCGGCGGCAACCTGACGGGTCTCCTGAAGCTGAACGCCGCCACCGTGCGCGAGCGGCACAAGATGCGCCTGAAGATCAAGGCCGCATCCTCGGAAGGCCGCGCCTCGGCGATGATCCTGACCTCTGCCCCCTTCGTGGCCATGGGCATGATCATGATCATGTCGCCCCACTTCTACGGCGACGTGATCCACGAGCCGGTCGTGAAGTACGGCCTGGGCGCGCTCGGCGCCTGGATGTTCATCGGCAACATGGTCATGCGGCGCATGATCGACATGCGGCTCTGAGCGGGGTGGCGAGACGATGAACCCGGTCACCCTTGAGAACCTGATCTCCCTCATCGGCGCCCTGCTGGTCGTGTGCGGGGTGGGCGGCGCGGCGTGGATCGCGGCCAACGAGCTGCGGGTGCGCGCCATCCGCCGCGGGCGCCTCGCCGCAGCCGGTGGCGCCGGGCCCGGATTCCGCACGGCCAATGTGCGTCCGCAGAGCGGCCTGGGCGACCAGGTGCTGGGCGCGTTCAAGCGCCTGGGCCAGCAGAGCGCGGTCAAGGACCCGGGTAAGCTGTCGGTGCTGCGCGCACGGCTGATGCAGGCGGGCTTCTACAACCGCGAAGCCCCGGTGATCTATCTGGGCGTCCGCGCCGTCGCGCTGCTGATCGCCACCGCCGGCGTGATCCTGACCCTGCCGCTGGTGCTGAGCGGCAAGCACGGCATGGGCGGTGTCGCGATCGCGGGCCTCCTGTCGGCCATTGCGATACTGGGGCCCGACAAGTATCTGGGCATGCGCCGCACCGCCCGCGAGCGCGAGTACGCCGACGGCTTCCCGGACATGCTGGACCTGCTGGTGGCCTCGGTGGAGGCGGGCCTGTCGCTGGACGCCGCCGTCACCCGCGTGACCGACGAGCTCGGCCGCCGCTACCCGAACCTCACCGTGCACCTGCGCTTCCTGGTGCTGGAGCTGCGCGCCGGCAAGTCGCGCAAGGAGGCCTGGAGCGCCTTCGCCGAGCGCCTGGGCATCGATGACGCGCGCCAGCTCGCAACCATGCTGCGCCAGGCCGAAGAGATGGGCACCAGCCTGGGCGAGACG
>Ga0308175_100001810_pt1 | contig 14450 bp, 8 predicted proteins | sample PhyCR1_3_FD_203893 | JGI IMG/M metagenome (GOLD analysis project Ga0308175, IMG submission 203893) | Soil microbial communities from UC Gill Tract Community Farm, Albany, California, United States - DLSLS.C.R1 | ecosystem: Environmental > Terrestrial > Soil > Agricultural land | place: USA...
GGACGGCTGCCCGGATCCGGACAACGACAAGGACGGCGTCCTCGACAAGGACGACAAGTGTCCCAACGAGCCAGGCGTCCCGCCCGACGGCTGCCCCAGGAAGTACAACCTGGTCGTCGTCACCGAGACCAAGATCGAGCTCAAGCAGACCGTGTTCTTCGATACGAATCGCGCCACGATCAAGCGGGTGTCGTTCGCGCTGCTCGACGACGTCGCGCAGGCGATGAAGGACAACCCCAAGATCAAGGTCGAGGTCGGCGGCCACACCGACAGCCAGGGCGACGATGCGTTCAACCTCAAGCTGTCACAGCGCCGCGCCGAGTCGGTCCGCACCTACTTGATCAAGAAGGGTGTGACCAGCGACCGGATGACCCCCAAGGGCTACGGCGAAAACGTACCCATCGCGGACAATCGGACCGCCAACGGACGGGCCCAGAACCGCCGCGTCGAGTTCGTGATCACCGAACACTAGGAGCGCGCGCGTGCCCAGGGGATTCTCGCGCTTCCCAGGCGTTGTGTCCGGAGCGAAAGCCTTGGCGCGTGCGCCGGGGGCTTTGGTATAGAAACAACATGCGAACGCGCTGTCTGGCCGCGGTGATCGTCGGCATCGTGTGGTGCCTGGCGGCGCCGGCGCATGCCGATCCGAGAGCCGACATCGCGGCGAAGGCGCGCGCGGCGATGGCGAGCTACGACGCGATGGACTACGAGGCGGCGCGGCGGCTGCTCAACCAGGCGCTCGCGATCGCCAAGAAGGCCAAGCTCGACAAGGATCCCATCGTCGCGCGGGTCTACCTGGATCTCGGCATCGCGCAGCTCGCCGGTTCTGATCAAGAAGCGGCCAAGGTGGCGTTCCTGTCGGCCGTGCAGATCGATCCGAAGATCACGATCGACGCGGCCTACAAGTCGACCGAGCTCGTGAGGATGCTCGACGAGGCCAAGGCCGCGGCCGGCGATGGCGCCGAGCCGGTCTCCGAGGGTGTCGATTGCAAGGCGGTCCGAGGGATCCGCCATACCGTCATCGACACCGGCAGGACCGGCGTGGCGCAGCCGATCGAAGCCCTGGTCGGCAGCGACCTCTCGCCGGCCCGGGTCGTCGTCATGTATCGCCCCGAGGGCGCGATCGACTTCGTCGAGGCCAGGCTGTTCAAGCAGGGTGGCTGCCGGTACGCCGGCACGATCCCGGCCTCCGCGATGCACGGCAGCCTCGTCCACTATTACATCGCGGCGTACGACGCGAACAACAAGCCCCTCGCCGCGAAGGGCTCGTCGGGCGCGCCGAACATCATGACCCTCGGGAAGGCCGGCTCGAGCTCCGGGGATACGGAAGATCCGATCAACGGCGGCAAGACCTCGACCACCCACGGAGGCAACGCCGACACCGGTGTCTCCGCGGGCATGGAGGACGGCGGTAAGCCCTCCAAGAGGTCGTCCAAGATCGTCCTCGCCCTCACCGGTGGGACCGGGCTTGGCTACGTCACCGGCACCACCGAGAGCGGCAACAAGGTCCAGTCGTGCTGCATCGGGACCAGCCTCGTCGTGCTGGTTCCGGAGCTCAGCTACTACCTGAACCCGCAGCTCTCGATCGGCATCGTCGCGCGGGTCGGCTTCCCTGTCGGGGCCAACATCATGGGGCATTCGACGATCGCGCCGGGGGTGCTGTTCCGGGTGCGCCGGGCGTTCTCGGCGTCCGGAGATGGCTTCCGCGTGATGGGCGAGCTCGGCGGCGGCATCCTGCGCAACACGCTCAAGATCGATACCACCGCCACCGGGCCGGGCATGGACACCGACATCGTCGCGCAAGGTCCGCTGCTCGCCGGTGCCGGCATCGGCTACACCAAGCACATCAGCGGCAGCCTCGCGTTCCTCATCGACCTCGATGCGATCGCCGGGATCGCCGTCGTCAAGCAGGTCGGGAGCGCGATCAACCTCAACAGCGGCATCGGCGCCGACATGAGCCTGGGCCTCGCGTTCGGCTTTTGAAGGTCCGCCTCGCGCGACGGGGCGCCGTAGACGTTTAACCTCGCACCCGTAGCTCGTGATCTACGCTGTTGGTTGCGCGGCTTGCGGCGCCAAAGCTGCGGTGCCACTCTGCGGCGTCCTCGCGAGCGCGAGGATCGCGAACAGGTGTACGGGACACCGCAGCCCCGTTCTCAATCACAACCAGGAGCCGAACATGAGTAGCGCAGTTTCGATCCATCCCAGCGTGGATCATGGCATCAAACCGGGTCGCAACGACTTCGCCGGTGGCACGCTCGTCTGTCACTGCTCGACCAAGCCCGTCAAGGTCAAGGTCCAGGCGCAGACCGCGCACAACCACGCCTGCGGGTGCACCAAGTGCTGGAAGCCCAAAGGCGCCATGTTCTCGGTCGTCGCGGTCGTTTCACGCGACAAGCTCTCGGTCACCGAGAACGCCGACAAGCTCGCCGTGGTGGATCCCAACGCGGCGATCCAGCGTCATGCGTGCAAAGACTGCGGCGTCCACATGTTCGGGCGCATCGAGAACACCAAGCACCCGTTCTACGGCCTGGACTTCATCCACACGGAGCTGTCGCCGGACGCGGGGTGGTCGGCGCCGGGGTTCGCGGCGTTCGTGTCCTCGATCATCGAATCGGGGACCGATCCGGGAAAGATGGAGACCGTGCGGGGCCGCTTGCGCGAGCTTGGGCTGACGCCCTACGACTGCCTGTCGCCGCCGCTGATGGATGCGATCGCGACGCACGTTGCCAAGGCGTCGGGCGCGCTCAAGTCGTGATCTGGTGAGGCCCCGGGTGGTCATCGTGCTGGAGAAGCCATGAGCAACGACGACGCCGCGACCATGCACGACGTCGCCGCGACCATGCCGTTCGTCCAGCATTGCGGGATCACCATCGCCTCGGCGACCCGCGAGGAAGTCAAGGGCAGCCTGGCCTGGCGCACGGAGCTGTGCACCACGGCCGGCGTGATCCACGGCGGCGCCTTGATGACGCTCGCCGACAGCCTCGGGGCGATCTGCGCGTTCATGAACCTGCCCGCGGGCGCGATGACGTCGACGATCGAATCGAAGACCAACTTCTTCCGCCCGGTCACCCAGGGCGCGGTGCATGGCACCACCACGCCGCTCCACGTCGGAAAGACCACGATCGTCGTGCAGACCGATCTGCGGGACTACGCCGGCAAGCGCGTGGCGCTCGTGACCCAGACGCAGGCCGTCATCGTTCGGCCGGCGTGACGGCGCCTGCGCGGGTGTCTTCGGGGACGAACCAAGCGCGTTTGATCCCGCGCGTTGAGCCGGTCGGGGCGCCGGGAGAAGTCTGACGACGCGTCCAGGCGAGCGCTCGCCGCGCGGCAGGAGCTGGTCGCGCTGGGTGCGGTGTGTCGCTTGAGGCCCGCATCCGTTCTACGCATCATCTCGGTCAAAGGTCATGCTGGACTCGATAACGGCTAGATCCGGCTGGTGATGAGTGCACGTCGCGCGCCCGGAAAGTTGATGTCAATCGACCCTCGCTTGACCGTGCGTCGGGCCGCTCATGGCAAGCGTGTCTCCGACGAGCAGCTCGCGGAGTCGCGGGCAGGCTCGCGCGCCATCCGCCGGTTGTCCGCGCGGGTCACGGCGATCGCCCTGGCGAGGATCACGCGTTTCTAACGCGCCGAAATGAAGATAAGCACGTAGCGCTGGGTGCACTGAGATAAGATGCAGAGTCCACCCTGGGTGGTTGTTTCATGGCAAATCGGGAATCAGGAGAAAGACACCAATGAACGTGGGACTACGTACATCGGACGTGTTGCTGGCCACGCTCCTCGCGGTAGCAATTCCAGCCTGCCAGACAGGCACCTCCGGCGGCGAGCAGTCGTCGCCGCTCACCGGGGCGCCGCCGCTCCTGCAGGTCAAGGCACCCATCTCGGTGCAGCAAGCGGAGTTGCTCGCGAGCGATCGCAAGGACTTCGATCTCCTCGGGGTCTCGGTGGCGATCTCGGGGGACACGGCCCTGGTGGGGGCACTCGGCGATGATGATAGGGGCACCAACGCAGGCGCGGCCTATGTGTTCGTGCGCAGCGGCACGAGCTGGACCCAGCAGGCCAAGCTCACGGCCGCAGATGGCGGGGCCAATGACAACTTCGGCGGCGCGGTCGCCCTGTCGGGGGACACGGCCGTGGTGACAGCGATCTTCAACGATGAAGCAAGCTCTGACGCAGGCGCGGCCTATGTCTTTGTGCGCAGCGGCACGACCTGGACCCAGCAGGCCAAGCTCACGGCCGCGGATGCGTCCTCCAACGAGCTGCTCGGCATCTCGGTCGCGCTGTCGGGGGACACGGCCCTGGTGGGGACGACCAATGACAATGGTCGATCGGGTGCGGCCTACGTGTTCGTGCGCGGCGGCACGAGCTGGACCCAGCAGGCCAAGCTCCGGGGCGCCGACACCGCGGCCGCCGACCAGTTCGGCATCTCGGTTGCCGTGGTGGGGGACACGGCCCTGGTCGGGGCGTTTGGCAATGATGTCCTGGCCAACAGTGCAGGATCGGCCTATGTGTTCGTGCGCAGCGGGACGAGCTGGACCCAGCAGGCCGAGCTCCTGGCCGCGGACGGTCAGGAAGGCGACCAGTTCGGCGTCTCGGTCGCCGTCTCGGGAGACACGGCGCTGGTGGGAGCCAATCTCGACGATGATCATGGCACGGATTCAGGTTCGGCCTACGTGTTTGTACGCAGCGGCACGAGCTGGACTCAACAGGCCAAGATCCTGGCCGCGGATGGCCAGGAAGGCGATGGGTTTGGCATCTCGGTCGCCCTCGAGGCGGACACGGCGGTGCTGGGGGCGTCCACCGACAGTGATCTGGGCGGGGCGTCGGGTTCGGCCTATATATTCGGGCGCAGCGGCACGAGCTGGACCCAGCAAGCCAAGCTCAACGCCAACGATGGCGCCTCCGCCGACTTTTTCGGCAACTCGGTTGCCCTCTCCGGGAGCACGGCGTTGATCGGGGCACCCGACCACGATGAGCTGGGCAGCTCGGAAGGCGCGGCCTACGCGTTCGTGGCCGCATCGGGCAATAACAACAACGGCAATGCCTGCACGACGAACGCTGACTGTGCCAGTGGCTTCTGCACCGACGGCGTCTGCTGCGATACGGCGTGCGGCGGCGGGGATCCGACCGATTGCCAGGCGTGCAGCGTCGCGGCCGGCGCGGCGGTCGACGGCACCTGCGCACCACGCGCCGCGGGGATTGTCTGTCGTGAGGCAGCCGGCGCGTGCGATGTGGCCGAGCGCTGCACCGGCAGCTCGGCCGCTTGCCCGGCCGATGCGCTCACCGTGGCCGGCACGGTCTGCCGCGCGGCGGCCGGTGCATGTGACGTGGCCGAGACCTGCACCGGCAACTCGGCCGCTTGCCCGGCCGACGTGCTCACCGTGGGCGGTACGGTCTGCCGTGCGGCGGCCGGCGCATGTGATGTGGCCGAGCGCTGCACCGGCAGCTCGGCCGCGTGTCCGAGCGATGCGCTCACCGCGGCCGGCTCGGTCTGCCGCCCGGCGGTCGGCTCGTGCGATGCGGCCGAGAGCTGCACCGGCAGCTCGGTCTCCTGCCCGGCCAACGAGCACAAGCCCGACCTGTCGCTCTGCCGCGGTGGCTTGCTCGGGCTGCCCGGTGTGTGCCTGGCAGGAGTCTGCGTGCTGTAGCTGGCTCGAGCGGCGAGCAGGCACGCGGCGCGCAGGCTCGAGGAGCAAGTTGCAGGGCGCGAGCCTGCCACTCTGCTCGCGAGGTGGCTAGGATGCGAGCCGATGATACGCGCGTACCTCCTGCTCGCCACCCTCGGCGTAAGCTGCACGGGCTCACCCCGGCCTCGATCGGCGGCGCCGGATTCGCCGCCGTTTGACGTCGCGCAGCTGCGCGCGGACATGCGCTTCCTCGCGAGCGATCTGCTGTCCGGCCGGCGCGCCGGCACGCCCGGCTATGACGTCGCGGCCGAGTACGTCGCGTCGCGGCTCGCGATGATGGGGATCGCCCCCGGGGGCGAGGGGGGTTACTTCCAGCCCCTGCGGCTCCGTGAGGTGACGCCCGATCTGGCCGCGACGACCGTCGAGCTCTCGGATCCGGCGCTCGCGGCGGCGATCCGCGTTCCGGACAGCGCGCTCGTGAACGCCGATCTCGCGCACCCGGACCTCGAGCTGTCGGGGCCGATGACGTACGTCGGCAAGGGCGTCTGCGATGTCGACAGCGGGCGCGATGACGCCGCGGGCGTCGATCTCCGCGGCCGGTTTGCCGTGATGCTCGCCGGGGTCGACGACAGCTTGCCGCCGGCGCGGGCGACGGTGCGCTCGGACGCCGCGGCGAAGTGGGCCTGCGTCGCCAAGCACGGCGCGATCGGGATCGTCACCCTGCGCACGCGCAAGGCGACCACGCTGCCGTGGACGTCGACGATCGCGTCGTACCGATCGGGCACGATGGGCCTCGTCGAGGGCGACGCCGCGCGGTCGCGGTCGCTCCCGGCGCCGAGCCTGGTGCTCGACGCATCGGCCGCACGCGCGGTGCTGGCGGCCGCCGGACGAGACCTCGATGCCGAAGAGGCACGTGCCTCCGCGGGCAAGCTCGAGCACTTCGATCTCCCGGGGACCCTCCGGATCCGCTATCACGGGCGCGCGCGGGACCTCGCGTCGGCGAACGTGATCGGCCGGATCGAGGGGAGCGATCCGCAGCTGGCGCGGCAAGCCGTCGTGGTCAGCGCCCACCTCGATCACCTCGGGGTGGACGGCAGCGGCGCGATCCGCAACGGCGCGATCGACAACGCCTCGGGCGTCGCCCAGCTGCTCGTCATCGCCCGTGCGTTGCGCGCGCAGCCGCGGCCTCCGCGCCGCACGGTCATCCTGCTGGTGACCACCGGCGAGGAGCTCGGCCTGCTCGGCGCCGAGGGCTTCACCGCGCACCCCTTGTGGCCGATCGACCAGATCGTCGCCAACATCAACATCGACCAGACCGGCATGATGTGGCCGATCGTCGACGTGGTCGCCGACGGCGCCGAGCGCAGCTCGCTCGCCGGACCTGTCGCGCGTGCAGCCGCCGCGCTCGGGCTCCTGGTCTCGCCCGATCCGGTCCCCGAGCAGGGGTTCTTCCTGCGCAGCGACCAGGCGCCGTTCGCGCGCGCTGGCGTGCCGTCGATGATCTTCCGGCCGGGGTTTCGCGATCGCGCGGGCGGCAGCGACCACAATCGCGCGCTGTTCACCAAGTGGCGTGGCACCGCGTACCACTCGCCGCTCGACAAGCTCGATCAGCGCGATCCGCCGATCGACTTCGACTCGGGTGTCACGATGGCCAACCTCGTCTACTTGACGGCGGTCGACGTCGCCAACGCCGACCAGCGCCCGCGCTGGAACCCCGGCGACGTGTTCGCGCCACGCTAGCCGCGCCGTTTCGGCCGTCAACGCGGCGCTTGCCGGGCGGCCGGCGCTTGCCTTCGACGAAGTGGCCGGCGGCTTGCACAAGCAAGGCACCGTACCTCATCAAGAAGTAGGCCGGACCCGCGCATGGATGGCACCCGTCGTTCAGGTACGGATTTTGAACTACGGGGGGTCGTGAACAGCAATCTCACCGAGACAGTCAGCAAGGCCGGAGCCGTAGCCCGCGATTCGAGCCCCGATGACGGTGCCCCACGTCTCCTCGTGGTCTGCGAGTGCGCTCGGGTGACCGTTCCCGCGCTACGCGTCGCGCTCGGCGATCTCCAGGAAGTCACCGTGGGCCGAGACTCGCGGCGGGGCCTTGTGCGTCACGGCAAGACCGCCGCGCTCTCGGTCGTCGATCACGAGATCTCGCGCAAACACCTCGCCGTGCGCCGCCAGTTCGGCGGTTGGGAAGTCGCCGACCTCGGCTCCAAGAATGGCATCCTCGTCAATGGCGAAATCGCACGCATCACCACCCTGACCGACGGTGACCTGATCGAGGCTGGTGGCACGCTGCTGATGTTTCGCGAGGAGGGTGGCGGACCCGAGGGGGAGACCGATCGCGATCTAGCGGCCGAGCCTGCCATGCCGCTCGCGTTTCGCACCGTGAGCTCCGAGTTCGAGCACCGGGTTCAACAGCTCACCAAGATCGCCCGCGCCGATGTCAGCGTCCTGGTTCGCGGCGAGACCGGCACCGGCAAGGAGCTCGTCGCCCGCGCGATCCACGACATATCCGCGCGGCGCGGCCCGTTCGTTCCCATCAACTGCGGCGCGCTGCCGCGCAACCTGATCGAGAGCGAGCTGTTCGGCCACAAGCGGGGCGCGTTCTCCGGCGCTAACGAGCGACGCGAAGGCCTCGTGCGCCGCGCCCACGGCGGCACGCTGTTCCTCGATGAGATCGCCGAGCTCCCCGAGGAATCGCAGGTCGCCTTGCTCCGTGTTCTCCAGGACGGCGAGGTCCGTCCGATCGGCGCCAGCGACGCGGTCAAGGTCGACATCCGGGTCGTCGCCGCGACCCACCAGGACATCCCGGCGCGGATCGCGGACGGCCGGTTCCGCCAGGACCTCTACGCACGGCTCGCCGGCTTCGAGATGGTGCTGCCCGCGCTGCGCGACCGCCGCGAGGATCTCGGCACGCTGATCGCGGCGATCTTGCCGCGCGTGACGCAGCATCCGGAGCGCATCACCCTGCATCGCGCGGCCGCCCGGGCGCTGGTCCGCTATGCGTGGCCCCTCAACATCCGCGAGCTCGAGCAGGCGCTGGGCGCCGCGGTCGCGCTGACCGATAGCGGCGAGATCCGCCTCGAGCACCTCTCCGGAGCGATCCGGACCCATGTCCCGCCGAGCCTCGACAGCCTGCGGCCTGAAGAGGATGTGCTGCGTGGACGCGTGATCGAGCTACTCCGCGCGTACAGCGGCAACGTCGCCGCGGTGGGGCGCGCTATGGGCAAGGCGCCGATCCAGATCCGCCGGTGGTGCCGGCGCATGCAGATCGAGCTGTCGCAATTTCGGACCTAGTCCTGGCGTCTGCCGAGAACTCCAATTCGCCGCTTGTGGCGGGTCTCGACAGAGAATCGGCCACTCCGGAGCGCATCGAGGCGCGATCATCGAGCCGTTTGAAGCGACTTCACCTCCTGGCTGGCTTTCTCAGCGGAATAGATCTCCGAAAAAAATTTTCTCCTAGCTGTCGTAATTTCGACGGTCGTGTCGCCATGTACCCATCAAGGACCAGCTCGCCGTTTGCGGTAGTGCACTGACGCGGTCGAGCCGAGAACGGCCTACGATCGAGCGGATCATCGGCGCGTCGCGCGTTCGACCAACACCCGCATCAAAGCCTACCTCCTGACCCCAGAATGGATGCAACCTGTTGTTCGGCTACGGATATCTGAATGACAGAGGCATCGTGAGCGATCTCACCGAGACAGCCAACAAGACCGGAGCTGCGGAAAATGATCCGAGCGCCGATGGCGAGGCCCCGCGCCTCATCGTGATCTGCGAGCGAGGTCGGTTGACCGCCCCCGCGCTGCGGGTCGCGCTCGGCGATCTCCAGGAAGTCACCGTCGGCCGAGATCTGCGGCGCGCCTTCGCGCGTCACGGCAAGACCGCCATGCTCTCGGTCCCCGACCATGGGGTCTCGCGCAAACACCTCGCCGTGCGCCGCCAGGCCGGTGGCTGGGAAGTCGCCGACCTCGGCTCCAAGAACGGCATCTTCGTCAATGGCGAAACGGCGCGTGTTGCCACCCTGACCGATGGTGATGTGATCGAGGTCGGTGGCACCCTGCTGATGTTTCGCGAGGACGGCGGCAACCCCGACGGGGACACCGATCGCGACCTCGCGGCCGAGCCCACCGCGCCGTTCGCGTTTCGCACCGTGAGCTCCGAGCTCGAGCACCGGTTTCATCAGCTCGCCAAGATCGCCCGGACAGGCGTCGCCGTCCTGGTCCGCGGCGAGACCGGCACGGGCAAGGAGCTCGTCGCCCACGCGATCCACGACGGGTCCGCCCGGCGCGGACACTTCGTCCCGGTCAACTGCGGCGCGCTGCCGCGCAACCTGATCGAGAGCGAGCTGTTTGGCCACAAGCGGGGCGCGTTTTCTGGTGCCCACGAGGATCGCGAAGGACTCGTGCGCCGCGCCCACGGCGGTACGCTGTTCCTCGACGAGATCGCCGAGCTCCCCGAGGAATCGCAGGTCGCGCTGCTCCGCGTTCTCCAGGAAGGCGAGGTCCGTCCGATCGGCGCCAGCAACGGGGTCAAGGTCGACATCCGGGTCATCGCCGCGACCCACCAGGACATCCCGGCGCGGATCGCGGACGGCCGGTTCCGCCGGGACCTCTACGCCCGGCTCGCCGGCTTCGAGATGGTGCTGCCCGCCCTGCGCGATCGTCGTGAAGACATCGGCACGCTGATCGCCGCGATCTTGTCCCGCGTGGCGCCGGCGCCCGAACGCATCACCTTGCATCGCACCGCCGCTCGCGCGCTGGTCCGCTATACGTGGCCCCTCAACATCCGCGAGCTCGAGCAGGCGCTGCGCTCCGCGGTCGCGCTGGCCGACACCGGCGAGATCCGCCTCGAGCACCTCTCCGAAGCGATCCGGGCCCACGTCCCGCCGAGCCTCGGAACCATGCGGCCCGAAGAGCGCGTGCTGCGCGACCGGGTGATCGAGCTGCTCCGCGAGCACGGCGGCAACGTCAGCGCCGTCGCTCGCGCCATGGGCAAGGCGCCGATCCAGATCCGCCGGTGGTGCCGCCGCATGCAGATCGAGCTGTCGCAATTTCGGCCCTAGCGGGGCGCCCGATAGAGCTGTCTCACCGATGTCTGCAGCGAAACACTGCGTCCGATACAGACACCCCGGAACACCCCTGGAACAAACGAGATGTTCCACTCAACATGAGTGATTTCAAAACCATGCGCTTGATCGGAATAGGCTGGAACATGAACCGGAACACGGCCGCACCGCAGGTTCCAAGCCCGTTGGCACAACTTCATACGGTTGGCAATGTTCCGGGTCGGCCCACCTCTTGCTCAGGCACACCGCGATGTCTTGGGGAGCCGGGATCCCAATCCCACCACGCGACGCGTCCGCCGGTAGCCACGGCGATGCGCGCTCCCCTATGTTGGCCTCCATCGTGACATCCGGCGCGAACAAAGACCTTGTACCAACGCAGCCGGCAGCACCGTCGCCTGCCGACGCCACGCGTACCAGCGAGACCCTCGCGGCAGCGGAGCATACCCCCGCGTCGGTGCCCAGCGCGCGTCATGTCGCTCCCACCCAGGTCCGCGACCCTGACCGCTACCAGATCATGGGTGAGCACGGCCGCGGCGGCCTCGGCCGCGTCTCCCGGGCCCACGACCGAGAGCTCGGGCGTGACGTCGCGATCAAGGAACTCCTCTCGCGTGGCCACGTCGGCGAGGTTCGCTTCCTGCGCGAAGCTCTGATCACCGCGCGCCTCGAGCATCCGGGCATCGTCCCCGTGTACGAGGCCGGTCGCTGGCCCGACGGCACGCCGTTCTACGCGATGAAGCTGGTCTCGGGCCGCCCGCTGCGCGATCTGATCGCCGAACGAACCACGGTCGACGAGCGCCTCGGCCTCCTCCATCACGTCATCGCCGTCGCGGACGCCATCGCCTACGCGCACGATCACAACATCATTCACCGCGACCTCAAGCCGGCCAATGTCATCGTCGGCGAGTTCGGCGAGACCATCGTGATCGACTGGGGCCTCGCCAAGGACCTCACCGCCACCGAAACGTCCGCCACCAGCGGTGCTCCACTCCCCACCACGCGAGACGACGACCTCACCTCCGCGGGCAGCATCCTTGGCACGCCTGCCTACATGGCGCCCGAGCAGGGGCGCGGCGAGCACGTCGACCAGCGCGCCGACGTCTTCGCGATCGGCGCCATGCTCTGTGAGCTGTGCATGCTCCAGAAAGTACCTCCCACCGAGACCCGCCAGCGGCACCGGATGCTCCGCCGGGCGGGCATCGACAAAGACCTCGCCACCATCATCGACAAGGCCCTCGATCCTGACCCCAAGCACCGCTACCCCGATGCCGGAGCCCTCGCCGCTGATCTCAAAGCCTTCAAGTCCGGCACACGCATCGCCGCCCGCAGTTACTCGCTGTTCGCGATGCTCGCCCACTGGACCCGTCGCCATCGCACCCTCGCGCTCTCGGTGACCGCGGCCATTGCCCTCGCGGTCGCCGGCAGTGTCCTCTACGTCCAGAACATCGCAGCTGAACGCGATCGCGCCGATACCGCCCTTCAGCGTGCTGAAGCGACGGCTCACGCTCTTACCCTCGAGCATGACGAGCTCACGCTCAAGCATGCCCAGCTCCTCTTGACGACCGACCCTTCGGCGGCGCTCGATGCTCTGGCGACGTATCATGGCAGTAACCACGATCGGGTGAATCAATTGCGCGCGGAAGCAACAGGGCTCGGAGCCGCACTGCTTCGCGCTACACCCCATAACGACAACATTCGATGGGCGGAGGGCAACGCCGACGGCACGATCGTTTCATTGAGTATAGACGGCACGATCTCTCGGACTTCACCCGACCAGACATCAGTAGTCCTTGCGAGGGGTGTTTCACCGAGAGGTAGGCTTGCGTACGCACCCGCACGCGGTCTGCTCGCCTACGCCTGCGACCCCGCAGACCTCTGCATGTGGGACACCCTTCATGGTACCCGAATCCCGATTGCTGAGGAATTCCATGGTTGGCAGCTCGCCGGGATCGCGTTTTCACCGGATGGGTCCCAGCTCGCCCTGATATCATACACCGGTGTTCTACGCGTATTCGACGTCACGGCGCCGGCTCGACCGGTCGAGCGTCTCCACATCAACACAGATACCGGTGTAGCCGTTCTGTTCGTTGATGAGGAAGTGATCGCGGTGGCGACCCCGAGTGGCCTCAAGTTTGTGCGCATGAACCGCAGCACACAGAGTCTGTTGCTCCCCGACCCCTTCCTTTGGGATGCCAGAGCAGCTGATCATCGGATGGTGCTCGCAACAATGCGAGGTGAAGGGCTCCTGGTCGATGTCTCCCCTGTGCATATAACCAATCGCATTACCCTCTGTCATGATGCAGTTAGTGGCCTGAAATTCCTGCCCGACCAGCGCACCGTCGCCTACTCCTGCGAAGAAGGCACCGTAGCAACCTGGGATCTTCAGACTGGCATCATCACCCCGCTGACCCACCTCGAAGGGCACGCTGACATGATCGCGGTGAGTACGGCCGGCGATTACCTCGTTGCAGCTGGAGGAGATGGAACGTTCACCGCGATCGATCTGCACACCAACCTGGTCACATCCTACAAAGGTCACCGTTCACGGCTGTCGATCATATCCCCGCCGACACGAGAATACCCATTCCTCATCTCGGGCGATGTACGTGGAGCTCTTCGCGTGTGGCCGTTGCCAACCCGTTTCGCGTGGGTCGCTGCAGACGTGCATACACGGTTCACATCGGCCTCCTTTGACAAGGAGGGCGCAATTATTGCTAGTACATTCAAACCAGAACTGAATATCTATTCACCATCCACTGGCATTCGTTCAATTCGGCCACATATAAGTAATGCGACCTACGTTCAGCTTTCCGCCAATGGCGCCACATTCGTAACGTACGGATCTGGTGAGCTGATCGAAATCTGGTCTTCTCTCACGATGACTCGGAAGAAGGTCGTTGACACGCATCATGGTGCGGTAGCTCGCGTCGAATTCGTTGACAATACCGATGATTTCATCACTGCCGGTCGAGATGGCCGGCTCATCCAGTGGACACCTGCTGGCGATCAGAAGTTACTCGCCAGCTTCGACCAACCAATTGCGGGCTTTGTTTTGGCGCGTGCGACAAGATCGGCAGTGATCAGCACCTCAGACGGCGGGCTCTGGCGATCGGGCGACGACGGCCAGACGCTCCAGTTGCGGCCGGGAGGTATTCAGGTTACGCGGATGCTGACCTTTCCGGACGCAACCTCGGTTTGTATCGGCTATGCGAACGGCGACGTATTCATCATCGACACGAAGTCCTGGCGACAAACACTGCTGCTTCATGCTTCGGAGGCAGTTCGGGACATTGCAGTTACAAATGACGGCAGGACGATCGCCGTGGCAGCCAATGATGACACCATTCATGTTGGCGCCCGAAGTGGGGACGCATGGACTGACCCGAAGCCCAGCTGGGTCGCGTTGACCGCACGTGCACGAAAGATCGCGCTGGCTCCTGATGGACTTCTCGTGGCAATCTGCACCGATGGTACTGTACGGTTATACTCATCAGCTCACCGAACGTGGCTGTGTGTGTCAACAGGGACCTGGGACTTGAGCCTGGTCGCTGTGTCTGGCGATGGCAAAGCGGCTGCAGGTTTTGATTCAGACGGACGCATCATCTGGATTGATCTCGAATTGGTTCGCGGCAAAATTGATAAGCAGTATTCACCAAAGAAATGATCAGGTTATGAAAAAAATCGGCAAGAGATCCCTCTCCCTGCTAAAGCTACAGCGCAATAATCTAACCTTTCATAGCGAGACTATTGTTTTGCTTGCTCCCGCT
>Ga0308175_100001811_pt1 | contig 14446 bp, 11 predicted proteins | sample PhyCR1_3_FD_203893 | JGI IMG/M metagenome (GOLD analysis project Ga0308175, IMG submission 203893) | Soil microbial communities from UC Gill Tract Community Farm, Albany, California, United States - DLSLS.C.R1 | ecosystem: Environmental > Terrestrial > Soil > Agricultural land | place: USA...
CCAAAGCGACTGGCTGCATGTCATCCGCAAACCGAGAGGAATAAGAGCGAGTAGAACACCAAAGCGAGGAATCATAAGTTTGTCTATCGGCTTAGTGTACTACGGTCCTGCTCAAGTGCAAGTGCAAGTTATCCGGCCCAGTTTTTTCTTAATTTTGGGTTCGTTCATGCGGCGAGCGTAGTTGGGACGGGCACGAGCCGGCCATCTCCGGCTTGCGCGTGGGATATAGTTACTCCGTTCGGAGCTTTCGCAATTCGCACACCTGGAGAACATCTTGAACCGCGCCAAAATCACCGTCTCGGCCGCTACTCTGTTGATCTGTATGGGGCAAACGATCATGGCCGCTAAGCCGATCGGCGAACGCGTGCATACCTCAAACGGCGACGTGGAAGGCAAGCCTGGCACGGATTCCGGCGTTCGGACTTTTCTGGGTATCCCGTATGCTGCACCTCCGGTCGGTCCCTTGCGCTGGAAACCGCCTCAAGCCGCGCAAAATTGGTCAGGCGTCCGCAAAGCGGTCGAATTCGGATCGCATTGCATGCAGGCTCGCATCTTCGACGACATGATCTTTCGCGATAAGGGCATCAGCGAGGACTGCTTATACCTGAATGTGTGGACGCCGGCGACTTCGGCGAATGCCCGGCTCCCCGTGATGGTTTGGATTTATGGCGGCGGCTTCGCCGCGGGCGCCGCTTCGGAACCGCGACAGGACGGCACCAACCTCGCAAAGAAAGGCGTAGTTGTCGTCAGTCTCAATTACCGGCTGGGCGTCTTTGGATTCTTCTCTCATCCTGAGCTCACGAAGGAGTCTGCACATCATGCCTCGGGCAATTACGGCTTGCTCGATCAGGTCGCTGCGCTCCAGTGGGTACGAAAGAACATCGCCGCATTCGGCGGTGATCCGGGCAAGGTGACGATTTTTGGAGAATCCGCGGGGTCTTTCTCGGTGAGTGCGCTTATGGCATCACCCGTTGCGCAGGGTTTATTCGAGCGCGCTATCGGAGAGAGTGGTGCATTTTTCAGCGATACGCTGCAGCTGAAGCCGCTCTCCGAATCGGAACGAGCTGACGAGAAGTTTGCTCAATCCATTGGCGCGAGTTCGCTCGGCGCGCTTAGCGCCAAATCTGGATCCGATCTTCTGGAAGCCGCCTCAAATGCTTCCAAAGAAGATACGGTCCGATTCGCGCCGAATATCGACGGTTATTTCCTGCCAGAAGATGTCGCGGCTATCTACGCCAAAGGCAAACAGAGTCACATTCCTCTTCTGGCCGGATGGAATGCCGACGAAGGAAGCTACCGGGCTATCTTTAAAAAAGACCCGCCCACCACGGAAAATCTCCGCTCCCACGCCCGCGCTCTTTTCGGCGATAAGGCGGACGATTTCCTCAAAGTTTATTCCGCATCGACAGATGAGCAGGCCAAACGGGCAGCTCAGGATTTGGCGGGAGATCAGTTCATCGCCTTCTCCACGTGGAAATGGATTGGGATGCAGCGAGAAACCGGAAGCTCGCCGGTTTTCCGGTACCGTTTCGAGCAGGCGCCTCCGAATGCAAGCGCAGCAGAACCTGATGCGGATCGCGGCGCCTATCACTCGGCCGAAATCGAGTATGTCTTCGGAGCGCTCGATTCAAAGAAGCTTCCCTGGCGCGATGAGGACCGCAAGGTCTCGGACCTGATGTCCTCGTATTGGGCCAACTTCGCACGATCGGGCGACCCGAATGGTCCCGGCCTTCCGCGATGGCCCGCTTACGATCCGAAAAACGATTACGCAGTTATGCACTTGAACGCGAATCCACATGCCGCGCCCGACAATCATCGCAGCCGCTACGAGTTTCTTGATAAAGTCTACGCTCAGAAGCGCGCCGGAAATGAATAAAACATAACTTCCGGATCGCTCCGGAGAACGGCATGTGGCAGCTATCGCATTGATTCCGTTAGGGCCTACGTTTCCTGACGATTTCCGGGTAACGCGCTCTTCTCGACCTGCGTATGGATACTGAGCGGCGGGAAGACGCTCCCAGATGTTTCGCATTTTCGTGCCCTTCGGGTTGCTGATTGCAACATTCGCATACGCCGACGATCCCGTCGTTTTCAAAAGCGATGTGGCTTTGACGCGGGTAGACGCCCAAGTCGTTGACCAAGATGGCCGCGCGATCACCGGCCTGCAGGCCAACGATTTCGTTCTCCGAGTAAATGGGAAACCTCTACCCATCCATAACTTCGCGAGCGAGGATATGCCGATAGACATCCTGCTGTTGCTCGATGTAAGCGGCAGCATGGAACCCCATGTACAGCGCATTGCCTCCGCGGCTCAGCAAGCACTGAACGTTCTTGCGGAGAAAGATCGAGTCGCAATCATGGTGTTCGATACGTATACCCGAGTGAAGCTCCCGTTTCGAACGAGTCACGACGACGTCACGCGCGAGTTGAACCACCTGCTGCGGTCCGAGAGCTTTCACGGCGGAACGCGGATTACCCGAGCCTTACTGGATGCGGCTAACTACATGCAGCGAGAAGCGCGCCCGGAAGCCCGGCGGGCCATTGTCATTCTGACCGATGACGAAACACAAGACCAGGAAGACGAGCCCCGGGTGGAAACCGCTTTGACCCACGCGAACACGGTGCTCAGTTTCCTGCAAGCTCCCTATGAGCCCCCGGTACCAATGGGCGGCGGCGGTGGCCGTCGTCGCGGCACGTGGGGTCGGGGCGGTGGGGGCGGCTGGCCAGGCGGCGGATCCCGTTGGCCGGGAGGAGGAGGAGTCGGTTTTCCAGGCGGTGGTCCGGTCGTGCTCGGTCCTCGCGGAGGTGGCGGATATGGGATTGACCCATCGCATTCCGCGGGAACGGCCACTATCGCCAGCGATTCAGGCGGCGACACTATGCAAGTGGACCGGGCCTCCGCCCTCGAAGACACGCTCGCCCGGCTACGCCAGCGGTATGCGTTGCACTTCTATCTACCTGATGGAACGAAATCGGTGGAGTTGCAATCGGTACAAGTGGAGCTTTCGCAGCAAGCCCGGCTGCGATATCGCGATGCTGAGGTTCGCTCGCGCCGAGTCTTTATGTCCGGCGCCGCTGCCGGCGATCGAAGCGGCCCGACAGTCGTTACTCGAGGCCAAACGCCTTCGGATTCAAGCGTCGATTCCACCACTCCCGTCGCGGATCAGACAACTGACCAGAACGTGCCCAAACGCCGTAGAGTGGCGGTGAACGACGACTCCGGACCTCGCGTCAACACGGTTGACCCTGATTCAAACAATGCGGGCTGGCCTGTCGAAACTCCATCGGAGCAAGCTCCGCAACATCGCGGATGGCCTCGCGCCGGCGAACAGAACGCGCCGAGCAAGTGAGTTGGGTCAGGTTCGAACCCGTTCGGCGCATCCGCTGGCTCGGATTGCCCCTGTCTCAAGGACCTGAAGCCCATTTGCGTCCGAGTCGGCTGCAGCATACAAAGTGCTGACAACCTCTTCTCTCGTGACTAGCCCCAAGCGGAGTGCACTTTCGCGCGTCGCGGGAAACCATCGCAGAATTTCATAAACCGGTTTCAACGCAACCGGCCATCGATGTCCGGGTCCAAGCACGTACCAGGGTCTGAGAATCGTGGCATTCATTCCCGACTCCCGCACGATCTTCTCGCATTCGGTACGTACCTGAATGTACGCGTTCATTACGGGTGCCGGGTGAGCCACACTCATGAACACGAAATGGTTAACGCCGCGGTGCTTTGCAGCGGCAACCGACTGTTTGAGCGAGACGAGATCGACGGCCCGGAACTGTGCGCTTTTCCAGGGAGCCGGATGCGGCACACCGACCAGATGGATGAATGTCGAGCCCATCGGGATCTGTTCTTCATAACTCGTCGCATCAAGTACGCTTCCAATGACTGGCTGGCAACCGCCGGGCAATCTTGAGAGAGATCTTGGCCGCGATATGGCTTTGACATGAAACCCGCCCGCACAAAGCCGTTCAATCAGCGGACGTCCAATGTATCCAGTCCCGCCCGCAATTACTGCTTCCTTCATTTCCGCTCGCTCCAGTGACATTACGCGTCCGCACTGAAAACGGATGGCGGAAAACATCACAAGCTTTTGCAGCGTGGTTGCCGCCCTCTCGTTTAGATATGACAGCTTTGTATGAAATGAGGAAACCTGCTATGCCTTACCGCATCCAAACGGCAGAAGCAAAAACATGCCGATTCCTCACATTTTGCCCTTTCGTGAAAATCACGCGCACTTCTCTCCGCGAAGAGGTTCTTGCCCTGTTATCCCCAGCTTGTGGAATGTGCGTCATGGTTGAAACGACAAACTACGCAGCCCAACAAGCATCTGAAACAAACGCACTCTCATCCGCGTGGTGGGCGGTTGTGGCGAGATTTCTGATCCACGGCCTTGTGGTTTCAACCTGGGTCTCACGCATTCCCGCCATTCAGAACTCGCTGAGTCTCACGAACGCGACGCTCGGCTTGTGTTTGCTTGGTACGGCTGTGGGGTCTGTCGTCATCGTTCCGCTGACGGGCTGGCTCGTCGCGCGATATGGCAGCAGGCGCGTAACGACTTGGAGCACCATAGGGTTCTGTCTTGCCCTAATCGCGCCTTCTTTGGCTACGGATGCCGCGACATTGTTTGCGGCGCTAACGATATACGGGGCAATGGCGGGTGCGAATGACGTTTCCATCAACTCGCAGGCCGTTGCTGTAGAGACGGCAATCGGCAGACCGAGCATGTCACGTTTTCACGCCATGTTCAGCATCGGCGGGATGATCGGAGCAAGCCTGGGAGGGCTGGTGGCGGCTAACAATATTCTCCCTCGAACCCATCTCGCAACCTCCTCATTGGTACTGCTCCTCGTGAGTGGATGCACAGCCCCGTTCTTGCTGGAAGCAAATGACAACGCGAACAAGCGATCGCAGCGGCTGAAGCTGACACATATTCCGGCCGTGCTGATCACGTTAGTGGTCATCGGATTTTGCATGTTCCTGTCCGAGGGAGCGATGGCCGATTGGACGGCCGTTTATCTGAAACAGGTCTTATTCGCAGGCCCCGGCCTAGCCGCCGCTGGCTACGCCGTATTTTCGGCAGGTATGGCCATCTGTCGTTTGTTAGGAGACTTCGTTACCAACCGTTTTGGCCCAGTCCTGACCGTGCGTAGCGGTGCACTGCTGGCCGCCTTCGGACTGACGGTTGCGCTGGTAGCGCATTCCCCCAATTGGGCTTTGCCTGGCTTTGCGTTAACGGGAGCGGGATTCTCGGTGATAGTTCCCCTCGTCTTTGGCGCCGGCGGGCGCGTCCGTTCCCTTCCGCCGGGTGCCGGAATCGCATTCGTAAGCGGATCCGGCTACGTTGGGTTTCTGTTTGGACCTCCACTGATTGGATTTGCCGCGCAGTGGCTCTCGTTACGAGGTGCGCTGGTTGGTGTTGTCGCGCTCAGCCTGCTGGCTGCCACCTTGGCCAATGCAGTTCGCGTAGCAGAAGAGTAAGCGAGCCCGTAGCGCCTACTCCTTTGCTGAGATAGCGCCGCACGATTTGCGGACGACCAGCTCGCCGTCGAGCAGAAGTTCGCGGGGCGGAAGGTGTGGGTTGCGGATGCGGTCCAGCATGGTGTGGAGGGCCGCCTCTCCAATTTCTCTAACGGGCTGACGAACGGTTGTTAGCGGTACGGGCAACAAGCTTGCGTACGATACGTCGTCTATTCCCACAAGCTTCACATCCTCCGGAATGCGTATCTTTTGCGCCAGGAATATGTGCATGAGTTGCCCTGCCATCCGATCGTTTACGCAGACAAACGCATCGAGGGATTCTGGTTCATTCTTGCGGGTCCAAAATTTGGACTGCTCCGGGTTGCCAGTGAAGTGGATGGCAGGATCAGCGGCGGGTTGGAGACCATGCGCCGAGAGCGCCTCCTTGTAGCCGGCGGTGCGTTCAGCGATGGTCGAAGCCGCGCCATGATAGCCCAGGAAACCGATTCGCTTGCATCCCAGTTTCACCAGGTGCTCGGCGGCAACGTATCCGGCTTGCCGGTTGTTGAGGCCCACTAAGTCGGGGCGATTCCGCTCCGGAGCTTTCGCGGCGCGGCGATCGAGCAATACCACCGCAATCTGCGCTTGCCTCAAGGCCGAAAGTATCCGCCGGTTCGTCTTCTCCGCGTCGCTCTCAAACTCGAGCGGAGCAAAGAAAACGCCCGATACCTTTCTCGAAATGTACTGTTGGCATAAGCGCCAGGCCTGGTCTGGCTTCTTCGACTCAGGGTCCGCGTGTCCCCAAAGAAGCGCGTGCTCGCTCGCTTCGTGCGCATTCGCGATGCTCTGGCATATCGGCTCGAAGATTTCCGTCTCTCCTAAATCGGGAATCAACAATCCGAAGAGGTGCGGACGGCGGTCATCCCGTCCAGGATCTTTTACATAGGTGCCCGATCCCGCTACGCGATCGATGAGGCCGAGATTTTGCAATTCACGAATTGCGCGCCCGACGGTGATGCGCGAGTGTCCGGATCTATTCACCAGAGCGGCCTCGCTAGGCAACTTCTGACCGGGTTTGAATCGCCCGGACAGAATATCGGCTTTGAGTGATTCGAATAGCTCCCGATATTTGGGCTGAGCGCGCTGTGCGCCTTTGCGCTCCATCTGGCAAACAGATATAACAGGTTTATTCGCTTCTGCGCAACGGCTATACTCCACGACCCATCTAAGATAAGAAAGAGGACGTTGCGCATTTCAAACACGCCCTTCCTCCCCGATCTCTGCGAAGCATGTCCGATTCCTTCGCATTTCTGACGAGCTGACTCACGCTCGCTCAGCTCCCGACAAAGCAGGAGATTTTATATGGCCCGATCAGGGAAGCACTACTTATTTGTTAGCGATTTTGATCAGACCCTGAGTTTCAACGATTCAGGCCTGGTTCTCAGCAAGCTGATGGGAATCAGCAACTTCAACGAGCGGGTTGCAGGACTTTCCGACATCCATTTGGTGCAACAGGGTGGCGAGCTTGCTTATCTGCTCCTTCACGATCCCGAATTTCGCGCCGTCCGCCGCGAACATCTGGCGGCAGTTGGCAAACAAATTCGTCTCAAGGACAATATCGCGTTGCTCTCAAGGCTGCTTCAGGACGTGGATGGAAATGAGTTCGCTTTCCACGTTGTTTCAGCAGCTCCGGAAGAAGTGATTCAGTCTGCACTCGAAGGAATCGTTCCGGCGGATCACATCCACGGAACGCGTTTTCGATACCACGCGGATTCCGGCGAAATCGAGTCCATCGTCCGGCTTCCCGCCGGATATGGCAAGGTCGCCGTCGTGGACCAACTAAGAGCGGAAATGCGTATCGGACACGACAGCTTGGTCTATGTTGGGGACGGCAGCTCCGATGTCCATGTCATGCTCCATGTGAACCGCCTGGACGGCCTTACGATCGCGGTGTCAGAGAACAGATATCTCACGCCCATCGCAAGCAGAACGATTCTAAGTGACGACGCAAGCAGCGTGCTCGTACCGATCCTCGAAGATCTCTTCAACTGGAACTCGACCAAAGTACGAGCCTTCTTCGAATCGCATGGTCTGACTCTTCAAGAGTGGGACAAGATCCGGACAGATTCGATCAAACTCTGCCCAACAACGCTGCCATCGCCATCCACGATCAACTAAATCACACATAGGAGAGCACAAAGCCAGTCTCCCATTCCGCGTCGGGGCGGCCAAAGAGACTGGCTCCAGCTTTAATCATGCTTCAGCCATCCAGCGACCGCCGGTCATGGTGCGTTCGACCGGGATATTGATGAGGCTCGACGGATCTTCGCGGAGCGGGTCGCGGCCCAGGACTACGAGATCTGCCAGTTTCCCGGGTTCGATGGATCCTTTCAGCTGCTCCTCAAACGAAGCGTAAGCTCCATTGATGGTCGCAACACGAAGAGCTTGCTGCACGCTGATGCGCTGTTTCGGCCCCCATACATTGCCCTCCGTGTCGGTACGTGTCACGGCCGACTGCAAAAACATCATGGGCTCGAACGGGCCTGGCGGATAGTCCGAAGACATCGTCGCTCGGATACCTGCATCAAGGAAGCTATGCAGAGCAAACATTGAATTCAGGCGCTCCGCGCCGTAGAACTTCATCTTTTCGCCGTGGTAATAGACGTAGCTGGAGAACGGCGTTGGAATGACGCTCTGCGCCTTGAGGCGGCGAACCAGATCGTCATTGATGATGGTGCAATGCTCGATTCGAAAGCGGGGGTCGCGACGAGGTGTGTCCTTCTGCAATCGTTCGTACATTCGTAGGACTATGTCAATGGCTAAATCGCCGTTAGCATGTGTGCCGATCTGCCAACCCGCAGCGTGCGCCAGGCGCGCATCGTTGAAGAGTTGCTCCTCGGTCTTCACCAGCATTCCGTGATCGTCGGGGCGGCCTGTGTACGCTTCGGATACACGGGCAGTGCGTTCGGAAATGGAGCCATCGCAGATCATTTTCACTCCGCCGATGCGCACCCACTCATTGCCGAAACCGGACCGTACGCCCGCCGCCAACATCTTGCCGACGTAGGGTTGATAGAAAAAGCAATAAACGCGAACGGCGAGTTCGCCGGCCTCATGGGCGTCTTGGTAAGCGACGAGATCGTCGGGAGAACCCATCGGATCGTGAACAGAAGTGATGCCGCTGCGGGCCAACAACCTGGTAATCACCTTTACGCCTTCGCGTCGCTCTGCCCGTGTGGCTGTATCCGGTATTTTTGAGCGGAGGGCGGCCATCGCATTCTCTTCAATTCGTCCGGTGAGCATGCCAGAGGCGTCACGCTCGAATCTGCCCCCTTCAGGGTCAGGAGTTCTTTGGTTGACATCGGCCACTTCGAGAGCACGAGAATTCACGTAGCTGGTGTGACCCCCTCGGTGATCGACAACCACGGGGTGGTCCGGCACGGCGGTATCGAGGTCAGCTATTCGAAGCGGCCTGCCCTCAGCAGTCTTTGTGTCGTCGTACATGAACCCGATGACCCACTGTCCGGGAGGCGTTTTGGCAGCGCGCTCGCGTAACGCGGCCTGTATGGCAGCGATGGAGCGCAAATTGCAATTGACATCTTTCAGATGGCGCAGTCCCGCAGGCGCTGCGTGAGATGGGCGTCTATGAACCCCGGGACAACCGTATGCCCGGATAGATCGATGCGCCTCGCGCCAGCCGAAGAGAGACTTGCAATCTCCTGGTTGGTTCCAACCGCAAGAAAGCGGCCCCCGGCGATCGCCACAGCTTCAGCGCGGTCATTTTCTGGATCCATCGTGTGGATGTTGCCGTTGAACAGAATTAGTTCAGGTTTGGTTGAAGCGGCTCGAAGAGAAGCCGCCCCGAGCCAACCGAGCAATGCCCTGCGAGATGGATGCATCTTGTCGTCCCTCCGAAAGTCTGTAGACGGGCAGCGAAGTTGTCAAGAGGAATCTGCGGGACTGTGCGCAAACGACCGATTCGTGGTTCGCAATCCATCAAACGTGCTAAAGCGAAGACCCCGTAAAGACGAGCGAAACACGATCGATTTCTGCGCGCAGCTTCTCCCCTCTCTCGGCGGGTGAGGATGGGTTCGCGACCAATGTGATGTCTCTCGATGCCGGCAGCTCGATGATGCCGATTGGAGCCGGGCCGGGATTGTCTCCGTACGCATTCGCCTTCAGGACCTTGCCGGCTATTGTGAGGTCGAGTAGCTGAGCGAACTTACCCGGCTTATAGCTGGTTTCTATCCGGTAGAATCCCGGCTGGTCCACGGCGAAATGCCATTCCTGCTTACGAAGCGCCGGGGGGTCATAGTAGCCTTCCCCGTTGGTATTGTAAAAGCGATCAGCTGTTTCCGGTGTCAGCACGATCGTGCCATCGGCTTGCGGCGCAACTGCAGGTTGCACCACCTGGATTGGGGCATCAAATTCGACGGCCACAACCGGCAGGAACTCCTTCGTCACAGATTCCGGGACGGTCAAGAACTTTTGCACATCGTCGAAGCTGATCGGGGTTTGCGACGGATCGCCGAGCAGGTAGGCTCTGCGGATGTGATTCTGAAATCCCGGAAGCCGCAACCGCCTGTTCTCGGGCGGATGCTCCAGAAACAGAAATAAGCGGTCCTGCTTCGCGGTCGCGTATCCAAAGTCGAGTTTTCGGAACGGCTGCGGCTGAGTGGCGTAAACCGCTTCGCCATTCCGGTTGAGCCACGCTCCCGTTCCGCGCAAAACATCAGCTTCGAAGGGAACGACAGAGCCATCTCCCATAGGTCCGATATTGAGGATGTAATTGCCGCCGCGGCTCACGACTGAAACGAGCCGCAGAATGTGTTCCTGGATTTTTTTCTCGAGATTCGTGCGCTGAAGCCATGAACGGTAGCCCCACGTTTGCGGATAGATCGACGCCGGCGATTCCCACGGCTCATCCAGAATGTAGTCGGGAATCTGGTCGTCGCCCATCTCCATGAAATCGCCTTCGCTATTCCAAATGCGCCCGCTTATCATGCATTCAGGCTGGAACTGATGAACGGTGTTCGCGAATCGCCGGCTTTGGACCTTCGTGGGATGGCCCATGTCAAACCAGATCTCCGTAATGGGCCCATACCCGGTCATCAATTCGCGTAACTGGGCCACATTGAAGTCCTCGTGTGCCTTTGAAATCGGATTATCGTTGCGATGGTCCGCAATATCTCCGAAATGCCAGTCGATGGTCGAATAGTAGACTCCAAACGGCATCTGGTGACGAGCGCAAGCATCCGCAAGTGACTTCACGATGTCTCGTTTGTACGCAGCGCCATCCACAGCGTTGTAGGTGGATACGCGAGTGCGGAACAGGCTGAAACCGTCGTGATGTTTGGCCGTCAGAACAATGAACTTCATGCCGGCATCTTGTGCAAGTTGAACGATTGCATCCGGATTCCACTTCTCAGGGTCGAAACGAGCAGCTAACTGTGCATAATCCTCGTTGGGAATGTGCGCGTCGGATTGAATTTGCTCGCTGTAGTTGCCGGCGAATTCCTGCCCCTTCCAGACGCCACCCAGTACCGAGTAAAGGCCGAAATGGATGAACAATCCATACTTTCGGCTCTGCCATTCTCTGACTGTGGCTTCGCTGGGTAGCTTGGCAGACTGGTCCGTCTCCTCTGGCCAAAGTCCGTGCGGTATGAGCAACAAACAACAGAAGAGGGACGTAGCAATTCGCCGATTCATGGGTGAACGTTCCTATGGAGGTGACGCCCTCGCCCTGTACAGTGCCAGTGAGCGTTCACCCGCAAGGAAGCTTAGCACCGCCGGGCATTCAGGACAAACCTAGACGGCAAGCGCGGCCCCAGGGCTGTCCACACACCGGCGCTCGTTGAGCAACTGTGATAAGAAGTGTTGTCACGCTCCCCAAAGACAGGGAGAGCTTGACAGCCGCATCTAATTAAGCCGCAGAAGGAGAACGCCGCTCGTGTTTGGCTCCGACATACTCGACATCGTCCTTGCAATGACTTTTGTCTTTTTATTGACAAGCCTGCTGTGTTCGGCGGCAAGCGAACTGATCTCGAGCTTTCTAAAAATGAGAGCCAAGAATCTCGAACGCGGAATCGGTGAGCTTGTAGGCGATCCGAACAACGCTGCAGGTTTTTTGCAGCACATCTACAATCACGGACTCATCAACGGGCTTTTCCAAGGCTCGTACATCCAGAGCAAGAATGCCAGCCGGTTCGAGCGAATTCTTAAAGGAGCCTATCAGCTTCCGTCCTATGTTCCTTCTCAGAATTTTGCGCTTGCGCTGATCGATGTCGTCACGAATCCTCCGCCGGGTATCACGCTTCCGCACAATGTTGTAAGCACGGTCCAGACGTTGCAGAATGCGGCTGCGGGTGACTTCGAGAAGTTTCGTCAGGGTATCGAGACCTGGTACAACTCTGCCATGGATCGAGTGTCGGGTTGGTACAAGCGGAAGGCGCAGCGGATCATAGTTGTCGTTGGTTTCCTGGCGGCGATCCTCATCAACATCGATACGATCCGCATCGCGCAAACGCTCTCGAACAATACGGTGCTACGCAAAGCGGTGGTCGCGGCAGCCGAAGCGTACGCGCACGCGCCGCGATCCGGCGGTGAAAAAACAGATGCTGAATCCGCAATCAAAAGCAATTACGGCCAACTCAAAGATCTTGAGCTTCCAGTCGGTTTCGGGTATTCCTGGCGGCAACCGCCACCGCACCCCAGCTGGAAGTGGTGGAGGGAAGAAGTTCTCGCTCGGCTGGTTGGTTATCTAGTCACCGCTGTAGCGGTTTCCTTCGGCGCACCGTTCTGGTTTGATCTTCTCAATAAGCTAATCATCGTCCGGTCAACAGTGAAGCCGGCCGAGAAGAGTCAAGAAGAGAAGTCGAAGGATGCAAGATGAGCCTCGATGTAGATCGGCTAAGAGCCAGCGCTGCTCGGATCGGTTCAGATCCAAACGAAGGGCGGTAGATCATCGGGTCCGAATTCTCGCAACAGCCTCAAAGCCGTTCTTTGCTAGCACTAAGTGTTCGGATCGGCCAAGCGAATTGCCCGGCAGACCCGTGTGAACGCACTCACGGCAGGTCATTCGGTCAGTAACACGATCTCTTGCCGCCACGGTTCACAGATCTGGTTAAGACTGCGGGAGTTCCTCATCGCCTGGAAATCCATCTAGGGAAACGCGACGCGCGTGACTGGATCTCACAGTTGCTTCGCACAGTTGTCTTCGCGCGAAAGCGTTTTCTACCGGAAGGAGCTCAATAAGAAAATGGATGGTGAATCAAAAAACCCCAATCGTCGTGAGGCACTGCTGTCGGGGGTGGGCGCTATGGGCCTAAGGGCTGCGGCGGGACTGTTGACCGGCGCCGCTGCCGCGACTGCTTCGGAATCGGACCGGGACCGATGCAAAGAAGAGAGCCTGCCTGTTTCCCAGTTGCATGCAGTATTCGGAGTGGACGGCAAGTTACAACCCGGTGGAGTTCTTTTGTTTGATTTTGGCCGCACTGATTTTCAGGCGACTATCTTCGATATCTCTGTGGATGCCGACTGGGGATTCGATACTGAGATCACCTTTCAACCGCTCTGCGGACGAGCGTTAGTGAAATGGGAGATGTGCCTGAAGGACGACGAAGTAAACCCGGTTCTCCACGGTCTGCTTGCCGCGAATCTTCGACCTATTGAGACGCTTGCAAACGCTATCCACAACCACTTTCTCGAGATAAGTCCTCGAGTCAAGTTTTTGCACGGTACGGCAATCGGAGATCCGGTAGGGATTGCGAGAGGGCTGTACACGGCACTTAGACAACACAGCAACCAACCTTTCGAGTCGAGTCCTCCGCAAGACACTGGCCTTCCGAACGAACAGATTACGGACATTATTGGCGGCACCAGCATGATTTCGGGCAAGGTGCTATCCGTCGATGTCGAGCGCAAAGAGAATTTCAGGGAATTAGGCGTTCACGTCGAACCTGCATCGCAACTCGAATCGAAGTTCAACTTTCAGAAGATTGGTACTAACAATGCCGCACTGGATGCCGAATTCGTACTCCGAAACTTCGAGGTTGGCCGAGTGGTACGCAAGCTGTTGAATAGCGCCGTTAAGACCACAGCCATTCACAACCACGAGTTGTTCATTGAGCCGAAGCTGTACTATTTGCACGCATTCGCTACGGGAGCGCCACTTGGTTTGGCACGGATCGTACGCGCAGCGCTGGAACTCGGCAACTTCAAGTTTGAGCATTGATTGTTACGCGAGAAGATCGGCGTCGAGCGAACTGCAGCCGATCACCGGTTACTTCACTCCATGGTCTTCTCGCGTTTTCAGGAATTCGTCGCCCGCGTTCCAGGTCGGTAGATTTGGCATGTTTGCTGCGTCGAGACCGATGCGGAAACCTAGTTCCGCCATCTGCTCCATACCCGCGAAGTCCCAATCGGCGTGATACTCGTCGGAAGGACGATGATAGTGCTCGTTGTTATACTTTTCGAAAACTGTTTTGCCGAAATCGGCGGGTTTACCTGCGTATTCCGTGCCTTGTGAGATCGAAAACGACGGTATGCCGACGCGGGCCAGGGAGAAGTGGTCGGAGCGGTAATAGTGTCCCTGACCGGGTTCCGCCTCCGGCTTAATCACCAGCTTCATATTCCTCGCATTCCGCTGCACGATAGGCCAGACGGTGGTCCGTTCCGCGCCTGTGACCTCGACATCTCGCGTTTTGCCGAAAGGATAGAACGCATCGAAGTTCACGTCCAATGCGGTTTGCGCGGCGGGAACTACGGGATGTTTACCGTAGTAGTCGGACCCGATGAGGCCCGACTCTTCAGCCGTTACGAAGACAAATAGTGCGCTCCGCTTTGGCTTTTCCGGCAAAGCAGCCCATAGGCGCGCCATCTCGAGCACCATACCGCAGCCCGTGGCATTGTCGACGGCACCGTTGTATATGCGATCACCATTGATAGGAACTCCGATGCCCAGGTGATCCCAATGAGCGGTGAACAGCACCG
>Ga0308175_100001812_pt1 | contig 14443 bp, 10 predicted proteins | sample PhyCR1_3_FD_203893 | JGI IMG/M metagenome (GOLD analysis project Ga0308175, IMG submission 203893) | Soil microbial communities from UC Gill Tract Community Farm, Albany, California, United States - DLSLS.C.R1 | ecosystem: Environmental > Terrestrial > Soil > Agricultural land | place: USA...
TACCATCTACTCCTTCTGACACTAGTTTAATCTCTGTACCACAAGGAAAGAACTGCGCAACGGATTTGAGTAAGCGTCCCAATGCGATCGAATATCTTACATACTTTAACTGTGGACACGTTAATACATTCAAAAATGGTACAACACTTCGAGAATTTAGTTTGATTACTTCTGAGAATAATACAATTCCTATTTCAGACGTTGGATCAAATGACCCTGTATTGTTCAACGCATGGGCATTTAACGGTACTGTCCCGGGTCCAACGATGCGAATGACTGAAGGTGACCACGTAAAGATTACAGTCTTCAATTCCAATTCCTCTACGCATGCCCACTCCTTACATATGCACTCCATTCATTCCGGTGAAATGGACGGAATGATGGGGCCTGCCGGTACTATACCTCCAGGGGGTCACTTTACATACGACTTTATAGCATCACCCTTTGGTGTATACCCTTACCATTGCCATGTGGAGCCGGTAACATCGCACATCAACCACGGATTGTATGGCATGATGATTATAGATCCAAAAACACCCAGACCAGCAGCTAAAGAGATGGTAATGATGATGAATGGGTATAACCTTGTAGATGATTATGCGCCGAGCGAATCAACCACATCTCATACGCCCACAGCTGCAGAATTACGTGCCAATTTCAGTGACGCGACCAAATCAGATGAAGGAGTAGATAACCAAATCTATACTGTAAATGGTGCAGCTTTCATCTATAGAGACCACCCAATTGATCTTGTTAAAGGACAAGAGTACAGAATCTATCTAGTAAACATGCTAGAGCTTGATCCGGTTAATTCATTCCATCTACATGGAGATATGTTTGAATATTATCCTTCCGGAACTGGAACGAACCCTAGCTTTTTGACAGATATAGTTACTTTAGGACAAGGCGATAGAGGTATAATGGAATTCAATTATAATAAACCGGGAATGTTCATGTTCCATGCCCATATAAACAAATTTAGTAATTTAGGCTGGATGGGTATGTTCAATGTTCAAGATAAATCTACGCTAAAAACAACAACAACAAGTTCAATGCTACAACACGCAACAACTGGACACACAATAAAAGGAAACGATAATACATTCTCGTCATCATCACACTTTCCTTTTCTTCAGTGATGTTTCAAAATCAATTAAGGAGTACCTGACTGCAGAGAAAATAAGGAAAGATTTGCTCTATAACTTGTCTCTATGAGGAAAGTATTGATAAGTTGGCCATGAAAATAATGATTATGGTATGTATATATTATTACAAGGCTTGAAGAGAAAGGAAGGAGGTATATAGTTTAGATTCAGTAAACCTCTGCATTTGTGATAGCCATTGTCATTTTTTAGTAGTCTCTACCTTTAGTTGTTGATCATTGCATTTTTATCTAATAACAAAAAAATGAACATATGCTCCTTAGCAATATATAATCAAACCTTTTACAATTTTGTAATTTGGCAAAAGCCTATTTCACACCCTATGGAGTCGGTCTTGGGCATGCCAGTCGTCTAATGATGGTTGCACAGAAACTTCAAAATTCAGGTGTGATTATTAGATTTTCCTCATTTGGAGAAGCAGCACTGTATCTCTCAATGCAAGGATATGAGTGTGTAACAGTACCTCCTGTTGAATTCGCATGGAGCATAGAGGGGGAATTTTCAATAAAGTACAGTATTGCAAATATTCCGCGTTGGTTTACAAATTTTTCAAGACAGCTTATTAATGAGACTCGTAATATGATAGATTACAATCCTGATATTGTAATTTCAGATTCAAGACTATCTTCACTTGTGACAGCTAAATTTTTGGGAATACCGTCAGTAGTTATTTTGAATCAAGTAAAGCTTTTACTCTCACCACGCCTTCGAGAATTCAGGATCGCCAGACTTTGTGAAAAAATAAATGGTGAAATTCTTGGTGGTCTGTGGACAGTAGCAGATAGAATTTTAATACCTGATTTACCTCCACCGTATACAATAGCAGGGCATAATATTTGGGATACAAGCTCTGTGTTGGGAAAATTGGAATATATTGGCTTTACCGTACCAAGGTTATATGTCACCCAAGAACAGATCAGCAAGGTAGCGCGGTATCTTGGTTTAGACAGATCAAAGCCAATTGTATTTATTCATATAAGTGGCCCAATGCAGACACGAATGCCAGTTATCCGAACTGCAATAGAGGCATGCAAATCTCTTCGTCAGGAAATTCAGTATATAATTTCTGAAGGAAGACCAAAAGGAGATCTTGAACCTAAAAAGATTGCAGGTTCAGGATGGTACTATGAATGGTGTCCTATACGTGACGAAATCTTTGCGATGAGTAATTTATTGGTATTGCGTGGCGGACACGTGGCTATATCACAGGCTATTCAATTTGGCAAGCCCATTATCACAATACCTATAGAAAATCATGGTGAACAGTTGGGTAATTCTGAAAAAATCGCTGAAATTGGTATAGGTGTTACGCTAAAAACAAAACAATTGCAGGCAAATCAGATTACTTGTGCGATTCATAAAATACTTGATGATTCTAGATATCAAAAAAAGGCAAATGAACTAATGAAATTAGCTGAAAAACTAGATGGAATCGATAATGTCGTGAAGATAGTTCGGTCCTATCTTTAATGAGATGGTTTTCATATTTTCAATGGCTGCTTTTGACAAAGCGACAATATTATTTTCATATTTTTCATATTCTTCTTTTTTAAATGCCATATCTTTGATTAATGTATCAATGGACGTTGTCTTATCTTCCAATCCTGTGTCCTTAGCATTATGATAAATACTATCAGTCAAAAACATTAATGGCAACCAAGGCGTTTTTCCTGCAAACACAATTTGTTTCATAGTTGCTTCTACAAACCATGTAGGATGAATCGCCGTACTTAATGGTATAATTAATCTATTTTCTGGTAAATGGGTTAAGATGTTAGCAGATATACTTTCTTGTAGCATGAGTTTTACATTATGATCAAACTTGTCAGGAAGATCGATGTATGCTAACCGAATTTTATGTTTTTTAATACACGTTTTATTTGCTATATGACTAAATAACTTTGCATTTTCCTTAAGATCATCATTGTTTGTATACAGAATCAAAAAATCAGGTACAAAACCACATTTTACAGTTATCAGACAAGATACAGCAGATAGAACATTGTGTATACTGCATGCTACTTTTTCCTTTTGAGAACCAAACGGTAGACCACCATGTGCTGTGTCCATTTGAATGCATACATATGCTGAATCTTTACCAATATATGATAGAATTGTTTTATTGGCCTCATATTCATTTTTTGCTGGTTTTGCAGCAATAGACGATAGCTCTACTGTGAGGTTACTAGATGAAACAAACTCTATGTCTCTTCCGACATAACTTACTTTTGCATTACTACTCATCTCAACTTTAACAAAAAATTTCTCCTCTGGAAATATTATCTGTTTTCCAGTATTGACAATTGTATTTACAATATCAGTAAATCCATTTGTGACATGTTTTGCTATAGCCACTTTATCTATGCCAAACATATCTACTAAACTTGCTGACGCTTCTACAAGGTTAGTGACCTCAAAGGCAATACATGATTCTTCAGAAATAATTTTATTAACTTTAACATGTATCAACTCAAGCTTTTCTTTAACAATAGTTTTCAGGTTATCTTTCCTGTTTGCTGAAAAAGTAGATGGAAAGACTAGCAAAACTTTTTTCAAATGATTCTTATTCAAACTTCGGTTAATTATAGATGGTGTTTTTTAACTGCAGCAGAAGAATATTAATCGAAGAATTTATACTAGGAATTTTGTATTGATAATATATCTGACTATTAGATTTGTATATACTATCCTCTTATATTATAATAACTGCGTATGTTAATACAAAGCAAAGATTGCCATTATATAGGTACTTTCAGTTATTGATTTTTATCTTTAGCACTACTGATGGCATAGTCGAAAAGCAACATAATAGTTATATAATAAACCATCAAAATTATTCTCGTTTAACTGCTTGTTATTGCTCTGCTAATGCTAATATTAGTAATTTTGAATCGATAGAGAATAAAAATACAAACCTCAAATTAAATATTATCTCTCTCCCTATTCATCTAGGCTGGAATAATTCAGAATGTATAAGATTAATGCAAAAAGTCGATTAACTACATCAACTTTGATTTGCAGATTTTATTTTTCAATCATTCTGTTCTATTCAATTCTTTGGCAATGTTACTCTTTCTTCAAGAAATTTTACCGATCCATAGTATTGGCAACCTTAAGTGAACAAAAGAAAATTCCATTAAATTAAAGCAATAATTTTGGAACCTTGGACATTATGGGCTGGCTTGCATTTTTAGTAGTTGGTATATCTATCTATCTATCTATCATCGCAGTTACTACTGTTCTTTATATCTTTGATTTCCTATCATATATATACTTGATATCATTCTTCTTACTTATCCTTTTAGAGTTGGTTGATGGTGTCTTCAATATTCTTTCTGTCTGCCACATTTGGGGTTTGTTCAAGGTACATTGCCAGGTCTTCTTTCGCGCCAGAAATGTTGTTGTTAAGTTGTAATCTTGCTACTGCACGATTTTTGTATATTGGTCCAAATCTATAAGGATTTATATCGATTGCTTTTGTATAATACGCTTCGGCGAGAGAATAATCCTTCATTTTTAAATAATAGTTTCCAAGACCACGATATGCAAGATAATATTTTGGATTAAGTTTAACTGTTTTTTCATAACAAACAACTGCTTCTGGTGAGTTGAGTTCATTATGCATACCTGCTAGCAGGCACCAGACTTGGGGATTTTCATCATCAGAATTTAGGCCTTTGTGTAATTTTTCTATCGCATCATAAATCTTACCTTGCTGTCGCAATTTTTCTGCTTCAAAACAGATCCTATTTGAATCTTTAAATTTAAGATCCTCATTTTTAAAAAGATCCTTCATATCCTTTGGAATGAGTACTAATGTAATCATATCGTCTTGTTCCCAATCGTGTTCAAATTTAGCTTCAGGAATTGCACCTATTGTATCAGGTTCTGGAATGTAAGTGAGGATTCTGCGTTCTTCAGAATTATACCCAGATACGATGGTTGCATGTTGCACAGTATCGTGAATCCCGGGAAGAATAACTATTGGGGGAATTCCTTGATCTATTCTCTTTTTAAGATTCTTTATTGAACCTTTGTAAATATATGATACAAAGCCATGTCTTTCAGCAAGCTCTATTCCTTCCATCATTATAGAACCTTTCATTTTAGGATATTTCTTGGCTATCTCTATTGCTTCCTCCAGTGGAATTTCTTCTCCCCAATATTTTGAAACTACATTAATTACTAGAGGAAGACAAATATTTTCATCCCTCTCGTCTACTACTGGCAAACTGATAAAATGATCTGGCTGAGATTGCAAGGATGATTTATAGAAACTTCATGGAAATAAAAATCATTCTTATCATCATCTCTGCTGCTGCTATATTGTTAGGAAGTTTGATAATATGATAAAGCCATCTGTGCCACTTTTTTCAGGATGAAACTGCGTCCCAAAAATCCTCTTCTTTTTATGGGAAAAAACTTCATGATTACAGAACTGAGAACTTGCAGTAGAATCAAAGTCTTCGGGTAATTTTGAAACACAGTATCTATGACTTTCATAAACCCTAACTGACTTTCTATCAGGTATCAAATGATTTGGTTTTGATATGGTTACGGGTATAGTGCCCTGAACATGATTATTCATTCTATAAATTGATCCTCCAAGTGTTAATGCGATTATTTCTGCGCCATAACAGATTCCTAATATTGGCGTATCAGTTTCAAAACAATATTTTATGATTTTAGAATTTATGACGTTGATCTCTTTGCTATTCTTTCGTCTCCCAGAAAGGATTACTTTATCATACCGATTATTTTTATCATTACTGCTGCTGCCTATCTCAGAAAATCTTTTGCAAATATATGCCGCTCCTAATTTATCAAGACAATCCAATATATTCGGCGTAAATGGTGAAAGATTATCTAACACAAGTATTGTCAATTGATTTGCTATCCTACCTCAATCGATACATAATGATTTTTTTCTATGATTCCATTTACTTCTTTTAATATCCCAAAGTTTAATTTGTTATCGGTCTGCCATTCGAATATACTCACACCACCACCGAGTGAAGAGAAACCTTTGATGAACTTTGAAATTATTGTCTCTGCTTTAGCAAAGTCAGAATCAGACAGATAATCTACATCTGCTTCCTTAAAGGCTAGCGGTAAGGAAATTACAATAGGTTTTGACAATGTCAATCCAGCAGCTGTGAAAATCTTTTCGAGCTTTTCAATTTTGCTGGGTTTATCAAGAGGAGTTTCATTTCTCTTCTTCTGCTCTGTTGCAGACAAATCAGAGATTTTCAGTAAATAATTTTGAAAAGACTGCTGAGTAGTGTTGCCTAGTCCAACGTAAAAGTTTCCTGTTACAGAAGCACTGACTGTTGCTATTGTAGCTAATCTGGTTGCAACCCCCCCACCAGCGGTACTATCTTTATAAACTGGAATGAAGTAAACTTCTTGGCCTCCTAATCTATAAAGAACGTTATCACCAACTCTAAGGTTACTCAAAAGTATTTTCTCTTTTGCATATATGGGATCCTTTTCAAGAGCTTCCCTAGCGGCAGTAGGACTTGCAAGTATCGTACTTGAATTAACTGGTACAGAATAGAATGTCATCTTGCCAAGATTTTCTAAATTGTTTTGAACAAGCATATATCCAATAAGGTTTCTCTCTCCAGGAGAATTGTGTAGTCTTAGTGATTGAAGTCCAACAAATTCAGGATTATGAAAACCTGGAGGCTGAGCTATAATGTAATATGCCGCGGGGTCATCAGCAGGAAGTTCATAAAAGTGCTGCGCTTCAATGAATGCTTTAGGATCTGTTATATGATATTGGTTAAATTTATTAATTTTCCACATGAACATCTCCTTAGGATATTGAATCTGTTTGTCTAACCATTTAGGAATTTCAGTTACTACATTATATCCCTTATTCTGCTCAAAGAACATTCTTGAGAAAGGATCATCACTATTCACTATTAGTTGCACATGGCCATTATATGCACTTATCAAAGCATAACCTACCAATCTTAGCATATCGCTGCCAGAACTCCAAGGAACATGGCTAGTGTCAAGTAATACAATAAGGGGCATTAGCCAATAAGTGTCCTTTTCATCAGTTACCAAAATGGAACCAATTCTATTTACGTTAAAGTCATTTTGAGATGTTCCAACGCCAAAGTCATATACAAAGTAAGGATACATTAATTTCATCCTTTCATATATGTCTTTGAATCGCATTATATGGAGTGAACTGTCCGGATATGATAGCATAAAGTTTGGCTCAAATATCCAGCTTAATGGGGGAGATATGTTGATGCCACCTGATCCATTATAGAAATATTGACCGATTTCATCACTAGTGGTTCTGTCAATTGGAAAAGCAGACCAAGCTCCAAAATTACCTGTCTGGTCGCTTTGACCATAGTAAATATTTTTTTGTTTGAAATATTTGCTAGGTTCTACAATATTGCCTGTATGGCCATCCAACATTAGCACTCCGTGGTTGGTAGCATGAGTATATACTAGATGCTCGTTATACCATCTATTTTCAAGAGTTATATTTACAGGAAGACTTGGAGTTGTAGGAGCCGCCCAGAAGATAGTATTGTTAAATCTCAGAATATCCGTATATGCAAAATTAACATCATTTTTTTGTCCTATTTCAGTTTTAAGCTTATTTTGTGCTGCTTGTCGATCCCATAATCTTATACTGTCTAAGGTATCTTTATTTTCATTAACTATATCTTGAATTTTGGAAGGAGATATAGATGATGGAGGAGGAGGAGGTTTGGCATAGTAGTTTACAATCTGCACCTTGTCGAGTTCAGCTATATAGCGGTTTACAGCAATTTCTTGGGCAACGTATGGTCCCATCCATTGGATTTTTTTTGCATCTGCGATGCTGTTATTGACAGCCATAATTGATCCAGATGCAATTACTACTATGAGAATTGCCAAGAGCCTTACGTAAATGTGTTTTTTTACTGGAAATGATGTTAGGGTTGTTGCTGTCGCTGCATCTTTTTTATCAAAAAACCCATATCCGATAAATGCAATGCCACTAACAAGTGTACCTAATATTGCATATTTTGTATTGTAATTAATGTTATCACTAAAGAACATAGTAAATGCTGCCCACAAAAGTGCTATGCCAATAATATTTTCAACGGTGGTGGAAGTATAATACAAAAATTTGGGCTTGCTTCCAGTAGTTTTATCATCTATATATTTGGAAGCAACACTAATGCTGCCTGCGATGCCAATATACAGAAAGATTCGAAGTCCAACTGCTGATAAAAGCGCAGGAATGATAAAAGTTAATGCAGGAACCATCGGTATCACTTTATCCTGTGCAAAGTTACCATCCAATGGCATATTTGCAAAAGGCAGTATGAAGATATTTGGAATCGATCTCAACCCAAGGTCGTTACCTTCAAAGAGGTAAATTACGGCCATTCCAAAAATCAAGCTATTAAATAACGGTGCAAATATCATAATCTTTGTAATCTGCCATACCAGGAAACTTACTTTTCCCATCTTGTAATCAGAATAACCTATTTTTTTTCGATGGTAACGAATTTCATAATTATTAGCCCTCAGATAATTAATTATCAATCGAAACGCATACCAGGACATCGAGCGTCTTTGTCGAAAGTCAACTCGTACAAGAACAATTGAGGATAATATCAATCCAGAAACTAGTGAGTAATACAGTGGTTTTGTAAAAATACCTCCAAATTCTACTATGTTCATGAAAAGATTTACTGATTGATTGCTTACTATAGCAAAGATGATTATCCCGATTGTGGCAAATAGAACATGATACACTATTCTTCTAGAATTGGATCCTGAAGCCTTATCTTCATTATAGGTATCATCCCACAAAGCGATCTAATTATCCTAACGTCTCTTTAATGTGTTTTTAAGGAAGGAACGTTTACGAAGAATTTGATTTTTTGAGCTCGGCCACCTGAGGTTGATTTCAACTGTAATGGTAGAGGTTGAACAAAAGTATAATAATTTTGGTGTCAGGCTACCGTGGTCACAGATGAATATATGTGTGTATATACTAAATCGATTGTAACTGGTGCCCCCCAGCAACCCTTGAAATTGAGAATATCGTACGAGCAGCAGGCGAAAATTAAAAATAATTTAAGATATTTACTATTTTTTGTATGTATTATAACCGTTTTTTGTACCTGATTAAACTGATCAATTTTTGCTTAAAAGTTCTAAGCTAAAGCAAGGCTATTGTTTATCACCTTAAATTTGCTTTATGCTATCTCTTTGTATAATCAAAAAATTGATGCTCCATCAGCAAACTATGCTAATAATCTTACTACTGCAGTGGTACTTTTTTATAAGTTATCTTAAATATAATAACGTTATATTAACAATTTTGATAATTAAAATATTATTATCAAATATACTAGTATGAAGTTCTTATAAATATGTTTTACAATCACAATATTATGTCAACAAAACAAACAATAGCAATCTTTAGTGCTCTTCTTACAGCACTTGCACTATCGACAACGTTGGGCGGTTTTGCTGTTACTTCAGCGTCAGCTCAGGGCGAAGCCAAGGTTTCAATAGTATCTGGAGCATCTACGATGGCTGATAAAGCATTTTCACCAAATCCAGTCAATGTAAAAGTTGGAGATACTGTAACATGGACTAATGACGACAGTCAACCTCATACAGTAGTATCCGGTTCAGGGTCTAGCGATCCGAATATGGGAAAAGATTTCAATTCATCACCCAATTTCAATCCCTTACTAACACCAAAGCAAACATTCCAGCACAAGTTTACTACTGCAGGAGAAATTCCTTATTTCTGCGCACTTCACCCTACGATGGTAGGTAAGGTTGTCGTGTCCTAGAGTAAGTGACTGATGGACTGACTGTATCCTTGCTTATGTAGACTGAGTCAACCGACCAAAACAGACAATTTAGCCTATTTTATCTAGGCTAATTATCATTATTTTCTTTTTTCAAACAAAGCAACTTTTTTCTGCCGATCCTTTTGCTAAAAGGTAGTGATGTGATGATGCGGATTTGCAATTCAAATTGAATTATTACATAAACAACAAAAAGAGAAAATATTCACCTTCCCCTCCAAATGATATCGATTTTAAATATCGACTTTGTAAACTCACTAATGCTTCCTTCACTAGATAGATCACATTATGGATATCTTCATCAAGTACATTAATTTACTTCTGCAAGTCCTTTACAAGTCAAGTATACCGCTGCATAGACAGGCAATCTTGCAGTTTGCTTACTTATATTGAATGACTGACCTTTTAGCTTTAGTTTTACTGGAGCCTTTATCTCTACGTTAATTTCCCTATCCGCTAAGAGACATGCATCATTTAGCGGATCAAACGATTCCATATCGTTGCACCTCATTTTAGTCAATCCGCTTTTGCTGTTTAGGCTACCAGCCATCCTGAACACTCTGTGAATATCCATTGTTACCTGAGGATCGATTCTGACTCCAATGTCTTTAGTAACTTTAACCAGCTCTGTCTTAAAGCCATTGTATCCTCCTTTCTGTTGAACTATGTTGCTTGATTTAACTATCGATGATTGATCAATTCCTAATTTTTCTGCTATTCTTTTACGCCAACCATACAACATCCCACTCTTAGGGAATTTAATTAAGAAACCATCGAATGCTTTTCTCACACCGATGCTCTCTACCATCATATCGTTGCCCATTAGATAACCTACAATATCTGACCTAGCTGGCGAATCCAAAGGACGGAATTCATTATCTGAAATATGAATATGGTACCCATTGTTACCTGAAAAATAGACCTGTATAGACTTTTCCATGATACCAAGATCGTACATTAACATCTCGATTAGATGCTTTACTTCTTTTTTCAAAGCATAGTTACATTTGTTACAGATGAGAGATATGTGATTTAGCTTTCCGGTTTTACATGATGGACACAATTCAGACCTGTCTTTTTGTACATTTCCACAATTTGCGCATACAAAGTATGAATGTGTTAGCTCACATGGCAAATGCAAATCCTTTGCATCAATATCAAAGATAAGGTCTGCTCCAGTCCACTGCTTTTCTTGCATAATATATGTAGGAAATCTGTAATATGCATTTGAGCAGTAAACATCAGAAGGAACGTCCTTTATCAAAGTTGCCAAAAGCTCGCCAATATTTCTAAACTCAAGATGTCTGAACATTCCCCCTGATCCAAATTGCCTGTAGCCAAATTCACGTTCCTCTATACGTTCTGGAACTTCAATAATTTTACTATACTTAAAATAATATTCTCTGAATGCACTCCTAACAAGTGTCGTACTTTTTTCTGCAGATTTAGTACTAATCATAACGCTTCTCTAGCTTCCGCCCGAATTGAATTGGGTTTGTTATGCCGTTACATTTTTCAGTTGCAAAACAAAGATTTTCGTTTCGAAGTTTTTCACAAGAAGGGACAGAATATTTTACATGGCTACCTCTAATGCCAGCAAGATGCTCTACCTGATACCTTGTAACCTTTTCATTATAATCAGGTGCATTATGGAATAATACCGCAACCTCGTCTACACTTTTTCCAATCGCCAGCATGTAAGTTGCAAGCATAAGTCTTGCAGAATGTGGAAGGTTTTCTCCATTATTCATTACCTTCAATGCATGTTCAATACATGGGGGATAATCTGTTACCTTATGTATGCGATACTCATAATTAGATACAAGCTTAGGCCTCAAATCATCAACTTTAGCCTTGATTGTTTCTGGCAATGTTGATAAAGCCATTGACTTTATCCTATTGTAGATTAGTGCACTCAGTTCACTTCTAATGAGCCTTACAGTTTCATCAGCGTCAAGGTAGACGTAACCCTTATGCACTAATCTATTTATCAATTTCCATTCTTGTTCATGGAAATGTGAGGCCCTTATAAGATAGTCAGTAACTTTGACTTTGAATAATCGATTATCTTCGTAATCAATATCAACTTTGACTTTGAATAATTCCCCAAAAATCTTGAACAGAAGCAGGCGTTTCTTTTGTTCATTTTTTTCTTTTTTTAGATCCTCAGTTAAAAATTTTTCTGCCCTCATTGCTTCAAACAGAGAATGTTTCTTTAGGATCGGCTCTACTCCCATGGATTTTGCCATCATAAGTGCAACAAGAAAAGTAAGTATCTCTATTTCGTATTTATCCAATTTTTCGTAGATTGTTCCACTGGATACTTCTACTTCTATTCTCTCAGCTGCCCTGTCAATAATGTGTCTCATCTCAGGCCGGTTAAATTCTCCAAAATCAAAGTGCGTTTCCCGAATGTAATCCGAGGCCTCGTTTAGGAAAGGATACTTTGCTAGATCTCCTGTTCCAAGTTTTATAGACAAATATTGACAGCGAGTCTATCTTCTTCATACTAGAATAAAAATACCATTGTAAAATTTTACAATAGCTTAGAGCATGGTTATTTTGACAATTTCTGCTATATATAGTATATATAAAGGATATTAGTTCTAATGTCTACCAAGTAATTTATTGAAGGCTTCGGTATTCACTAGTTGCTACTATATCTACCTGCCTACAATCATTCTTATAATAACAAGACATAAAGCTGCTATAGCTGCAGATGCTGGAATTGTTATTATCCATGCATAAATAATACGTCTACCAATCCCCCATCTGACAGCAGATAACCTCTTTGTTGAACCAGCACCCATTATTGCACCAGATATAGAATGTGTAGTGCTTACAGGTATGCCTAACCAAGCCATAGCAGTTAATACTACTCCACCTCCAGTCTCCGCACAAAAACCCTGATAAGGTTTTAACCTGGTTAGTTTAAATGCCATTGTCTTTACAATTCTCCATCCTCCGAAGAAAGTGCCAAGTGCAATAGCTGTAGCAGCAATGAGTATTACGGGAATAGGAACGGCAAAAGATTTCGAGTCCAAAAAACCTCCTGCTATCAATAGAGCAGTAATCACTCCCATAGTCTTCTGGCCATCATTTGAACCATGAGTAAGTGAATAAAATATGGATGAAAATATCTGCAGTTTGCCAAAGACTCTATTTACTCTCAATGCACGGGTATTTCGCAGAAAATATATCAACAAGACTGAAAATCCAGAAGCTGCGATAAAACCTAGTATAGGAGATACAACCATAAATATCAGAACCTTTTCTACTCCAGCTATCACTATTGCTTTTGTGCCAGCTGCTATTAGAGCAGACCCAACCAAACCGCCAATCAAAGCATGGCTACTTGAAGAAGGAAGTCCAAAATACCAGGTAATTAAATCCCATACAATAGCTCCAATCAATCCTGCAAGAATGATGTAGACAGTAGAAAATTCTGGTTGAATAATACCTTTGCCAACAGTTGCTGCTACTGATGTTCCAAAAATAAATGGGCCAGCGAAATTTCCTAACGCCGCAATACCAACAGCACGGAGTGGTCTTAAAACCCTTGTTCCTACAATAGTTGCAATAGAATTAGCTGAATCATGAAAACCATTAATAAAATCAAAAAACAGAGCGACTCCTATTGTTCCATATACAATAAATGCTAATTCCGTTGTCAACTTGATTACCTGTATTTAGAGTCATATTTTAAGAGTTACCGATTTTGATATTTCTGCCACCACATAATTTTTTTGTATGCTCTTGTCTTCGAGATAATCTATAATGATATTGACAGAGAGAATTGTTATGGTGTCTGATTATCAAAACAAAAGTTAAAATGAATTAATACCAATACAAACACCTTTGCTTTTATCTTCGAGGTCTCGCCCATGTTACTAAATTTTCCTTTTGAACCAAACTTTCCGCTCAAGTAGATAATTAACGTGTATTGGTAATACCCATCCAATAATAAATTACAGATCCTTGCCATTTGATCCTAAAAACTGCGAATGTCGAATTCTTCACTTTTTGTAAGAAATCTATAAACTCATCATCGCTTAGAGAGATGTGGTTATTTTTTATTGCTCGAGCCGCCCAATGATTGTTGTCATCGGCAGGTATTGCTAGGTCAATACAATCCGCCCAAGGATTGGGTACTTCAATTGCAAAAAGATAATTTTGATTTTTAGTCCAGTTATTGACCACTAACCGCACTAAAAAGTTTAGTTATTGGGAGAAAGAAAGTAATTGCAATAGCTCAAGTCCCTTGTATATTATATATATATATATATGACTCTGCAATCGCTATATACCTGCTTTATTATTAGCTGCTATGACTATTCAAAGGGTAAGAAAGAGAGACCTAACTATAACCATAGGCGATAATTTTGTACCATTTCCATTGTATCATTTGGAAAATAGTTGATAGCATTT
>Ga0308175_100001813_pt1 | contig 14439 bp, 15 predicted proteins | sample PhyCR1_3_FD_203893 | JGI IMG/M metagenome (GOLD analysis project Ga0308175, IMG submission 203893) | Soil microbial communities from UC Gill Tract Community Farm, Albany, California, United States - DLSLS.C.R1 | ecosystem: Environmental > Terrestrial > Soil > Agricultural land | place: USA...
ACCGTTCCCGCATGTGCAGCGTGACGTCGGCAGGTACGACCTGCCTGTACCGAGGCGCCACTGCGTCGGCCCAGCCGGGACGTCGCGCGGGTCCAGGGGGCCGGCGAGCCGGCTACCGGAGGCCGGCTGCGGCCGGTGATCGACAGCCCAGCCTCCTGCTGGGCGCAGAAGAAGGGCATCTCCCGAAGTCTCTCGGACGCCGCCTGCCGGTGACCCGGCACAGGAGCTCCTGTTGGCGAATGATGGCGCGGCCTCCGGAGAGGCTCTCGAAGATCGCCGGGTCGCTGGTGGCGTAGTAGTGGTCGTGGCCAGGGGCAGGCCGGCTCACCGGAGAGGCGTGGGGTGTCGAGAGGCCGGGATCAGCCGCCGGACGCGGGCGGCAGGCCAGGGGTGTACTGGGTCAGGAGCAGTGCGATGTCGTCCGTCCGGTCTGCGGCGCGGCCGGCGTTGCCCAGGAGGGCGTCGGCCAGATCGTCCAGTGATCGGGCGGAGGCGTGGGCCCGTTGGGTGCGCAGGTGGTCGATGCCGACGGTGATGTCGGCGTCGCGTGATTCGACCAGTCCGTCGGTGTAGAGGGCGAGGATGCATCCGGGCGACAGGGGTACCTGGGATTGCGGGTACTCGGAGGCGTGGTCGATTCCCAGGAGCGGACCACCGGGTACCTCCAGGATCTCAGTGATGCCGTCGCACCGGTGCAGCAGGGGCGGGCAGTGGCCGGCACGGACCAGATCGGCGACGGCGGCATCAGGGTCGATCAGGGCATAGATGCAGCTGGCGAGCTGGCGAGCTGGTCCGGGTCGAGGTCGAGTAGCAGCCGGTTGATGCCGGCCATCACCTCGGCGGGCTGTTGGCCGGCAGCGGCGAAGGCTCGTACGGCGCTGCGTAGCTGGCCCCTGGTGGCCGCGGCCGCAGGGTTGTGGCCCTCGACGTCACGAACCACGAGGACGATGCCGTGGGTGGTGGGGATCGCGTCGTACCAGTCGCCGCCGATGTCCATCCACGCGGTGGCGGGCAGGTAGCGGCCGGTGATCCGTGCCTCGGGCAGGGTCGGCAGTTGTTGGGGGAGCAGGGCGTTCTGCAGTCCCCGGGCGAGCGCGTTCTCGTGGTCATAGAGCCGGGCCCGCTCCAGCGCCTGGGCGATCAAACCGCTGAGCGGGGTCAGCAGGCTGCGTTCCTCGGCGGGGAAGGGGCGGGCCTCGTCGAAGCCGAGCACGCAGACTCTGACGCCAGAGGGGCTCGGCGGTTGTGGCCTCTCGGAACGATGACCCGGCCTCATCCCGCACCGAACGGAGACCGCGGTGTCCAAAGCCGACCTCGCCGCGCGCATCCTGCGCGCCATGACCGACCATCCCATCCACTACGACCAGTCGTCTTGGCTCGAAGGCGTCGACGTCCTGCGCCCCACCGACACGCTCACCGCCGGCGCCCTCGACTGCGGAATCACGCTGTGCGTCGCCGGCTTCGCTGCCCACCTCACCGGCTACACCCTCACCGCGGCTGGGATCCCGCTCGCTCACAAGCCCGGCCGTGCTGCTGCCCCTGTCCGTGACGTTGCCCGGCGATCTGGCGTGCCAGCAGGCAGTTCACCACGTGCTGGGCGATGCGCCTCTCGGCCGGGTGAGCGGCGTGGTCGGGGCGGGGGCAGTCATGGTGGTCTTCCTCGTCGGTATCGGTCAGTGGCTCGACATCGGGCGCAGGCGCACGGGGACGGAGGCGTGTCCGTTGCTGATGAGGCTCGGCATCCTCTTCAGCGCGGTTCGCTCCGTGGCGAGTTGGGCGTCGGGGAAGCGTTCGAAGAGCAGGCGCAGCGCGGTGGCGACTTCGAGTCGGGCGAGCGGGGCACCGAGGCAGAAGTGAACGCCGTGTCCGAAGGCGAGGTGTTCCTTGCTGGGGCGGGTGGCGTCGAAACGGTCGGCGTCCTTGTGCCAGTCGGGGTGGCGGTTGGCGGCGGCGTAGGAGGCGAGGATCGCCTCGCCGGCCTTGATTGTCTGCCCGTCGGGGAGCGGGATGTCGGTGCGGGCGTAGCGCAGGGGAAGGTGCTTGACTGCGGGCTGGTGGCGCAGGGTCTCCTCGACGACGTCCTGCCAGGTGCAGCGGCCTTCCCGGATGTGGGCGATCTGCTGGGGATCGGTCAGCAGGGTGGTGATGGCCTGGTCGATGACGTTGACGGTGGTCTCATATCCGGCGCTGATCATCAGCAGGAGCGTGTCGCGTAGCTCGGCGTGGCTGAGGGCGGAGCCGTCTTCCTCGTCGCGGGTGGCGATCAGCAGCGAGGTCATGTCCTCACCGGGCTCAGTGCGCTTGGTCTCGATCAGGGCGTCAAGCAGGCCGTAGAGGGCGGCGGTGTTCGCGGCCTGTTCCTTGGCGGAGAGGTGGGTGGCGAACACGTTGTCCACCACGGTGCGGAATTCGGTGCGCTGGTCGGCGGGGACGCCCACGAGCTTGCCGATAACAGCGATCGGGAGCGGGTAGGCGAGGTGCTCGCGCAGGTCGACCGTCTCGCCGGCCGGGAGGGCGTCGAGGATACCGTCGACGAGGGCCTCGATGTCCGCCTGGAGGGCGGCGGTGCGGCGGGCGGAGAGGGCGGGGGCAACCATGCGGCGCAGGCGGCTGTGATCCTTGCCGTAGGCGGTGAACATGTTCTGCACCGCGACCCACAGGGCCAGCGGCCAGATGGCGACGGTCTCGGCGAAGGCCGGCCAGTGGGCGCGGCCGTCCTTGGAGACATCCTTGCTGGTCAGGAGCTGCTTGAGGAGGGCCGGGTCGGAGACGGACCAGGCGCGCACGCCGAGGATGTCCACCAGCGTCGCCGGGCCGCGCTCGCGCAGGGCCTGGTGTTCGGCGTCCGGGTTGGATCCGGTCGGGTCGAGGACGAGTATCTGCTGTTCGGACACGGTTGGGTCTCTTTCAGCTCGTGGCGAAGGTGACGGGCAGGGCGACCAGGGAGCGGGGCGCCAGACGACGTCGTCCCGGTGGCCGTCGGGGTCCATCTCGGGCAGAGCGCCGAGGACGTGGAGGATGGCGGCTTCGGCGATGAGGTACGCGTGCGATCTGGCCGGGCAGCTGTGCGGGCCGGCTCCCCAGGTGAAGTGGGCCCGATTGCCCAGCGGCCGGTGGGATCCCAGGGTGGGGTCGTTGTTGCAGGCGGCGTAAGTGATGACCACCGGCTGGTCGGCCGGAAGCAGGAAGGCGCCGATGTCGACCGGCCGGGTCGGGTAGGTCATCGCGAAGTTCGCCAACGGGGGGTCGCCGTAGAGGACGCTGTCCAGGGCCTCGCGGACGGACGCGTCGCCTGCGTGCAAGTCTCCGGAGAACTCGGGTTTGGTGAGGGCGCTCGCCGGCGTAGATTTCGTCCATGCTGCCTTCGGGCAGGTAGCGGCGGGGGAAGGCGGTCCATTCGTCGTGCATCTCGAAGAGCACGGCGGTGACCAGCCGCAGGAGCGCTTCGTCGTTGGGGAAGACCTGGACGACGTCGGTCCGACGCTTGACCTCGCGGTTGATCCGTTCCAGTGGGTTGTAGAAGCTGCCGGTACGCAGTTTGGGGACGGCCAGGTCGAGGTCGCCGGCCTGCGTGGTCAGCGTCTTGCCGCGGTGCCCGTTGCGGTAGGCGGTGCGGGCCTCGGTGTGCTCGTTCCACTCGGCGCTGATCCGGGCCGCGGCCTCGGACTCGATCAGCTCCTGCAGGATCCGCTCGGCCACACTCCGCACGAGTTCGAGTCCGTCCGCCGAACGTAGTGACTCCAGCAGGCGGAGTAAGTCAGACTGGGACAAGGCCACCGCGCACCTCCTGCCTCGGACTGCCCGTTCACCATGGAGAGTTGCACGGTGGCTGCCTCATGCGCAGGGAGCGGAGACCGTCACCGGATGCACGCCCCGGGCATCCGCCCGCGCACACCCGCACGGTGATCGCCTACACCATCACGCGGGGCGCCATCTCCGAGCGTGTCGTTGCACGCGAGCTGAACCAGCTAATTGACAACGGGTTCGGGGTGTTCGTGACGGACGGCGCGGCCTCGTTCTCCGATCGCGCCGGATGGCCCCTATGTTTCGTCCGCTGGAGACCCTTAACGGCTGGGGTTACGTCGTCCCTTGGGCACTCAGCGCATGGCGGATGCCGGAGGTCGACACGCCCGGCCCGACGGCCCGGACCGCGCCCTGTACCGCTGTTGAACCAATCTTCACGGAGACCAAGCTGCTGTTCGCCGACGAAACCGCACACTCTGCGACGCGAAGCCCCCCGAGGCTGTCAAGAGGATCACCGATAACCCGCCCCCGCGATTCAAATGCTCGTCAAATCCGCCCAGGCCCGCTGGCGCACGGTGAACGCGTCCTACCTTGTCGTCCTCGTCCAGGCCGGAGCCCGTTCGAAAGCGGCCAGCTCGTCGAACGCCACGAGCTCAGCGCCGCCTCAGCCACCTCAATCGCTCCAGGATGACGATTACTCTGGCGGGCCACCGGCAGGCCGGTGGCCGTTGAAACGATGCCGAGCCATGCTGTTCAACTGCCGTACGTGACAATGCCGTTGCCATTGTGAAGCGGTACGCCAGACAGCTGATGGGGATAGGGGCCATGGCAGGAAGTACTCAAGGCGAGCACCACGCTGGAACGGGGCAGCCCGTTGGAATGCGGTTGAACCAGCTGCCGGCCGACCTGGGCAGTGGTGGCTCCACGGGCGGTGGGCAGCCGGACCTCGCCTCCTCTCCCGCCGAGAAGAAGGCCGCGGCGAACACGCTCCACAACGGACAGCCGCGGGCATGCCGTCGACAGCGACTGGACGAAGTACTACGTCCACGCAGGTCAGAACGACTACGAGCACGGCCGTGACCGGACGCTGAGCACGCTTCGCGCCGACCGCTGACACGGCACCGAATGTCCCCCGACAGAATGAGCACGATGCAGATGAAATCCGGGTTCCGACGTATACACGCCGGGTGGTACGCAGGGGCGTGGCTGCTGGCTCTGGCGCTTCTGGGGTTCGTGCTCTACGGCACTGGGGCCTTCGACTCGGGGAGTGACGACCGCTCACTGGACCGGGCCTGTGACGGCACCCTGGCCCAGGACGGGCTCCGGGCGGCTCTGCACTCGTCACACCTGAGGGCCGGTGACGAGGGCGACAGCGATTACCTGGCCGCCTGCAGCGTCCACAACTCGGCATCCGGCCCACAGGGCAGTTCCCTGGAGCTGAAGCTGCGCTGGAGCAGTGCGGCGGCCCCCTCCGGGACCCTCGCCTGGTACAACGCGGACTACAACGGGGTGAAGGCGCAGGCGGCCCCACTCGGCCACGGCTGGTCTGGCGTCGTCAGGTACGACAGCGGCACCTACCAGGTCATGGTCGCGCTCGACTGCGTGAACCAGAAGAGCAAGGCTCTGGTTGCCTACGGTGACCTGCTCGGTACGGCGAACAGTACGACTCTGGGCGGACTCGGCCGGGTGACCACCGAGACCGCCCAGAAGGCAGCCGAGAAGTACGGCTGCCAGGTGAAGACCGGCAAGCGGCTCACCGGCCTGTCCACCGCACGGCTCGGCACGCCCGACACGGCCAAGCTGCTGCAACAAACCGAGGGCTCGTGCGTCGCGCTGCGGGGTACGGCGGCGGCCCAGAACGGCACCCCTGAGGTCATGGAGTACCCAGCGGATCCCGACGCTCCGCAGACCAACTGCTACCTGGTGACGAAGACCGGGAAGCCCGGCTACGGCCTGTACGCCTATTACGGTGCCGCCGCCAAGGACTTCCTCACGAGCGAGCGCAGCCACCTTAAGAAGGGCTACGGCCCCACCGACAGCGACCGGGACTATGCCTGGGCCACCGCGACGTGCCCTCATTCCGCGCAGTCGGCGGTGTTCGTGCTGTATCACCTGTACGACAGGGACACGGACAGCTATCCGGTCCCGCACTACTCCGCGTCGTTCGCCAAATTCGCACTGAAGGCCTTCGCCGACCACGAAACGACGCAGCGCGGCTGCACCGCCGTGCAGATGATGTCCCGGGCATGAAGAAATCCGGGCGGATGGTCACAGCCCTGTTGTGCACTGCCCTAATGGCAGCGGCGGCGGGCTGCAGCCCCGCGGAGTTCTGCAAGGTCCCGGTGCCGAAGGGGGTCCTCTCACCGCTCATCCCGAAAAACGGATCAGGGAGCTTCTTCAAGCGGGCCACCGATCGGGTGACGGTACGCGAAGCGCAACGAGCGAGGCCCCCGGGCAGTTGACGGAGATGTCTGACGTCTCAACCACGCTGCTCGGGGGCCTCGTTGGAGTGGGTCACCATGCTCGTCGTCACCCGTGAGGGGACCGGCGCTGCAAGCTCCGCCCGTCCCAGCGCGCGATGGTGGCACTGGTGTACCTGCGCGAGCACACGACCCTGGCGAAGATCGCTGCCGGGTTCGGGATCAGCGAGTCCACCGCCCACGCCTACACCCGCGCGGTCGTCCGCCTGCTCGCCGAACGTGCGCCGGGTCTGCTGAAGGTCCTGCGCGAGCACGATCCGGACTTCGTTCTGCTGGACGGCACGCTCGCCGAGTGCGACCGGGTCGGCGACCCACGGGCCGATTACTCCCACAAGCACCGCCGGCACGGGGTGAACGTACAGGTGGTCACCGATCCAGACGGACGGCTGCTATGGCTCTCACCCGCGCTGCCGGGCCGAGCGCACGACCTGACCGCTGCCCGCAGCCACCGGATCATCCGCATCTGCGAGCGCCAGGGCGTCCCCGTCCTGGCCGATCTTGCCTACCAGGGCGGCGGCCCCTGGGTGACCATCGGAATCAAACGCAGGCCCTCGCAGGAGCTCACCCCCACCGAGAAGACCGTCAACCGGGCTCTGTCTGCAGCACGGGCACCGGTCGAACGCGGCGTCGCGCGCCTGAAGTCCTGACGGATCTTCCGCAGATCCCGATGCAGTCCCAACCGCATGACGTCAATCGCCAAAGCGGCACCCTGGAGCGGCAACGCTGAAGAAGCTCAGGGAAACATCGCGACAGGGCCCCGGCCACCTGTCACACGGATGACAGGCCTGCGCCTCGGAGATCGGCATGCAGGGTGGCGTGCAGGCGGGGCCAGCCGGGCCAGAAGTCGAGTTGTGGCAGCCGAGGGAACATCACCCGAAACGGCCTAGCCGTGTGTCGATAGTGCACCTTGAGCTGTCAGTGATCACGTCTCGTGGCGCTAGGAGATCTCACAGACGAACAGTGGGCGACGGTCCGCCTTTCAGTGAGCGATCTACTCAGCGACCAGCACTCAGGTGGATCATTAGGATCGCGCCATGTTGGACGATCGCGTGGCGGTTTTGTCGGAGGCGGAGTATGGACGCGTATGGGACCGCTTCTACGTGGTATTCGGATTCCAGCCGAGTGCAAGTTCGTTGAAATGGCCGGTCATAAAGGAGCCCTGCGCATCGGCGACCTGGAACCTTTCGGCACTTGATGACGATCCTTGTGACGAGCGTCTGGACCGTTGCGGTGGTCGAGCAGGGGTTGGCCTCGTGCGCTGGTCCAGCAGGCACACTGCTTGCCCTCGACTGGCAGCACACGTCGTATCGCTTTGCGCCGCAGAAGGTCGGCGGCGCCGGGCAACCGATTTGGCCTCTAAGCCCGTACCCCGACGGTGACTATTTCATCTTCCTCGCGGAAGACTTCCGCTTCGGCAGCTTCGGCCATCCATAGGAAGAGTTCTTTTGCTCGTTCGGTGCGGAACTCCTCGACGCCGTTTCCACGGAGGTCGACAGGGTCCTCGGCCCGCCGATCCGCAGGGCAGGCAGGACCGTGAGCTGACTCAGAGCACTTTCGTCGCACGCCCTCGGGGCCTTGTGCCGCCTGTTTGCCGCGACCTGCGTCGGGGCCGACCGGAAGCAGGTACCTCACGCCAGGCCAGGCCCCGGCACCCGCTCCTGGCGTGCCGGCATGTGTACGGGCGCACGCCGCCGGGCGGGAGGAGTCGCATCCGTCAGCACGGCCGACGGTAGGGCACTTTGCCCAGGTAGCGACGCCACTGCTCGCGGGTAAGGGGTTGGCCCGCGTATGTGCATGCGTGGGTGAGGAGCTGAACGAAGTCGGCCGGCAGCGTGTGGGCGGTCCCGTCGAACACACCGATGACCACGTGCTTGCCGTCCGGAGTGAACCTGAGTCCCAGTACCGCAGTGGTGAACCCCGTGAGCACAGCCTCCCGCCGGACCCGCCCGGGTGGCGACACTCGCCAGATCCGGGCCGTGCGGTCGTCGCTACCCGCCGTCAGCAGGCGGCCGTCGGGGCTGAACGCGACGCTGCCGACCACGTCGGTGGGCCCGTCCAGCGCGGCGAGCATCACCGGGCCGTGCCCCCCTGCGACGCGCCACAGCTTCACTGGACGGTCCCCGCCGCCGGACGTGGCGAGGACACCGGTGCGCGGGTTGAAGGCAACGGAGAGAGCGGTCGTGCTGTGCGCCCGCCAGTCGGCGCGCTCGACGGGGTGAGCGGGAGATGTGGTGTCCCAGAGGATGACGCGCTCGTCACCGCCTCCCGCGCTCGCGAGCAGCCGTCCGTCCGCGCTGAAGGCCACGGACCGGACTTCGTCGTGATGGCCGCGCAGACTGACGCCGCGGACGGGTTCGCTGACGGACCGGGTGTTCCACAGCACCACGTCCCCGTCACTGCCGGCGCTGACGAGAGTCTGCCCGGAGGGGCTGAAGGCGAGCGAGCGTACCGTCTTCGTGTGCGTCCCCAAGGTGGCGAGCCGGTGAGGCCGGTGCGGGTCTGCGATGTCCCACAGGGTCAGGACTCCGTCGGCTCCCGCGCTGGCCAGTACGGGGCGACGGGGGTGCATGGCGATCGCGTAGACGGCGTCCTTGTGGCCCGTGAGCACGGCTGTTTCGTGGGGGTGGCGTGGAGCGCGCAAGTCCCACAGGCGCACGGTGCGGTCCCGTCCTGCCGTCGCCAGGATGCTGCCGTCCGGGCTGACGTCCATGGCGTACATCTCGGCCCGGTGCGCGGTCCACGTGGACATCAGTGTGCTGAGGAGCGCGTCGCGGCTGTGTCGGCTGGGCTGTAGGCGGTAGGCGGCCAGGGCGATCTGGGTGGCGAGGCCCGGTGACCGGCGTGACAGCGCGGTGGCCGCCGTGCTGGCGTTGTGGGCGACGGCCTCGTCGCGCTGGGCCGTAACCTCGCGGTCGGCGTGCACGGCGAGGACGGAGGTGGCCAGGGAGATGACGAGCAGCACCGCCGACGCGGCGATCAGTAGACGCCGTCGGCGCTTGCGCCGGGTCGCGGCGGCCCGGTCCGCGCTCTCCGCTGCCAGACTTGCCTCGAGGAACGCCCTCTCGCGTGCGGTGAGGCCAGCGGCCTCGGCCCGGGCCAGCGGGCGAGCCGCTTGCAGTCGTGTGCCGCGCAGGAGGGCGCCCGGATCCTGTTCCAGGTGCGCCCAGGTCGCGGCCGCTTCCGTCAGCTGCCGACGGGTGCGCAGTAGTTCGCGGTCCTCCGCGAGCCATCCATCGAGTCGTGGCCACCAGCGGATGAGTGCTTCGTGCGTCAGATCCACGTGTTGGCCGTCCACGGTGATCAGCCGTTCGACGGCGGCCCGTTCGACGACCGCCATGGTGTCCGGATCGGGGGACAACTCGTAGCGTCCGATGCGGCGCTTACCGTATTCGATGCCCTCTCCGACGGCGACGAGCCGCAGGAAGAGGTGCCGGGCCGCGTCCTTCTGCCGGGCGCTGAGCGCCTGGTAGAAGCGTTCAGCGGTGCGAGTCAGGGCATGCTCGATGGATCCCGCAGTCCGGCAGGCCTCCATCGTCAGCAGTGTGCCCCGGCGGTGCCTCCATGTCTCCCGGAGCGCGTGGGAGAGCAGCGGGAGCATCCCGGCGCTGTCCTGGGCGTGGGCGATCAGGTAGGCCAGCAGCCGCCCTTCGATTCGACTTCCGACCGCCTCCGCGGGGCGGCAGATGGCTCGGTGAAGTTCCTCGCTGTCCATCGGGCCGAGCGTCACCATCGCCGCGTCCAGGGTTCTGGCGAGATCGACGTGGGCGATGCAGCGGGCGTAGAAGTCCGCCCGGACTCCCAGCACGATGCGGCACGCACTGTTTTCGGCCCGGGCGGCCAGGAGGAGAGCGTCGATGAAATGGTCGCGTTCCTCGCGGCGGGAGCAGAGTGTGAAGAGTTCCTCGAACTGGTCGACGATGAGCGTCACTTCGTCCCGCCCGGGCGTCTCGGCGACGATCTGGCGGAGCAGGAGGTGCAGGTTCCCGGCGTGCGCCCGCAAGTCCTCCAGCAGACGGCCTGGCGTGGTGGCACCATGGCCCGCCAGACGCACCGCCAGTTCCTCCAGTGGCCGGAGGCCTGGGGTGAGCGTGATGACGGCCCGGTCCTCGGCTCGCAAGTACGGTGACAGCCCCGCATGCAGCACCGAGGACTTACCGGCTCCCGAAGCGCCGAACAGGGCGATGAACCGTTGATCCGTGAGCCGTCTGCGCAGCTGCTCGACCACGCGTTCGCGCCCGAAGAAGAACCGGCTGTGCTGTGAGCCGAAAGAGGCCAGCCCCGGATAGGGCGAGTCGTCCTGGTCCGGTGGGGGAGCGGTTTCATCCGCCGGGCCCTGTGCGAGAGCGATGGCGGCGGCCGTGGTGTGCCAGAAGGTCTCCCACCGCTCCACGTCGCCGCCGCAGGCACTGACATATCCCCGGGTCACCTCAAGGGATGGCAGCCTCCGGCCCGCGGCGGCGCTCGACAGCGTCGCCACCGAATAGTGCGCCCGTGCCGCGAGGTCGCGGTAGGAGGGCCCGCCCGCTGCCCGGCGAAGTTCCCTCAGCTCCGCGGCGAACCGCACAACCGGGCCGTCGCCCTCGGGAAGCGGTGACTCCTTGCGTGGCATGTTTCCCCCGATCCGACCTTATCCGCGACAAGTGTCGTGTCCTGGGGAGGTCACCGGTGCCGGGGCGATGACTTTCGGCCCGGTCGCCACCGTCCGGCGCGACGGTATTCAGCTCCTCCGTCCAGCGGAGACGCCTCACGCAAGAAACCGCCACCGGCCGGGCGGCTCGCCCGGCCGGGCGGTGACGCGATGTTCCGCGATTGATTGTTCGTCGCTCCGGTCCGGACACCGAACAAAGAACTCCGGCTATCCCTGAACCGAGACCCCAGGGATCGGCCCTGGGTGCGCGACACCCTCACACAGGAGGCTCGATGCGTTCGGTACTCGTCACGGCGGCGGTGTTCGGCCTGGTCGTAGCAAGCGGCGCGGCGTCCGGGGCCGCGGAGACGGCTCAGCCGTCCAGCGCGAGCTGGACCTGCGCGAAGGAAGTGTGTCTTCGGGTGGGCGGCCAGGCGCAGCTCAAGGACGCGCGCGGATGCAACCACAAGGTCTGCGTCAGCGTGACCGGGAACGCTTCGGGTTACACGACCCGCGGTAGCTACAGCGGTACGAACCGGTTCTACGGCCACATCAACGTGTGGGGCCCGAACATGAGGGTCAACGGCCAGGACAGCGCCTATCCCGGCGTGGTGGGGTCCGGCAGGGGGACCGGCCAGACCTGCGCCGAAGGGTGGGAGCTGTCCGGCGGCACCTACTCCTCCGTCGGACTGCCCTGCAAGGACGTCAGCTGACGCCCACGGAGGGGAACCGGGGACGAGCCGAAACTGTGACCGGTGCCCGGTTGAGATCGACCACAGGACCACTCAGGGCGCGCATGACCTCGACCGGAAACCACCGGTCACCCTGATTGGGGGCCGGGAGCCGACCGGACTGACGGGCCGGGAGGCGCTGCCCCTGTTGCGGCGCACTCGGAGACCGCCAGCGGCGGCTGGGGAGCCGGCCGTTGGCGTACCACTGCTCAGCTTCCCCCCCGTTACCGTCTTCATCGGCTCCGCAACGGGGCCGCCGGCCTTCGGGTCCGGCATGACTTTCCCCTCCTGTTGTTCATGATCCGGGGGGTGGTGTCACCAGGCCCGGAGGCATCGACGGACCGCTGATGAGGGGCTTGAGCACCGGCTTCACTCAGGCTGGAAGAGCTCTCCGTAACGTGGATGTGGCAGCTCGATGCCCAGGCAAGGCCGGACGAAAGCGTGAGTGGAGGGGCCTGCACGTGATCGAAACCGGCGACATAGACGTCTTCCTCGGCCTGGACGTCGGCAAGGGCGAACACCTCGCCACCGCCGTCACCTCGGCTGGGAGGAAGGCGTTCGACAAGCGCCTGCCCAACACCGAGCCCAAGCTCCGCGAGCTGTTCGCGAAACTCCAGGCCAAGCATGGGGCGGTACTCGTCGTCGACCAGCCGGCCTCGATCGGTGCCCTGCCGCTGGCGGTCGCCAGGGACATGGGCTGCCCGGTCGCCTACCTGCCCGGGCTGACGATGCGACGGATCGCCGACCTCTACCCCGGTGAGGCCAAGACCGACGCGAAGGACGCGTTCATCATCGCGGACGCGGCCCGGGCGATGCCGCACACGCTGCGCGTGATCGGCGGCGAGGACGAGACGATCGCAGAGCTTGAGATGATCGTCGGCTTCGACGACGACCTGGCAGGCGAGGCCACCGCACCTGGCGGGGCTGGCACCACCATGTCACCCTCGTCTCCGTCGCCCACGCCTTCTGCACCCTCCAGCGACTGACCAGTCTTGCCCGCTCTTGCTCGGCGGATCGTTCCAGGTCGTGGTCAACGCGATGCATAATTTCAATTAGAGCGTGTGTTCGAATTATTAGGCAAAGAACTGACACGTCACTGCCCCGCTGTCAGCAGGCGCGTCTGCCAGGACGGGGTCATAGAAGTCCCGTGGCCAAGTCTCTCCGGCGTCGGTCGAAGTGACCATCGCGTGGTGGGCTTCGATGACGGTGCTCAGGTCGTGGGAGTAGGTGATCCGGTCGTGCTCATCGTCACCCGTGCAGGTGACCGCCGCTGCAAGCTCCCGCCGCACCAGCGGGCCCTGGTCGGCGGCCGGTGAGACATCGAGGGTAGGCGGCGTCCGGCACGACACCGGCCATGAGAGTGGCCATCGCAGACACACCAACACCAGCGTGGCGCGCGGTGCTCACCGCGACGGCGCAGCGGACCAGGCGCACAGACGGGGTCCTCGGAAATCATGGACAGTCAGTGATCTTCACGGCAGCTGAGTCCGGCTCGGCTTCACGCAGGACTTTGAGCAGGCCGGGGGTTCGGGCTGCGAGCAGGTCGACCACGCTTCGGATGTAGGCGTGGGCGGTGCCCACCGAGATGCCGAAGCCGGCGGCGATCTGTGCGAGGGTGTCGTGCTTGCGCAGGTACACCAGCGCGAGAGGGGGATGTCGAGGGAGCGCAGCTCGGCGAGGCCGGTCTTATAGAAGGCGCCCCATCGCGGCTTGTACATCGCCCACTCCCATGAGCCCACGGGCTGCAGTCGGCCGGCGAGCAGCGTCTCGCGGTCGAGTCGGAAGGGCCGGGGCGGGTTAAGCTCCTCCCGCAGCTGGCTCCCCTCCGTCCCGGGCCGCACGAGTGGCACGCCCGAGGCGATCAGGGTCCGCCGGCAGAGCTCAGCGTTGGACCCATCCGCCTTGTAGAGCCGGACGACGTGAACCACCAGGAGTGCGCGGGCCCGGAACCCCCTGGCGATTTCCGCGATGGCGGGTACCAACTCGTCGGTTCCGGGGGTAGCACTCGGCTACGTCGCCGAGGTGAAGTCGTTTTGGACGTCGATGGTGAGCAGCGCGCACCGGCGAGGGTCTGGCGTATCCGACATGGGAATTTTTCTGGTCGGGGGAGGGCGGGCGTAGGTGGGTTGGACGGAGTGAGGCTCCCGACCAGCTTTCATGGCATCCCTCTTCGTCGGCTTGCCTCCGTACAGTCACGCCCGCCCGGTTCAGCTGGGACGGGGCCTGCATGCTTGCAGCCGGTCGCGGACGGCGCACTCCCAGACAACGGGGTACCGACCCCTCGGATCCACCCTCAACGGTCTTCCGTTCGCGAACTCACGGGGGGCGAGGAACTCAGCGGGTGGGCGGGGTGAACTCGGGCTGGTCGAGCAGGCGCAGCCAGCTTCCGTCCGGCTGACGCCGGACGACCTGTGCCCGGGCGCCAGCCCCGTCCTTCGGCGGGGTCGAGGTGAGGGCGATGTCGCCGCTGATCAGCGTCGGCAGCGGTTGTTCCCGCTCGAAGTGGGGACGGTCGGCCAGCACCTTCTCCCACAGCATACGGATTGCCTCCCGGCCCACCGTCCGGTCGCCGGGCGGATAGGCCATCACCGCATCCTCTTCGTAGAGTGCGGCGACCCCGGCCGCGTCACCGGCGTTGGATCGTTCGACGAACAACCGGGTGATGTCTTCGGGGCGCATGGCCTTCTCGTACTCCGGCATGGATTCCTCCTGACGTCGGGCTTCGGCGCTTCCCAGCGTCGCCTCCTCCTGATCAGAAGTCCAACAGATGGATCTTCTACAAGCTACAATCTGCAGTCATGGACCTGAGGCAGCTGGAATACTTCGTCGCGGTCGCCGAGGAACGGAACTTCACCCG
>Ga0308175_100001814_pt1 | contig 14437 bp, 15 predicted proteins | sample PhyCR1_3_FD_203893 | JGI IMG/M metagenome (GOLD analysis project Ga0308175, IMG submission 203893) | Soil microbial communities from UC Gill Tract Community Farm, Albany, California, United States - DLSLS.C.R1 | ecosystem: Environmental > Terrestrial > Soil > Agricultural land | place: USA...
AATTTTACAGCAATAACCACCCACCGCAATATTAACGGGGTGGGGGCGCCATGTCTCTAACCGGAGGGTGTGATGAGGGATGAGTATCGACCAGTCCGCGAGATGCGGGCGAACGTGATGCTGGGGATGAACTTCGGGAAGCGGTCGGAGCGGTTCGGCACCGTCGCCGATGCCTTCAGCCGCGACTCGGCGTACTGGGGGGAGCGTCAGGACTGGTACGTTGTCGCCGCCTGTCACCGGGACAGCGCCAGCATCGACCGGAGCAACTTCGCGGTCCTGCTGGAGCAACTCGGCGGTGACGGCGACGGCGTAGCGGTGGAGGAAGCGAGCCACTGGGCGGTCGGGTGGGTCAAGTACCTGCTCGTCAAGCCGAGCAACTGGCAGGGACTGCGGCGGGCGATCTATGCCCACTCGGCGGTCTACGACTATCCGATCTTGGATGAGTCGCACTTCAGCGACCTTGAATACAACGAGGCGTGGGAGTGGGCGGAGAGGGAGCTAGGGGAGTACCCGAACTGGCAGGATGCCTTCAGCCGGGCGACGGAGAACACCGGCTACGGGGACGATGAGGCGGGACGGGCGATAGAGGAAGCCCGCAAGGAACTGGAGGAACTCCAGCCGCTGTGGGAGTCGCACGCATCCTGCCCGATTGATCCGGCCCAACTGAAGCTGTGGGCGGGGGTGTCGGACAGGCTCTAACTGGAGGGCGACGATGAGGTACAGGGTGGAGCTACTGCAAAACGGCCTGATCCGGGTGTTCGACTACGCCTGTAAGTGGGCGGGCCTGTACAACCCGGACGGGACGCGGCGGGGGTTCGGGACGGAGGGGATGGATCGGGCGGTGAGAAGGAGTGCTATAAGCCAAAAAGGCGAAACACTCCCACCATGCAGGAGCCAAGGAGTATGCCCAGCAGGATGGCGATACCCAAAGCAATCCAGCTAGTCTTTCTCACGCCGAGGATGAATTTCGGCTCCGAAGGGGCAAGGGAAACGGCGAGGGTTCGTAGGGAGTCCTCGTCATATTCGACGGGTTCGCCACGTCCGATTTTGTCAGACACACTCCGAAGCTGGTCTGCGGAGAGGTTGTGGTCAGACAGGAGTATGCTCTTAGCGCGATCTTCCGGCTCAGTCGGATCAAATCCACAGCGACTGCACGTAGTTAAAGCACCGACTTTTTCGCAGCCGCACTTAATGCAGACGGCAAGAGTCACAAGCTAAACCTTGATTCTGATCCCTGCCTGATGGACTCGGCGCCATACGCCTCCCACAGCGCATCGGGACATTCTACAACCGAGGAGGGCACATGAACGCACGATTAACCCGTGAGTACCGTACATTCCGCGCTCACGGAGAACCCGCAAGCCGGGCACTGGACGCCGCCCGCACCTGCCTGCTCTGGGGCCGGCTGTCGGACCTGGGGATGGTGCGGCTGGAAGTGAGGCCGGACGACTCCTACGACTGGTCGGACGAGCGGGAGCGGGAGCGGTTCGGGGAGGACGGGGCCTGGGGCGTGGTCGGGGAGTACCGGGTGCCGGCCCGCATGGGTAATTCCGACGACCTGACGACGGTGTACGGGGACGACTCGGCCGTGGTGGAGCGGGATAGTCAGGGACAGTGGTTCCGGCTGGAGTACGAGATGCAGTGGGAGCACGGGGACAGCATCTGGGGGTGCGTGGGGTATCAGGACGTGAGCAGCCCGCAGGAGAACCCGTACGTCATCGACATCATGGGGGAGACGATTGGGAGGCTGAGGGAGGCGCTGAGGGGACGGTGCCCGGTGTGTCGGCGGGCGTCTTAACCGGCGTGCCACATTCGGGGCAGCGGTCCGGGGAGGCACGCAAATCGTAGCCGCAGTTCTGACAAAGACCCCGACGCTGTGCTCTTCGTCGCCTCATCCGCCCGGCCAGGAACGTGACGGGAAGTATGCCGGCGACGGCGGTCACGAACCATAACTCAATGGCGAGAACTCGTTCAGGGCGGCCATCTAAAAGGGAGACAGGAACCCAGTGGGGTGCCATGTCTGGGCTTTCCAGGAGCACGAGCGAGGCGGGCAAGCTGCTGAATCGAAAGACCTGATCTGGCGCGCTCCATCGTACGGAATCGAGCCAAACAAAGGTGCGACCCCGTAGCGAGATTACAAGTGCATTTGGAACACTCACCCAACCCGCGGGCGCGGGTTCCGCGCGTCCGAACTCATCTATGTAAAAGTAGCTGCGCACCCACAGCCCAGCCGTCGCCACACAGATCACCAGCGACACAACCGACGCAAGGGTAAACAGCCGGCGTCCCACACAGACATTCTAACCGGAGGGAAGATGCTCAGCAGAACGATCAACGCCCGAGGCGATCTGGTCATCACCGCCGACGCCGAGGGGCGGGAAGAGGTTATCGCGGAGACGATTGACCGGCTGAGGGAGGCGCTGAGGGGAAGGTGCCCGGTGTGCCGGGGGGCTGACTGAGGACGGGGGTGCCACACTCGGGGCAGCGGTCGGGGGAGGCTCGGAGGTCGTAGCCGCAATTCGGACAGAGTCGGCGAGCGAATCGGCGGCGGCGGCGGCGGGCGGGATGGAGGAAGATGTACGTTGGAAGAACACTGGCGATGAGCAGCAGGATGGCGCGCCGGGCTAAGTGGAATGCGATGTGGTTCCACCGCGCTCGCTCCTTTTGGTACTGGTCCTCTCGGATGCGGAGACACCCGTCCAAAGTAGAAATGTTGGCTACCTGCTGGTCAGCTATGTAGGCCAGAGGAACATTCCCGGCAGCCTGGGGGAGAAGTCGGTCGAGGGCATCACCGAGCGTAAGCCCGGACAGGTCGGCGGCAACCGGCGCGTTCATGTCGATGCCGGCGTCGTAGAGGGTGTTCCGGTCGATGAAGATGTTCGCACGGGTACGGTCGCGAAGGAAATCGACGGCGTCTCGAAGGCCGCCTTCACAAGTGCAGGGAGTGGGGAGCCGCAGCGAAAGCACTCGTTCGAGCGTAGCGGCCGGGCGGGTAGCGGACCCCGCGACCCGTGGGGGCGGGAGCCTTCGAGGGGGAAAGGGGTTGGGACCAAGAAGGTTACCCCACAGCAGCCAAGAGGCGAAAAGAGCGGCCACGGCTACTGCGGCCAGGATGAGGCGGAACATCCCCACGACGCCCATGTTATCTGGCTCGCCGCGACACCGCCAATTTACGGAGCGAATACGAAACCGGAGGGCAATCATGTTTAGTGTCAGAACGAACGCCCGAGGCGATCTGGTCATCACGGCCGACGCCGAGGGGCGGGAGGAGGTCATGTCCTGGGAGCGGGACGGCTACGGCCGCAACCGCCCGCTGACGGAGGTCGAGTCGCGGCTGTTCGAGGCGTTGGGCCTGGAGCAAATCGGGCCGGAGGAGGTCGGGGCACTCACGTCAGCACCCATCGTGGCGCTGCCGGAGGAGGTCGAGCGGAACGAGGAGGGGCGGCTGGTGAGGCTCGGGCGGGTGTGGTGGTTCCCGAACTACCAGATCGAGGCCATGACCGAGACGCTGAGGGACGAGGGGGTTGTCACCATGACGGAGGGCAAATGAGGTTCACGGTACGGCCGCAAAAGTGGTCGCCGGAGTACCCGCACGACGGCGGGTGGGCGGTCCACGACGCGGCGGAGGACAGGCAAGTGGGTTGGTTCATACACAAGGCTCGCGCCGAGGAGCGAGCGGCCGAGCGAAACGGAGGGCAAGATGTCGGAGAACAACAAGCGGGTGTTGAGGGAGATCGACCTGGGGTACTTCACGGGGACGGAGGAGTGGCACCGGCACCCGTCGGGCCTGCTCTACACTGACGGCGTGAAGTATGTGGCGGAGAACGGCGGGGCGTACTGGCTGATCGACGCCGTCGCCAGCTACCAGGGGGAGCCGGCTCTGGCACTCACCGAGCTTCAGGAGTTCCAGTTGTGGGAGTTGGCGGTGGACCGGGAGAGGAACTCGGCGGTCCTCACCTGCCGGGCGGATACCGGCAGGAAGCCGGTGGTGAGGCAGGAGATCGAGTACACCGACTTCCCGCTGGATGAGATCAAGCTGTACGTCGAATGCGGGGTCTTGCTGCTGCCGAGTGAGCACTGACGGGCCGACGAGATGCGAGACTGGGACGTTCACTGCGACGTGTTAGCTGCTAACGGGTTCGGTGGAGTGCCACACTCTGGGCATCGGTCGGGCGTCGCTCGGAGGTCATAGCCACACTCGATGCAGTAGTGCCCTTTGCGTACTCGTCTGTGCCGGAGCCAATGTAGCGGTGTTGCTGCGGTCGCGATCACCAGCGCATAGCAGGGAATCATCACCGCCTCGAACGTGATGCCGATACTCCGGCCGGAGCGAATCTCACTGTGTGTGTGGCGGAAGACCCCGAACCCCGCGATCTGGACCCCTGGGCCATTGTGCCAACTACTCATCGGCGGCATCGAACGATGGCTCATCCGGGCTGGGGTGCCGTGGAGCGAGGCGAAGTTCTTGACGACCATCAGAAGCACACGGCCCTCGGAAGCACTAGCGGAGTACAAGTCGCCGCCACTGCCACGGACGGCCACCTCGTCCCACGCCCAGTAACCGCGCACCCACAGTGCGGCCGTAGCGGCACACAGCACTAGGGACACAGCCGACGCGAAGGTGAACAGCCTGCGCCTCATGCTGATGCCCCCTTCGCTTTCGGAGTGCCACACTCGGGGCAACGCTCGGGCGTGGCTCTGAGGTCATAACCACAGGCGAGGCACTGGCCGCGTTTGGCTCGGCGGCGGACTCGCAGATTGCTCAGAATCCATGACGCGGGGAGGAGACCAAGCCCAAAAGCAATGACGGCATGACGCGCCCACATCCCGCCCCCACGCCGATCCTTAATCCGCTGGGTTCCACCGAAGTAGGCTCCGTACCAGGGCAGGGGATGGGGCAAGTGGCCATCGTTCGCGGCGACGGAGTGGAGGCTGAATGCGAGATGCCACGCACTCTCGTCGGTTACGACCCAGGAGAGGCGCACCCATCCCTTGTTTGAATTGACTACTACGGCGCGTCGCTCGTCTACAACCCAACTTGCCCCGTCGTAATACCGATGACTTCGCACCCACAACAGACAGACAAGAACACTCAGCACCAGCGATACAACCGATGCAAAGGTATACAGCCGGCGTCCCACACAGACATTCTAACCGCAGGGAAGATACACAGGTGAATGATTGGGGTCATGAGGTGTTTGATTGACTGTCTGCGTGTGGCCGTAAGGCTGCGGTGGCCGGTGTGCTGGCGAGTTTGATAGGAGTGCCACACTCTGGGCACGTGCCGCTTAGGTTCGCGGTGAGGTCGTAGCCACAGCGACGGCAGTGACCCGCCGCAGCCTTCCCCCGGCGAATGAACCAGCGGAGCGGCAGCAGTGCGGTTACCAGCACGACTACCCAACAAGGCCAGTAGAGGGCATCGAGACGAGTTCCGGGCATGGTCGTGGTCCACGCTGCGAACCCGATGACGTTGAAGTGGAAGCGACCGAACGGACCCTGGAGAGGGCGGAGTGACGCGATGTGCGACGTGGGGGCCGTAAAGTAAAGTCGAAAGCCCCCCGTAACTCCCGGCACGGCGTCCTCACTCGCGACCCGGCTGACGTACATCTCCCCGCGAGAGCAGCCCGCGCCGTAGGCAAGCGTCACCGAAGCTGTCCGCCAATCAACGTCAACGCCCCAGAACATGCTAATGACCCACAGCACGACTGTTGCCACGCAAAGCACGAGCGACACGGCCGACGCGAGGGTGAACAGCGGACGCTTCACATCACCATTCTACGACGACGGGTCAACGTCTAAGCATCGCCACAATGGCGAGAGTGACGCACACCAGGACCAGCGCCGCGAACAGCGCCAGGACGATGCGGACGCCGATCTTTATGCCGCGAGGCGCCGGCCGCTTGTCTACTGCCTGCCGCCACTCACTACGCAGGATGAGATGGCCGCACACGGGGCAGCGTTCGGCGAGTGCGTAATTCTCGGCGTGGCACGCGGGACAGTACACCAGATCATCGCTGGTGTCGTCGTTATCGTCCGGGTCGTTGGGTTCCTCAATTTCATCCGCATCTTCTGGCGGGGTAGTCATAAGGCTCATTCTACAAGCGCCGCTCACCACCGGCACTCTGGCAACGGGTGCCCGTGGCTTGTCTCTAACTGGCGGTCAAGCGTCCTGCTCCACCGAGTGGACGCTGTCGCAAGGCGTGCCCGCTGGCGAAGTGGGCCAGACCGTTCGAGGGAGAGCCGGCTCGCATGTCGCGGTTGTCGGCCAATGGGCGCGAGAAGAGCCTGAATGGGATAGCAAAGGTTGGCCAAATCAAGTATCTCCTCTGAGTGAGACGTTGTTAAGCTGCCGCCGGATCATTCCGAAGCAAGGTACAGTCGCCGGCTCGGATCGGGGCAGCGGGCGAACCACCGACTAGGGCAGTCGGTCGCCTCACCCGGAGGCGGAGTCGTACCGGGGACGCCTGCTTGTGGAGAAGGCGATGCGGTTTGCAGTTGAAGTTCCGGTCCCGCTGGTGGGTAGTTTGTACGTGGAGAAGGACGACGAGGGGGCACGGCTGTACGGCGTATACCGGGGTTTCCCCCGCTCGGGGGACTGGTCGCTGTACTTACGCCGGACACTGCTTTTGTTCTCGCCTAAGCACAGGAGGCAAGCACATGGGCACTACGACGGTGGATCAGTTGGGGAGGATGCAGGAGGTCATGGAGTACCTCCGGGAGATCGATGCGGACATGACCGTCCTCACGCTCCAGGCGCTGCTGCTGGTCGCCGAGCGGCCGGGCATATCGATGCTGGACGTGATGGCGAAGCTGGGGGTGGCCTCCAGCACCACGTCCCGGATCATGTCGCGGCTGGGTAAGTACGGGAGTTTGGGCAAGGACGGGCTGAACCTGCTAGAGACGGCCGAGTGGCCGCAGGACCGTCGGATCAAGACGGCCACGCTGACCTCAAGGGGCAAGCGGGTTGTCGAGAGAATCCTGGAGAAGCTCGGGTGAGCGGAGTGGCGGATAATCTGGCATGAATCGGGCGTGCCGGCACCGTGCCGGCTCGTTCCGTTTTTGGACCCCTTACAGAGAGGAGCGGAGAGAATATGGCCGTACGTCAACGCGGAAAAGGTTGGCAGGGAGATTTCAGGTGGGAAGGGCAGCGAGTGCGGGACACCAAGCCCACGAAGGAAGAGGCGGAGAAGTGGATCGAGACGACCAGGACGGACCTCACTCAGGGGCGGGCCGTGCTGGTCAACGGCAGGCTTGTGTACAAGACGCAGGACGTGGCCGGGGAGGAAGTGGACGACACGCACTTCACCATCGACAACCTCGTCCAGTACACCTACGACCTACACTGGGCGGGGACGAAGAATGCCAAGTTTGCTCTCGCTAATGCTCGGGACGTGGCGAAGGTGATCGGGGGGTACAAGCATCCCTCGAAAATCGACAGCAGGGCGGTTCTGGACTTGATTGCCAATCTGAAGGCGAGGGGCAATAGCAACGGCACGATCAACCGCAAGCTCTCCGCGATTTCCACACTGCTCGATTACGGCAAGCAGCGGGGGGTAGTGAGGAACCCCCCTGACATCAAGTGGCAGCGCGAAGGCAAGGGTCGAGTCCGATTTTACAGCCGGGAGGAAGAGGCACGAATCATCGACTGGTTCCAGAAGGCCGAGCAGCGGTCGATGGCGGACCTAACGCAATTCCTAGCCGACACAGGCTGCCGCCTTACTGAAGGCTTGACGATGACGTTCCGCGACTGGGACCAGGGAGCCGAGGAGATCAGGTTCTGGGGGAGCCTCGCAAGGACCGAACAGACAACGAAGAACGGCCGCAGCCGCAGTGTCGGCACAACGATTCGAGTGCAGGAGGTTTTGACCCGACGCAAGGCAGCCGCACCAGCCGGCGAGGCTCGCGTGTTCTGGGACTTGAACCGCCACAAGGCAGAGAACTGGTGGGTCAAGATGCGGGAGGGGATCGGCATGGAGGCTGATGCGGATTTCGTCCTCCACACTCTCCGGCACACATTCGCTTCACGGCTGGCGATGGCCGGCGCGGACCTCCTCGACATCCAAAAACTAGGCGGGTGGGAGACCCTGTCGATGGTCACTCGCTACGCCCACCTCCTTCCCGCAAAGTACAAGGCTGCGGTGATTAAGCTGAATGATCCGTCAATTGGATAAGATCCGTTCCCTTGGTATAAAATCTGGCGTCCAAGCGGTGACCGTTTTGTGACCACGAGACGCCTCGGTGACCACAAATGGAGCGGCTTGGATCGGAACGAACTGAGCACTGACAAGCAGTTACACACGGCCGAGTACCCAAGTGGACTAAGGGGACGGATTGCAAATCCGTTATTCGTCGGTTCGAATCCGACCTCGGCCTCTTTAAATCGCTCGGTTTTTCCGAGTCAAAATCGACGCCCGGCCGGGGAAGGCCGGGGTTTTTGTTTGCGCGGTTTGCCGATGAAAACCCGCGTTATCTGCTCGAAAACCGGGGTAGTGGTTAGGCGCCGGTTATGCAGCGGTTAGGCGGGGCCTTCCACGGCTCCTATTTTCTGCGATTCTCACACGGCGCGGGTGTTGAGGCCCGCCACGATGCGCACGAGCTCCGCGGGCTCGACCGGCTTGGGGGCGTACTCCTGGAATCCCGCGGCCAGTGCCCGCGCGCGGTCCTCGCCTCGGGCGTACGCGGTGAGGGCGACGGCGGGGACCGGCGCTTGCCCGCGGGCGATCGCCAAGGTCGAAGCCCGGCGCATCAACGTGTACCCGTCGTCGTCGGGGAGGCCGATGTCGCTCACGAGCACGTGGGGCGCCCCGTGCCGCAGTGCGTCCATCGCTTCGGCGGCCGTGCCGACGGCGAGGACTTCGGCCCCCGCCTTCTCCAGGAACCAGGTCAGGGCCCGACGCATCTCCGCCTCGTCCTCGACCAGCAGGACTTTCACGCCCGCGAGGGAGGAGCCGCCGGCATCCCCGCCCCCGCCTTCCGCCTGGGCTGGCGCCGCCGCCCCTGCGGCGGCGAGCGGGAGGTCTACCGTGAAGGTCGCCCCCCGCCCCTCACCTTCGCTGTCGGCGCGGACGGCGCCGCCGTGCAGGTCCACGAGCTCGCGGACGAGCGCAAGCCCCAAGCCAAGGCCGCCGTGGCGTCGCGTCATCGAAGCATCGGCCTGGCGGAAGCGCTCGAACACGTGCGGCAGGAACTGGGGCGCGATGCCCTTGCCGGTGTCTCGCACGGCGACGCGCGCGGCCTGGCCGGCGCACCACAGCCGCACGTCGATCTCGCCTCCGCGGTCGGTGAACTTGACGGCGTTGCTCAACAGGTTCCACAGCACCTGCTGGATGCGGTCGGGGTCGGCCCGGACGACGCACGTCTCGTCGGCGGCGGCGAAGCGCAGCCCCACGCCCTTGGCGTCGGCGACCGGCCGCACCGCCTCGACCGCTTCCCCAACGACGCCGCCGAGCTCCACGTCGCGGAGCTTGAGCTGGAGCTTGCCCGAACTAATCCGGGACATGTCGAGCAGGTCGTCGATGAGCTGCTTCTGCGACTCCGCGTTGTGCACGATGGAGTGGACCCCCTCCCGCAGGTCTTCCTCGGTCGGGTTCCCGCTCTCCAGGATTTTCGCCCACAGCAGGATCGCGGACAGCGGTGTCCGCAGCTCGTGGCTCACGGTGGCGAGGAAATCGTCCTTCAACCGATTCGCCCGCTCCGCCTCTGCGCGGGCCGCGCGTTCGCTGGCCAGCAGCCGCTCGCGGTCGGCTTCGATGGCCTTGCGTTCGGTGATGTCGGTCACGATGGCCAGGCGCACCCCCGGGACCGAGTGGATCGAAATGTTCCAGTCCAGCTCCACGAGGCGGCCGTCCGACGCGACCACCGGGAACGTACCCCGCCACGTGCCGTTCCGCTCCAGCTCGTGGGCGATTTTGACGAGGTCGTTCTCCCTCCCCGCGGGGAAGAACGAGGACCCGTGCTTCCCGATGACATCCTCCCGCGTGCGTCCCAGGATGGCGCACATCGCCGGGTTCACCTCCAGGAACACCAGTTCCCGGCTCACCAGCGAGATGCCGTTGATCGCCTCGTCGAAGATCGCGCGGAACTTGGCCTCGCTCCGCCGCATGGCGTCCTCGGCGTGGCGTGTGCGGAGGAAGGCGTTGACCGTGGCGATGAGAACCGGCGGCTCGACCGGGTGCGTGAGGTACCCGTCGGCCCCGGCGTCCAAACCCCTGACCTTGTGGACGTCCTGCACGAACGTCGCCGACAGGTGGATGACCGGGATGCGGGCGGTTTCATCCTTGGACCGCAATTCCCTGCACACCTGGAACCCGTCGATGTCCGGCAGATTCACATCGAGCACGACGAGGTCGGCTCCCTGCGGGGCGAGGGTCAGGGCCTCGCCGCCGGTCGCGGCCTCCAGCACCGTAAAGCCGGCGGAGCGAAGGATGCGGCTGGTCGCGTACCGACTCGCCGGGTTGTCGTCCACGACGAGGATCGTCACGGGAGTGTCAGCCGGCATGACTGGGCTCCTCGCCTTCAGTGCGGGCTTCGCCGGCGTCGGCCCGCGCGCTCCCCGCCGCGGGGGCGAAGCGGATCGGGATGGTCACCGAAAACGTGGAGCCGGCGCCCAGGTCGCTCTTCACTGATACCGAGCCCCCGAGCAGTTCCGCGAGCTTTTTGCTCAGCGAAAGGCCCAACCCCGTGCCCCTGAACCGCTTCTGGATCGGGGAATCGACCTGAACGAAGTCCTGGAAGATCGCGTGGTGGTGCTCTTTGGCGATGCCGATCCCGGTGTCGGACACGGAAAAGACCACCGTCTCCCCGGGCCCCCGGGCGGCGGTGACACGGACCTCGCCGCTGGGGGTGAACTTCAGGGCGTTGGAGATGAAGTTGCGGAGGATCTGCGAGAGCTTCTTGTCGTCGGTGAAAACTCGCGGCACGCCGACGGGTTCCTCGAAGACCAGCGAGACCGAGTCGTTGGTGAGGATCGGCTTGAACATCCCGCGCAGCGCCGAGAACAGGTCCACCATCTCGAACCACGCCGGCGACACGTCGATCCTGCCGGCCTCCACCTTGGCCAGGTCCAGCAGGTCGTTGACCATCTCGGTGAGCTCGGCGGCAGAGCTCTGGACGAAGCGGACCTGCTTCTCCTGCTCGGCCGTGAGCGGCCCGTCGAGGCGGTCCAGGAGGATGCGGGCGATGCTGCGGATGGAGCCCAGCGGCGTGCGGAACTCGTGGCTCATGTAGGACAGGAAGCGGCTCTTGAGCTCCGACGCCCGCCGGAGCTGCTCCGCCTTGTCGTCGAGCTCGGCGTAGAGCGCCACGACGCCCTTGTTCGTCTCGGCCAGCTCGGCGTTCAGAGCCGTTAGCTCGTCGTCCTTCAGGCGCAGCTCGGAGAGGAGGCGGTCCCGCTCTTGGCGGAGTTGTGAGGCGTCGGAGGTGGTATGGGGAGCCGTGTTCATGGCCGTACGCCCTGGCGAATATACCGTAGGACGACAACGGTCGAGTCGTCCCGGCCGCGCCGAAAGTCCCTGTGCAGCACGCCGGCCACGACCGCGGGGTGTCGCGACCGAAGGCCCGGGTAGCGGTCCAGCGTCCAGCGTGTCTGCAAACCGTCGGAATGCATGATCAGAAGCCCTGCCTCGCCCCAAGGGTAGTCGAACTCCTGCACCTTCCGTACCTGCAGGCCAACCGTGCCGTTGTGGGTGAAAAGGCCCCGGCTCGCATCTCCCGACAGCAGGGTCCCCGAGATGTTGCCCACACCACAGTACCGGAGCGTCGAAGCCGGTGGTTCCAGCCGGGCGACGGCCACGGCCGCGCCGCGCGTTTTGCCCATCGCTCGGTGGGCGGATTCCAGGAGTGTTTTGGGGGCGCTGAAGGGGGCGTCGAAAAAGACGCGTAGCGCTTCCCGGGAGGCTTCCGCGGCGAGGGGCCCGTGCCCCAAGCCGTCGGCGACGACTACCGCCATCATTTCCGGCACGACGGCGACGCCCCACCCGTCGCCGCACGCGCTCTCCCCGGGAGCCGGGACGCAGACGCCACCCCATTGAAAGGGTTCGCGGCGGGGGATCGCGTCGGCGAGACCGCGGGCCACCCGGGACAGGACCACGGTCCCCGCGGACGGGGCGGAGAACAGGTCGAACTCCGACGAAAGGCGGCGGACGGCGCCGAGCCCGTTCCCGGCCGTGCCGGCCGTCGAGAAGCCGTCGCGCATGCAGCGGTCCACGTCGGCCATCCCGGCGCCGGCATCAATCGACAGAAGCTCGACCGCGTCAGCGCCCGCCACTTTCTGGAGGAGCAACTCGCCGCCCCCGGCGTGCTTCAGGAGGTTGTTGCCCAGCTCGGTGGCGATGATGGCCACTTTACCCCGCTCCGTTTCATCCAAGCCGGCTTCCTCGGCGAGGCGCGACGCGGCCCGCCGCGCCTCGCCCACCTGACTGACGTCGGAGACCCGGACCACGGTCTGATGTTGCATGGATCACTACTTCCATCGCGCGATTGTGACGCGTGTTCCCTCGCCGACCTTGCTCTCGATCTCGAACTCGTTTACCAGGCGCTTGGCCCCGGTGAGACCCATGCCGAGCCCGCCGCCGGAGGTCCAGCCGTCGGTCATGGCGAGGGACAGGTCCGGGATCCCCGGGCCGTGGTCCTCGAACGTGAGCCGCAGCCCCTTCTTCCCACCGTCGGCCAGCATCTCCCAGCGCAGCGTGCCGCCGCCGCCGTAGGTCGCGGTGTTCCGCGCCAGCTCACTGGCGGCGGTGACCATCTTGGTCTGGTCCACGAGGCTGAACGCCAGTTCCTGGGTCATCTTCCGCACGGCCTGCCGGACGTGGACGATGTCCTGCTCGGTGCGGACCTGCATGACGTCACTCTTGATGACCGACAACGTTGCCCTCCGTTTCACTGATGGAAGAGCGAAGCATTCGCATGCCCCTCTCGACGTCCAGCGCGGTCCGAACGCCTTCGAGCGTCAGTCCCAGCTCCACCAGGGTGATGGCGACGGCGGGCTGCATCCCCACGAGAACGGTGTGGGCGTCAAGGATGCGGGACATGCCGGAGATGTTGGCGATCATCCGGCCGATGAACGAATCGACCATCTCCAGCGCGGAGATGTCGATGAGCACCCCCTTGGCTCCGGTCTTCTCGATGCGGGAGGTCAGGTCGTCCTGCAGGGCCAGCGCGAGGCGGTCGTGCATGTCCACCTGGATTGTCACGAGGAGGAACTCGCCCATGCGTAGGATGGGTATCCGGTCCATGTCACTGCTCCCTTGGGCTACGCCTTTGCCTTGGTCACAGTGAACCCGGACCGCTTCAGCGCCAGCGCCAGCGCGTCGGCGAGGTTAGCCTTGGTGGTGACGCCCTGCAGGTCCACGCCGAGGTGGACGATGGTCTGGGCGATCTGCGGCCGCACGCCGCTGATGATGCAGTCGGCCCCCATGAGGCGGATGGCGGTCACCGTCTTGAGGAGGTGCTGGGCCACGAGGGTGTCGACGGTGGGGACGCCGGTGATGTCGATGATGGCGATCTCCGAGCCGGTGTCGACGATCCGCTGGAGCAGGGACTCCATCACGACCTGGGTGCGGGCGCTGTCGAGTGTTCCGATCATGGGCAGCGCCAGCACGCCCTCCCACAGCTTCACCACCGGAGTCGAGAGCTCCAGAAGCTCTTCCTGCTGGCGGCCGATGACGTCTTCACGGGTCTTCTGGAACGCCTTGATCGTGTGCAGCCCGAGCTTGTCGAGCAGCTCCGTTATCGCCCAGGTTTCTTCCACCACGGCGTCCGGGTCGGCAGCCAGTTCCTTGCGCACCCGCGCGAAGAGGGGCTTCTTGAAGGAGAAGATGAACGTGGCGGTCTGGTCGGAGCTAAACCCCTGCTCCACCCTGGTGCGCGACAACCCCTCCAGAAACTCCCGGACCGGTGCCCACTCCGCGCGGTCGAGTTCCCCGACGTTCCCGTGCTGCGAACCGCCCACCAGCAGGGTCAGGAATTCCTTGGTCTGCGTCTGCAAATCGGAGTCACTGACGCGACTGCCGGCGCCCGATCCGCCCGCTTTGAGTTCGGCGAGCCACTCCGCGAGAAGCTCCTTCTCGTACTTCTTCAGAATGCCGGCAGTCCGGCTGGCCTTCGCCATCTCGTGTCTCCTCCGTTAAGTTAGCGACGCGGGGACCGCGATCGCGCGCGATCGTGACACAGGGTACTGCACCGAATCTAATAAGAGAAGCGAGCGCACTCTCAATTACTGAGTGAGGATGCCTACGGTGCGTTCTGCCATCGAATTGTTTCGCAAAGGCTACCGGCGAAGCAGCTCGTGGAGGGTGGTTGGGTGGGGAGTGACGGGGTAAATGCCGTAGAGGGGTTGAGGATAGAGGATGGAGGATTGAAAGACGCGGCGGCGGACCTGGCGGCGATCGTGTCGGCGCGCGGCATCGCGCAGGCGGTAGGCCGGCGGCTGGGGTTT
>Ga0308175_100001815_pt1 | contig 14433 bp, 13 predicted proteins | sample PhyCR1_3_FD_203893 | JGI IMG/M metagenome (GOLD analysis project Ga0308175, IMG submission 203893) | Soil microbial communities from UC Gill Tract Community Farm, Albany, California, United States - DLSLS.C.R1 | ecosystem: Environmental > Terrestrial > Soil > Agricultural land | place: USA...
GCCGTAGTAGAACGCACCATTGGCCATGACGTCCGCGACCGTCGGCCCGGCCGGCAGCACCCGGTTCTCCACCCGCAGGTGCGGCGTGCCGCGGACCACCGCGTAGACCGGCCGGTTCCAGCGGTAGATCGTGCCGTTGTGCAGGGTCAGCTCGGACAGCTGCGGCACGTCGCCGCGCTCGAAGACCGCGACCGGGTCTTCCGGTTCACACAGCGGCAGCAGCGCCGGGAAGTAGCGCACGTTCTCCTCGAACAGGTCGAAGATCGAGTTGATCCAGCGCTCCCCGAACCACACCCTCGGCCGTACGCCCTGCGCCTCCAGCTCGGCGCTGCGGGTGTCGGTCGCCTGCTCGAACAGCGGGATCCTGGTCTCCCGCCACAGCTCCTTGCCGAGGAAGAACGGTGCGTTCGCGCCGAGCGCGACCTGGACGCCCGCGATCGCCTGGGCGGCGTTCCAGTATCGGGGGAACGCGGTCGGGCTGACCTGGAGGTGGAACTGCACGCTGGTGCAGGCCGCCTCGGGTGCGATCGTGTCCGCGGTGGTGGCCAGCCGCTGCACGCCGTCGATGGCGATCTGCAGGTCCTCTCCGCGGGCGGCGAAGATCTGCTCGTTCAGCAGGGCGTACCGCGGGTTGGCGGACAGGCTGTCGCCGTGCAGCTCCCGCTCGGTGAGCGTGGGCAGGATGCCGACCATGACCATGTGGCTGCCGGTGGTGTTGGCCTTGCCCTCGGCGTGGTTGAGGGTGTCCCGGATGCTCTGTTCCAGCTCGACGGCCGACTCGCCGGACAGCAACCGCGGCTGCACGTTGATCTCGACGTTGAACTGGCCGAGCTCGGTCTGGAAGTCGGCGTGGCTGACCGCGTCGAGCACCGCGGCGTTGCGCAGCGCCGGGTCGCCGGACTCGTCGACCAGGTTGAGCTCGATCTCCACCCCGGTCAGCGGTCGCTCGAAGTCGAACTGCGACTGCGACAGCATCCGCTCGAAGACGTCGAGGCAGCTGCGGACCTTCTGCCGGTAGCGGGTGCGGTCCTCCCGGCTGAACTGCGTGGCGACGACGTCCTTGCCCATAGCGCCCTCCCCGAGCCGGCTACGGCACCACTACCCAGCGGCGGAGTCCAGGAAGCGGGTGAGCTCGCGGCGCAGCGCCACGCCGAGGCGGTCGGCCCGCACGTGCAGCTCGGTGCGCATGTCCAGGGGCAGCCCCGGGATCGTCACGACCGCCTGCAGGGCCAGGTCCTCGGCCAGCACCGCCTCCTCGAACGCCACCTCGCGGGCCACGGTCTCCGGTCCGGGCCGCAGCTCGCCGCCGATGTTGTGCAGCAGCATCTTGGTGTAGATCCGGGTGCTCGTGTCGGTCTCCGGCAACGCCAGGAACAGGATCGTCTTCACCGACCCTGTGTCGAGCTCCTCCAGCCGCAGCAGCAGCTGGAACGGCGCGCGGTAGACGTAGGTGGCACGGCGGCGCTGGCGCAGCGGGCGGATGCCGGCCTCGACCCCGGGGTCCTCCGGGTTGTCGAACCACTGCACCTGCACGCTGCGGAACCCGTCGGGTTCCTGTTGCACCTCGGCCGGCTCGACCACCTTGTCCGCCTCGGCACCGAACGTTCCGATGTGGACGAACGGGAAGTGGGCGACGTCGAGGAAGTTGTCGGCCACGAACCCGGCGTTCGCCTCGGTGCGGGACGGCGGCAGCCACGCCCCGACGTACTCGGCGTCCTCAGCGTCCGGGTCGTCGAACAGCTCGGTCCGCGGGGGTTCCGGGGCCAGCCAGACCACGCCCCAGCGCTCGGTCAGGCCGGCCGGCTCCGGCCTCGCGACGAGGCCTTCGCCAGTGCGGCGCAGCAGGTAGGGCAGGCCGACCACGATCGCCTCGTACGTCTCGGCGCCGATCTCGTCGGACAGCGCGGCCGGGTGCCAGGCCCCGCGCAGCCGCGGGTCGGTGTTGCGCAGGCCGTCCGCCTCGGCGGCGGTCTCCGGCAGGTCGCTCACGCAGGCCCAGAGCCGGCCGTCCTCCTCCTTGGCCCGCGGCGCCTCGGCCAGGTGCGCCCGCGGCGGGATGTTGGCCTGCTCGCCCAGCGAGGGCAGCAGCGCGCACGTCCCGGTCTCGTCGAACTCCCAGCCGTGGTAGGCACAGCGCAGCCGGCCGCCGGTCACGCTCGCCGCCGACAGCGGGACCAGGCGGTGCGGGCAGAGCGGGGCGACCAGGCTGGCCGGCGCGTCGTCGGCGAGCCGCACGGCGACGAACGCACGGCCGGCGACCTCGACCGGCCGCGGCACGGTCGTGATCTCGGCTGAGTCGGCGACCGGCATCCACTGTTCGTCCACGGCACCAAGACTACGGTTCCGCTGGCTCATCCCGATTCCTGCTTCAGACGTGCAACTTGGGCGCCAGCGCGGCGGGCGGCGGCGGCACCTCGAACCCGTGGGTGCGCATCCCGTTCTCGACCGCCGCGATCACGGTCTCGACCACCTTGACCCTGGCCCACCGCTTGCTGTCGCCTTCGACCAGCGACCACGGCGCGAACGACGTGTCGGTGCGGTCGAGCATGTCCTCGACCGCGTCTTCGTACTCCTGGCGCTTGTCCCGGTTGCGCCAGTCCTCGTCGGTGAGCTTCCACTGCTTGAGCGGGTCGGTCCGCCGCCGCTCGAACCGCTTGAGCTGCTCCTGTTCGGACAGGTGCAGCCAGAACTTGACCAGGATCGTGCCGTCGTCCACCAGCGCCCGCTCGAACTCGCAGATCTCCTGGTATGCCCGGCGCCACTGGTCCTCGGTGGCGAAGCCCTCGACCCGCTCGACCAGGACCCGGCCGTACCAGGACCGGTCGAGCACGGCCATGCCACCCCAGCCCGGCAGCCGCGGCCAGAACCGCCAGAGATAGTGGTGCCGCTTCTCGTCGTACGTGGGGGCGGCGAACGATGCGACCCGGACGTGCCGCGGGTCGAGCGGGGCGACTAGCCGGCGGATGCAGCCGCCCTTGCCGGAGGCGTCCCAGCCCTCGAACACCACGCACAGCGGCGGCCCGAGCCGCAGTGCCGAGCCGACCTGCCCGCCGAGCGAGAGCCGCAGCCAGGTCAGCCGGGTCTGCGCCGCGGCCAGTCGCTCGGCCTCCTCGGCCCGGCTCAGCCGCAGGCGCAGGTCGAGCTCGTCCAGTCGTCGCCCCATGCGCTCAGCATCGCGTGCCGGTCAGCCAGGCTCAATGCCCGACTTTCCCGCCGACGCCGCCGGCCTGCCCGCCCGCCTCGGCTCGCCGGCCTGAGCAGGAGATGCACTAGCGGCGGCGGGCGATGAGCTCCGCGCGGTTGGCGACGCCGAGCTTGCTCAGGATGCTGCGGACGTGGCTCTCCACGGTCCGCTCGGAGAGCACCAGCGACTCGGCGATCTCCCGGTTGCTCAGCGCCTGCACGACCAGGTCGGCCACCTCCCGCTCCCGCGCGGTCAGCGGGTCGGCGCGCCGGCGGGCCGAGGCCAGCTCGGCGCCCAGGCGGTCGGCACGGGCCAGCGGTCCCGGCATGTCCAGCCGGCGGAACTCCGCCGCCGCGACCCGGACCAGGTCGGCGGCCTCGTCCAGGTCACCGGCCGCCCGCAGCGCCACGGCCAGCTCCAGCCGGCACAGTGCCACGTGGGGTCGGCCGCGGACCGCCTGGTTCGCCGCGATCGCCCGGCGCAGGCAGGCCGCCGCCTCGGCCGGCCGGCCGGCGGTGGCGTGCAGCAGGCCGATCTCCCGCAGCGGGGAGCCGGAGAAGTACGCGGTGGACACGCCGACCGTGCCGGGACAGTCGGTCCACTCGGCCAGTGCGGCGATGAGCATCTCGGCGGCCGGCCCGTCCTGGAACGCGACCGCGAGGTCGGCCGCGAGCAGCACCATCCCGCCCCAGCGATAGTCGTAGGCCATACGGTCGAAGCCGGTCCGCAGCTCGTCCCAGACCGCCAGCGCCTCGTCCCGGCGGCCGAGCAGCAGCATCGCCTGGGCCTGGCTGGCCCGGATCAGCGGCATCGCCGGGACCCCGCGGAATTGCTCGGCCAGCTCCTCGAACTCCGCCGCGACCTCGTCCGGCAGGTCGCTGCGGTCACCGCGCAGCCGGGCGAGATGCTCGGCGTGCGCGAAGAACATGCCGACCGTGGTGGGGTCGCCCAGTGCCTCGGCGACGTCCCTGGCCCGCTGGTTGGCGAGCCGGGCGGCGGCGAACCGGCCCTCGAGCGTCGCCCGCGCGGCGGTCGCCCGCTCCAGGTGCCAGCGGGCGAGCGGCTGCCCGGTCCGCTCGACCACCCGGTCGAGCACCGCGAACGCCTCGTCGACGATGTCGAGGCCGGCCAGCTGGTAGCCGGCGCGCATCAGCCAGCCGGCGCCGAGCACGGCCGACAGCGGCTGGCCGGTCTCGGCCGCGGTCGCGATCGCGAGCCGGCCGAGCCGCAGCCTCTCGCCCACCGAGTCGGCGGTCAGCAGGGTCAGCTCGCGGGCCCGGGCGGCGTCCAGCACGGCGACCGGATCGCCGTCCTGCTCAGCCAGCCGGAGCGCCTCCGCGGCCAGCCGGTCGGCGTCGGCCGGGTCCCCGTTCTCCGCGGCCATCGCGGCGAGCTCGGCCAGCAGCCGGGCGCGGACCGCAGTGGGCGGCTCGGCTGCCAGCGCGCGCCGGCACAGTGCCTCCACCACGGGCGCCACGTACGGGTTGGTGACGCCGCGCAGCACGAGCGCCGCCTGGGCGACCAGATCCGGTCGCCCCGCCCGGGTAGCCGCATCGGCGGCCGCCTCCGACCGGGCCGCGCTGTCCGGGATGCGGCCGGCCACGAACTCCGCGGTGGCCAGCCGGAGCAGCACCTCGGCCAGTTCCGCGGCGCCGGCGCCGGCGGCAGCCAGCGAGTCGGCCGCGTCCTGCAGGTGCCGAACCGCGTCGTCCAGGGCGAGCGCCCGGCCGGCCTGCTTGGCCGCCAGCACGGCGGAGTCGGCGGCCTCGCCGTGCCGGCCGGCGGCGCGCCAGTGCGCGGCCGCCCGGCCCGGCAGCCGATCGGACAGCGCACCCGCCGCCCGCTCATGAATGGGTAAGGCGGTGACCGGCGGCACGGCCGCCCGCACGCCGTCCTGCAGCAGTGCATGCGCGAACGGCGTGCCGTCCTCGGTCGGCGTGCCCAGCAGGCCGGCCCGGCGGGCGGCAGCCAGCGCCGGCTCGGGGTCGGTGCCGGCGACCTCGGCCAGCACGCGCGGGCCGGCGCCGTCCCCGAGCAGCGCCAACGCCTCCACCACCGCCCGGTCGGCGGGCGAGAGCGCGGCCAGCATGCCGGCCACCACCACCGGCAGGTCCCCGCCGGCGGCGAGCAGCAGAGGTAGGCCGCCGGTGCGCCGGTAGGCGTCGGCACCCGGCCCGTCGACGTACTCGCCGACCTCCGCCTCGGTCAGCGGCGGCAACGGCACCGCGTCGGTGCCGGGATCGCGGCGGACGTCGGCGATCGCGGCGGCGGCGCCCTCCGGCAGCAGGTCACGGTGGGTCGCCAGGACGAGCAGCGGCGCGCTCCCGGCCTCGGCGCCGACCCGGCGCAGCAGGTCGAGCGACCCGGCGTCGGCCCAGTGCAGGTCCTCCAGCACCAGCACGATCGGCCGCTCGGCGGTCGCCCGCAGCAGCGCGTCGGTGGCAACGGTCAGCGCCCGGAACCGCTCGGCCGCGGCGAGCGCGGGCTCCGCCGGCACCGCGCGCTCGGCCGGGAGCACCCCGGACAGCGTGGTTGCGCCGGTGGCCCGGTCGACCGCACGCAGCGCCCGCGACCACGGCCAGAACGGCGGCGCACCCGGATCATCGGTGCACTGCCCGCGTCCGACCAGGGCGGTCCCGCCGTACCGGGACAGGGCCTCCTCGAGCAGCCGCGTCTTGCCGATCCCGGCCGGCCCGGAGACGAGCAGCACGCCGCCGCGGCCCGCGCCGGTCGCGTCCAGCCGGTCGAGCACCAGCCCCAGCTCCGGGCCGCGGCCGACGAACGCGCGGCTGCCGTGCACGGGGTTGAGTATCGCGGTCAGTGCCAGCACTGAGGTCCGAATCGCGGAGCCGGCCGATCGTCGGAGGCGACAGGAAGCCAACCCGAACCACCGTGAGGAGCCCGCGATGCAGGCCACCGTTCACCTCGTCGACGGCGTAGCCGGACCGCACGACAACTCCTGGGTCGACGCGGTCCTCGCCCACCTCGACCGACCGGCCGGCGCGCTCGTCGCCCGCGCGATCGGCTTCGGCCCCGGCGTGCTCGTCGCGTTCGGCGACGCCGAGACCGCCGGGTTCACCGCCGGACCGGTCAGCGTCCGGCCCGGCACCGCCTACGAGATCGCCGACCAGCGGGCCGGCCGCGGTCGCGGACCCGCGCGCTACCTGCAGCTGACCACGTTCGCCGGGCGCACCCCGGAGTGGTGCGCCGCGTTCGACCGCAGCATCGCCGAGCGGGGCTGGCCGGCCGTACAGGACGTGCCCGGACTGGTCGCCGGCCTGCTCGGGTCCACTTCGGACGGTGGTCGGATCGCACTGACGCTGGCCGAGTCGATCGAGACGCTGGAGGCCGGCGCGGTCGCGATCATGTCCACCGAGCTGCTGCCGTGGGAGAAGCCGGAGCACCTGACCGGTCCCGACGACCTGACGATCCTGCGGCTGCTGCACGCCGACGTGCCGGCCGCGGCGCCGGCCGGCTGACCCTCCGACTTTCGGCCGAGGTCCGAGCCGGAAGCACGACCCCGATTCAGCACAACCGGCGATCCGGCGCACCCCCGACCGGGCGGATCGTCGAATCACCGACGAGACAAGGAGATCTCACGATGACGACCACGACCGGAACCGAGCTGCGCGACGGCACCTGGACGGTGTCGGCCGACACCAGGGCGACGTTCTCGGCCCGCAACTTCGGCATCCGTACGGTCAGCGGCACGCTGGCGATGGACCGCGGCACGGTCACCGTGACCGGCGGCCGGCCGGTGGCGGCCGAGGGCGCGCTGAGCGCTGCCTCGGTCCGGACCGGGATCGCCCAGCGGGACGAGCACCTGCGCGGGCCGAACTTCTTCCACGCCGACCGGCACCCCTGCATCGGGCTGCGGGCGCTGCGGTTCGAGCCGGCCGACGACGGCTGGATCGTGCCGGCGGTGCTCAGCGTCGGCGGCGCGGAGACCCCGGTGACCCTGCACGCGCGCCGGCTGCCGGACCCGGCTCCGGGCGCGATCGCAGTCCTGATCACCGGCGAGTTCGACCGGACCACCACTCGGATCCGGGCACCGCGGCTCATGGTCGGCCACCGCATCGCGATGGAGGCCGAGCTGAGGTTCACCCGGCGCTGATCACCAGGTCCGGTTCCGGCGCGGCGGGGGCGAGCAGGCCGAGGAGGGCGAGGCCCTCCTCGGCCACCGCCGTCCGTTCCACACCGGACAGGCCCGGCGCCCGGACGTGCAGCACGCCGACCTTGCGGTCCAGCCGCCAGGACGCCCGCAGCATTCCGTCCACCAGCGCCGGCGACCAGTGGAACTGCTCGTCGAACAGCGCGGTCGCGCCGGCCGGCACGATCCGGCCGCGGTCGGCGTGACCGAGCAGCACGTTGTCGTACTGCGGCAGGAGCCGGACCGGCGCTGGTACATCAGCCTCGGCCCGGGGCGCGTCCGGAAGGTCGAGCAGCTCCCGACCGTCCGCGGCGCGGTCCGTACGCAACCGCGGCCGCAGCCGGTCGACCACCTCGGCCAGCCGGGTGAGACCGGACCAGTTCTGCACGTCGGCGACCGTGGCCGGGCCGAACGCGGCCAGGTAGCGCAGGACCAGCCGGTCCGGCGCAGGGTCGGCGGCGAACGGCCGGTCGATCCGGTCCGCGGCCAGCCCATGCAGCGCCCGCCCACTGCGGCCCCAGACCCCCCGCGGCGGCAGCTGCACCATCGGCACCAGCGCCCGGGCGGTCTGGGCCAGCGCGATCTCGGGCCGCTGCGGCCAGCGCTCCCGCAGCAGCCGCCCCAGCTCGCCGAAGGTCAGCGGCTGCTCGGCAACCAGCGCGCTGGCCGCCTCGGCCAGCTCGCCCTGGTCGACCCCGACCAGCCTGGTGCCGAAGCTCGAGCGCGCCATCCGCTCAAGGGCGGGCTGCAACACCGGCCGCAGCGCCGCGCAGTCGGCCGCGCTCACCAGGTGGATCGTCGAGCGCTGCAGCGCGATCCGGACCGCGTCCCCGGTCGCCACCGCGGTGGCCAGCTCGGCCGGGTCGAAGCCGGCGATCCGGTCCCAGAGCGCGACGTACGGGTCGGCCGGCTCCTGCGCCTGCAGCCCGACCAGGTGCTCGACCACGTCCAGTGCCGGGCGGTCGACTCGGTCGAGGAGGAACTGTCGGCGCAGAAGGGTACGGTTCAGAGCACGGTCCGAGATCACGACCCGACCCTAGGCAGTGAAGTGGCCGGATCCTGACCTCAAGGCACCGCGACCCTGCCCGGGAGTGCGACGAGGCGCCACCGGGTAACGTCAGCGGGCCTTGGTAGACATGAGCCAATCGTGCCCCGCCTGTCGGACTCAGAGGCCGTGATACCCGTGATCAAATTCGACTCGGTGGTGAAGCGGTATCCGGACGGCACCACAGCGGTCGACGGGCTCGACCTGGTCGCGCCGTCCGGGCAGATCACCGTCCTGGTCGGGCCCTCGGGCTGCGGCAAGACCACCTCGTTGCGGATGGTCAACCGGATGGTCGAGCCGACCTCAGGCACGGTCTGGCTGGACGACCGGGACACCGCCTCGGTGCCGGCCGCGCAACTGCGCCGCGGCATCGGCTACGTGATCCAACAGGCCGGGCTGTTCCCGCACCGGACGATCGCCGAGAACATCGCGACCGTCCCGCAGCTGCTCGGCTGGGACAAGCGCAAGGCACGGCAGCGGGCGACCGAGCTGATGGAGCGGGTCGGACTGCCGACCGAGCTCGCCGGACGCTACCCGGCCCAGCTGTCGGGCGGGCAGCAGCAGCGGGTCGGCGTCGCCCGCGCGCTGGCCGCGGACCCGCCGGTGATGCTGATGGACGAGCCCTTCAGCGCGGTCGACCCGGTGGTCCGGGCCGAGCTGCAGAACGAGTTCCTCAGGCTGCAGTCCGAGCTCGACAAGACCATCCTGTTCGTCACCCACGACATCGACGAGGCGGTCAAGCTCGGCGACGAGGTCGGCGTGATGCGGATCGGCGGCAGGCTCGCCCAGCTGGCGACGCCGGCCGAACTGCTCGCGGCTCCGGTCGACGACTTCGTGGCCGGCTTCGTCGGCCGCGACCGCGGCTACCGGTCGCTCGGCTTCCGCGCCGCCGGCGACCTGCCACTGGTCACGGAGCCGACCGTGCCGCTCGGCGCCGACCAGGCCGAGGCCGCCCGCGAGGCCAGGGACGGTTGGGTGCTCGCGGTCGACGGCGACGGCCGTCCGCAGGGCTGGGTCGACGTGCGCCAGCTCCGCCCGGGTGCGACCGTCGAGCCGGAGCTGCTGCACCGCGGCGGCACCGTCGCCAAGGAGAACGACTCGCTGCGGGCCGCGCTCGACGCCGCGCTGTCGGCGCCGTCCGGCCGCGGCGTCATCGCCGACGGCGAGGGCCGGCTGCTCGGCACGATCACCGCCCGCGAGGTGGTGGAGCGGATCGAGGCCCAGCGCAACGCGGACGAGGCGCGGGAGCCCGAGCCCGCCGCCGGGGGCCGCGAATGATCGCCTACCTGCAGGATCACTTCCAGCAGACGGTCGAGCGGTTCTACACGCACGCCTGGCTCGCGGTGCTGCCGCTGGTGATCGGGCTGGTGCTGGCGATCCCGCTGGGTTGGCTGGCCAGCCGCTACCGGCGGGTCTACCCCGGCGTGATCAACCTGGCCGGCCTGCTCTACACGCTGCCGTCGGTGGCGCTGTTCGTCATCATGCCGTCGATCATCCACACCAAGATCCTGTCGCCGATCAACGTCGTCGTGGCGCTGACGATCTACACGGTCGCGCTGCTGGTCCGGGTGATCGCCGACGCGCTCATCTCCGTGCCGGCCGACGTCCGCTCGGCCGCGGTGGCGATGGGCTTCACCGGCCTCGGCCGGTTCCTCCGGGTCGACCTGCCGATCGCGGTGCCGGTGATCGTCGCCGGCCTGCGGGTCGCCGCGGCCTCCAACGTGGGTCTGGTCTCGGTCGGCGCGCTGATCGGGGTCAACCAGCTCGGCTCGCTGTTCACCGAGGGGTTCACCCTCGACGTCGGCAGCATCGTGCTGCTGGGCATCCTGCTGTGCGTCCTGCTCGCGCTGATCCTCGATACCACGATCGTGCTCACCGGACGGCGGTTGACCACCTGGCAGCGGGCGGTGTCCTGACATGGGCGTGATCTGGGACTACCTCGGCAACAGTTCGCACTGGTCCGGGCCGGAAGGCGTGCCGGCGCGGGTGCTCGAGCACCTGGAGTACACGTTCCTGGCGCTGGCGTTCGTCTGTCTGATCGCGCTGCCGCTCGGCCTGTTCGTGGGGCACACCGGCCGCGGGTCGGTCGCGATCGCCGGCACCGCCAACGCGCTGCGCGCGCTGCCCGACTTCGGCCTGCTTGTCTACGTCGTGCTGCTGATCTCCGGCCGGCTGCCGGCCGACCTGGCCTACCTGTTGCCGGCCATCCTGGTGCTGGTGATCCTCGGCATCCCGGCCGTGCTCTCGGCCACGTACGCGGGGATCCAGGCGGTCGACCCGGCCGCCCGGGACGCCGCCAAGGGGATGGGCATGACCGGATCCCAGGTGCTGTGGCGGGTCGAGGTGCCCAACGCGTTGCCGCTGATCCTGTCCGGCGTCCGCAGTTCGATGCTGCAGATCGTGGCGACCGCGACGATCGCGGCCTACGTCTCCCTCGGCGGCCTCGGCCGGTTCATCATCGACGGCCAGTCCCAGCGGGACTACTCGCAGATGGCCGCCGGGGCCGTGCTCGTCGGCCTGCTGGCGATCGTGCTCGACCTGATCGTCGCCGGCGTCCAGCGGCTGGTCGTATCACCCGGCGTCACCGGGCGCTTCCGCACCGCGGGTCCACGCCGGCGGCCGGTATTGATCTCCTCGTCCCAGGAAGGGTCCGTGGTTCCGACCACTTAGTGAGTTAGCACATGTCCCGGCCCGCAGGCGGCCGTACCGAGCAACAGGAGACACCTCGATGAGACCGACCAGAGTCATCCTGGCCAGCGTCGCTACGGTCGCTGCGCTGGCCCTCACCGCCTGCGGTGGCGGTGGGGACAACAACCCGCTGTCCACCGGGAGCGCCCCGGCCGCGCCGTCCGACACGATCGTGGTCGGCTCGGCCAACTTCCCGGAGAGCACGCTGCTGGCGCAGATCTACGCCGGGGCGCTCACCGCGAAGGGCGTCAAGGTCAGCACCAAGCTCAACATCGGCAGCCGGGAGACCTACATCCCCGGCCTGCAGGACGGCTCGATCGACCTGATCCCCGAATACAGCGGCGTGCTCCTGCAATACTTCGACAAGAACGCCGCCCAGGTCACGTCCGACGACGTGTACGCGGCGCTGAAGACGAAGGTGCCGGCGAAGCTCACGGTCCTCGACCAGTCGGCCGCCGAGGACAAGGACTCGATCACGGTCACCAAGCAGACCGCGGACAAGTACAACCTCAAGTCGATCGCGGACCTGCAGCCGGTCGCCGGCCAGCTCACCCTGGGCGGCCCGCCGGAGTGGAAGACCCGGCAGACCGGTGAGCCCGGCCTGAAGGCGAAATACAACGTCACCTTCAAGGAGTTCAAGTCGCTCGACGCCGGCGGCCCGCTGACGATCAACGCGCTGAAGAACGGCAGCATCCAGGCGGCCGACGTGTTCACCACCGACCCGAACATCGTCGCCAACGGGTGGGTCGCCCTGGAGGACCCGAAGTTCCTGTTCGCCGCGCAGAACGTGCTGCCGCTGATCAACAAGGCCAAGGCGAGCCAGACCGTCTCCGACGCGCTGAACGCGGTGTCGGCGAAGCTCACCACCGAGGTGCTGCTCGACCTCGACAAGCAGGTGATCCTCGACAAGAAGGACCCCGCCGAGGTGGCGAAGTCGTTCCTGTCCAGCAACGGGCTCGGCTAGGCCTACCACCGCTCGGGGCCCGGACCGGTGAACGGTTCCGGGCCCCGGCGTTGTGCCGTGGCCGGGCAACGCCGCCGCCGCGCGGGACCGCCGCTGGGTGTCAGGGGGTGGGGAGGCGGAGCCGGCCGGTGGCGTCGCGGGTCAGCGGCTCGGCCGCGGTGACGGCGGCGACCGGGAGCGGGCCGTAGAGGTGCGGGAACCCGTCCTCGACCCTGATCTCGGCCTGCACCAGCGCCGGGTCGATGCGCAGCAGGACCAGGTCGTCCGCGTCGGCGTAGAAGGCCGCCGCGACCGCGGCCAACTGGTCCAGGTACGAGCAGTGCATGAAGCCGACCTCGGCCAGGCTCTGCCCCCGGGTCGACCGCTCGTACGACCCGGTCCGCAGGGCCCGTGCCCACTCCGGGCCCTCGGCCAGATGCCAGAGCTCTGTCACGGCCCCATGATCCCCCGGCCGTTCCGCGGGAAGGCGGCGGGCGGCAGAGTGGCGGCATGACTCGGGTGGCGTTGGTGACCGGCGGCGGGCGTGGCATCGGGCGGGCGATCAGCCGGCGGCTGGCCGCCGACGGGTTCGCGGTAGCGGTGAACTACCGGCGCGACCAGTCGGCGGCCGAGGCGACCGCGGCCGAGATCGGCGGCCGGGCATACCAGGCGTCGGTGGCGGAGCGGGCCGGCTGCACCGGGCTGGCCGAGGCCGTGCTCGCCGACTACGGCCGGGTGGACGTGCTGGTCTGCAACGCCGGCATCGCGAGCCGCGGCAACATCGTGGTCGAGACCGACCCGGACGAGCTCGACCGGGTGATGCGGACGCTGGCGTACGGGCCGTTCTGGCTGTGCCAGGCGTTGCTGCCGCAGATGCGCCGGCTCGACCGCGGCGACGTGGTGCTGATCTCCAGCGTCAACGCGGCCAGGGTCATGCCGGGCGGCGCGCCGTACATGATGGGCAAGGTGGCGCTGGAGGCGCTCGGCCGCACGCTCGCGGTCGAGGAGCAGCCGCACGGCATCCGCACCAACATCGTCGCGCCCGGCCTCGTCGTCACCGACATGGGCGACCGGCTGGCCCGCGCCGTGGCCGGCGTGACCATGGCGGCCGACCTCGACGTCCGCTTCCCGTACGGGCGGGTGTGCCGGCCGGACGACGTCGCGGCCGTGGTCGGCTGGCTGGTATCGGACGGTGCCTCGTACGTCAACGGCCAGCGCATCGGCGTGGACGGCGGCGGCGGGGCGCTGTAACTACCGGTCCCGCTCGGCCATCCTGGCCAGCCACCGGTTGTATGCCTCGAGCGCGGCCTCGTCGTCGTCGATGTCGGACCGCTCCGGCTCCCCGGTGCGCTCGGCCAGCGTCGTCGCCCTGGCCCGCTCGGTCCAGCCCGGAGTCTCCGGCACCGGGCCGCGGCCGTGCAGCCAGATCAGCCCGACCACCAGCATGACCAGGCCCATGATCCCGGTCCCGGCGATCCACATCCAGGCGCCGGCCGCGGCGGTGTCCGAGCCGGCGGACAACGCCCAGTCCGGCCGCGGGTGCGAGTGCCCGTCCGAGCCGATCCCGGCGGCCACCGTGCCGGTCTGCAGCAGCACAACGCCGACGATCGTGTCGACCGGGGTGACGACCGCGAGCAGCACCATCCGGGCGCCGCCGGACAGCTGCCACGGCCCCGGCCGCCGCCCGAGCACGAGCTGGAACAGCAGCATCCCGGCCAGCAGGTATGTCAGCTCCTCGGCCACGTGCACCCCGTCGTCGGCCATCGCGCGATCCATCAGGCCGGTGAGGTGCACGCCGATCACGCAGACCGCGTAGAACACGGCCGCGAACGGCGGCGAGGTGAGCCCGCTGACCACCGGCCGGTGCAGGAATGCCCGCCAGCCCGCGGCCGGGCCCGGAGGCAGCGCCTCGGCGACCAGCTGCAGAGGCGAGCCGATCGCCAGCAGCACCGGCGCCACCATGATCAGCAGCAGGTGCTCGATCATGTGCATCCACTCGAGCACGTGCCCGTACGCCTCGATGCCGCTGCAGGTGGCGATCAGCACGACGACCAGGCCGCCGAGGAACGCGGCGGTGCGGCCGGGCTTCCAGCCCGGCACCTGCCGGGCCGCGACCAGGTAGGCCGCCGCGACCAGCACCACCGCGACGAGCACGCCGGGCCGGATCTGCGCCTGCCCGATCAGCTGCCCGAGCTCCAGCGGCGGAAGGTTCACATCACCACAGTCGCACGCCGGCCGCGCGTGGTTCCCACCGGCCGGTCCGCGTTACCGGCGGCGTCCGGCGGGTAGCCCACACAGTCCCGGCCGCGAACGGGGTTCGCGGCCCGCGAAGGAGGGTTCCATGGAGCAGGAGCACGGCGCTTCCGGCGTCGCGACCGCCGCCAAGGGTCAGGCCGGCCAGGTCGGTCAGACCGCGGCGCAGG